>Ga0102926_1000897_pt1 | contig 17731 bp, 14 predicted proteins | sample SalPonR1_A_D2_MG_FD_78173 | JGI IMG/M metagenome (GOLD analysis project Ga0102926, IMG submission 78173) | Salt pond soil microbial communities from South San Francisco under conditions of wetland restoration - Salt Pond MetaG R1_A_D2_MG | ecosystem: Environmental > Aquatic > Marine > Intertidal...
GCACCGGCAATCAGCGCGCCCATGTCCAGCGACAGCACGCGCTTGTCGCGCAGACCCTCGGGGACCTCGCCGTTGACGATGCGCTGAGCCAGGCCCTCGACGATCGCGGTCTTGCCCACGCCGGGCTCGCCGATCAGCACCGGGTTGTTCTTGGTCCGGCGTTGCAGCACCTGGATGGCCCGGCGAATTTCCTCGTCGCGGCCGATGACCGGATCCAGCCGCGACTGCTCGGCTTTCTCGGTCAGGTCGATGGTGTACTTGTCCAGCGCCTCGCGGGTATCCTCGGCGTTCGGATCGTCGACCTTTTCACCGCCGCGCACCGACTCGATGGCACTTTCCACGCCCTGCTTCGTCACACCGGCCTTGTGCAGGATCTCGCTCAGGGCGACCTTGGCTTCCAGCGCGGCAAGCACGAACAATTCCGATGCAATGTAGGCGTCGCCGCGCTTCTGGGCGATCTTGTCGGTCAGGTTGAGCACCCGGCCGAGATCGTTGGACAGGTTGATCTGCCCGGCCTCGCCGCCGGAGACCTTCGGCATGCCGTCGAGCTTTTCGCCCAGCCGCGAGCGCAACGTCGCGACCTGTGCTCCGGCCTTTGTCATCAGCCCGCGCATGCCGCCACCCTCCTGGTCGAGCAGCGCGACCATGACGTGCTCGGGTTCGAGCATCGAGTGATCCAGGCCCAATGCAAGACTCTGGGCTTCGTTCAGTGCCTGCTGGAATCGCGCGGTGAGTTTGTCCATTCGCATGTCGGCTTCCCTACAGAAATTCTTGACTTATCCACAGGGTGGGGCCGGCCGGGGCGTGAATCAAGCAGAGCCTGCCGCCCATGCAGAACTATATGCGTTGATTTTGATATACGGGGGCAGAAAAGCGGTTGATACGCCGCAAAAAAGTGGGAACAGTTCGCGCGAAGGCGGGAAGAAAGGCAGTTCAGAAGCAGGCTCGCGCAGAGATGCCGAGACACGGAGAAGAGGTATCAAGGATGAGAAATGCAGGCTTGGCGGTGCGTTTCGCTGCGCTCAACGGCACCCTACGCGGACAGTGGGGTGGTTTCTCCTTTCTCCTTTCTCCTTTCTCCTTTCTCCTTTCTCCTTTCTCCTTTCTCCTTTCTCCTTGTTCCTTAATGCTTATCTGACTTTGGCTTTCTCTGCGGCTCTGCGCGAAAACGCCTTTCCTGGCTCTTTGCGCCTTCGCGAGAGCTGTTTGTCAGGCGTCGGGTTCGAAGCCGTCGCTGAACAGGTGCTCTGGCAGTTCGGGGCCCAGTACGGCGACGCCCAGCGGCGCGCCCGCGGCCTCAGGGTAAAGCCGGAAGGTGACTGGGCCGGGCGGACGGTCGACGACCAGCGAGAAGCGGAATGCCGTGCCCCACTCCAGCGGCGTGTCGCCCGGGTTTTCCCAGCGAACCGTCCGGGCCTGGATCACGCCGGGCCAGGCCTGGCCGCGCGTGCGGTCGGCGCGGGCGGAATCGACATCCGATACCTGCGCCGCTTCGGCCAGGGGCACTTCGACGGCATTGATGCCGGTGTTCGTCAACAACTCCAGGTCCGGCTCGGAACCGACGGCAACGGCTCGCATGAAGTCATGATTCATCACCGCGTAGTCGTAGCGCCAGGTGCCGTCCTGCAGATCGGTGACGGTCACCGAAACCCGAACGCTGCCGTCGACGGTTTGCAGCAAGGTGCTGTCCTGTCCCATCGCAGGAGCGGCCGGATTCACCCAGGCATCGAGTGCCGGGCCTTCGCTGAAATCGCCGGCGACCGGGAACGCCCAGGTCGCGCCGTTCCACGTCGGCGTGACTTCTCGCCAGCCCATCGTGTTGAATATATTTACGTCGTCGCGTACCACGTACCAGGCTTCCACGAAGTAGCGCGCATCCGGGTTCGCCGAGGGGTCCAGATCCTGCTCCATCAGGCGCAGCCGATTGTCGAAGGGATCCGTGGTGCTGCCCTCCTGGACGGCGTCGCAGTCCGGGTCGAACAGCGAATCGCATCGGCCCCACAGGGCGTCCGCGGGGACGATTTCGCCGCGCGGCGCCAGGAAGGTGCCGAGGTCGTTGTTGCCCGCGCTGTAGGTGTCCTCGCATTCGGTCCAGAGGATATTGCCGCCGGGGCACGGGCAACCGGTGTTCACGGTGAAGAACGCGTGCTTGACCCCCGAGACGCCGATCTGCTCGAAACGACCGTCGCCGTCGAGCCGGTAAAGGTTCCAGACCAGGAACGGGTGCTGGTCATTGCCATACGGCGGCTGCGGCGGCGTGAACTGTTCCCACCACGGCACGTCCGCGCTTCCCACATTGCGCAGCTTTGCATTGGGCGCGATCACGACGGGACCCCCGTTCGTGCCGTTGCAATCCTGGCAGCGCAGAAAATGAACCGGGTTGAAACCGCCCGCCGCATTCATCGCGGTCAGCTCTACATCGGCCTCGAAGCCCGGCTCGGTCGGCCAGTTCGGACTGCTGCACTGGCTGCCGCGAACCGGCTGCAGCGACCCGGCCGAAACCACCGGTGCGCGCAGGTGGATCACGCCCATGACCTGCCCGGTCAGCGTCGGCCGACCGATCAGCTCGGCCATGTTCGCGGTCATGCTGAGGTTGGCGTGTCGCAGCTCCAGCGCTTCGCCTTCGTCGACCAACTCGTAATGGCCGTGATCGAGCGTCGCCCAAGCGGTGCCCGCCCGATCCAGCAACTGGAAAATGCCGTTTTTTCGGGGATGCGGTGCTACGCGAAAATCGACCAGATCAACCTCGGCGCCGCCGCTCTTCAGCTGCAATCCGCCGTGATAATGAAGGAAGCCGTCGAAGAACTTTTCCACCGCGCCGCCGGGGGCACTGAACCGAATCTGCTGGATCGACAGCCCCTCGAACCGCAGCCTGCGGTAACCCAGCGGGTGCTCGGGTCGGCTGTCGGTCAGCGCCTTGATCGCGTCCACCTCGATGCCGAGCGGGCCAAGCACGCCCTGGTTGAGCTCGACAACCAGCTCGCCACCGGCCACGGTCCAGTCAGTGGACGAACCCGGCTCGGCGGCAACGGCTACGCCGAAATAGCCCAGAAAGATCAGCAGTGCGCCCGGATATGATGGCCGGCAGTGGTGAGCCATGGTTTCGGGACTACGTCTCATCGTCGTCTGCATGCATGATCCGTCGATCTTCCTCGAACAGTTCGGCCAGCTGCTCCCGGCTGCGGCGGTCGATCTTGACCAGTTCTTCCTCGTCGTCCTTGTGTGCCACCTGTTCTTCCAGCGCGTGCTCGTCGCGCTCGCGAAACATGTCAACGTAGCGCGCGGCCTTTCTCACACCGACCGCAGACAACGACTCGCGCGCCAGTTCCAGGCTCGACAGCCAGGCCTCGCGAATCACGAAATCCACGCCTAGCGCCTTGAGCTCCAGCGCGTGACCCCGGTTTCGTGCCCGGGCATGAATGCGAAGATTCGGAAAGTGGCGCCGAACCATCCGAGCAGTCTGAATGGAAATGTCGATATCCGAAATGGTCAGCACGAACAGGGTCGCCTCCTCGGCGCCGGCGGCGCGCAGCACTTCCAGGTTGGTCGCGTTGCCGTAAAAGACCCGGTGCCCGAACTTGCGCACGAAGTCGATCTGCTTCTGATCGTAGTCCAGCGCAGTGAAATGGATATCGAGCATCGACATATTGCGTGCCACGATCTGACCGACGCGCCCCAGTCCGGCAATGATGACCCGCGGCTCGCCGTGGTCGTCGGGAATTCCCTCGAATTCCTTCTCGTCACCGCTTGCAAGCACTATTCGAGGCTGAATCCATCGCTCGTTGATGAAGTACATCAGAGGCGTCAGCGCCATCGAGATCGATATGGCGGCAATCAGCGGATCCACCACGCCCGGGCCCAGCACCCCCTGGTTCAAAGCCACGGTAAACAGCACGAAACCGAATTCACCGGCCTGGGGCAGCGCGAAGGCCAGTGATACTGCGGAACGCGAATCCAGCCCCGAGTAACGTCCGACCGCGAGCAACACCGCGAACTTCAGCGTCATCATCACCGCGACGATGGCAAAAATGAGGCCCGGCTCGGACACCAGCCGCCCGAAATCGATGGACATTCCGACCGCAATGAAAAACAGGCCCAGCAAAAGCCCCTTGAACGGATCGACGCCGGCTTCGAGCTCGTGCCGGAACTCGGAATCCGAAAGCAGCACCCCAGCCAGGAATGCGCCCAGCGCCATGCTCAGGCCGGCCCATTCGGCCAGCAGCGCGGTACCCAGTGCCACCAGCAACACCGCAGCCAAAAACACCTCGCGCACGTTCGCCAGCACGATCATCCGGAATATCGGGCGCAGGAAATAACGACCGCCGAAAATGATCGCGGCGATGATCAGGGCGGTCCTCAGAACCTGCAAGGCTATTTCACCCGGCTCTTGCGGAATGTCGCCGGTCGTGGCAAACAACGGAATCAGCGCCAGCAGCGGGATCACCGCGATGTCCTGCAGCAGCAGGATGCCGAAGGCGGCGCGTCCGTACGGCGCGGTCAGCTGCTTCTTTTCGGCCAGCATCTGCAGGCCGATCGCAGTGGACGACAGCGACAGCACGACCGAAACCAGCAGGCCCAGCCGAACGCTTTCCAGCCACCATGTGGCCAGCGGCCACAGCAGTAGCGTCGATACAAGCAACTGGAGCGTGCCGTTGACGAAAATCAGCCGGCGCAGAACGCGCAGGCGGTTCGGCCTGAGTTCCAGCCCGATGACGAACAACAGCAGCACGATGCCGAGTTCGGAGAAGTGGAGGATGGTTTCTACGTCCTCCACCATCCCCAGCGCCCAGGGGCCGACCAGCACGCCGGCCGCCAGGTAGCCCAGCACCGCGCCCAGCCCGAAGCGGCGCGCCAGGGGCACCATGATGACCGCGCTGGCCAGCAGCACAAGGACTTCTCCGAGGAACTCCATCAAGCCTCGCCTTTCATGAAGGTGGAATCATCATCGCCCGAATGCCTCGGGCACGCAACATCCGCTCGCGCCTCGCAACCCCCCGGTTCAGCGAGCAACAACCTTGCGGCCGGCATAGTCGGCCTTGTCTCCGAGCCTTTCGGCAATGCGAAGCAGCTGGTTGTACTTGGCGACGCGATCCGAACGGCAAAGCGATCCGGTCTTGATCTGCCCGGCGTTCGTGGCCACGGCCAGATCGGCAATCGTCACGTCCTCGGTCTCGCCCGATCGGTGCGAGATGACGGTCCCGAAACCCGCTTCCCGCGCCATGTCTATGGCCTGCAGGGTTTCGGTCAGGGTGCCGATCTGGTTCGGCTTGATCAGGATCGCGTTGCCGATGCCTTCGTCGATACCGCGCCTGAGGATAGCCGTGTTGGTGACGAACAGGTCGTCGCCCACGAGCTGCACCGCGCCACCGATGGCGTCGGTGAGCAGCTTCCAGCCCGCCCAGTCGTTTTCGCCCATCCCGTCTTCGATCGACAGGATGGGGAAGCGCGAGACCAGTCCCGACAAGTAGTCGACGAACTCTTCCCGGCCGAACGCCCTGCCTTCGGAATCCAGCGAGTAATGACCGTCCTTGCAGAATTCACTGGACGCGACATCCAGCGCCAGCACCACCTGCTCGCCGGGCTTGTATCCGGCCTCGACAATGGCCGTCATCAAGAGCTCCAGAGCGGCCTCGTTGGAGTTGAGATCGGGCGCGAATCCGCCTTCGTCGCCAACCGCTGTGCTCAGGCCGCGCTGTCTGAGGGTGGACTTGAGCGCATGAAAGATTTCGGCCCCGCATTGAAGTGCGGCAGCGAAGTCCGGAACGCCTACCGGCATCACCATGAATTCCTGGATATCGACACGGTTGTCGGCATGCGCACCGCCGTTGAGGATGTTCATCATCGGCACCGGCAGACTCGGCGTCTGGCCAGAGCTTTCAAGCAGGTGTTCATACAGCCACTTGCCCTGCGCGCTGGCCGCCGCGTGCGCGGCCGCCAGCGAAACCCCCAGCAATGCGTTGGCCCCCAGCGTCGACTTGTTGTCGCTGCCGTCCAGCTCGATCAATCGCGCATCCAGCGCGGCCTGGTCTGTCGCGTCCATACCTTTCAGCGCATCGGCGATCCTGAGGTTGACGTTTGTGACGGCCTTGAGCACACCCTTGCCGCCGAAGCGAGATTCGTCGCCATCGCGCAGTTCCACGGCCTCGCGTTCGCCGGTGGATGCCCCCGACGGCACGGCCGCGCGTCCCGATACATCGTTGTCCAGCATTACTTCTGCTTCGAGGGTCGGATTGCCGCGCGAATCGAGAATTTCCCGGGCATGGATGTGCTTGATCTTCATGTATTGTCCTGTCGTTGAAAAATATTCTGTATCTGGAAATCCGCGGTGAAAAAAAGGGACACGCAGAGCACGAAGGTTGCACGAAGAACACCAAGAAATGCATCGAACATGGAATAAAAATGCATCAACCGATTCGCGTTTATCACCGGCTCGGTCAGTCCATATTCTTCACGGCCCGGTCGATCTGTACAAGCGTTTCAAGCAACCCTTCCATATCCGAAAGCCGCATCGAGTTCGGACCGTCGCACAGCGCTTTTTCCGGCTCGGGGTGGGTTTCGGTAAATATGCCGGCCACACCGACCGCGGCGGCGGCCCGGGCCAGGACCGGAATGAATTCCCGGGCACCACCGGAACTGTCGCCTTGCCCGCCGGGAAGCTGAACCGAGTGGGTGGCGTCGAACACCACCGGACAACCCGTCTCGCGCATGATCGCAAGCGAGCGCATGTCAGCCACCAGATTGTTGTAGCCGAACATGTAACCGCGTTCGCAGACCATCAGCTGGTCGTTGCCGACAACGCGCGCTTTCTCGACCACAGTGCGCATCTCCCAGGGGGACAGGAACTGGCCCTTCTTGATATTGATCGGCTTGCCGGTGCGTGCAACATTCTGGATGAAGTTGGTCTGGCGGCACAGAAACGCCGGCGTTTGCAGGACGTCGACCACCGCGGCGACCTCGTCCAGCGGTGTGTCCTCGTGAACGTCGGTCAGCACGGGTACGCCGATTTTTGTCCGGATCTCGTCGAGCATTTTCAGGCCTTCTTCCATGCCTGGGCCGCGATAAGACTTGACCGACGTGCGGTTCGCCTTGTCGAACGAGCCTTTGAAAACGTAGCAAATGCCCAGCCTCGATGTCACCTCGGCCAGGTGCCCGGCCACTTCCAGGCACATGTCCAGCGACTCCAGGGTATCCGGCCCGGCGATCAGGAACAGCGGCTGCTCCAGGCCGACTTCGAAGTCTGCGATCTTCAAGATGCTTCTGCCTCTCTATTGTTTCGGGCCTGCGGTCTGGCGTGTTCAAGTGCGGCGCGGATAAATCCGGTAAACAGCGGGTGGCCCTCGCGCGGCGTTGAGGTGAATTCCGGATGAAACTGACAGCCGACGAACCAGGGATGCTCCGGCAATTCGATGATCTCGACGAGCATGTCGTCTGCCGAAACGCCGGCGATCTTCATGCCGTGCTGTTCCAGCGTCTCCCGGTAGGTATTGTTGAACTCGTAGCGATGTCGATGCCGCTCGAAGATCTCGTCCTTGCCGTAGAGCTTGCGCACCCGGGTACCCGCAATCAGCCGACAGCGCTGGGCGCCCAGCCGCATTGTTCCGCCCAGGTCGCAGCCTTCGTCTCGCAACTGGCGCTGACCGGTTTCGTCCAGCCATTCGGTGATCAACCCGATCACCGGATGCGGCGTATCGATATCGATCTCTGTGGAATTGGCGCCTTCCAGGCCACAGACGTTGCGGGCGAACTCGATGACCGCCGTCTGCAGGCCCAGGCAGATTCCCAGATACGGAATGCCGTTTTCGCGGGCATAACGAATTGCGGCGATCTTGCCTTCGAAGCCGCGCTCGCCGAATCCGCCGGGTACAAGGATCGCGTCGGCATCCTTGAGCGCGTCCAGCCCCTGTTGCTCGATCTGCTCGGAATCGATCGGGCGGATTCTCACCCGGACCCGGTCTGCCAGGCCGCCTGAAAGCAACGCTTCGTTGAGCGATTTGTAGGCGTCGGCATGTTCGACGTACTTGCCCACCATCGCCACGGTGACCTCGGCTTCGGGCCGGGCGCGCCGCTCGACGACGTCTTCCCAATCGCTCAGGTCGGCGGCTCCCGCCTTGAGACCGAGGCGATCGAGCACGATGCGATCCAGCCCCTGGCGCTGGTAGAACAAGGGAATCTTGTAGATGTTGTCGACATCGACGGCCGAGATCACCGCCTCCTGGGCGACGTTGGTGAACAGCGCTATCTTCTTGCGTTCGGATTCCGACAGCATGCGTTCGCAGCGACACAGCAGCACGTCGGGCTGGATCCCGATGGACCGCAGTTCCTTGACCGAATGCTGGGTCGGCTTGGTCTTGATTTCCTCGGCCGCCCGCAGGTAAGGCACGAGCGTCAGGTGCATGAACATGGCGCTGCGGCCGTATTCGCTGCCCAACTGCCGGATAGCCTCGAGGAACGGCAGGGATTCGATATCGCCAACGGTGCCGCCGATCTCGACCAGCGCGACGTCGTAGCCGTCGGCGGCCTGCTCGATGGAATCCTTGATCTCATCGGTGATGTGAGGAATCACCTGGACGGTTGATCCAAGATAGTCGCCACGGCGCTCCTTGGCGATCACGTTGGCGTAAATCTTGCCCGTCGTGAAGTTGTTGCCTTTCGACATCCGGGTGCGGACGAAGCGTTCGTAATGGCCAAGATCGAGATCGGTTTCGGCGCCGTCCTCGGTCACGAACACCTCGCCGTGCTGGAACGGGCTCATGGTTCCGGGGTCGACGTTGATGTAGGGATCGAGCTTCAACATCGTGACCCGAAGTCCGCGCGCTTCGAGGATGGATGCAAGCGATGCCGCGGCAATACCCTTGCCGAGCGACGACACCACGCCGCCGGTGACGAATATCAAAGAAGCCATGTTTCTGCAGTTCCCGGGGAAGCTCTAGTCCGGGATGTCATTCTACCCTAGAGAACCTCTGAATAACTCTGCGCGGCGCGCATTTCCGGCAAAACCCATACGCGACCGGCCTCTGCCGGGTCTCCGCCTTGGCTTGAACTCGCTCATTCGGATAACCACACCACGCGCGCCCAAACCAGGCCGGAGCTTGGCGCAAAGGCCCGCCGCGTCCGCGCAGAGTTATTCCGAGGTTTCCTGGGCCGGGCATTCGTGCCTCTCGGCGAACGCCGGCAGGTGCATAGCGGCAGGCGCGTTGCTATACTCGACCTTCAACTCCTGCGGCAGCGGACCGAGGTGAACATGAAAGGCGAGCCCGTACACTCGAAAAAGGACGCCGGTCGAGCCGGTCCACAGGGAACGCAGGTGTTTTCCCGGGACCAGATTTCCGACATTCTCGACGAAAGCGGCGCGGTCGACAGCGAGCGCGAACTGGCCAGCCTGGTGCTTCTGACCAGCCACCCCGAGAGCCAGCAGGCAGGAACGGTATTCCGACTTTCCAGCGACCGGCTTACCATTGGTCGATCGAGCGTCTGCGACCTCAGCATCGACGAACCCAGCATGTCGTCGGAGCACGCCCGGCTGGTCTTTTCCGACCAAGCCTGGCGGGTCATCAACCTCCTGTCGACCAATGGCGTATTCGTCAACGACGAAAAGGTCTTCTCGCACCGGTTGCATGACGGCGACGAGATTCGCCTGGGCCGCGTGCGGCTGCGCTACCGCGAACCCGTGAGCACGAACCGCCGCCGCACGGATTCGAAAACCTCGACCCTGATGCGCTGGGCCCCGTGGGTTGCCCTGGCGCTCATCGCCTGTGCGGCGGCGGTGTGGATGCTGCAGTGAAACGTTGGCCGCCAGCAGAATCCCGCGTCCAGGCCGCGTCGCCCTGATGGAGCGCGTCGGGCGTTACGAGATCGTTCGGGAGCTCGGGCGCGGCTCGATGTCGATCGTCTACGAGGGCTTCGACGGACGCATAGATCGCCACCTCGCCATCAAGGTGCTGCGGCAAAAGTACGCGCGTGACGTGAACGCGCGCCAGCGCTTCTTGCGCGAGGCGCGCGCAGCCGGTGGACTGGCGCATCCGAACATCGTCACTGTCTTCGATGTCGGCCAGGCCGAAGGCACGCCCTATCTCGTGATGGAACTGCTTCGCGGCGGCACGCTCGAAGACTGGCTGGAGCGTGATCGCCTGCCCGAGCTTGATACGGGCATGCTCATCGAGCTTGTCATTCAGCTTGCGCGCGGGCTCGCTTATGCCCATCAGCACGGCGTCGTTCATCGCGACGTCAAGCCGGCCAACATCCACTACGATCCCAAGACCAACGTTGCGAAAATGATGGATTTCGGTATCGCTGCGATCGAGCGAAGCGCCGAAGAAGACGCCGACTCCGACGGCCGGATTGCCGGCACGATGACACACATGGCGCCGGAGCTTCTGGCAGGCCATCGGGCCAACGCGCAGTCGGACCTTTATTCGCTGGGGGTGGTTTTCTATCAACTGCTTTCCGGAAAACTGCCTTTCGAGGCCAATGATCTTGAAACCCTGGTGCAACAGATTGCCCGGCATGAAACGCGGCCGCTCAAGCCTCTCAGGTCCGACACGCCGAGGGAATTGATGGATCTGACCTACCGGCTAATGGCGCTGGAGCCCGAGTCGCGTCCCGCTACGGCCAGCCAGGTCGCCGACGAACTCAGCGAAATTCGTGACGGAATAAAGCGCGGCATCGTTCAATCCGTTCGCCACAAGTCGGCGCCATGGCGCTGGCCGTTGCTGATCGGAATGGGCGTTGCGCTGGTGCTGGTTCTGGGATTCAACTACGTTTACCGGACCCAGAACCAGGCAATGGCCGAGACCACCTTCGGGTTCGGTGAAGCGTTGGCGAGCCTGATTGCGCAGGAGACCGCCGAAGCGTTGATCCTGGAGGACACCACCGCCTTGTCGGTTCTGGTGTCGGACTTTGCCGCCAATCCGGAAATACGCTATCTGCACATCAGTGACAGCAAAGATACAATCCGTGCCAGTACCAACCCCTATCTGCGGGGAGAGGAGGTGGCTCCTCCATCCGGACCGCCTATCGAACGCGATTCAGGCAGCGTTCAATTAAGCCATGCCGATGAAGGGCTTCTCGAGTTCCGGGTGCCGATACGTTTTCAGGCCCGTCGGGTCGGCCAGGTGCAACTGGGACTGGACGGCAGCGGGCTCGACGAGACCGCCAACGCTACGCTGTGGATGCTCGCCATCGTATTCTGTTCGTCGCTGTTGGCGCTGGGGCTGGGACTTGTATGGATGACGCGGCGCCAGCAGTTCGCATTGAAAAGGCTGGGCTGGGGCCTCAAGAGATTGCAGCGCGGTCAGTTCGAGTTCCGCCTGGAGACCAGCCGGCGCGACGAATTCGCCGCCGTATTCAATCAGTTCAATCGTCTGGCAGTGCGGCTCGACGAACTCAATCACCGATCGAAACGACTTGCCGGATCTTCGAAGAACGAGCGTTCTTCAGCGCTGAAGATTCCGCCCGACACGCTGCTCGACGAGACCGTGGATCTTCAGGCGCCGAAGATGGATTTGAACCAGGAGCGGTCAGCCGACGCCTCTGACGATTCAGAAGAAGCGTCTGCCAAGGTAATGCCGCTGCATCGAAAGTAACGTTATCTTTTGGCTGCGCCACGCGCGCGTGGCCTATTCGGCTCAGGGCTGGTCCAGCCTTTCCCGCAACCGGCGCGCACGTTCCAGATAAACCCGCGCCGGCTCGAAATCCGGAACCGCCTCCAGCAGGGATTCCCAGGTTCGAATCGCCAGATCCACGTTGCGATCACGCCACGCAAGAAGCGCGTCGTTGTGCAGCGACGCGACCAGCGTGGTGCGCATTTCGCCGACCAGCGCGTCAGCACGCGATGAAGATTTGTCAAGCTCGGCCGCCTGCACAGCCATTTCATAGGCCGCGATGAGCTCACCCTGGTCGCGCAAGCCTGCAGCCGACCGGAGGAGCATGTCCGAGCGCGTCGTGGACCGCAACTCAATCAGCGAGGTCCGCAGCTGCGGCGCTTCGATCACCGGAAGAGTCTGGTCAATCACCGATATCGCCCGCTCGAACTCGCCCGCGGCCCCAAGATCGGCCGCACGTTCGCGGGTCAGTTCGATCAGCAGCACACGCGTCGATTCAGGCGCATCGCCACGCTGCATCTTGCCGATCAGCATTCGACGTGCCTGGTCGCCCTGCCCGCTACGGTCGAGATATTCGGCAACAGATTCGATCTCCGAAGGCGAAATATCTTTCGGCTCGTCCGGACTGCGCTGGTGGCGCTGGCGGTACCCGATCGGTCCGGCACCCGAAGAACCGTACCCACGGGAACCCTGGCCGGAACCTCGATGTTGTTGAGACGGGCCAGCGCATAGAATGCGAGCGGATCTCCAAGCTCGCGTGCCGCGATAAGTGACAATGATTCCCCGGGGCCGACTTCGATACGACGATACGGCCCAGGCAGCAATTGTTCTATCGGCGCTTCTATCTGTCGCAACAGGCTGGCCAGCACAGTGGAACCAGGGGCCTTGGCCGCCAATTCCGCCAGCATTGTCCGGGCTCGGTCCGCCTTGCCGGATTCGAGGTAGTCGATGGCGGTGGAGAGACTCGCCTCGGGGACCGGGGCCGGCTGCGGTATGGCTGGCGCCTCCGGCATCGGTGGCGAGGCTGGTGGCGGCGTCTCCCTGTGTTCGGCCGACTGGCAACCGCCCAGCGCAATTGCCCCCGCTACAAACAGCGCAATTACTGGCGCAGTGACTGGGCCGACCGGAGCCCGATGACTGCGGTAACCGGATCGACCGCATCTGTCGGCGTCTGTTTCGAACCGATTCATATCCATTTTCAAGCCATCTCTCTCTCTGGTGCTTCCAGGCCACCGATGACGCGGGGATTTTCGAGGAAAACACCGGCTCGACCTGGTCAGCCAGTCCATCTTAGCCCGGATCTGCATTCGGCATGCCGGCGCAGCAATAGTGGTCCACGTTCACGCAGCATCAGGCTCGATCCAGACAAACGTGGCCATGCGACCGGTGCGTCCATCGCGTCTGTAACTGAAGAAACGCTTATCTCCTGCGGTACAGAGCGCGCTGTCGGTGACGGTTTCCAGGCCCGCTCGCCGCAGCTGCTTTCTTGCAACGGCCGGAAGGTCGGCCGACCAGTGACCGGGCCGCGTCGGTGTGAAAGCCTCGGGAGCAAGGTCGAAAGTGTCTCGCACGGTCGCATCGACTTCGTAGTGACGCTGACAGATCCGCGGCCCGATCCAGGCCACCAGAGCCTCTGGCCTGGTCGGCAGCGCGGCGACACAATTCCCGATGACATCCGCCGCCAGACCGCGCCATCCTGCGTGAATCGCCGCGACACACCGCCCGCCGGGTTCGGCAATCACAATCGGCAGGCAGTCGGCTGTGAGAATGGCGGCAACCTGTCCGGGCCTGTCGGTCCATGCGGCGTCCGCCGAAACGCCCGTCGACCAGTCGTCCAGATGAATCACGCCAGCACCGTGAATCTGTCGGAGCCAGCAGGCGGCAGCCGGCAACAGCGAAGTCACCAGTGCACGGTTGCGCTCCACGCAGGAAGGACGGTCGCCGCAGGCCGCGCCGAGATTCAGCGAATCGAACGGTGGCGCGCTTACGCCGCCGCGTCGAGTCGTGCAAAGAGCGCGGATCGGCGATACGAACGGCGCCTGGACAAGCGCGCCCTCAGCGCTCATCGGGCTCAAGCTTGTGCGAGCGCATCAAGAATCCTGATCAGTTCGGCCATGTCGTCGGGCAGCGGCGCGGCAACGTCGATGGTCACCGCGCTCACGGGGTGCTCGAGCACCAGTCGAATCGCGTGCAGAGCCTGGCGCGGAAACGCCCTCCAGGCGGCGCGCTGTTGTTGGCTCAGACCGGCCGGGCTTCCACGTCGACCGTATACAGGATCCCCGACCAGCGGGAATCCGGCATGCTGCATATGGACGCGGATCTGATGCGTCCTGCCGGTCTCGAGCTTCAAATCCAGCAGCGTCGATCCGGCCAGATGCCGGTTGACGCGGTAGTGCGTGACTGCGCTGCGGCCGTCGGCGCGCACAACCTGGCGGCGCCGGTCCACCGGATGCCGGCCCAGAGGCGCATCCACGTGGCCGCCGCTGATGACCCGCCCCCACACCAGAGCCTGGTAGTGGCGGTGAATCTCACGCCGTTTCAACGCCTGAACCAGGTGAGTGTGCGCTCGCGCCGTGCGCGCCACGACCAGACATCCCGAGGTTTCCTTGTCCAGCCTGTGGACCAGCCCCGCCCGAGGCAGCGTCGCCAGCGCCGGATCGAAATGAAGCAGGCCATTGACCAGCGTACCCTCGGTATTGCCCGAACCGGGATGCACCACGAGACCGGCCGGCTTGTCGATGATCAGCAAATCCGGGTCTTCGAAAAGAATCTCGAGTCGCATGGCCTCGGGCTCGGGATTGCTGTCGTGGCGCGCCAGGACCGCGTCCAACTCAAGCACCTGCCCGGTGACAAGATGATAATTGGGCTTTACGACCCGGCCGTCCACCCGCAGATCACCCGCGCGAATCCATGCCGCGAGGCGACTGCGCGAGTAATCGGGCCAGATCGCCGCCGCCGCCTGGTCCACGCGCTGATCTGCATGCTCCGAAGCGACCGTCCGGGTATGGCGTACCGCCTGATTCGGACTCACCCGTGCACCGCCCGAACGTCGACTGAATGCCGTCTTAACCCCAAAACCTTTATCATTGCGTGTCTCACACGTCAGATTCTAATGCGATGCGAATAATTTCTATCATTCTTTTGGTGCTCATGCTCGGTTTGCAGGGCTGCGGCGGCAACGACAAACGCGAAGACGGGCCCAGTGCCGAAGAACTCTACGACGAGGCCAGCCGCGCGCTGAATGCGCAGAATTATCCCCAGGCCATACGGCTGTATCGCGACCTGACGATCCGCTATCCATTCGGCCGCCATGCCGAACAGGCGATGCTGGACATGGCGTATGCGCAGTACAAGGGGGGCGCCAACGATGCGTCCATCGAATCGCTGAACCGTTTCCTGCGCACCTATCCGACCCACCCGAACGTCGACTATGCCTGGTACCTCAAGGGACTTGTCAACTACGACGAAACCATGAGCTTCCTGCGCAAGATGCTTCCCGGCCGTGCTTCCGACCGGGATCAACAGGCCGCGCACCAGGCGTTTCGCGATTTCCAGGAACTTATCCGACGTCACCCGGATAGCCGCTATGTGGCGGACGCGCGGCAACGGATGGTTTTTCTGCGCAACATCATGGCCAAGTACGAAGTTCAGGTCGGCGAGTACTACGAGCGACGCAAAGCCTGGATCGCGGCCCTCAACCGCGCGCGCTATGTGATCGAGAATTACCCCGGCGCGCCGGCCACCATCGATGCGCTGAAACTGATGGCCAGAGCTTACGAGAAACTCGATATGCCGCAACTTGCCATGGATACCCGCGATGTGCTCGAAAACAGCTATGCGGATCTCATGGATGCGGAAAAACGCGAGGGGCTGCTCGGCCGGCTCTGGCCTTTCGATTGAACCGGCATGACTGAAGTCACACCGGTCGAAGCCGTCGTGCTGCTGTCCGGAGGGCTTGATTCGGCCACCACGCTGGCCATCGCCCGGAGTCGCGGACTGAAATGCCATACGCTGGCCCTGGATTACGGTCAGCGTCATCGAACGGAACTCGACGCCGCGGCCAGGGTTTCGAGCGCCTCGGGCGCGGCTTCCCACCGCACGGTTTCGGTCGACCTGCGCGCCATCGGCGGGTCTGCGCTGACCGACGACATAGACGTTCCCGAAGCGGGCACGACGGGAATCCCCGTCACCTACGTTCCGGCACGCAACACGGTCATGCTCGCGGTGGCGCTTGGGCTCGCCGAGACGCTCGATGCGGACGAAATTCACATCGGCGTCAATGCCGTCGATTATTCCGGTTACCCCGACTGCCGCCCGCAGTTCATCGCCGCCTTCCAGGATCTGGCGCGCGTCGCAACCAAGCGCAGCGCCGAGGGCAAGTCGGTGGAGATCATCACCCCCCTTATTCACCTCACAAAAGCGGCGATCATCGCACGGGGCACTGAACTGGGTGTTGATTACGCTCTGACGGTATCCTGCTATCAAGCCGATGCGGAAGGCCGCGCCTGCGGCCGGTGTGATTCATGCGCAATCCGCCGCGCCGGCTTTGCCGCCGCCGAATTGCCCGACCCGACCCGATACGCCTGAATCACCGCGTACGTGAGGATTCCGAGCACCGCCGGACGCCGCCAGGCGCCCGCGCAACGCCCGAACCCTGCGAAACGTAGCGAGCGGGTGGTTGGTGGTGGCCGCCGGCGCACAGGAACCGCAGTGTACGAATGGGGTACGTGAGGATTCCGAGCACCGCCGGACGCCGCCAGGCGCCCGCGCAGTAGTTTTTGCTAGACGATCACGGTCACTGGGCTGTGCGCGTGTCTGACAACCTTCTCCGAGACGCTGCCCAGAAGCAGGCTCTGGATACGCGACAATCCGCGGCGGCCAAGAATGACGAGCAGTTCGTGGTCGTCTTCGGTGCAGCGAATGATTTCCTCGGCCGGGTCGCCGATGGAAGTTTCGTCCTCCAGCTTGACGTCGGGTTCACCGATTTCGGCATGCAGTTTGTCGAAGACTCGCTGTGCGGCGGCCTGGGCCGCATGCTCGATATCATCGCGACTCATGCCCGCCATGCCGATGATTTCCACCGACGAAACCGGAAATACGTAGAACAGCCGAATCCGGGCGCCCAGCGGCTTGGCAAGCCCGAGTGCATAACGTACGGCGCGCACAGAATTCTCCGATCCGTCGACCGGTACCAGGATTTCCTTGGCTATTGACATCGCGTTCTCCTCGAGTTTGCCGGTTTTGCCAATTTCGATTCTAACGCCGCAATCACCCCGGGTTTCTGACCGGGATCAATCCGGCGGTCAATCGACGTTGGAGTTCAACAACGCCTCAAGCCCGGCCTCGTCGAGCACCTCGACGCCCAATTCCCCGGCCTTGTCCAGTTTCGATCCCGGCTCGGCCCCGGCAATCACCGCCGTGGTGTTTTTCGAGACGCTGCCGGTGACCCGGGCGCCGAGGTGCTCGAGGCGCGATTTCGCGTCCGAACGGGTCATCGTGGCAAGCGAGCCGGTAAGCACGTAGGTACGGCCGGCCAGCGGCTGTTGTTGCGGTTCAGGCGCTTGCTCGACGTACCATTCGACGCCGTTGGCCATCAGATCGGCAATCACTTCACGGTTACGCCGTTCGTCGAAGAACTCGCGGATGTGCCGGGCGACGACGGGACCGACGTCGCGGATCGCCTCCAGCGATTCCAGATCGGCGTCCATCAATGCATCGAGGTCGCGGAAATGGCGCGCCAGTGCAGCCGCACTGACCTCGCCGACCTCCCGGATACCGAGTGCAAACAGCAACCGACCCAGAGGTACCTTGCGGCTGGCGGTTATGGCGGACACCAGATTGGCCGCGGATTTATCGCCCATGCGCTCCAACCCGGTCAGCGTTTCGGCATCCAGCCGGTACAGGTCGGACGGATCATCGACCAGGTCATTTTCCACCAGCTGTTCGATGATGCGGCTGCCCAGGCCATCGATGTCCATTGCGTTTCGGGAAGCAAAATGCTCCAGCGCCCGCTTGCGCTGGGCTGGACAGACCAGACCACCGGAGCAGCGCGCGTCTGCCTGACCCTCGGTCAGCTCGATATGCGAGCCGCACGCCGGGCAATGCGTGGGCAATTCCCATTCGGGGAGCGA
>Ga0102926_1000901_pt1 | contig 17709 bp, 13 predicted proteins | sample SalPonR1_A_D2_MG_FD_78173 | JGI IMG/M metagenome (GOLD analysis project Ga0102926, IMG submission 78173) | Salt pond soil microbial communities from South San Francisco under conditions of wetland restoration - Salt Pond MetaG R1_A_D2_MG | ecosystem: Environmental > Aquatic > Marine > Intertidal...
CCGGGAAGTAGATATAGACAAGGTATGGGCTCAGGCCTATTACCTGGCTTATGTGAATGAACAATTTAACCCGGAAATGACCCTGGAGGATATTATTGCAAATGAAGAAAGGAACAAGACTTACCGGGAAGCCAGTATGGAAGAAGAGTTGCTCTGTAAGTACTATAGGAAGAGTTCAGATCCAGCAGACTTTAAAACGGCTTCAGATGTAGTGTTACAGCTCAACTGTATCAATCCGAGACTGAATATGTATTATATGGGAAGAGCTTTAAAAGCTCAGAATTATGAAAGAGTAAAACAACGCCAGAGCGGGGTATATGGCTACCTGATCGAGCAAAGGTTTAAGACTTCACCTTTAGAAATTTAATATAAACTATTTACCTAACTACCCTGGGGTCTGGAACAAGCCATTGACAGAGGAAAAAACAGAAGGTAAATAAATATCAAAAACTATCTACCCAATCTACCCTTGGGTAATTAAGGTAGATACGAAAAACAGCAAAAAATGAATTAAAATCCCTGGCTTTACTGGCCTTGGTAAATAGGTAACTAAAAAATTATAAAATGAACTTAAATAACTTATCGTGTAAAAGTGCCCGTAATATTTGCATCGTAAAAACGCTTGCAAAATTAGGGCACTTTCCCACCAGAAAATCGGAAAAAGAAGCTTGGTTTCTGAGTCCCCTGCGGTCAGAAACGCAAGCCTCTTTTAGCGTCTCTTTAATTAAAAACTTATGGTTTGACTTCGGGTTAGGAACAGGAGGGAATACTATTGATCTAATTATGCTTATTAAATCCTGGTCTGTAAGAGAAACCCTGGAATTTTTAAAGAACGATATGGGCTCTCTTTCTTTTAGCCCGCCGAATATCGAACATCTTACTAAGGAACCAGAAATTAGTATCCTGGACGTTCAAATTATTCACCTGAAAGCATTAATTGATTATCTGCACTCACGGAATATATCGTATGAGATTGGTAGAAAATACTGCAGACAAGTTTGGTATCGCTGTAAAGGAAAACGCTTTTTTGCACTTGGCCTTGAAAATTATAAAAAAGGCTGGGAGCTTAGAAACAAATATTTTAAAACTTCCAGTAGCCCAAAAACCTTTTCCTTTTTTGAAAGAGATTCTAACCAGTTAATCATCACCGAAGGGATGTTTGATTTTCTTTCCCTTGCTACTATTGATGAAGACTTAGTACAAAATTCAGATTGCATCATTTTAAACTCCCTGGCTTTTTTGGAAAGGATAAAAATGCTCATCCTGAAATATGATAGGGTTCTGATTTATCTGGATAATGATCCGGCTGGTGAAAAAGCCGCTGGTTCACTTTTAAACCAGTTTGATAATGTGACCGATTGTAGTAATTCCTACTCTGGCTATGTAGATCTGAATGAAAAATTGATAAAAGAAGGAAGCTGTAAAAAATCCTTGACTTTAAAATAATGAGGCTTTGGTAAATAGGGAACCCCTATCGGAGAATTTCAGTTGAAAGGGAAAAGCAAGATGTGTCATTGTAATGACAATCTTGCTTTGCGCCCGATGGTTGCAAAGATTTTAAAACGAAAAAATGAAAAGGGAATACATCCAGGTTCGCTGCTCGATCTACGAGAAGAAGCTGCTTCAAAGAAGAGCGGCCAGGGCAGGAATTTCCCTTTCAGAATATATAAGAGCCACGGCCTTTGATAAAGATATCGTAGAACGGATTACTCCGGAACAATTAGAAACTTACAAGATGCTGGTACAGTACAAGAACAATTTTACCCGCATTGGGAATATGTTTAAAAAACGGGATCCAAAGCTGGCCAGGGAGGTGGAAGACCTGGCTAAAGAAATCAGAACGCACTTAAAAAACTTTAAAAAATGATTGGTAAAGGACATAGCGTTTCAGGCACCAGGGTTTCCATATCCTATGGCTGGAACCAGGAAAAAGAAGCTGAAGTCGTCTTAAGAGAACACGTAGCCGGGGATACTCCCGCTGAGATAGCCGAAGAGTTTAGGATTATTCAATCGCAAAATGAACGCTGTATTAATAATACCCTAAGTTTTATCGTAAGCCCAACAATTGAGGACGGCAAGGATTTAAGCAAAAAAGACCTGGAAGCTCTTGCTAAAAAATTTTTAAAGGAAATGAACCTGCAAAACAATCAATCTATTGGATTTGTGCATCGGGATAAAGCACATACCCACGTTCATATCTATACCAATAGGATTGGCTTTGATGGTAAAGCCTATAACGACAGCTATATTGGAAAAAGAAGTCAGATAGCTGCCGATAATGTTGCCAAAGAATTAGGGCTGACCAGGGTTCGGGAAGTACAGAATGAAAAATTACACGAATTGAAACATCTGAGACAACAAATTAAAAATATACATGATCGGGTGCTTCAAACCAGACCAAAATCGCTGGATGAATATATCAGTAAAATGAAAGCGCAAAAAGTAGATGTAATCCCAACGATCAATAAAGCGAACCAGCTTCAGGGTTTCCGGGTTGAATACAAAGGGGTGAATCTTAAAGCAAGTGAAGTGGACCGGTCAATGAGCGGGAACAGGTTAATTCCCCAGATCTCCCAAAACAGGAATTATACAAGGCTAAAAGAAGTACCTAAAACCTTTCAGGTAATGGATAAGACAGTACAGCTAAGCAGCAATTTGTCAACCAAAATAGCTAAAGAGCTGATAAAAGGAATAGTAAAAACAGTAAGAGATACCGGAATAGGTATGGGATATTAAAACTTTAAGTGATGAAAAAACTAGATGAAATTATGGAACTGATGGCCGATGAGATGGATGATTTCAAAACGGCAGTGCTGGAGCTTCAAAAGCTTTCAGGACAACTGGTCAAGATGAGCATCCCCATCAGCACGGAAGCATTGGAAAAGAACCTGAACACATTCCTGCAAAAACAGGAATTGGAAAAGGAAAAAACAGATGAAATACTAAAGGAGATAGATCGGAAATTAAAGCGCGCCAGGATCATACCCAATTACCTGCTGATTCTTTTAGGAATCTCAGGAATCATTGCTCTGGGTTCAGTGGGTTATTTTGGGTATACCTCCCAAGAAAAAGTAGAAGAAAACTTTGAAGTTTACAGAACGATTATGGAATCACAGAATAAGCATTATGAAGATTATTTTGCAGCATATCCAGAAATCCAGGAGGCATACTGCGAGTGGATACAGGGTGGATACCAGGGTTTGTAATGACAAATGCTCCTTTGAAAAAATTAGTAAATTTGCGTCAAATGCCCTGAAACCCCCAGTAAACCCGTTGAAAACTGCGGCAAAATTTTAGTAAATAATTAAAACATGCTTTTTAAATCAGTGGATAGTGAGTGGATATTCCAGGAAATGGGCTCAAAGGCCCTGATAACAGGTTGAAATTTACTGGTTTTGAACAAAAGAGTAGGCAGCGCCCTATGCTGTTTTTACTTGACGCTTAACTTCCCGTACACTATAAAAACAGCATAGGATCCGGCGCAAGTTATGGTAGATATTGGGGTCTTAAACACCATTTCAACCGTAATCTAAAACTACTTATAAGCTTTTCTAATCTTTAATAAAATTTGAGAAATTAAGGTCAATATGGGTAACTCCAACAAAGGCCCTATCACCAATACAAGGCAAATTAATGGATCATTTGGAAAAGCGGTAAGAGAAACGGCCAGAGCAATAGGTGAGTTTCTTGCAAGAGTGGTTAAGCTCAGGCTTGCAGAATCCTTATAATTAAATTTTAATAGTAAGCTCGCAAAACATCCTACCAGAAAATTAATCAAAAAGAACAGAAGCATTGGAATCAGAAGAATGTAAAATACGCTAAGATCTTTTGTTAAATATTCTCCCTGCGATGCAAACATAGCAACAATGGCCAAAGCCAAGAAAATGATTTGTGCAGTTTCGAAAAAAGGAAGAACTTTCTTGCGCATCAATTCTGTTTTTCTAAGTTTGGCACTCCAATATTTTATAAGCTGCGCAATTAGAAATGGAGCTAAAAGCACCAAGAGAATACTTTCCCATAAAATTGCTGTATCAACGGAGCCGGATTTCCCGAAAAACAGGAACAGATAAACCGGAAGAAGAATTAATTGTAAAATTAGATTTACCGGCAATACAGCTGTTGACAAGGAAGTATTTCCTTTGGCTATTCCGGTAAAGATCAGGTACCAGTCCGTGCAGGGTGTTACCATTAACATTACAAAACCTATCCATAAACTCAAATGTTCTTGTAAAAGGAGTAATCCCAAAAGATAGGCACAGATTGGCGTCCAGAGGAAATTGATTATCAGATTTGCCGAGATGAATTTAAGATTGGAAAAACTGGAAAGTAGGTTTGTAAAGGGAATATTCAAAAACAAACCAAAAAGCATCACCATTAGGAATGGGACGATAAGATATTCCGAAAAACTTTTGATAACTGAAATTTGCCCAAGAAGTAAACCCACACCAACTGCTACCGCAATTATTAATGTGTGATATTTGTTTAATTTATTCAAAAAGGTTTTTATTTCGCAAGTTTTAAAATTTTAATTGCACCACGCATTACAAATGTGAAAACTATTCCTCCTATGATCAAATCAGGCCATTTGCTCTCTAGAAAATAAACAAGGATACCAGCCAATATTACCCCACCATTTACGATAATATCATTTGAAGTAAAAATCGCACTGGCCTGCATATGAACCTCTTTACTCTTAGCTTTATTAATCAGCCATAATGAAATCAAGTTTCCTCCAAGTGCCAGAAAAGAAATAATAATCATCCATTCAAACAACGGAGTTTCACTGCTCATAAAAAACCTGCGCAAGACTTCTACGAATCCCAGAGTCGCTAAAAAAATCTGAAGATATCCACTGAACTTTGCGACTTTCTTTTTTCTAGAAACAGCACCTCCCACTGCAAATAAACTTAGCGCATATACTATCGAATCTGCCAGCATATCCAGTGAATCCGCAATAAGGCCCATAGAAGAAGATATCCAACCGGTGGTTATTTCAATAAGGAAAAAACCAAAATTAATACCCAACACCCACCAAAGGATATTTTTTTGCTTGGTTTCATCGTCTCCAATTGGAACTTCAGCCTCTTCTGACCCTTTAAATTTATCGCCTAATTTTAATTCTGAAATCGAGGAATTAATTACATCAACCGCTCCATGGTGATATACTTCCAGCTTCCTATTGGGAATATCAAAGTCCAGATATTTTATCTGTTCAAAAGTTTCCAATTTCATCCTGATCATCTGCTCCTCGGAAGGGCAGTCCATTTGACTGACTATAAAGGTGCTTTTTTTCATTTTTTATAAGCTAAAAGTCTTAATGCATTAAATACTACAAGGAGTGTGGAACCTTCGTGTATAACTACCGCTACTCCAATATTTGCAAAACCAAAAATTGTTGCTGGGATAAGCAAAGCCACAATTCCCAAACTTACCCAAAGGTTCTGCTTGATAATAGATTTAGATTGTCTACTCAATCCTATTGCAAAGGGAAGGGTTTCCAATTTATCGGCCATAAGAGCAATATCAGCGGTTTCTAAGGCGACATCACTTCCCGCAGCGCCCATAGCGATTCCTACGGTGCTATTTGCCATGGCAGGCGCATCATTAACACCATCGCCTACCATTGCTACTTTAGATTCTTTCTCTTTCAGTTTTTTAATTACTTCTACCTTTTCTTCTGGCAATAAACTACCCCAGGCATCAGTCAATCCTATTTCTTCTGCTACTGCGTCTGCTACCTTCTGGTTATCACCAGTAAGCATGATCATTCGTTTAATACCTATTTCCTTTAATTCAGAAAGGGTCTTTTTTGCTGCCTCCCGGGGGGTATCCATTAAGGCGATGATGCCTATATATTCTTTATTTTTCCGAATAAGCATCGTTGTATTTCCACCACCTTCAAGACCACGCACTTTCGTAGCTATTTTGTCGGAAGGTGTACTCTTATCAAGCCCTTCGTACAGATCGAGGTTCCCAACATAGATCTTATCATTTCCTAATGTTGCTTTAATACCTTTCCCTAACACGGCTTCCAGATTGGAAGCATCCGGGATTTCCTCACCTTCCAGACGCTCCTTTCCATCACGAACTACAGCTTTTGCCAGGGGATGATCACTTAAACTTTCCACGGCTACTGCTATCTTGAGAAGTTCATTGTCTGAAATATCCCCAAGGGCTACTACTTGAGTAAGTTTTGGCTTTCCTTCCGTTAGAGTCCCAGTCTTATCGAAGGCGAGGGCGGTCAATTCTCCAAGATCTTCCAGTGGGCGGCCTCCTTTGATTAATACCCCACCGCGGGCGGCCCTGGCCACACCACTCAATACAGCACTGGGGGTCGAGATTGCCAATGCACAGGGACTTGCAGCTACCAGTACCGCCATGGCCCTGTAAAAGCTGGCGCTAAAAGGTTCATCAATAACTAAAAAAGCGAACAAAAGAATCCCGACCAAAATAAGGACTGAGGGCACAAAATATTTTTCGAACCTATCGGTAAGCAACTGGGTTGGTGATTTTTGGGTCTGCGCTTCGTTGACTAGTTGCACCAATCGGGAAAGCGTTGAATCTTTGGCTGCTTTGATTACCTTTATTTCAAGGGTGTTGTTACCGTTAATTGTACCTGCAAAAACCCGGTTTTCATCCTTGATATCATCAACCTCTGAGTACTCCTTCTCAATATCTTCTACGGGAACTTTATCTACCGGTACACTCTCCCCGGTTATTGAAGCCTGGTTTACACTACTCTGCCCATCTACCACTACGCCATCTGCGGATATTTTAGTATTTGGTTTTACGACAATAATATCGCCTATATTTAGTTTTTCGATACCAACTTCTTCCGTTTTACCATTTTTTTTGAGCAAGGCTGTTTTTGGCGCCAGTTCTGCCAATGCGGCGATAGATTTTCGAGCTTTGTTCATTGCATAATGCTCCAGGGCGTGCCCCAGACTAAAGAGAAATAATAATAAAGCCCCTTCTGCCCACTCCCCTAGAATAGCTGCTCCAATAGCTGCGACCAGCATAAGAAAATCAATTTCAAAACCTCCTTTCGCTACGGTTTCCACCGCTTCTTTGGCCGTATAAAATCCTCCAAAGAAATAGGCTCCAATATAACAAGCCAGACTAATCCATTGCGGAACTGCTACAAAGGATAACCCAAACCCTATCCCCAGCAAAACACCACAAATAATAGCAAACATAAGTTCTATATTTTTCCCAAAAACACCTCCATGGGAGTGAGAATGTTCTTCGCCGGCACCGTGGCTATCAACTTCGTTAAGATACTGGCCGTCCTTATCTTTATGGTGGGGGTGTTGGCTACTTTGTTCTTCTTTATTTAATACATCAGAAGTTTTATCTGAACATTTAAAGCCGTTTTCATGGCCAGAAGAGCTTTTCTTAACTTGTACATTTTCTTTTTCAAGCCTTACATTTATAGTTTCAATATTTGTCTTGCGTTTATCATATTCTAAACGAATTATTCCTCCAGCATTGGCAGAAGCTTCTAATACACCTTCGATATTAAGTAGGCTCTTTTCTATAGTCCTGGCATGTCGCGTATGTCTAATTCCATCGACTTCTATAAGAAGATGTCCATATTTCTCTGTAATTTTTGCTCCTGTCCTTTCTGCCAAAGATTGAATGCGATCAATAGAGATAACGTCAGGATCATAATGAAAACAAAGAAGTGGAACCGAATCTTCCTTTTCATCTGCTATATGAACCCTCTCAAGTCCTTCTTCGGCTTCTAGATCATTAATAAGTCTTTGTACACAGGTATCTTTTTCATTCGGCACCTGAGGTAGCAATACCGGAATTTTCAGTTGTAATTTTTTCATATCCCTATTGGTTTAAAATCCATCTGTTAGCCTCTTCCTTTTCGGTAAGGTCGAAATATTTAACTTCCGAGCAGTAAAAAAGTTAGTAGCTCCAACAGCCCATTGCTGCCATTCTTTCGCACCCACAAATGCCATTTTTCCATAATTGGAAATATGAGCTGCATCAACCTTTAAATCTTCCCACAAGCCTTTGAGATTATAACCCTTAAAATTAACCAGCTCAAAAAAGAAATCCACATTATCCCCATTTTTAACAATATTATGTATCAAGGGATTAATTTTTTCTGCATCCTCCTTAGTGATCTTACCATAGATAGTAGCGGGTATCAAATTGCTTTTTTCTGTTTTGGTTATATGGATCATAGTTATGTCTGTCTTTTAAGTGATGTTATACTTGATTTCTCTTCCTTTAGTATAGGCTTCCCAACCTTCCTTTGCTGCATAAGGTACAATGAGCAGTGCCGCGACAGGATCTGCCCACCACCAGCCCAGCCAGTTTACCAATAGTAAACCGGCAAGAACAACTACGGTTTGGTATAGGCAGATAAAGGTATCCTTGGCATCGGCAAGTAAAGCTGGGCTGTCCAGCTTATGTCCATATTTTCTTTTGAAATAGATAAGAATGGGATTGATAATTAGAGAAATAATTAAAATGATTAATCCCATAGTACTCCAACTTGCAGTTTCCTGACTAAGGAGTTTTGTGATTGAATCATACGAGATGAATATGCAGACCAACGTAAATGATACTGCAATTACATAAAGGGTGATCTTCTTGCGTTTTTTGACTTTTTCTTCGTCAATGCCCTTGAGCTCGCCATGCAGCCGCCAGCCTAAAGTGGCCGCACTTATCACTTCTATTGTACTGTCCAGTGCCCATCCTATAAGAGCAGAACTATTGGCAGTTATTCCTGCAATTAGAGATACTATTACTTCAATGGTATCATAAATGACATTCCATATTTGAAGCGTTCTTGCCTTTTTTAAATCGTTTTTTCTTTCCGTTTCCATAAACTGATTTTGGTAATCTCCATACTATATAGTTCCATTTTCACCTCTTTTTTATATGCTTCCTTGCTCTTCAAAAATTAAACACCACTACATTTCTCACATATTCCCTTTACTACCAGGTTTACATTTTCTGCCATATATCCCTCTGGCAGGTTAATATGTGGAATCTTATGATCGGTCAAACAAACAGTTTCATCACAATTATTGCAATGAAAGTGGATGTGTAAGTCCTGTTCTACTTCGCAATTACAATCACTTTCACAGAGCGCATATTTTGGTATGCCTGTGCCATCATCTATTTGATGCACAATGTCATTTGCTTCAAATGTGCGTATTGTTCGAGATAATGTAGCCTGGTCTGCTTTTCCAAAAGCATTCTCAATTTCGGTAAGGGTTACAGCCCTGTCTTTTTTGGCCATAAATTTATAGATCAGGATACGCATGGCTGTTGGCCGAACTTCGTGTGCCTCTAAATTTTTTTCGATATCACTCATTTCCATCATTATTTAATCCAGATCGATTCAAAGATTCTCCGGTTTTTATTCGGAAGGCATCTTCAATATCTGAAAGATAAATAATTCCATCACCGGGTTCAGTTGTTTTTGAATTCTCAAGTATAATATCGATTGCTGATTGTGCTTCTTCATTTTGACATACCAGTTCTAACTTTACCACCGGGCTGTCGGTTACACGGAAATCCAAAGAAGGCGATGCGCCTTTTGCTTTAAATGCTCCGGTACCTTCCCCCTGAGACAGCGTCATACTTTTGAATCCGCTTTCGCTAAGGGATTCTATCACTATTTGAACCCGTTTTGGCTTTATAAATGCTTTTATTTCTTTCATCGCTGTTTTATTAATTCTTTATTAAGGATGAACCCTCTGAAACTTTAATTAAAACAAACATTTTACAGAGAGCCCATCCATCTAAATTTTTAAAATTCTATTTAATGACCATGGGAATTTTGGCTTTTCTGCATTTCAGATACCAGGTAATAGGCATTATTATAAGCAACTAAAGTACCTTCTGGAAGTGGCTCCAGGAGTTTAATTTCAACCCATCCATCTTCATTTATCCCTGTCCTTACCTGTATCGGTTTTAATTCCCATTCTGTTTTACCTTCTTCCTGATGTTTTTGAGCCGTAAAGATGTAAGGATTTCCATCTTCTTCAATCACTGCCTCTTCAGGTAGAGCAGGCACTGCTTCTTCTCCTGTCCGAATTTTTCCTTTAATATACATCCCCGGAATAAGATAATCTTCTTTATTTTTGATTTCTGCATGCACATGTACAGCTTTTGGATTTTGTTCAAATTGCTTCCCTACAGAATATATTTCTCCGGTCAGGTTACTACCGGGAACCGATTCCAGCGTAAAAGATATTTTTTGGCCTTCCTTGACCTTATAAATATCTTTCTCAAAAACCATTAGATCGGCATGAACATGTTCATTATCAACTACCATAAACATACTGGTTTGCGGTTCTACGTATTGGCCAATTTGCACCTTTACTTTTTCTATATAACCTTCAATGGGGCTTACTACCGGGATATATTCATACAGGTTGCCATTTCTGACTTGAGAGGCACCCAAGTTTAACTGTCTTAATTGGGATTCGTAACCACTTACCTCTCCCTTTACGGACTGAAAATCTGCCTGGGTTTGTTGAAATGACTTTCCTGAACCAACTTCAGCCTCGTATAATCGCTTCTGTCTTGCAAATTCCTTTTCTAAAAACTGCATCCGGTTAAAGGCATTGATATAGTCAGTTTGTATTTTCGTCAAATTGGGATGGGATAGATATGCCAATACCTGGCCTTTATTTACCTTATCACCTTCAATAACTTTTATTGAATTAATATTCCCACCTAAGGTGGCAGTCACGGTAGCCTCGTATTGAGGCGGCACTTCTAGTTGTCCATTGGCTTCCACTATTCCTGATAATGCTTTCTTAGGTAAGGTATCTACTTTGATTCCCAAACTATTAAATTTCATCTCTGAAAGATTTACCGAGCGCATCCCGCCTTCTTCTTCATTGTGACCTTCTGTTTCTTTAGAATCCGATGCTTTAGACTCCTGAGTATCTTTTTCCGAATTAGAATTTTCTTCACACCCAAAAAACAATGTAAGTGATAAGGCAAGCATTAAAATATTTATTGATCTTATGTTCATATCGTTTTCTTTCTTAGTTTTTAATTTGAATTTTCAAGGTAATATTCAAGTTGGTACCGGCTATCGAGATAATCATCGAAAGCACCCCAGGCATTTACCTCAATTCTAATGGCATCTCTTATATTCTGAAGGAAGGTTACATAATCTATAGCTCCTTCCTTAAAAGCTAATACAGCTCCATCCTGTTGCTCCTTAGCCAATGGAAGCGCTTCATTTTTATAATAATTCCAGGAGTTTCTCCATTTGATGAATTCTTCCCGCATATTTTTATAGGCGGTTTCCAGTTCGAGTTTATCCTGGTAAAAATTTTGCTCGGCAATCTTTCGATGGACTTTAGCTTCTTGTGTACGTCCTAATTCCGGTCCAAAAAATAGCGGGATTTGAATTCCCAATTGATATTGATAGAATCCCGACTGTCCATTTATTTCCTGCCTGGCATACTGGCCCTGAAATTTGGGCAGAAATTCTGATTTTCGTTCTCTGGTAATTGCTTTTGCAATATCCACCCTTTGTTCAGAAACCTGAAGCGATGGATGATTTTCAAGGGACTCTACCAGAAAGTTCAAAGGTTCGTCTAAGGTTTCAACGGGCAAATCTGGTACATCATAGATCGTATCACTGGCAAACCAGAGGTTTAGGCGCTGCAATGATTTCAGGTAATTTCGATAGGACTGTTCTAATTGTATTTTTACCTCATTCCCCTGATTAGAAGTGGCAAGATATTCGAGTTTAGAGGTAGCTTCTGTCTCATATCGAATCCTTGCGGCCCTTTCAATGTCTTCAAAAATTGAGTCCATCTTCCGGTAAACCTGATACATTTTTTTCCGGGTATAAACTGACGCCCAGGCTCTACTTACTTCACGTTCAACTTCTAAAGTATTTAATTCTAAAGCATTTTCGGCCAATGCGACCCTTTCTTTCTGCAATTTTAAACGCGGGGCAATTCCGAAAATATCAATGCCTTGTTGTTGGACGCCAATCTGGGTATAAATTCCATCAGAACCATTTCCTACTTCTTCCTTTCCTGTAAAGATTTGGGTATTTCCAAAATCATAAGCGGTTTTACGCAGTACTTCTTCACTTTCAATTTCAAGTTGGGCAGCTTTTAGCTGGGGAAAATTTTTAATTGCGATTTCTCTAGCCTCTTCCAAGCTAATTGTTTGTAAAGAATCCTGTTGTGAATATTCAGATGACATTGCATCAGATTGTGCATTTACAGAAAAGGTTCCGCCTAAAACTAAGCCAATTATCAAAATCGTAGCTAAAGATCGCGAATTGGAAGAACCTAGTTTATTCTGTTCTTTTTTCTCTCGTTTTCTTTCTACAAGGGTATATAGTACTGGTAATACAACCAGCGTAAGCAGGGTAGCTGTAAGCATCCCACCTATAACCACCGTAGCAAGTGGTTGTTGAACTTCTGCACCGGCTGATGTGGAAAATGCCATTGGTAAAAAACCGAAAATATCTGTTGTTGCTGTTAACATAATAGGTCGTATTCGTTCTTTGGTTCCTGTAAAAATTCTATCTCTTATACTGGTTACTCCTTCTTCTTTTAAAGAATTGAATCTATTTATTAGTACCAGCCCGTTTAAAACTGCAACCCCGAATAATACAATAAAACCTACCCCAGCAGAAATACTGAATGGCATTCCCCGCAACCAAAGGGCAAAAACACCTCCAATGGCAGCGAGGGGTATGGCTATATAGATCATGACAGATTGGGAAAACGATTTTAGGGCAAAATATAGAAGAACAAATATCAAGAAAAGGGCAATGGGTACAACAATTATCAAGCGGTCCTTAGCACTCTGAAGATTTTCGAATTCCCCCCCATAAGTTATATAATACCCGGGAGGTAATTCTAATTCTTCATCTAATCTTTGCTGAATATCATTAACGACTGACTCTACATCCCTTCCCCGGGCATTTACACCCACATAGGTTCTTCTGTAGGTATCATCTCTCGAAATTTGCATAGGGCCCGGAACATATTCGATATCTGCTATTTCTTTTATCGGTACCTGAGTTCCGTCGGGAAGATCGATATACATTCCACGCAAGTCATCAATATTCTTTCTATGTTCTTCATCAAATCTTACTACTAAATCGAATCGCTTTTCTCCTTCAAAAATGACTCCTGCGGTTCCTCCCGCAAAAGCAGTACTTATATAATCATTTGCTTTTTGGATATCCAGGCCATATTGAGCAATTTTATCACGGTTAAATTTCACGGTCATTTGTGGCAGCCCAGATGTTCGTTCAGGATTAACATCTCCTGCTCCAGGTACGGTCTGGATAATATTAGCCATTTCCTGTACCTTTTCCGACAACACATCCAGGTCCTCCCCATATAGTTTAACCGCAATATCTTCTCTTACTCCTTCTAATAATTCGTTGAACCTTAATTCTACAGGTTGAGTAAACACCAGATTTACCCCTGTAAGTTCTTTATTCAGTTTTTCCTTGATCTGTGCTATAAGTTCTTCTTTAGTTTCAGCGCTTGTCCATTTATCCTTATCCTTTTCAAGGATCAGATACATATCTGCGATATCCATTGGCATTGGATCTGTAGGAATGTCGGCTACTCCAATCCTTGCGGTTACCGTTTTAATTTCAGGGAAATTTTCTAGGAGTATGTTTTCTATTTTTTTGGAAGCTGCGATAGATGCGGTTAATGAACTCCCTGGTCTGATCAAAGCCTGCATGGCAATATCTCCTTCATCAAGTTGAGGCACAAATTCTCCTCCCATTCTGGAAAAGATAAAACCGGCTATCACAAGTAGAATGGCGGCGGCCCCAACAACAATGAGCTTCAGTTTTAATGCCCCTTTCAGTAAAGGCATATACACTTTTTGGATTCCACCAATTATCTTATCACTTAACCTTTCCAACCAGCGTTCAAATTTTCCAAACCAGTTCTTTTTATTCTGAATGGGTTTCATAAATAGGGCAGACATCATAGGGACATAGGTAAGACATAAGAAAATAGCTCCAATCATCGCAAAACCGAAGGTATAAGCCATAGGCTTAAACATCTTTCCTTCTACCCCCGTAAGAAAAAGTATAGGAGTGAATACAATAAGAATTATAATCTGTCCAAAAAACGCGGAACTCATCATCGTACTTCCCGCATCATAGGCTACTTCATCCATTTTAGCCTGAGTAAATTTCAGTTTGCCTGATCTAATCCGTTTTTGTATTTCATACACGGTTCCTTCGATGATAATCACTGCACCGTCTATAATGATTCCAAAGTCAATAGCGCCCAAACTCATTAGATTAGCCCAGACATTGAATTGTTTCATTAAAATAAAAGCAAAAAGCAGTGATAGTGGAATCGTGGTTGCGGTAATAAGACCACCTCTTAGACTACCTAATAATAATACCAGGGCAAAAATTACTATTAATGCACCTTCCAGTAAATTAGTTTTGACTGTATCAGTCGTTCTGGCTATCAATTCACTCCGATCAATAATTGGTTCTATGGTTAAACCTTCAGGAAGTGACTTTTCAACTTCTGCCATCCTATCTTTAACATCCTGAATTACAGCATTGGGATTGGCACCTTTTAGCATCATAATTATCCCACCTACGGCTTCTTCTCCATCCTGGGTGAAAGCCCCATAGCGTACCTGATTTCCAAACTGAACATCTTCCGCAACATCTCCAATAGTTATCGGAACAGCATTTTCGGTAGTAATAGCAATTTTCCTTATATCTTCCAGTGAACGGATTAAACCTTCACCTCTAATAAAATTTGACATTTTATTTTTCTCAATATAAGCTCCCCCTGTATTTACATTATTTCGAGACAAAGCCTCATAAACCTCAGAAATACTTATACCCATACTGTTTAATTTTTCCGGGTTTATTGCTACCTCATATTGTTTTATGGAGCCTCCAAAAGAATTTACTTCCACCACCCCATCCAGTAAGGTAAGTTGCCTTTTAACTATCCAGTCCTGAATAGTTCTAAGTTCCATAGGAGAATATTCAGTTTTATAACCCTTTTCTGGTTGTATGGTATACTCATAGATTTGACCTAATCCGGTTGAAATAGGCCCCATTGAAGGACTTCCAAATTTATCGGGTATGGTCTCCCCTAATTCATTAAGTTTCTCCTGTACAAGTTGACGAGGAAGATAGGTTCCCATATCATCTTTGAAAACAATAGTAACTACCGAAAGTCCAAAACGTGAAATAGAGCGAATCTCTGTAACCCCAGGTAAATTACCCATCGAAAGTTCTACGGGATAGGTTACAAATTGCTCAATATCTTCGGTGGCAAGATTAGGTGACTGGGTAATCACCTGAACCTGATTATTAGTAATATCTGGCACCGATCCCAGGTTAACGGTCATCATGGACCAAATACCTGTTCCTATAAGTGCTAAGGTAAGTAGCCCAATAATAAATTTATTATTAATGGAAAATGAAATGATTCTATTGATCATATAAAAAATTAATTCAGTTAAACATTTCGATATTTTCTAAGAGTTGAAAAAATCGATAATACTGGTCTGGAGAATTTGTAGAACTCCAGGACGAGAAAGGATATAGTTATCCTATAAAAACTGAATTATACTTTTGGGGGATCTAAAAAAGAAAGGATAGGTTCTTCCACCGAGCTGTCAAAATGAGCGAAAGTTTTGGAAGGAATTTCCGTGATTAAAGGTTTGAAATTAGAAGAACCAAAATCTATTGTATGTACATGGCAGCAATGACAGCTACAAAATGGAGGACATAAATCCGCTTCCTGATTATGGGTGTGATCGAGGTCCAGATTCTGGCCGGATACTATGGTTATTTCTGAATCATATATTAATTGCGACGAATCACTGTCATTACAGGCTAAAAAATTTAGCCCAAATACATATATAGATAGTATGAATGCAATTATTTTCACAATGTAAAGATAACAAAATAGCTATGCACAGGGTGTGCAAAAAATTCTATCCAGAAAATATTGTTTTAATTTTGACCTAAAATTTATCCAGAGCAATCAATTTGCAACAAAGATTCACATGATAACTTTCTTTTCTACGAGCTTAAGGAAACTCTACACGTATTTCAAAAAGAACAGCAAATAAAAAATTAACTGTTTTTAAATAAGATAAGACGGGGGTAGCTTTTAACTAAAGAGCATAAAACCTTGGACTCAACTGCCCGAATATATCGACTACTTTGTGAAAAACTATAGTCTACCTTGGGATTCAAAGTAGCAATTCACTTGCTGCATCCAATACTGAGCTATCCAATTCTTTCAAGTAAGCCTGGGTAATTGTTAGGTTTTGATGTCCCAGTGACTCGCTTATAACATCTGTGGCAACGCCCATTTGCTTTAAGCTATTCGCAAAACTATGTCGGGCTACATAGCTGGTTAAAGTTTTATCAATATTACAGATAGTAGCGATCTCTTTTAAATCTTTATTATATTTACTTAGCGTTTTATGTTTACGGTTTTCAATTTGAAGCGGGGTCAAGTTATCTTGCAAGAGTAAAGGAAAAACATATTTTGTGCCAATAGATCTTGCCTTAAAATAATTCAAAATATCCCTAACAGGTGGCAGAATAGTAATATTAAAATTTCCTTTTGATTTGGACCGGGTGTAAAATATTTTGTCACCATTAATTTGAGACCATTTTAAATTAATTTGATCAGCGAAATTCATTCCCCGGGTATAAAAGCTGAAAACAAAATATTTATGACTATGTAAAAGATGAGGATGTTTTGATATATCCATCTTTACTATTCTCATTATCTCGGTAAAGTCAAGAGCTCTTTTCGCAGGCTTGCTTTTAAGCTTAGAAATTTTATAATTCTTAAAAGGATAAATGTCCGCTGAAATTATATCTCGTGCAATGGCTTTATTAAAAACAGCCCTAATTGTTCGCATTCGCAAACTGATACCACCATCATTTCCACCCAGTGAACGCAAATGCGTTTCAAATTTTGACAAGTAGGTAACCGTAATGTCTTCGAACTCCAGTCGAGTTGATAAATTGAATTTTTTAAGGGCTAGAAAAGCTTCATTATGAATTCTTGCATTGCCAGTTCTGCCGGCTGAGTTAAATTCTTGAATTAAATCATTCCAGAAATAAAAAAATTTCTTTGATTCAGGATTGGAGGTTACTCGAAAAGCATTTTCAAATTCAGAAAGTCGAAAACTTTCATTTTTAAGCTGTAGTTCGGAATAAATCCTAAACGCACGTTCTTTAAATTTTAAAAGTAGCCTATTGTCCTGAAGATAGTTTTTATGTCTTTTGTTGAATAATTCCGCACTGGCATCCCATTCTTCAGGAAATACATTAAAGATAGTTTTGAAATATTTTGTTTTCCTGTTTTTAGTTACTCTTAAGCTGACAGGAAAAGTACCATCAGCACGTTTAACTTTATGCAATACTATTTTTACAACCGCCATTTTTGAATTTTTAATGTTCTAAATCCGTACAACAAATGCTTACATTTATAATATTATTGCAGTAAAGCCCTACCATTAACGTTTTAAAATCCGTACAACATACGTACAACAAATTACCATATAAAGGTAAAACAAAAGAATTTAGATACACTTATTAAAATCATAAAGTATTGATAATCAATACAAAGGAAAGCTAATACTACTAAATGAAAAGTAAAATTTGAGCCTGGGGGGCGTGGGGTCGCAGGTTCAAATCCTGTCATCCCGACAAAA
>Ga0102926_1000910_pt1 | contig 17539 bp, 17 predicted proteins | sample SalPonR1_A_D2_MG_FD_78173 | JGI IMG/M metagenome (GOLD analysis project Ga0102926, IMG submission 78173) | Salt pond soil microbial communities from South San Francisco under conditions of wetland restoration - Salt Pond MetaG R1_A_D2_MG | ecosystem: Environmental > Aquatic > Marine > Intertidal...
CTCCTGAAGCAAGGTTAAGTGGACTTGCTGATATAGAGAGAAGGTCTATCTGGCATGCACTCAACCAGAAAGCTGTAGCAAGAAGAGCAGCCACAGAAATGGGGAAAAAATACGAAGACGTGAACCTTATAGTTGCCCATATGGGCGGAGGGATATCTGTCGGTGCTCATGAAAAAGGACAGGCAGTTGACGTAAATAACGCCCTCGACGGAGAAGGTCCCTTTTCTCCGGAAAGAGCGGGTTCTCTCCCGATAGGAGGACTTTGCAGACTGGCCTATAGCGGCGAATATGACCTTGATGAACTGAGGAGGAAAATAGTGGGCAACGGAGGACTTGTTGCTCATCTCGGAACAAATGACCTGAGAGAAGTTCAGAAAATGATAGAAGCAGGCAATGAGAAGGCTACGCTTGTCTTTGATGCTCTTGTTCTTCAGATATCCAAGGAGATAGGTTCCCGTGCTGCGGTCCTGGCTGGAAAAGTTGATTCCATAGTACTAACTGGAGGGCTTGCCTACAGCGAGGAACTTGTCAAAAGAATAACCGAAAAGGTTTCCTACATTGCAGATGTAAAGGTCTATCCCGGCGAAGACGAAATGAAAGCCCTTGCCGAAGGGGGCTTAAGGGTAATTCGAGGAAAAGAAGAGGCAAAGGAATATAAATAAATACAGGTGACAGACTTAGAGGAGTTTTATGAAAAAGAACAGGGAGCTTCCTGAGAAGCTCCCTGTTCTTTTTCACAGAATATATGTAAACAGATTTTATATCTCAAGCTATCTCAAGCTCTTTGTTTTTCATAAATTTCTGGGAAAAGTATATTAATACGAGAGCTCCGAATCCTGTAAGGTCAGTGTAGACGCCAGGGAAGATCAGTGCAATGGCTCCCGTAAAAAGGATGAGCCTTTCCCATATTTTCAAAGTTCTCAACCAGTAACCAGAACCTGCAAAGGCTAAGGATGTAGTACCAATAATGGCAGTTGTGAAATAAAAGATGACGTTAAGAGGTGTTGTATTGATAAGGAGCAACTGAGGATTGTACGCAAATATAAAAGGTATGGTAAATCCTGCTATTGCAAGTCTCAGGGCTGTGAAGCCCGTTCTCATGGCATTAGCGTTGGCGATACCTGCTCCAGCATATGCTGCAAGAGCTACAGGTGGTGTAAGGTCAGCTATAATACCGTAATAGAGTATAAACATATGTGCCGCAAGGGGGGGGACTCCAAATTTCTGGATAGCAGGAGCAGCCATTGAGGCAAGAACAATGTATTTTGCCGTAGTTGGTAGACCCATTCCAAGTATTATCGAAGCTATCATTGTAAAAACCAGAGTGAAGAAAAAAATTCCGCCCGATAGAACGACTATTCCGTTTGCTAATTTTAATCCCACTCCTGTAAGGGTTACAACTCCAATTATAATTCCGGCACAAGCACATGCGGTAGCAACTCCAAGGGCAGCCCTTGCTCCGTTTTCCATAGCCTCGAGGACATCTCTGAAACTCATTCTTGTGCTTGATTTCAACATTGAAATGCCAACTGTAACTATGATACTTACAAAGGCAGCTCTCAAGGGTGTGTATCCTTTAACGAGCAGATAGACTATAACTACAATGGGGAGCAGCATATGTCCACCTTTTTTAAGGACATTGCCTACTCTGGGGAGATTTTCCCTTGGTAGCCCCTTTAAACCGAGTCTCTTTGCTTCCATGTGGACCATTATTCCGACTGCAAGATAATACATAACAGCTGGCAGTATAGCTGCAACGGCTATTTTAATATAAGCAATACCTAAAAATTGCGCCATTATGAATGCAGCAGCCCCCATAATGGGAGGCATAAGCTGTCCACCCGTTGAAGCAGCTGCTTCAACGGCAGCGGCAAAGTGTCCTGGATAGCCTATACTCTTCATCAAAGGTATTGTGAAAGCACCAGTGGTGACTGTGTTAGCTACTGAACTGCCAGAGATGGAACCGAAGAGTCCACTTGCAAGAACTGCAACTTTTGCAGGACCCCCTACCCTGTGTCCTGTAGCGGCAAGAGCCAGATCTATAAAGAATTTGCCCAAGCCGGTTTTATGAAGGAACGCTCCAAAAAGAATGAACAAAAAGACAAATGTTGCAGATACACCGAGGGGTAGTCCCAAAATACCTTCGGTAGTTACGTACATATGGGTGATAATCCTTTTGACAGGAAATCCACCATGACCTAACATGCCAGGAATTAGATTTCCAAACTTCGCGTAAAGAAGAAATGCTGTGGCAACCATTGCAATAGGCATGCCAACAGCTCTTCTGCAAGCCTCAAGAACAAGAAGTATGGCAAGGCCTCCGTAAATGAGATCTCCCCAGGTGGGCAATCCTGCACGAAGCATGATGTCCATGTAGTTTATTACAATATACATTCCTACCCAGACTCCTAAACCTGCAAGAACAAAGTCGAACCATGGAATTTTGTTGTCCTTGACCTTCTTGGATGAAACTGGGAAGAGAAGGAAAACAAGACACAGAGTAAAAGCAAGATGAACTGATCTTTGTATTTGTGCTGGGTAAACACCTAAGGCTGCTGTGTAAAGCTGAAAAGCTGAAAAGGCTATACAAAGAAATATGGTAATCTTATTCCAGATTCCTCCGGGAGTTCGAAATGCTGATTCCTTGTCGTATTTTTTCAGTATTTCTTCTACATTTACTTCATCGTCGTTTGATTGCTGTTTTACTTTGGCCTTATTTTTATATTTCTGGGTTTCGTTCATTGTTTTCCCTCCCGTATGTAATTCCAGAAAAGATGAAAAAGATTTGTTTTTTCAATATCAAAAGCCAGATTTTCTCCCGGCTTGGCCCATGTTGTTAGTTTGTATTCCTTATCTTCAAATGTGAAGGTATGTTCAGCGAATCTGCCAACTCGTATATAAAGAACTGGAATTTCTATATTATAGCCAGTTATTCGGAATACTTTTCCTTCATGTGAAAATTTTTGGGTTCCAGTGGCCTGATAGGGTAAGCCGGCACCAAAATCGGAATAAACAGTTTCTTTTAGAACTATGTCTCCATTCTGGATAGAGTAGATTTCATCAACAGGAGTTTTTTCGACAGAATGAATACAGCTGATTGTGAATTGATCTTTTTCGTTTATGAATTGCCAATATTTGATATTTCCTTCTCCATCTTTTACGGAAAGAATCTGGAGAGGATATAGACCAAATACGAAAATAACGAATAATAATATCGAAAGTAAAATAAAAATGGGCTTTCTCAAGGTGATTAACCCTTTCCGAAATCAGGTTATTTACGTGAAAAATATTAAAAGTAGTTTCCCGAGAAAACTATTTTCTCGGGAAACTTTATCTCTACCTGTTTTTCCCCGAAAAACAGGTTAAAGGTTTATTACATAACTCCGTTTTCTTTGTAGAATTTTTCTGCTCCTGGATGGACAGGTATAGTTATACCATCGAGGGCATTTTCGAGGGTGATCGATTTTCCTTTATGATGGCTTTCACCGACCGCATCGAGGTTATCAAAGAAGGCTTTGGTCATAGTGTAGACAGCTTCCTCGGATAACTCTTCGTTTGCAATAAGGATAGCCTGTACAGCAACGGTCTGGTAAGGTTCTGTCTGTCCATTATATGTATTTGCCGGCATTACTTCTACAGCGAAAAATGGATATTCAGACATGAGTTTTTCACGCATTTCACCTTCGATAGGAAGAAATTTGATCTTCTGAAGAGTGCTTATATCCTGAATTGAAGAGTTAGGAGCTCCCGTTGTGTAGATGAAACCGTCAAGGAGTCTGTCCTTAAAATGATCTGCTGTTTCTGCGTATGAAAGAAAGTGGGGTTCGAAATTTTTGTAAGTCAGGCCAAAGACCTCGAAAATCTGTCTTGCATTAGCTTCGTTACCACTACCTGGAGCTCCTACGGAGATTTCCTTTTCCTTGAAATCAGAAATGCTGTCAAGTTCACTTTCTCCTGGTACTACTACGTGAATTGTCTCAGGATAGAGTCTTGCAATTGCTCTTATGTTCTCTACCTTTCTGTTAAAAAATTCAGTTCCCTTAAAGGCATAATCCGCGATGTCGTTCTGCACAAGTGCAAGATCGACATCTCCTGCCGCGATCAGGTTGATATTTTCAACAGAAGCTCCTGTTGATTGTGCTGTGATATTGAGGTCTGAGACGTTGTTGCTGATTATCTGTGCAATTGCGCCTCCGAGAGGATAATAGGTCCCCGAGGTCCCTCCGGTAGCAAGAGTCCACTGCATTGTTGCTGCAGAAGCTCCTCCTGCCAGTGCCATGATACATAAAGATGCTAGAAAGATCCTGATCCAATTTCTCCTTTTCATGTTTTACCCTCCTTGATAAATTTTTTTGTAAAGAGGAATGTAAAGTCATAATGTGCTAATTATACAATTAAATAATATGTTTGCGGTAGTCTGCATTCAAAAGGCCAGGAACCTGATAGTTTTTCTGAAATACTGCCATAGTTGACTGAACAGCCCCATTTACTTCACGAAAAAGAGCTTCCTCTGTCCAGGCTGCAACGTGTGGTGTTAAAATGACATTTTTGAAGCTGGCAAGGATATGCTCAGAGTTAATTGGTTCCTTTGTGAATACGTCAATTGCGGCTCCTGCAATCTTTTCATTCTCCAAAGTTCTTACAAGGGCAGATTCGTCCACAATGGGACCCCTTGCGGTATTGATCAGAATAGCCTTCGGTTTCATCAATTCAAACTGGCGATCTGAAATAAAGCCCCTTGTCTCTTTGGTTAGCGAGCAGTTTACGGAAATAATATCTGATTCTTTGAGAAGGGTTTCCAGGTTTTCAACCGATTCCATACTTCCGAATTCGTCTTTTTTGATTTTTACATAAGGATCATAAATAAGAATATTACTGTCGAAGCCCTCTAATTTTCTTGCAACTTCCCGCCCTACTGCGCCGTATCCAATAATACCTACAGTTTTCTCCCTCAGTTCTGATCCAAGTAAAGTGTCACCGGTTCTCCATCTGTTATTATGGATTGCTCCTGCTTGGGAGATGAAATTTCTCATAGAGGACATTATGAGCATAATACAGAACTCTGCGACAGTCGTATTGTTTGCTCCTGGAACGTAGGAAACAGCAATACCGTGTTTTGTAGCAGAATCTATATCTACGTTGGAGGGCTTCCCTCCACACTTCGCAATTATTTCAAGTTTTTTTGCATAATTCATGTCTTCTGAGCTTACACCACAACTGGAAGTAATAAGAATAGCACTGCTTTTTTCGAGGATTTTCCGCAGTTGAACATTAGAAAAGCTTTTGTCTGGATAGATAAATTGGATCTCTGCCAGGTCTTCGAGAGGTTTATACCATTCAAAGGGACCTACCGGTTCTATAACGTGTACTAGTTTCTTTTTCAAAAAAACTCCCCCTTTGCGGCTCCATGAAATAAAAAAACCGGACTTACATTTTGTTGACTGCTTTTACAAATACATATATCATGTCAGATATACGATGTCAAATTACCTGTTAAGGAATAAATTGTAACAATACTTAAAATTTAATTTACATTGCCAATAGTTCAATAAGTTTTAGCAGGCTAAAAATTATTCAGATAAGACAGAACCAATCAAAGGAGAGTGTAATAATGAAAATAAGGGGAATGTTTGCACCAATATCAACTCCTTTTAACAGTGATGAGGAGATCAATTATGGGAAATTGAAGGAAAATCTTTCCAAATGGGGAAAAACAGGTCTGGCCGGAGTCGTTGTGCTTGGTTCCAACGGTGAATTTGTATCCCTGACCCACGAAGAAAAGGTAAAAATGATAGCCTTTACGAGGGAGAATATTTCAGAGGATAAGTTAGTAATAGCAGGGACAGGCTGTGAATCCACCAAAGAGACAATTGAGCTTACGAAAGAAGCGTCAAAGGCAGGTGCAGATGCTTCCCTTGTTATTAATCCCACTTATTTCAAGGGTAGCCTTACAAGAGAAGTTCTTGAGGCTCACTACAGAAAGGTTGCAGACTCCAGTCCCCTTCCTGTAATGATCTACAACATGCCCGGAAACAGTGGAATAAACCTTGGAGCTCCCCTTATCACATCCCTATCTTTCCATGAGAATATTGCTGGTGTAAAGGACAGCAGCGGAAATATTGTCCAGATATCCAGCGTAATAAATGATTCTCCAGGTGATTTCTCAGTTTTTGCGGGATCCGGAAGCTACCTTCTTCCAACACTGTTAATGGGCGGAGCAGGTGCTACCATGGCAGTTGCAAATGTCGTTCCGGATTATTGCGTAAAGATAGAAGATCTTTACAAAAAAGGACAGATAGATGAAGCGGTTAAGATGCAGCTTGGATTGCTTAAACTCAATGCAGCAGTGACAAGCGGATTTGGAATTCCCGGAATGAAATATGCCCTTGACAGGGTGGGTTATTATGGAGGACCCCTTCGTTTACCCCTTCTGCCGCCTTCTGAAGATCAGAAAAAGGAAATCGATAAATTAATTGAATCAATAGAAGCTACCAGGTGGTGCTGATAAGGGTTGTATAATGTATTATGAACTCTCGGATATTAAATAAATGACAGTTCAGGACAAATAAATGACATTTCAGGACAAATAAACAAAGGGAGGTTTTCAAATGCTAAGAACAAAAAAACTTGTAATGATACCGGGTCCTACACCAGTGGTTCGTTCTATCCAGGATCAGATGGGAAGGGAAACAGTCGCCTTCGGTGATTCAGGATTTGTGGAGGATTTTTCCGAAGTTCTTCAGGACCTGAAGAGTCTGTGGAGTTGTGACGGAGAGGTCTTTGTCTTCGCCGGATCAGGTACCCTCGCTATGGAAATGGCCATAGCCAACACCACAAAAAAGGGAGAAAGCGTTCTCATCTGTTCCAACGGATTCTTCGGAGACCGATTTATCGACATGTGCGAGAGAAAAGGTCTCGACGTGGACGTCCTTTCAGTTCCCTGGGGGACCAGTGTTACAGCAGAGATGGTAGAGGCAAAGCTTAAGGAAAAGAAATATCACGCAGTTACAGTAACTCATGCCGAAACATCCACAGGAGTAGCAGCCCCCATAGCCGAGATCGGAGAAGTAATGAAAAAGCATCCTGACACCATATATATTGTGGATGCAGTGGCAGCAGCAGCAGGAATGGAAGAATATGTAGATCCCATGGGAATAGACATACTTCTCACCTGTTCTCAGAAAGCCTTTGGAGTTGCTCCTGGCCTTGGCATACTGTGGGCAAGCAAAAAGGCAATGGCCAAAAGAGAGAGCCTCGGCAGGATTCCAGAATCCTACATAGACTTCGACAAGTGGCTGCCAGTCATGCACGATCCCAGAAAATACTGGGGAACTCCTCCCATCAACATGATCTGGGCATTCAAGGAAGCAATCCGGATTATCAGGGAAGAGGGTATTGAGGAAAGATATGACCGTCATGTAAGACAGGCAGCCATGGTGGATTCTGCCATGGAAGCTCTAGGGTTTCAGGTAGCTGCAGAAAAAGCACACAGGGCACCCACTCTCTCTGTTTACAAGTATCCCGAAGGAGTTGACATAGACGACGCAAAATTCCGATCTATCCTCGGAGAAGAGGGAGTGGAATCAGCCGGTTGTCTTGGCGAGTACAAGGGAATAGCCTTCAGAATGGGTCACATGGGCAATATCGACAAACATACCCTTGTCTCGGCCATTGCTGCAGTTGAGAGGGCATGTATGAGAAGTGGCATTGATATCGAACCGGGTGCGGGAGTTGCAGTGCTTCAGAAGGGACTCATAAAGGAATAGTTCGGGCAGAAGACTGGTTTTAGTGTCCTTGCCTGTTCACTTCTACATAATATCTGGGGGACATTTTCATGCTTTTAAAAGCTGATTGTCCCCCTTTTTTATATTATTTACCGTACTTAGGAGGTCTGCAATGATCTCTTTGAATTTCCATTTTTCATCTGGAATTTACTGGTATTGTTTTCCTTCAAATAACAAAAACAGAACAGGAGGTTGAGGATAAATATGAAAGATTTTGTGTATAAATGTACAGGTTGTGATAAAACTTATCCAGGGCCTGGTCCATTGTACAGATGCAAACAGTGTGGAGAACCTTTAGAGGTAGTTTTTGAGGGAGATAAGACAATTTCCCAAAATGGCTTGAGTGACCAGACCATGATAGAACGTTACAGCAGTTTTTATCCCTTTGATAAAACAGCAACAGAGCTTTCTTTGGGAGAAGGATTTACTCCCCTTGTGAAGTCACGGAAAAACGCGGATAAATATGGAGTTGGATGGGTTTATTTCAAAAATGAAAGTGCCAATCCAACATGGTCATTCAAGGACAGAGGTAGTATAACCGGTGTTATGCATGCTCTTGAGACCAGGTACAAGGCTATCGGTACAGTTTCGACAGGTAACATGGCGGCATCTGTTGCAGCTTATGGTGCAAGAGCTGGTATAGAGACTTTTATTCTTGTAAAAAATAATTTGCCAGAGGAAAAGATCAACCCCATAGCTGTTTACGGTGCAAAGGTTATAAAGGTCAACGGAGATTATGGACAGCTCTATTATGATAGCCTTGAGGCAGGTAGAGAACTTGGTATCTATTTTATTAATTCCGACTCTCCTTTCAGGGTTGAAGGATCTAAAACCATAGCCTTTGAGATTTTTGAACAAATGGGCATGGAGGTCCCTGATCATGTTATTGTCCCAACAAGTGCGGGAGGTAATATAAGGGGAATCTTCAAAGGATTCAGAGAACTTAAGGATACAGGTTTCGCGGATAGAATACCAACAATTATATGTGCACAGGCGGAAGGATGTTCTCCTATAGCAGAAGCCTGGAAGAAAGACAAGAGAAAAATTGAAAGAATAGAGAATCCCGAAACTATAGCACACGCTATTGAGAATCCCTTTCCTCCCAGTGGCAATGAAGTGTTGAGAATGCTCAAATCTCCTGGTGGATTCTGTGTCTCCCTTTCTGATGAAGAGATCCTTGAAGCACAGAAAGACCTTGCAGGGGAGGGAATATTCGTTCAGCCGGCATCCGCAACTACTCTCGCGGCTATTCAGAAACTACAGAAAGACAGTTATTGGACTGGTTCAGAGAAGATAGTATCAATATTGACTGGAAGTGGGTTGAAATATACATCCGTTTTTAAAAAAATGAACCTTCAAACCTACAGTTGCAACTTGAAAGAACTTAAAGAACAGTTAAAGGAAATGCAAAATTAACAGAAAAGTCAGGATTGTTCTTTTAGTGTATAATTCCTTATTGCGTCAATAGTCCTTTCCATGCCGTTCATAACGTGGGTCTGAACTTTTTTTCTTGCAAGGTCGGGATCTCTCTTTTTGAAGGCATCAAGGATGTCAAGGTGTTCTCTTGTAATCATAATGATGGCTTCCTTAACGCGAAGATATCCTGTGCCTTCTTCTGTAGTAAAATACATTAGCCGCTCAGAGCGCTGTTTAAGGTTCTGTAATGTTTCCTTAACGAGTTTGTTATACGTATATTTGAACATGAGTTCATCCAGTTTTTTTTCTGTTTTGATGTAAAGATCCATATCTTCAGGATCCTTCAGGAGTTTGTGAAATTCTTTTTCGAGTTCTTCTATATCAGATTGCTCACAGTGAACTGCTACTGATCTTGCGGCATCACTTTCAAGCAGATTTCTAAGGCCCCAGAGGTCTCGAACACTGCTTTCATCTATTCTGGTTACAATTGCGCTCTTGTTGGGGGAAATCTCTACAAGACCTTCACTTTCCAGTTTCAACAGGGCTTCTCTTATTGGTGTTGTACTTACTTCGAACTCCCTGGCAAGACGATCGATCTGTAGAGTCTCTCCAGGGAGATACTGATGAACGAATATCATCTGCTTTATTGTCTCAAAGATCTGGTCGGAAAGTTTTATTTTTGTTATTTTTTTCCTCAAAATATCAGCTTCCTTAAAAAACTATAATAGATATACAGTTGTTTCTGCACTTAATGTATCTGATATCATATATGATATATTTCAAATTATATCAGACCTGTTCTATATTTTCACCGAATACTCTAATATATACTAACTTTTCAAGGTCAGCATCTTACAGTACTAAGACTATTATTGCAACAGGAATAACATCTTAATAGTTCTGGAAGTTATAGAAATTTAACCATAAAGTTAAGGAAAGGCGGTGATTTAATGATGGACAAACCAAATCAGGCAATTCTATGGCAAAAGGATCATCTTCTTGAGATGGCGGAAAAAGGACAGGACATGAATAACCCTGAAAAGGGTATTGCCCTTACCTTTCTGGCCCATACCGATAACGCAAGCGTCAACTTGGTTGAGCTCAAAAAAGGCATTGCTCCCCATGCTCACACGGAACATTATGAGGTCATAGTTGTGATGGAAGGCAGGGGTGAAGCAGTTGTAGACGGCAAGATAAAGCATTTTGTGTCTGGAGATGTTTTTTCTGTCTAAAGGGTACCTATCACGGTTTCAATTCCAGGGTTAAGCTCTTTTCCGTCTAAATGCCTTTCTTTGACACCGATAATCCGGACAGGGTGTTTGAGGGATAATAAAACACTTTGAATCCTGTCCTGTAGCTCTCCTTTGAGTTGTGAAGAGCCTTATCAGTCCTTACAAAGGGATCTTCAGGGCCCGGTATCCTCAATTGTATCCGAAAGTATTTTGTATCCTTCTTTTTTCATTTTTTCGATAATATCTCTTCTCCGTAAAACTTCATTTCTGTCGTCCAGGCCAGTCTCGCAAAACTCACCAGAGATTCTCAGCCCGATGTGGTTGCACATATGCCGAAAAGATGAAAGGAGACCTTTAAAGATTTTCTGTTCAGAGTCGGCTCCACAGCATACAAGCACAGCATTTTTCCCTGCAAGGAGTGAAAGGGCTTTTCCCGATGTATAAAGATATAGTCTGTCTATAACGCGTTTTATCTGGGTACTCCAGAAAAACCAGTAAGGAGGGGATACGAAGATAAGGATATCTGCTCTTGTTATAGAACTGTAGATCTGTTCCATATCGTCATTGATCATACAGGGATTTCCGTTGCTCCAGCATTTTCTGCAGCTTACACAGTCTCCAATATTCATGTCTGATACAAAGAACCAGTCCAGTTCCGTATTTTCAGGAAAGAAAGCAAAGCTTTTGCCAGGGTCTCTGAATTGCCTCCTTTTCGCGGGTTTCCTGATATGACAGAAATATGTTTCATTTCTCTTTCCCCTTTCTTTTTATCGTTACTGTTTTTCCCTTTAAATGTCTGTGAGATTCAATAAAGTGGAGTATTTCAGAAGCCTCCTCGCACAGTTTGTCTACATCAACTCCGGCCCTGTCTGGTCTGGAGCTTTCAAGCAGAAGGATCCCGCTTTTAAATAGACTCTTTGCTCCTCTGGCATTGCTGTTTTTCAAATGGTAAAGTGCAACTGCTATCTGAAGTATTCCCTGGTAAAAGGATCTTCTGCTGTTCATTCCATGTCCCCAGAGGTACTCCATTACGTTGTGGCATTCATAGTATTTTCCCGAGTTGAACAGTTTTATTCCATGTTCAAAGATTTCCTTTTCTTTTGCTGCTGACAGAGTGATATCATCAGGATTCTGCCATGTTTCATTCATTTTCCGGAGGAAGCTCCTTTTCTTTGGTCCGGGGGTAAACTTCTGGAATTATTATGGTTTGCCCGCCGGAGTTGTTATAGAAAAAACCCTGCATGAGGAAGGCATCTTTGTTAGGCCCTTTTTTCCTCTGGTAATAGGACCTGAGTCTGTTAATTATTACAAATCCGGTTTTTATGTAAAGGTCAATGGCTTGTGTATTTTCAACTTCAACCTGCAATACGGCTTTAAGACAACCTCTTTCCAGGCCTTCCTGTAGCATGTATCCAAGAAGAAGTGAACCGATTCCTTTTCTGCGGAATAGAGGATCCACGGCGAGATTGTCCAGATGAAGGACAGAGTCCTTTATTCTGCAGGTTCCGTAACCTGCGAGTTTTCCCTTTATGAAAACTCCAGGGAAAAAATACTTATTAATACAATGACGTATAAAAAAGGAGTTCCACGGATCCTGTCCAAAGCATTCTTTTTCCATGACAGCAATGGCCGGTTCATCTATTTCCGTACATTGCCTGAGGACAAGTACGCCTTCTACAGTGGGATATATATGCCTGTGTTCCATCTCTCCAGGTTTCTCCCCTTAAAGACCGCTTCCTTTGCAGGAAGGTTTCACAGATGGTGTTTTCTTCAGTTTATATTTCTGCCGCCAGCCTTGACCAGCCAGAAAGCACCTCCTGCTGCTGTTACCGGAACTGTCAGAAGCAGGCCTGCAGTTCCCGCTATTCCCCGCAGGATCTCCGCTGCTATAGTAGGATCGTTGAGTACGCTCCATAAAACCGGTTGAGAGTCCGCTATGAGAAGGGAAATAATAAGAGAACTGCCAAAGTATGCAAGTATAAGTGTATTTATCATGCTTCCGAGAATATCCCTGCCCACGTTCAATCCGGTTCTCATAAGGCGAAGAGTCCCGATCTCTGGATCATATTCGTGTAGTTCTCCCATGGCGGATGTTATGGATATGGAAACATCAAGTACTGCGCCAATGGCTCCAATTATCACAGATGCAAGAAGAATTCCCTGCATGTTCATTCCGGGAAATGAGCTCGCGAGAATATTTCCGCCCTCTGCTGCAACTCCTGCCAGGTTCCACAGGGATACTGCCGCCCATCCTATGGTTGAAGCTGCTACTGCGCCCCCAAGGGATCCGAAAATAGCGGCAGGCCAGTACCGAACCTTTCTCATGACAAGCATAACAGTTAACCCGGCTATTCCTCCAGTGCTTAATATGGCTACAAGAAGGGGAGAAGTTCCGGAAAGTATCGTGGGCAGTGACCATTTGCCCAGAAGGAAGAGAGAAAGGACAAGTCCTGCAAGAGCTCTTGTTCCCGAGATCCCGGCTCCGAGGCATAAAATGCTTGCAAATCCGGATATAAAAGCTATAACCATGGGGAATCTAAAGGAATCACTGATAGAGAACATTTCGTGTCCATCTTGAAAGCGGTCAACTGAAAGTATATATTCCTTACCCTTGGACAAACTCAGTCTGCTGTCTTTGAGATGTTCCACCTGAACAGGAAAAGTGTTCCCTTTTTGCTCCCCAGTGTGAAAGGTCAGAATAAGGGTATATTTTATTGTCCGCCACTCGGGATCGGAGAGAGTCTCTTTTTCCAGATCATCTAACTGTCTGTAATTCTCCAGGGATACTATCCAGGCATCATTATAATCCCAGCCTGAGATCACGTATTTTCTTGCTGCCCAGTAAGAGGCAGTGGCTATTAAAAGGGATATCAGCAGAAAGATCACATATCTGGCTATTCTTCTTTTCATTTCCTTATCAGTCCTTGTATGGATAATCGCAGGGTCTTTATCATGCATTAAAGTTTTCCCGATTTCAGGAACCATGATCATCTACCGGTATTGTAGCATAGCCTTTTTTGCTTATTGTTGACGGATTACCTTCAGGGGGTAGAATATCTTTATATTTTAATCCAGGGAAGGATTCCCTTTCCTGAAGATCAGTACGAACCCTGGAGGTTATGAAATGAAGGCGGATCCTCAAAACACTGAAAAACTGCTGGAGAAACTGGCAGAATACAACAGCTCACCAGGACAGGGGCTGACAAGGGGTAGCTATTCAAAAGAATACAAAGAGGCAGTTCAGGCTCTCGTGGAAATAATGGAAGATCTCGACCTGAAGGTTTCTATGGATGATATCGGCAATATTGCTGGAAGAAGAGAGGGCAGGTCTCCGGACCTGCCTGCTGTTTGTGTAGGCTCTCACCTCGATTCTGTGAGAAATGGAGGTATCTACGATGGGCCAGGAGGAGTTGTAACAGGTCTTGAAGTTGCAAGAATAATAAAGGAAGAAGGAATAGCTAACGATCATCCCTTTCAGGTAATGTGTTTCGTTGAAGAAGAGGGGACATCCCTTCAGTCAGGTCTTCTGGGAAGCAGTTGGTTTACTGGTGAAGTATCGGAAGATCAGGTCTATGGGTTAAAATACGAGAATTCCAGAAGTGCCAAGGAAGTGGTCGAAGCCTTCAGGAATGAGTTTGCCAATATTCCTTTATTTGGCGAGTCTGGTTCCAATCCCTCGAATATCGGTGCTTTTTTCGAAGTCCACATAGAACAGGGACCTGTACTCGAAAAGAATGACATGAAACTTGGTATAGTGACATCCATAGCGGGAACTTCCACCATTGAGGTTACCGTAAAGGGGAGGGCAGACCATGCGGGCAGTACTCCCATGGATCTGAGGGCAGATCCCTTTCAGGTTGTTGCGAGAACCTCCGACCGGATGTTCTCCTACGCAAGGAACATTCCCCGTACGGTTGCCACTGTTGGAAAGCTTGAGATCCCCGGAGGGTCTTCCAACAGGATTCCCGAAAGGGTATGGTTCACCATGGATCTTCGTTCCGCAGATCCTGAAGTAATGGATTCTCTGATACCGGAGGCCGAGAGAATACTGAAAGAGGAGAGAGCTTTAAATGGAACAGAGGCAAGGGTGGTTACCTGTCATTTTGTTTCTCCCGTTGCCCTTGATCCAAAACTCGGGAACATCCTTCGCGTACATGCTTCGGATATTACCCGAACAATGGATATAACCAGTGGTGCTGCCCATGATACCCTCGTTATGGCAAGGCATTATCCTTCAGCTATGCTCTTTGTTCCATGTGAGGGAGGTCGAAGCCATTGCCCGGAGGAAAAGGCCGATCCGGAGGATTTTGCCCTTGCTGCAGAAGTGTTGTACCGATCTTTCCTTGAGATGGATGATTCGAGGTAAGAAGATCTTCCAGAACTGAGTAATAAATCCCTGCGACTGTCTGGTTAAATTCTGGAACAGAAAGGCAGTATCGGGAAATTACAGGACATCTATTCCTTCAGAAAGCTGGTTACCATGTCTACGAAAAGGTCGGGATACTGGTAAAGCATACCGTGTCCTCCTCCTTTTACTGTTTTCAGGGAAGAGTTTTCTATCATTTCGGCAAGGAGCCTGGAGTTTTCTGGAGGAATAACAATATCTTCGTCTCCTGTTATTACCAGAGTTCTGTTCCTTATTTCACTGAGCCTGTTGTATGACCCCGGCCATTCCTTGATGGCCTTTATCTGCTTTCTAACGGCAGGCAGGTTTTTCAGATATACTGACATGGGTCTGGATATAAAACCTCTTGCAAAGGAAGGATTTTCCTCGAGCCACCAGGAAGGGACCATTAGCTGAAGTGCGAATTCTGTAAGTTTTTTGGGAGAGCTTTCGGTGTCAAAAAGCTTTTTCAGTATTTCTGCCGGTGCAGGTATGGCTTCCTTTCCTCCACAGGAACTGCCGTACAGGACAAGCCTGTCAACTCTCTCTGGGTTTCGAAGGACCAGTTCCTGTGCGACAAAACTTCCCATGGACCATCCAAGGACATGGGCCCTGTCTATTGCCAGGGCATTCATTAGCTCAAGGGCATCTCGAGCAAATTCCTCCATCGAAAAAGGAGCAGAACCGGAAGAGGTCTCTCCCATACCACGATTGTTGTATGCTATGACCCTAAAAGAGGATGAGAGATTTCTCAGGTTGTTCAACACCCAGTATTCTATAATCCCTGCCATGCCCATTATCATGAGCAGTGGAGGTCCGCTGCCTATGTCGATATAACTTGTTTCAATATCCCTGGTATTGATCTTTTGCATTTTCATGGTCATCTATCTATAACCCTTATCTCATGATCAACCATTTTAAGACGAAGGTTCTTTTCCCATTCCTTTCGTTCTACAGGAAAATCCTCCCTGAAATGAACTCCCCGACTTTCCTCCCGGGCCAGCGCAGCCCTTGAAACAGCCTCAGCAGAATCCAGCATTCCCCTGACCTCAAGTGCAGCCAGAAGTTCCAGGGAGTTTTCGAAGGACAGTTCTGAACTCTGCTGTTTAAGTTCCTGAAGGCTGTCCAGGGTTTCTCTGATGGACAAGGCTGTTCTGACCGGACCAAGCCCTTTCTGCACTGCTTTTTTGATATTTTTCTTTATCTCTGTGGGCGATATTCTGCCTTTTTTCATATTCGAGATCATTTCGTCAGTTCTTGAAGGTTCAAAGTCTGGTGAAGTCTCGCCAGTTTTCGAGATGACAGTTTCTCCTGCAATAAGACCGAAAGCAACAATGTTTGTGAGGGCGTTTCCTCCTATCCTGCTGGCTCCGTCAACTCCGCCGGTCACCTCTCCACATGCAAAGAGACCTTCGATATCGGTACAGCAGGAGGTGTCGATCTCCAATCCTCCGGTCATATAATGTTCTATTGGACTGACGTTAACGGGGCCATATTCCCAGGGATCGACATTTGCCGGATAGAAAGGTCTCATCTCGGCAAGAGGAGGCCGGCCCCATTTCTCAGGAGGGAATTTTTCGAGGTGAAGCAGTGCTTTTCCTCCTTTTTTAAGATGTTTTGCCATAAAGATAGAGGCCCTGTCCCTTGCGTAATAGTTTGCTTCAAGTCCGTCTTTCAGTCCCCAGGATCTTATGGCTTCAAGGAGGAATTCATTGTCTCTTTCGTCTGTAAGGGGGACCTTGTCAATTATCTGCAGATCTATCATCCAGTTGGTGAAACTCTCTTCATTCCATCCAAGTGGGTAGAACTGGACAAATTCCATGTCCCGCAGGGTAGCACCAGCACGCAATGCTAAAGAATAGCCGTCTCCTGTTATTCTCGAGGGATTGTCGGTTCTGTTATAGATCTGTCCTGCTCCTCCGGTTGCAAGTATAACCCCCGATGCTCCCAGACCGAAAGTCCTGCCTGTTTTCCAGTTTATACATTCAACTCCAGAAACTTTGCCCTGTTTGATTTTCAGTTTGGTAACAACAGTTTCGTCAAGAAAAGAAACACCTTTGTCACGGCCTGTACGATAGAGCTCCTGAACCATTCCGTAACCAGCCATAAAGGGGTTAGATGCGCTTGCCCTGACGGAGGCATGTCCCGAGTCGTCAAGTTTCAGGGTTATTCCCCATGACTGAAGGGTTTTCATTGACTGCAGTGCTTTTTCGGAAAAAGTCTGTACCAGCCTGATATCGTTGACGTTCCTTCCTGTTTTCATGGTTTTTGAGCTGTGCCTTTCCGGTGTTACATTGCCGTAGCCGAGAGTAAAGATTCCTCCTGCATAGGCAGTACATGTTCCTGTACCCATGGCGGTCTTGCTTATGACCGTCACTTCAGCTCCTGCCATTCTTGCTGCTATGGCTGCTGTCAGACCTGCACCGCCTGCTCCGATAACTATGATCTTTTTAGACATGGGATCTTTCCTCCTCGTCTTTTATAAAAACATCTTCTGGAATAAATTCGGTAAATTCCGACAGAGCTCTTCTGTAGTTACCGTCTCTTCCTTTTAAGGGTAGAGCATGTATAAGGGAATTAAGAATGGCTTCCTCGGTGGATTCTGTAACTGCAAGAAAAAAAGGATCTATCATCTCCTCGTTGATGATATTTATCGGAATCAGGGGTTCTTCGTTGAAATGATCGATCCTGTTGGCAGTCGTGAAAGCAATTGAGATCTCCCC
>Ga0102926_1000923_pt1 | contig 17423 bp, 17 predicted proteins | sample SalPonR1_A_D2_MG_FD_78173 | JGI IMG/M metagenome (GOLD analysis project Ga0102926, IMG submission 78173) | Salt pond soil microbial communities from South San Francisco under conditions of wetland restoration - Salt Pond MetaG R1_A_D2_MG | ecosystem: Environmental > Aquatic > Marine > Intertidal...
TATCCAAGACATCATGAATGAGTATCTATAATAAGGAGGATTTAATGAAATCTTTAGATGAATTAACAAAAATAAGAGAAAAAGCTCAGAAAAAAGTTTCAACTAGAAATTCTGGCAAAAAAATAAGAATTGTTGTTGGTATGGCAACTTGCGGTATTTCTGCAGGTGCACGACCAGTTTTAAATACTTTAGTAGAAGAAGTTAATAAAAGAGATCTTCAAGATATAGAAGTGACACAAACAGGATGTATAGGTGTTTGTCGTCTAGAGCCTATTTTCGAGGTTTATCAAAATGGTGAAAAAGTAACTTACGTGAATATGGACCCTAAAAAAGCAAAAGAAGTAATTGTTAATCATATAGTCAATGGAAATGTTGTTAGTGAATATACTATAGGTGCTAGCGAAGAATAATAAAATTGAGGAGGCGTTATGAGTTTAGTTAGATCTCATGTCTTGGTTTGTGGTGGAACTGGATGTACTGCATCAGGTTCACTTTCGATAGAGGATAAGTTTAAGGAATGTTTAGAAAAATTTGATTTAGTGAACGAAGTAGATATTGTTAAAACAGGATGTTTTGGGTTATGTGAAGCAGGTCCAATCGTTGTTGTTTATCCAGAAGGTGCTTTTTATAGTAGTGTAAAAGCAGATGATATAGAACGAATTACTGAAGAACATCTTTTAAAAGGAAGAATCGTTAAAGATTTATTATTTAAAGAAGCAATTGAAGAAAATATTATCAAATCAGTTGATGAAGTTAAGTTTTATAAAAGACAAAAAAGAATTGCTTTGAAAAACTGTGGTGTAATTAATCCAGAAGTAATAGATGAATATATTGCTTATGATGGTTATAGAGCTCTTGGTAAAGTGCTTACTGAAATGTCACAACAAGATGTAATTGACGAAATAAAAAGATCTGGTTTAAGAGGCCGAGGTGGTGGAGGATTCCCATCAGGACTTAAATGGCAATTTACAAAGAACGCAACAGGTGATGTAAAGTATGTTGCTTGTAATGCTGATGAGGGAGACCCTGGTGCATTCATGGATCGATCAGTTTTAGAAGGCGATCCTCATGCAGTTATCGAAGCAATGGCTATTGCAGCATATGCTATTGGTGCTTCTGAAGGTTTCGTATATATTAGAGCAGAGTATCCCATTGCAGTAAATAGATTAGAAATTGCAATTGAACAGGCAAAAGAATATGGTTTACTAGGTGATAACATCTTTGGTACTGATTTCTCATTTGATTTACAAATTAGACTAGGTGCTGGAGCTTTTGTGTGTGGTGAAGAAACTGCATTAATTGAGTCTATAGAAGGTAGACGAGGAATGCCTAGACCAAGACCACCATTCCCAGCAAATAAAGGTATTTGGCAAAAACCAACATTATTAAATAATGTTGAAACTTATGCAAATATTCCTCAAATCATTCTAAAAGGTTCTGAATGGTTTAGTTCAATTGGTACTGAAAAATCGACAGGTACTAAAGTATTCGCTTTAGGTGGAAAGATTAACAATACTGGTTTAGTAGAAATTCCTATGGGTACAACTTTACGCGATGTAATATTCGAAATCGGTGGCGGAATTCCAAAAGGTAAAGCATTTAAAGCTGTACAGACTGGTGGACCATCTGGTGGATGTTTAACAGAGGCTCAATTAGATGAAGAAATTAGCTATGATAACTTAGTAAGTCTAGGATCTATGATGGGTTCTGGTGGTATGATAGTTATGGATGAAGATAACTGTATGGTTGACGTTGCACGTTTCTTTTTAGATTTTACTGTAGATGAATCATGTGGAAAATGTACACCATGTAGAGAAGGTACAAAAAGAATGTTAGAAATACTTGATAAAATATGTCAAGGTAAAGCAGAAATGGAAGATCTTAACCGTCTGGATAGTTTAGCAAATATGATTAAAGATTCAGCTTTATGTGGATTAGGTCAAACAGCACCAAATCCAGTACTTTCAACAATAGAACATTTCAGACATGAATATGTTGAGCATATTACGGACAAAAAATGTACAGCAGGCGTTTGTCAGGACCTATTACAAATTAAGATAACAGATGATTGTATTGGTTGTACAGCATGTAAAAATGTTTGTCCTGTTGACTGTATTAGTGGTGAGAGAAAATCATTACATGAAATTGATCAGAATGAATGTATTAAGTGTGGCGCATGTATTGATAAATGCCCTGTTAATGCGATTATTAAAGAATAAAGGACGGAGGATATATAATGGAGAATATGGTAAATGTTACGATTGATGGACAAGAATTAAGTGTACCAAATTCTTACACTGTACTTGAAGCCGCAAGAGAAGTTGGGATTGATATTCCAACCCTTTGCTATTTAAAGGACATTAACGAAGTAGGGGCTTGTCGTGTGTGTGTAGTAGAAGTAGAAGGTGCAAGAAACTTAATTGCGTCATGTGTTCAACCAGTAAATGAAGGTATGGTTGTTAAAACACACTCTAGACGTGTAAGACAGTCTAGAAGAACTAATTTAGAACTTGTATTAGCAAATCATAACCGTGAATGTTTAACTTGTTCAAAAAATGGTAGTTGTGAATTACAAACACTATCTGATGAATTAGGTGTTAGTGATAGAAATTTTGAAGGTGCGAAAAGAGAAGGTCATTTTGATGATTTATCGCCATCTGTTGTTAGAGACTCAAGTAAATGTATCTTATGTGGCCGATGTGTAAATGTATGTAAGCAAACTCAAGGTATTGGCATATTAGATTTTGTTAATAGGGGATTTGAAACAGTAGTAGCACCAGCTTTCGAAATGAGTTTAACTGAAGTACCTTGTATTTCTTGTGGACAATGTATTAATGTTTGTCCTGTAGGTGCTTTAACTGAAAAAGATAATACAGATTTAATATGGGATGCTTTAGAGAATGATGATTTACATGTAATTGTTCAAACAGCTCCAGCCGTTAGATCTGCTTTAGGCGAAGAATTTGGCTATCCAATTGGTACTGGTGTTACTGGAAAAATGGTAGCTGCACTTAAAAAGTTAGGTTTTGATAAAGTATTTGATACTAACTTTGCTGCTGATTTAACAATTATGGAAGAAGGCCATGAGTTATTAGGTCGTGTAAAAAATGGTGGCACTTTACCAATGATTACTTCTTGTTCACCTGGATGGATTAATTATATCGAGAACTTCTATCCTGAATTTTTAGATAATTTATCTTCTTGTAAATCACCTCAGCAAATGTTTGGTGCAATTGCTAAATCATATTATGCAGAGAAGTTTGAAATTGATCCTAAGAAAATATTCGTTGCATCAGTAATGCCTTGTGTTGCTAAAAAAGGTGAAATTAAAAGAGAAGCAATGGAAGCTAATGGTCTTAGAGATGTAGATGCAGTTATCACTACAAGAGAACTTGCAAAAATGATTAAAGAAGCTAGAATAGACTTCAATAAATTAGAAGATCAGTCATATGATAAGGTTCTTGGAGAATATACTGGTGCAGGTGTAATCTTTGGTGCCACTGGTGGTGTAATGGAAGCAGCCCTTAGAACCGTAGTAGATGTTGTTACAGGTGATGATTTAGAAGAGTTAGAGTATACAGCTGTAAGAGGTGTTGAAGGCGTTAAAGAAGCATCATTAGAAATAGGTGATTTAACAGTGAATGCTGCCATAGCTCACGGTACTGCTAATGCTGCTAGCTTATTAGAAAAGGTTAAATCTGGAGAAAAAGATTATCATTTCATTGAAATTATGGCTTGTCCAGGTGGATGTGTAAATGGTGGTGGACAACCATTTGTGAATGCTGAAACTAGAAACTCAATTGATATTAGAGTGGAAAGAGCACAGGTATTGTATTCTGAGGATTCAGGTTTACCACTAAGAAAATCACATAAAAATCCAGAAATACAAGCACTTTATAGTGAGTACTTAGGAGAACCGAATGGCCATAAAGCTCATGAGTTACTTCATACACACTACAATCAACAAGAAAAATATAATCGAAACAAATAATATAAATATTAAATAATAAAAGGACCTTAACATCAATGTGTTAAGGTTTTTTTGTTACAATCTTACAATAAACTTACATAAACATGAAAATATTCCAATTTCATGATATAATACTATAAAGAGATTGGAGGAAATTATGTTTAAGACAGTAGAAGCATTTAATAACCATGGATATAATGGTATTTCTTTAAATGACTTAAGAGAAAAAATGAGTAATCGTTTATTAATTGGCGGATTCTTAATCACATTCATAGAACTTCTACTTTTTATCAGTATGGAAAGTGTTGATTATAAAACGAATCTGATAATAGTATATGTAATAATCTATTCTATGGGGGCGTTTTCTTTATTTAGAGAAAGCAGCATTTCTAGTAATGATAAAGGAAAAATCTTACTTATTTTTTTCTATCTCCTTGGCAGTGTAACCTATATTGTCTCAAGTGGTATAAGTAGTATAATGATGTTTACTTTTGGTTTGATAATATCTTTAATATATTTTAAAAAGCGATCAAATTTATATTATATTATGTTAGTATGTATTTCCCTCTTGCTATTAGGCATTCTGTTTACACCAAAACTAGATCTTTTTATTATGCGAAGTGATATTCTTTCGGAGTTTGCTTGGATAATGAAAAGTCTATATATTAGTTCTTATTTATTTACATTGTATGCGGCCATTATATTATTGTTAACATATACTATGACAGCTATTCGAGAATTAGAAAAAGTTGCTCTTTTTGATACATTAACGAATTTACCTAATAAATTACAGTTTAAGAAGAGTTTAAACAGAATAATAAATGATTCTAAGGTAGAATCCTTTGGAGTATTATATATAGACTTAGATAATTTTAAGAAGATTAATGATGTTTTTGGGCGTTTTACTGGTGATAGAATTTTAAATATTGTAGCAAAACGATTAAAAAGATTAGAGTATAAAGAAGATTTATTCGCCAGAATCTCAGGTGATGAGTTCATCTTATTAATTAAGAATAAAATTCACAAAAAAATTTCTCATGAAAATATTGAAAAGCTAAGACAATCAATAGAAAAGCCTATAGTAATTGATGGTATTTCTTATGAGATAAAAGCAAGTTATGGTTATAGTTTGTATCCGAAAGATGGTCTATCTGCTGAAGTGCTCATACAGAAATCAGAAATTGCCATGAGAAAAGCTAAAATTTCGGAAAGTGATGATTTTAAACAGTATACTGACCAAATGAAAGCTTCGATTAATTTATTTCATAAAATAGAAAATGAGTTGGAAAAAAATTTAAATGAAGGCATAATAAAACTAGTCTATCAACCACAAGTTGATGTAGAGACGGAAGAAATAGTCGGTTTTGAAGTATTATCTCGTTTCAGTTCAGCTTCTCTTGGAATCATTTCGCCAGAAATCTTCATCCCAATTTTGGAAGAAAGTGGTCTAATAGTAAAATATGGAGAGTTACTAATTGAAGAAGCAGTGAAAAAACTTAAAGTGTTTGAAAAAATTAGTAATAGGCACTATAAAATGGCTATTAATATCTCGGCAATGCAGTTGAATCAACCGAATTTCTTAGCATTTTTAAAATCTATTTTAGAAAAGTATCATGTGAACTATAAGAGCTTAGAACTAGAAATTACCGAAAGTCTCTTAATTAAAAATAGAGTAGAAACGAATGAAATATTAAAGAAAATACGGGAAATTGGTATTAATATATCGTTAGATGATTTTGGGACAGGTTATTCTTCCCTGAGTTACCTTATGGATTTGGAACTTGATCAATTAAAAATTGATAAATCTTTCATTAATCAACTAGAAAATGATTCGACAAAAGAAAATATCTTAGAATCAATTATTAAAATGGCTCATGTATTATCCTTTGAAGTAGTTGCTGAAGGTGTTGAAAATGAAAATCAGTTAGAAATTATTAGAAGTAAAAAATGTAATTATGTTCAAGGATATTATTATTATAGACCCCTATCATCGGATAAAATCATTGAAATTTTAGAAGATTAATAATTATAATTGTTAAATTATTTCTAAAATGATAAAATGATTAAGTCAAGCAATAATAATGGAGTAAGGAGTAGAGATGAAGGGAAAATTTATTACTTTTGAAGGGCCAGATGGTTCTGGAAAAGGAACAATTATTAAGTACGTAAAAAAATATCTAGAAAAGAATAAAATCGACTATATATTAACCCGGGAACCAGGTGGTATTGAGATATCAGAAGAAATTAGAGAGATTATTTTAAATAAAAACCACTTGTCTATGGATGAACGAACGGAAGCGCTACTATATGCTGCAGCAAGAAGACAGCATTTAGTTGAAATAGTTAAACCGGCATTGAATATTGGAAAAATCGTAATATGTGATCGCTTTGTTGATTCTTCTTTAGCTTATCAAGGCTATGCTCGTGGTATTGGCATTGATGAAGTGCTCAAGATTAATGAATTTGCAATTGCTGGATTAATGCCTGATTTAACAATATTCCTAAATGTCAGACCTGAAGTAGGATTAGAACGTATAAATAAGAGTAAAGTAAGACAAAAGGATCGGTTAGACCTTGAGAGTCTTGATTTTCATAAAAGGGTCTATGAAGGCTATCAGGAAGTTTTGAAGCAATATCCTGATAGAATTATTAGTATTGATGCAGAACAATCAATAAAAAGAGTATCTGAGGAATCGATAAATTCGATTAAGACTTTTCTTGAAAATGAATATTTTTAAAATTGAACTATCATAATAATCTTTTAAGATTATTATGATAGTTTTTTTGTTAGAGTAGTAAATAGGGTGAGAAAAATAGAGTAAATGTTACGATGTCAAATATAAAAAATGTAAAAAAATCAGCGTAGAAATGATTTCTTACAGGACCTGACCGGTCAATCATACTATAAATTGATACACCACTGAGTAAATAAGCAACTAATAATCTACTTCCAGTATCACTTAAAAAAGCAGGTAAGGAACTTGGATTAACAAAAAAGACTAAATAGATTGTTTTACTCATTAAAAATAAGAATATTGAAAAAAATAATACTTTATTAGGGTTCCATTCTGCCCAGTTCAATTTAACAAATGTAAAAGGAACGACTATGAAAAATATTGGCACAAGAAATAATAGTGAGTGTACTTGTCCAAATATAAATAAGGGAAAAAAGGTAATAAGTGTTGAGAAAAATAAACCTATATAATCAATTATATTAAGCTTTTGGCTCTTACTAATATGTTCATCAACTGTAGATGATACATAAATATCTAAAATCTCATTTCTTTTTAGTTGTGAAAATAATAAATGATCTCCATTATCAAAAGAATAATACTTAGCTTTATTTGGGAATCGTTTTGTATTCGTTAGCTTTATTTTTTCATCATTTTTGGTCATTATGATATTTGGAAATTTTTCGTTAGTAGTAGATATATCACGAATATCAATAAAATCATTATCCTTTTGAATAAAACTATCTGCTTTACCAGTATAGCTAAACTGATAACCTTGACTGTTTTTTCTAGATTCATTTAAGATATTTAAATTATATGATATTTCATAATTGTCATTAAAAAACTCGTTTTTTTTCTTATCATGTATTACAACCATTAGAGCAAATGAATCATCTAACTCAGTTGAATCCATATCTATAACAAATGTAGAAGCTTTAAGAGCAAAATCCTTAATACTCTTTGAAGTAATGATATTGTTATTCTGAACTTTTAAAGTATTTAACTCATGTGTATAAGTATTAGGATTATGATTAATATAAGAGATATAAAATGCATTATCTTTTTCAAAAAATGATAAATCAATAAATTTATCTATTCCTATAATTTTTTTATTGTTTAAATAAATCTTATTATATTTTGAGTATAAGATATTTTCTTCAAAATATTTAACTTTTTGTACATTATATGCATCAACAGTAGTTCTTAATATCTTACCATCTAGGTTAACTGACCAAGTATGAAGTTTAGTATTTTCTAAAAAATTAATATGAAGATTATTCAAGTTGTCTAAATAGACGTTTAAATCATCTACTGTAAGAATTGCTTTTTCTATTTTAGTTGAGTCAATAAGATTTAGGTTAATATCATACTGATTTAAAGTAAGTGTATTTTCTGAAAAATAAATGAGATAATAGTATTCATTGAATTTGATAAGTTCCATATCGTCATTATCGATATTTCGGTATTGATCAGGTAATTTTAGAGATTCAATAGCAATTTCTTTTGACCAATTTTTATTTGGTAACTTAATATTGCCTTGATAAAGTACTACATAAAGGTTAATAAAAATGAATATAAATGTAATGCCAAGTATTATTTTATAATTCTTTATATGTTTCATAATGCCTCCAATATTTTATTTGATTAAACATTGTGAATAATATATTTTTTAATTCACTTACTAGCAAAAAAATACTTTTCTATTAACATTCTTACATAAATTTTGTTATCTGTCAAAATTTTATATACTTTCATGTTTCAAATATAACAGTAGAATTGGCATATTTTTGTTACTTTACAAATAAATTAATCAACTCTAGAAATTATAGTTATAAACTAATTTTTAAGGTTAGACTTTAGATTCATTTAAATACTTGTTCTAGAATACTAATCGGTGTTATAATCAATGATACAAAAGAAAGGGTGAATTCTATGATTATTGATTCGTATATTGATTGTATACCATGTATTATAAACCGAGCAGACCAATTAGCTAATAAGTATTTAGGGACGAAAGTAGAGAAGTATGATTACATGCATGATGTTTTAAGTATAATTCAAGAGGCAGATTTCAGTCGTACATCTCCTGTTTTAACAATGAGAGCCATGAATGCTTTAAAAGTTATTGATCAAGTCAATAAGGACTATGAATGCATTAAAGAAAAATTTAATGAAAGAATATTAAGATTAAAACCTGTTTTCGAAGAAATAATAGATAAAAGTAACGATTCATTAAAAAAAGCGCTTCAATTTTCAATTGCCGGCAATATTATTGATTTAGGCGCTTTTGAATCAATTGATTTTAAGCTAGTGGATGATGTCATTGAAAAAGCTCAAAATGAACCACTTGATAGAGAAATATTTAATAGACTTCTTGAGGATTTAAGAAACTCTGAAAGACTGCTATATATTGGGGATAATTCTGGTGAAATTGTATTTGATCATCTATTAATTAATCAACTAAAAAAAGCATTTCCTAAGTTAGAAATAATATTTGCTGTACGTGGTGGGACGATTTTAAATGATATTACACGAAAAGATGCAAAACAAGTTGGTTTAGACCAAGACGTAAGAATTATTGATAGTGGTGTGAACATTCCAGGAACTGATTTGTTAGAAGTCTCAGATGACTTTAATGACATTTTTTATTCAAGTGATATAATTATTTCTAAGGGTCAAGGGAACTATGAGTCTTTATCAGGGTGTCTAGAGCCTATATATTACTTATTTCTTGCAAAGTGTAATATTATTCAACAGCATTTAAATAAGGGATTTTTGGAAAGTGTCTTTATTCACGAAGAGCAATTAAAAAAAAGGCGAAGGTAGTTTAAGTCCTATTTTTAGTTAGAATTTTCGGAATCCATTAAAAACTTGTTATCTTTTATTAAGTATTACATGATGAATTATTTCATGATATAATTAAAATACTAGATATTACAAAGAATCACAGTAGATATGACTTTAAATTTGTGTTATAATATTGTTAAATATATAACTAACAATATTATGGAGGCTTTTATGGAACTGGAAAAAGTATTAGGTTTAATAGATGGTGAATTATTAATAGGAGATATTAATCGATCAATGAATACAGCATTTTCTTCGGATTTAATGAGTGATGTACTCGCCTTTGTTGAAGAAGATACTGTGTTAATAACAGGATTAATTAATAACCAAGTGATTAGAACTGCTGAAATGTTGGACTTAAAAGCAATAATCTTTGTGCGGGGTAAAATACCGGCTGATGATGTAATAAAAATGGCTGAAATGAAGGATATTACTTTGCTTAGAACAAAGTTCACATTATTTGAAACATCAGGAATTTTATATAACAATGGGTTAGGAGCGTTAAAAATATATCATGAATAATTTAATAACAGATGATGATCGAATAATTATGCGTTATGAAGTTGCAATGAATGATTTTACCAAAATTGGTGAAGCTTCAAGCAAAATTAAAAGAATATTGCGTCAATTGAATATTGATAATAGTCGAATACGGCGCGTGGCAATAGCTGCTTATGAAGCTGAGGTAAACGTTGCCATTCATTCTTTAGGTGGATATATCGAAGTAATAGTTGTTGAAGATGAAATCAATATTAAGGTGAGAGATAAGGGTCCTGGAATAAAGGATACAGAGTTAGCAATGAAGAAAGGTTACTCAACTGCAAGTGATAAAGTTAGAGAACTTGGCTTTGGTGCAGGTATGGGATTACCTAACATGAAAAGGTGTAGTGATGAATTTACCATTGAGTCTGTGTATGGAGAATACACAGAATTAAACATGAAGTTTTTTTAGAAGAACAGGGAGGAACCTATGGGAAAATATTGGCATTCTGTTACATTAGAACCTGACTATTGTAATGGATGTACCCATTGTTTAGATGGATGTCCCACAGAAGCAATAAGAGTAATTAATGGCAAAGCAAAAATTATTGATGAAAGATGCATCGACTGTGGGGAGTGTTTAAAAGTATGTCCGTTTCATGCAAAGGGCGCGTTATCAGATAAATTAGAAAAGATAAATGATTATGAATACACAATAGCTTTACCAGCAATTTCACTATATGGTCAGTTTCCAATTGGTTTTGATTTAAACAAAGTATTAAATACATTTATTCATTTGGGTTTTGATGATGTCTTTGATGTTGGTTATGCTGCTGAAGTGATTAGTGCCTTTCAAAAACGTGAGATTGAAAGCAATCCAAACAAGTTACATATTTCGACTTACTGTCCTGCAATTACACGGCTGATACAAATCAAATATCCGGGCTTAATAGATAATATTGTTAGAATTGAATCGCCAATGGAAGTAGCTGCAAGGTTAGCTAAAAAGAAGGCAATTGAAAAAACTGGCTTACCACCTGAAGCCATTGGAATTTTCTATATTTCTCAATGTCCAGCTAAAATAACAAGTACTAAAAAACCATTAGGATTAGACCGTTCTTATATTGATGGTTGTTTATCTATTGAGAAATTATATTCTAGAATTTTCAAATTGTATGAAGAGATTGAGGTGGATCGTTATTTATTGTCCTCTTCTGCTAAAGGCTTCAATTGGGGACGTGTTGGTGGACAAAGTTTTTCAATGGGCATAGACAACTATATTGCTGTTGACGGTATTAATGAAGTCATAAAAGTTTTAGACGAAATAGAGATAGGCAAATTAGGAAATATAGATTTTTTTGAAGGATATGCATGTATTACTGGATGTGTAGGTGGTCCACTAAATGTTGAAAATCCTTTTATTGCACAAAATAATATTCGGAAATTAACTCAAATTTGTCAAAAGAAGACGAATAACATAAATCTAAATCATTATCCAAAAGATGTGATTGAATGGGATCGAGAGATTGTAGCTTCGGATGTCATGAAGCTAGATAACGATTTTAAAAAAGCTTTAGAAAAAATGGGGAAAATCGAGAAAATATTTCAGAAATTACCTCAAATCAATTGTGGGGCTTGTGGATCGCCTACATGTCATGCTTTTGCAGAAGATATTGTTCTTGGTAAAACAAGTATAAAAAAATGTGTTGTATTGCAAACACAAAAGGAGGCAGCTGATGAAAGTACAGAAGTTGATAAATAATTATGATTTCGAGTTATTAACAGATACTAATACTGATGTAGAAATTAAAGGTATTTATAGTTGTGATCTACTAAGTTGGGTTATGGCAAATGGTGAAGAAGGCAATGCTTGGATTACAGTACAAACACACCAAAATATCTTAGCTGTAGCGTCTTTAATAGAATTTTCTTGTATAATATTACCTATTGGCGTAACAATTGATCAGTCAGTTATTGAAAAAGCGACTGAAGAAGATATTAATATTTTAAAATCAAATATGAAACCTTATGATATATATGAGTTGTTTATTAAAGAAGGCATTAAATGAAAGCTTTTTATGATGTCCATATTCATTCTTGTTTATCACCGTGTAGCGATAATGATATGACACCAAACAATATAGTGAATATGTCACTATTAAAAGAACTAGATATTATAGCTATTACAGATCATAATACATTAAAAAATTGTGAAGTTGCAATGGCAATTGCTAAAGATAAAGATATTATTGTAATACCAGGTGTTGAAGTACAAACTGTAGAAGAAGTGCATATGGTTTGTTTATTTAGAAATATAAATGATGCCTTGGCAGTTGATAAAATTTTAAAAGAAAAACTTGTGAAAGTTAAAAACAAACCAGAAAAATTTGGGCAACAGTTTGTTGTTAATGCAAAGGATGAAGTTGTTGATTCTATAGAAAATCTTTTGATTGTTTCTGTTCAATTGTCAATTAGAGAATTAATCTCTTTGGTAAATTTATATAATGGTGTTGTATTTCCAGCACATATTGATCGTGAATATGCCAGTATAATTACCAATCTTGGCTTTATTCCAGATGAGTATAGTTTTAGATATATTGAAGTATCCAAAAGAGATTCGGCTAAAAAATATTTGTCAGATGATCAACTTAAAAATAAGTACTTTATACTAAGAAATTCAGATGCTCATAATCTTGGCATGATTAATGAACCGCTATATTCTTTAGAGCTAGAAGAATTGACTATTGACTGTTTTATAGATAAATTGAAGAAAGGAAGTTATATGAAAGAGTTATCACTTCATATTTTGGATATTGCACGGAATTCTATTGTTGCTGGTGCAGATCATATAAGAATTGCTATTATTGAAGACACTAAAAAAGATGAGTTAATTATAAAAATAAAAGATGACGGTAAGGGAATGGATTCTGAAACAGTAAAGAATGTAGTTGATCCTTTTTATACCACTAGAACAACACGAAAAGTTGGTCTGGGTGTCCCTATGTTTAAAGCTAATGCTGAAGCTTGTGATGGCAGTTTTGATATAATATCTGAATTAGGTGTTGGTACTGAATTAGTTGCAAAGTTTAAACACAGTCATATTGACCGTGTACCTTTAGGAAATATGGCTGATACGATTATCACCATTATAAATGGTGACGATGGTATAGACTTGCTTTATACCCATGAAATTGATGGAGAAAAGTTTACATTAAATACTAAAGATATTAGAAAACGCCTAGGTGACGTAAGTATAACGAATATTGATGTTCTTATTTGGTTAAAGTCTTATATTAGCGAAGGATTAGAGGAGATTCAAAATGCGGTATGATTTTAGAAAATTAGGCATAAAAATATTAATATTTTCTGTCCTATTTTTAGTATTATTAAATCAATTGCCTGTGAGTATAAATATAAAATTGTTTTTAGGCACACTTTTAATTGGTTCTTCAGTTTTTTTGATATTTTTCGGTCAATTCAATCCTGCAGACCATGATTATAATGAACCAGATGATAGAGAATAATCTTATGATTATTCTTTTTTTTTGAATAAATGATTAATCTTCATTAATAAAGGTATAAATAACATATGTTGTTTATTTAGATGAAGGAGGCATAAATGAAAAAAGTTGGTATTATTATATGTGGAAGGTATCAAACCTGTGGTGGTGGTAAATGCTTAAGGTCATTAAAAGAGAAAGTCGGTGGCTTTTCGGTTTATCCCGAAGATGAGACATTAGAGCTTGTTGGATATTCTTATTGTGGCGGCTGTCCAGGTGGAAATATTGAGTATGTTCCTGAAGAAATGATAAAAAATGGCGCTAATGCTATTCATTTAGCAACTGGAATGGTTGTAGGGTATCCTCCTTGTCCTAGGTTACTAGATTTTAAACTTTTTATTGAAGAGAAATATAATGTACCAGTCGTCTTAGGTACACATCCCATTCCAATGAAATACTTGAAAACTCAGGAAAACTTACCTTTCTGGGATCGGGAGAAAATGAGAAAATTAGTGCCACATCTTTTTGAAGAAAGTGAAGAAATAATGATTGATTATAATTAATATTGAATAGGCCCATTCGTTGGGTCTGTTTTAATATTAAATTCTTGTAATATATTAAGCAAAAGGGTATGATTATTTAAAATGTGTTTTAATAAAGTCGTTTAGAAAGTGGTGAAAAGTGAAAAATGAAAAAGGTTATTATACTTTAGAAGCTTCAATAATTGTACCTTTTGTTTTAATAATTGTTGTATTTTTTACGTCTATACTTTTTATGTCATTTTACAAAGGGTATTATGAAACAAGATTAAATCAAGAAACAATAGAAAAAGGATACACAATAGATGATAGAAACTTAAAGCGCATTACTGTTAATAATGTTTATCTTAATAAGCGTTCTAGTATCTACCAAAGAAAAGTTGATGATGATTTTTTAAAAGGACTTTTATTTCAGAATACCATAAACTACGGTAAGGCGTGGTTAGATGAATAAAAAAGGGGCAATATCTATATTTTTGGTAATTATAACATCAGCTGTATTAGCAAGCTTTTTAATTTTATTTCAGTACTATTCAATAGCTTTACTCGAAACAGATGTTAATCGTAGTGCAAGTCTTGTAAGTAGAAACATTCTTGCTAAGTATGAAGATGAGATTTATGACCATTACGGTATCTTAGCTTATCAAAGAACTGACGAAAGTTCTATTGCAGAAGATCTTATGAAAACATTCAATAATTTCTCTTCACCTGTAAATTTGTATAAGGTTAAAAAAATAACTGTAAATTATGAGACAAAAGGTATGAACTATTACAGAATTTTATTAGATCAGATAACATATTTTTCTAAAAATAAAATTTCATTAAACCTTGCAAAAGATATTTTTACTAGAATTGGAAAAAGCAATTTATACATAGAAAAAACTAGAGAAATTCAAAAAAAATTAGAAGGAAATAAAGGTTATGATGCGTTAAAGAAAATACATAGAAATCTTAAATCAGGTAAGGATACATTAGAATCATTGGAAAGAAATGCCCATAGTTATTTAGAAGTAATAGAATTGTATGAAAAAAGTATTCATACAATTAAGAATATAGAAATTGATGAAGCTATAGAAGATTTACAAGAGGGTATAGATGGATTAAAAAATGCGTACGAAAATTCCTATGTTAAAATCACTTTGGAATATAAAAAAATGAAAGAAATTATTGGTCTAAAAAAATCAATCGAAATCAATAAGAAACAGATCAATAGTATTCGATTAGATGAAAGCCTACTTGATCAAGAAAAGAGTGTTAGAATTGAGAAGTTAAGAAATGAAATATCGTTATTAGAGGAAGAATCCGATCTCAATATTAAGGCCCTTAAGTCTTTAATTAATGATTATGAAAAAGGAATTTCAATTAAAGAAAGACTTGGCCAGTTAAAGGATGGCATCAAAGGGGCAAAAGAAGTTTTCGGGTACGGTACTATTGAAGACTACCTTTCAGAAAGGGAAGAAGGAAATATTGAGATTGCTTTTGATGAACAATTGCTTTTGAATGAGTATATATTAGGAACATTCAAATCGATTATAAAATCAGACTACAGAGATTTCAATTTTTATTTAAAGGAAGCCCGCGTAAGTAAATCTAATGGGGAGGTAGAGTATATTATAAAAGGTTATCAAGATTCTATTAAAAACATAGCAGCTGTTAGTAAAGATGTGTTTCTCATTAGAGAAGCTATGAATTTATCACATCTTTTTATTGATCATAAGAAACGAGAGTTTATTTTTAATACTGCAAAAGCCCCTGCAATTGGCGTTTTTGCCGCTGCTGGTTTAACAGGTTTGTGGACTACTGCCGAATCATCTATTGACCTTTACAAAATATATAATGGTAATGGCACGGCTTTGTTGAAAATCTCAGAAAAAGATTTTGTATTAGATCTTGGCATTATATTAGACGGCGCCTCTATTAATTATCAGAGTATTAACCGAGAGGGAATGATGTATTATCATGATTACTTAAGAGTTTTCCTTTATAGAATGGATGAACAAGTAAAATTAGATAGAATATTAGATGTTATTAATACGCAGTTTCCCATCGATTCTTTGGTTTTAAAACACAAGATAGATGCTAGATTTATATTTACTAATAAAATTACTGGTACAGAAAAAGAAATAATGACTTCGATTACTGAAGGGTATATATATGAATAATAGGGGAAGTTTAAGTATTGAAGCCAGTATAGGGATTTTTGTTATCATTATTATATTTGCATTTATTTTAAGTATTATGAATGCTCTTTTTATTAATGAAGTAGTTAACCAAGGGTTGTATAAAACTGCTGTTGAAACCAGTAGCTTAAAAGGTACAAATTATACACTATACCAATCAAATATATCCAAGACTCTAATGATTAACAGTATGAAAAAGCAGCTGAAAGAAGACATTAAATATAATACTTATGAAAAATTATTAAATTCAGATCTAGAAGTCGATTATGATTATCATAAAAATGAGGGGATTATTCAACTGAATTATTCTTTCGCTTTAATAGGTAAACCAATAAAAGTAAATAAGGAAATAACCTTTCGTTCCTTTTTACATAAGGATTTATCAATAAGAACTTTAGATGATCATAAGGTATATATAACAAACACTGGCAATAAATATCATAAAGATGGGTGTTTCTATTTGAAGCATAGCAAGAATGAAATTATACTGAGAGAAGCTATAAAAAATGAATATACTCCTTGTAGTAAGTGTTATTTTATTGGCCATTAAAAGATTCATTGTTAGATTCTATAATTAAAATTGATTTTTTTGTATTTATTAACACTAAAAAAAAAATAAATTTGTTATATAATTTATCTATAATAAAAAATATGGAGGTAATAAAATGGCAAATGTAGAATTAAAGAACATCAAAAAGGTATATCCGAATGGTTTCCAGGCAATTGAGAATATCAATTTAGAAATTGAAGATAAAGAATTTATGGTTTTAGTTGGGCCATCTGGTTGTGCAAAAACAACTACTTTAAGAATGATTGCTGGATTAGAAGAAATTACAGATGGTGAAATGTACATTGGCGAGAAATTAGTAAACGATGTGGCACCAAAAGATCGAGACATAGCAATGGTATTCCAAAATTATGCATTATATCCACATATGACAGTGTTTGATAATATGGCTTTTGGATTAAAGTTGAGAAAGTTCCCAAAAGACGAAATCAAAGAAAGAGTAGAAAATGCAGCAGCTATTTTAGGCATTTCTCCTTTATTAGACCGTAAACCAAAACAGTTATCAGGTGGTCAAAGACAACGTGTTGCTTTAGGTAGAGCAATTGTAAGAAATCCTAAAGTATTCTTAATGGATGAGCCATTAAGTAACTTAGATGCTAAGTTAAGA
>Ga0102926_1000926_pt1 | contig 17392 bp, 19 predicted proteins | sample SalPonR1_A_D2_MG_FD_78173 | JGI IMG/M metagenome (GOLD analysis project Ga0102926, IMG submission 78173) | Salt pond soil microbial communities from South San Francisco under conditions of wetland restoration - Salt Pond MetaG R1_A_D2_MG | ecosystem: Environmental > Aquatic > Marine > Intertidal...
CTTTTCAGAAGTGATGATCACTTATGCGTGGAAAAAGGTGCTGACCTATCTGACACCCGAGGCGCTGGAGCCGGATGGTTTGGTGCAGCTTTTGTCGACCAACTATAAGTTCGCGGTCAGCTTCGTGATCTTGCTGATCGTGCTTCTGTTCCGCCCGACGGGCCTTTTCAGGGGGAAAGCGGTATGAGCGAGAGCGTGAAAAACACAGGCCTCTTCGCGCTGGTGGCGCTTTTGATCGTCGGCACCGGTTTCGTGCAAAGCTGGAACACGGCGCTGTTGATCCTGAACATGGGGCTGATTTCCGCGATCATGTCGCTGGGCCTGAACCTGCAATGGGGTTTTGCGGGGTTGTTCAACGTGGGTGTCATGGGGTTCGTGGCGCTTGGCGGTTTGGCGGCGGTGCTGGTCTCGATGCCGCCGGTACCCGAGGCCTGGGCGGCGGGCGGTGTCGGTGTCCTTGCCGGCTTGCTGCTTGGCGCGGCGGTGATCGTGGCGGCGGGTCTGGCCTACAATCGCATGGCCCCGGGACGCATGCGCGTTCTTGTGATGCTGGTCATCCTGGTTGGCGGTTTCTTTGCCTATCGTGGGGTATTCGACCTTGGGGTCGAGGCGGTCGAGGACGTGAATCCGGCGGCCACGGGATACTTGGGCGGGCTGGGTCTGCCGGTTTTGATGGCTTGGCCGGTCGGCGGCCTTTTGGCCGCGGGGGCCGCGTGGATCATCGGCAAGGCGGCCTTGGGGCTGCGTAGTGATTACCTGGCGATTGCGACGCTTGGGATTGCCGAGATCATCCTTGCCGTTCTGAAGAACGAGGATTGGCTGGCGCGCGGTGTGAAAAACGTCAACGGCTTGCCGCGCCCGGTCCCCTACGAGGTCGATTTGCAGAACGACCCCGGCTTCGTGGATCGGGTGACGGGACTGGGGCTTGACCCCGTGACCGCTTCATCACTGAGTGTGAAGCTGGGGTATGCGGCGCTTTTCGCCGTCGTGCTCATCGTGATCCTGATCCTCGCGCAAATGGCCCTGAACAGCCCTTGGGGCCGGATGATGCGCGCAATCCGGGACAATGAGACCGCCGCGCGGGCCATGGGTAAGGATGTGACGCGCCGCCACTTGCAGGTGTTCATTCTGGGTAGCGCGGTCTGCGGCATCGCCGGGGCGATGATGACCACGTTGGACGGGCAGTTTATCCCGACCTCGTACCAACCGCTGCGTTTTACCTTCCTGATCTGGGTGATGGTGATCGTTGGCGGGTCGGGCAACAATTTCGGGGCGGTTCTGGGTGGCTTCCTGATCTGGTTCCTGTGGGTGCAGGTGGAGCCGATGGGCCTTTGGTTCTTGCAAACGGTCACCGCCCCCTTGTCCGAGGGGAGCGCCCTGAAAGAGCATTTTTTGGAAAGTGCGGCGCATATGCGCCTGCTGACGATGGGGGTGATCCTGCTTCTGGTGCTGCGGTTCAGCCCGCGGGGGTTGATCCCGGGGCGGTAAGGGCGCGGTTGGGTCGAGGGCCAAGGGCTTTGCAAAGCCCTTGCGCGCCTCACACCAGCGAGGTCACCCAAAGGATCGTGGCATCCTCTTCACTGACCGAGATCACGTTATGCCCCATGGTGGCGTCGTAATAGGCGCTGTCGCCGCGGCGCATCTCGATGGGTTCGTAAAACTCGGTATAAAGCCGCACGACACCGGTGAGGACATAGAGGAATTCCTCGCCGTCATGGCGCACCCAGCCGTCGAACTCGGCGATGTCGCGGGCACGGATACGGGCCCGATAGGGAAGCATCTGCTTCTTGGTCAGGGCTTCGCCCAGCAACTCGTGCTCATAGGTGGCGGTGGCCTGATGCGTGCCCTCGCCCGCCTTGGTCACTGACATCCGGCCATTGACCTGTTCGCGCTGTGGCGGGGTGAAAAGCTGTGGCACGGAAATTTCCAAGCCAACGGCCAGCTTTTTCAAGGCTTCGTAGGTGGGTGACATCTGGCCGTTTTCAATCTTTGACAGGGTCGAACGCGCCAGCCCGGCCTGTTTTGCCGCCTGTTCCAGCGTCCAACCGCGCGCGGTGCGCAACTCGCGCACGCGTTCGCCAAGGTTGAGCGGTTCCACGGCTTCCTGTTGACCGTTTTCACGGGCGACACGGATCAGGTTTTCGGGCGTTGTTTTCTGCATGTCCAAACCTATACGCAGAGGCAGGGCCACTTGCAACTCAGGGACGCGCGGCCTAAGCCATGGGCATGCTGTCTGAAAGCCATTCCGATGTCCTTCCCCCCTGCCCTGCGCCCTTCAATCTGGCAGCGCATGTCTTGGGCCGGGCTGGTGAGAGACCGGACAAGATTGCGCTGGCTGTCTTGCGGCTTGGCGGATCGGAGCGCTGGAGTTATGCCAAGCTCGAGTCCGCAGTGCTTGGGACGGGTACAGGGTTGTTGCAATTGGGGCTTGCACCCGGTGACCGGGTCCTGATGCGGTTGGGCAATACGGTGGAGTTTCCCATCGCCTATCTGGGCGCGATTGCGGTGGGGTTGGTCCCGGTGCCAACGTCCAGTCAATTAACCGCCCCGGAAGTGGCCAAGATGATCGACGCGCTGGAGCCTGCGCTGATCCTGCGTGGCCCCGGCATCACCTGCCCGGATACGGATGTGCCGATACTCGACCAGCCCGACTTGGAAACAATGCGTGATCTGCCCCCGGCAGACTACGCGATGGGTGATCCCGACCGCCTTGCCTATATCATCTATACCTCGGGTACTTCGGGCGTGCCGCGCGCCGTGTGCCACGCGCATCGCGCGATCTGGGCGCGGCAGATGATGATGCAGGGCTGGTACGGGTTGCACGCGCAAGACCGCCTGTTGCACGCGGGTGCCTTCAATTGGACCTATACGCTTGGCACCGGCCTCATGGACCCGTGGACCATGGGGGCGACCGCGCTCATTCCCGACGCTGAAATCGAGCCTGCGCAACTACCGCTTTTGCTCAAGCGGCATGACGCGACGATCTTTGCCGCCGCGCCGGGCGTCTATCGCAAGATGCTGACGGGCGAGGCGCTGTCCCTGCCAAAGCTGCGGCATGGTTTGGCGGCGGGCGAGAAACTTTCGGACACCATTCGGCACGCATGGGAGGACGCCACCGGCACCGCCGTACACGAGGCCTATGGCATGTCGGAATGCTCCACCTTCATCTCTGCCAGCCCCGACCATCCGGCCACCCCCGGCACGTTGGGCCGTCCGCAACCCGGACGAAGTGTGGCGGTTGTGAATGAGGATGGCCCGGTCGAGATCGGGCAGGAAGGCACGATTGCTGTGCATGAAAGCGACCCGGGGCTGATGCTGGGGTATTTGAAGGCCGAGGGCGCCACCCGCGACAAGTTCCAAGGCGAATGGTTCCTGACCGGCGATCAGGGGATGATGGATGCGGCGGGCGACATCACCTACCTTGGCCGCGCCGACGACATGATGAACGCAGGCGGTTTTCGGGTTTCGCCCTTGGAGGTCGAGGCCGTGCTCAACGCCTTTCCCGGGATCACGCAATCGGCGGTGACTGACATCGAGGTGAAACAAGACGCCCGCGTTATCATGGCTTTCTACACCGCGCCCGAGCGGGTTGATCCCGACGCGCTTCAGGCTTACGTCACCGAAAATCTTGCCGCCTACAAGCGTCCGCGCGGCTTTTACCACCTCGACGCGCTGCCGACCGGCGCGAACGGAAAACTCCTGCGTCGCGCATTGCGGCCGATTTACAAGGCCCAACATGGTCAAGCTTGATATCGTTTCCGACCCGATCTGTCCTTGGTGCTATATTGGGAAAACCCTTCTGGATCAGGCGCTTGCCGAGCGTCCGACCCATCCGTTTTCGATCAATTGGCATCCCTTCCAACTCAACCCCGATATGCCGCGCGAGGGCATGGACCGCCGTGAATACCTAGAGGCCAAGTTCGGCGGGCAAGAGGGCGCGGTTCAGGCCTATTTGCCGGTGGTCGAGAAGGCCAAGGAGGCCGGGTTGGACATCAATTTCGAAGGTATCGCGCGCACGCCCAACACGCTGGACGCCCATCGTATGATACACTGGGCGGGCATTGAAGACCGGCAGATGGCCATGGCCGTCGCCCTGTTCAAAGCCTATTTCGAGGACGGTCGGGATATCGGTGATCGCGATGTTCTGGCCGATCTGGCCGATGGTTTGGAAATGGATGCCGCCGTGGTGCGCCGCTTGCTGGACAGTGACGCCGATGAAGAGGCCATCCTTGAGCGCGACAAACAGTTTCGCGGGATGGGGATCACCTCGGTCCCGACCTTCATCGTCAACGGCGAGCACGCCGTCCCCGGCGCGCAACCCCCCGAGTTGTGGATCAAGGTGATCGACGAGATCACCGGCCAACTGACCGAGGGTGAGGGCTGACGATGCGCGGAGCCAAGGCCCTGACCCTTCTGGGGATGCTGGTGTTGATCATCGCTGGCGGCACGGTGTTTTTTCACCACGTCGAGGGCTGGTCGTGGCTTGATAGCTATTTCTTCACGGTCGTCACGCTTTCGACCGTGGGCTATGGCGAGTTGGTCCCGGCTACGGCCATGGGCAAGATCGGCACCACGGTCTTTATCCTTGTGGGTCTTGGTATTTTTGCTGTCGCGATTCAGCAGTTCGGCGCCTTCGCGGTCAGGAAGCGGGAGGAGCATACCGAGTGGCTGATTGCACGCCTCGGGCATCGGCACCCCGATCTGGAAGGGGAGCCCGAGGCGGCCAACGATCCCGATACCCCCGAAAGCGGGGACCGATGAGCGCGGGCACGCCGGGGCGCGTCGAGTTTGTAGCGTTGATGGCCATGCTGGTCGCCACCGTGGCCTTTTCCATCGACGCCATGCTGCCCGCCCTGCCCCGCATCGGGCAGGAATTGACCCCGGACGCCGTCAATCGCGCGCAGCTTATCGTGACCTCCTTTATCCTCGGGCTGGGGGTCGGCACGTTTTTTACCGGGCCACTGTCGGACAGTTTCGGGCGCAAGCGGGTCATCCTTTGGGGGGCCGCGGTTTACATGTCGGGTGCGGCACTGGCCGCCGCGGCCCCGACACTGGAACTGGTCATCGCCGCCCGTATCCTGCAAGGGTTGGGCGCGGCCACCGCGCGGGTGGTGCCGCTTGCCATCATCCGTGACCTCTATTCAGGCCGTGAGATGGTCCGCATCGTCAGCTTTGTGATGATGGTGTTCACCCTCGTCCCGGCGGTGGCACCGTTGATTGGCAGTGGGATCATCGCGCTGACCGGGTGGCGCGGGATATTCGCCAGCTTCTTGGTTTTCGCAACGATCACAAGTGTCTGGCTCATCCTGCGTCTGGCCGAACCATTGCCGCCAGAGGCCCGCCGCCCGTTCCGTGCCGCCGCCCTGATGGAGGCATTGCGCGCCGTGCTGGCCCCGCCGGTGGTCCGTATCGCTATTGCCGTGCAAACCCTGTGTCTGACGACGCTTTTCAGCTCCATCAGCTCGATCCAGCAGCTTTTCGAAGTCACTTTCGACCGCGCGGACCAGTTTCCGTTGTGGTTCTTCATGATGGCGATCTGTGCCGGCACGGGAAGCCTTTTGAACGCTAGCCTCGTTATGCGCCTTGGGATGCGCCGGATGATCTCGGCCACCTTGGGCCTGCAAATCGGTTTTACCGCGCTGGTGCTTACCCTCTTTCTTATCGGTCTGCCCGACGGGCTGCGCTTTCCGGTTTACCTTGTCTGGCAAACCACGATCTTTTTCCAGGCGGCCCTGACGTTGGGCAATATTAATGCGCTGGCAATGGAACCCCTTGGTCATGTCGCGGGCATGGCGGCCAGCGTCATCGGGGCCTTGGCGACCGTGGGGTCGGTGATCCTGACCGTTCCCGTGGGTTTGGCATTTGACGGCACGCCCCTGCCGCTTCTTGCCGGGGTCTTGGTGGCGGTTTGTGTGGCGCGCTTCCTGATGACACGGCTACAACGCGCCGAGGAATACGCCTGACCTTCTCCGCTCGTGGTTTCTCAGGCCAAGGCCATCCAAACCGCCACGGCTGCCAACACCGTTCCGAAGAAAAGGTTCAATCGTCGCGCGCTCTTCTCGCGCCAAAAGAGTGCGGCGAGCCTGTCGCCCGCGACGGTCCAAAGAGTGAACGCGATGAAATTGTTCACTGTAAAAACCGAGGTGATCGCCAGCACGAGGGCCACATGATTGACCGGCCCCGCCGCCAGAAACTGTGTGAACATCAACGTGATGATCACATAGGCCTTGGGGTTGAGTAAAAGCAGAACCACGCCATCCACGAATGAGGCCCGGCGCGCATCCCTATGGGTGTTGCTGATACCGGCCCGTAGCACGCACCATGCAATCCACAGGACATAACCCGCGCCGGCAAGTTGAACGATCTTGAACAGATCCGGTGCCGCCTCAACCGCCCCCAAAAGGCCAAAGCCGATCAGCGCCGTGACGAACCACGTGGCCAGATGATACCCCGCCGTCGCCCGAAGTGTTGAGCGAAAGCCGAAACGCGCGCCATTGGCGGCGAAAAACAGGTTCCCCGGCCCGGGGCTATAGGCCAAGGGGAAAAGGAACAGAACCAGCGCGATCAGGGTTTGGGACATGGCGGCATCTCCTTGCCTTCATGCAACCCGAGCGCCACCCTTCAAGCGACCCGTTTCTTGCGCATTGCCCCGGTAGAACGAAGCGCGTAGCAAGGCGTTGAAACGCGAAAGGACCAAGCCCATGACCAATGTGTATCTTCTGCTGATCTTCGCCATTGCCGCAGAGACCGTCGGCACAAGCGCGCTACAGGCCAGTCAGCAGTTCACGCGGCTGGGGCCGACCCTTTTGGCCATCGTGGGCTATGCCGTGGCGCTTTATCTTCTTGGGCTGACGCTCAAGTATATTCCCGTGGGAATCGCCTATGCGGTCTGGTCCGGTTTGGGGATTGTCTTTATCGCGATCATCGGCTTCGCGATGTTCGGTCAAAAACTGGACACGCCCGCGATCATCGGCACGGGGATGATCCTTGGCGGGATCGTGATTATACAGCTGTTCTCGAACACAACACCGCATTAAGGATTCGACCCCACCATCAAAACACCGAATATCGTAATCGGTTTAACAGCGACTGATAGTGCCTGAAGCATATCCCTTGCTATCGCCCGAAAGAGGAGTGCGCGATTATGTTAGAGTCTGGCCGCCTGCAAGAGCATCCCAGCTGGAAATACTTGTTACAGGAATTTGATACTTTGTATCGAAGTGGGACTTCTGGCGGTAGTCCGACAATTCGGAGTCACCGCAAACGGGTGCGTGACCGACTATCAAGTGCAATGCGATCCAACCCGGCAGTCCTTGAAACACCTCGTACGCGCCTCCCCGTGACCGCGCATTTGCCGCGCGCTCTGGACCTTGGAGAACGCGGCGCAATGCAGGGTATGGCGCGCGCGCTCCGCGAAGTGTCGGCAAATCTGGAATGGCAGTACGGATATGAGAAGGTGCCAAAGGCATTGGTTGAAAAATACGCGTATTGCGAGATTCTGGGGCCACGCGGGCCAGTCGTCGCAGACAGCCTGATTATCGGATTTGTTCTGTTCGCACCTGCCACGACTTATCCGCAACACAGTCATTCCGAGATCGAAGAAAGCTATATTTCTGTTGCCGGATCTTGGTCAGAAAACAATGCAGCGGTTTTCTCACCCGGCTCGCTTATACTAAATACCCCGGGGTCCAACCACCGTATCACAACCGGTGAAATCGACCCGTGCCTTTTAGCTTATGCTTGGACAGGACCAACGAAACGGCTGCATTCTCCAAACATGAATTTTTCGAGAAAATAGGGCAAGCCGGGTTTCACCTTGCACAGCAGCAATAGCCGTTGATAAGCGGTTGCATCGCCCAAACGTGCGAATTGGTGCTGTCAGAAAAGGATGGCGTTCGGGACATTTTCTTGAACGGCTGCGCCGTGCAGGGATTGGTCGCGCGACTCGACCAGTTTGCAGCCCCGTCGTCTTGCGCCACAACCGCTTTCCGCTTGAAGCTGCCGTTTTGTGTTTCGTGTTCAACGGCAGTTTGTCGCGACAGCCGTCTTTCGGCGCAGGCTCAAAGCTTTTCGAACTGCGCCTGTTGCCTAGCACTCCAGCGCACGGTCAGGGTAAAACCGTCTTGGCCTTGTTCCTCGCCCTCGACGACGCCCTTCTCGAATAGCCATGCGCGCTTGCGCCCTTCGTCAAAGCCAAGCGTCAGGGTGGTCTCATGCGTCGCTTCGGTGATCCCGGCGGTGATCGCCTCGATCAGGGCATCCATCCCCTCGCCGGTCCAGGCCGACATCGCCTGCACATTGTCCAGACGCGCCGCCCGGGTCACAACCGCCTCGCGTTCGCTTTCATCCAGACGGTCGATCTTGTTCCAGACCTCGATTTGCAACGTGTCTTCGGACACCCCAAGGCTGTCCATGATGGCGCGCACATCCTCGGCTTGTTCCTCGGTTTCAGGGTGCGAGATATCGCGCACATGCACGATAAGATCAGCGGCCAGCACTTCCTCAAGCGTGGCGCGGAAGGCGGCGACCAGTTCGGTGGGCAGATCACTGATGAAGCCAACCGTGTCCGACAGGATCACCTCTGGCCCGCCGCCCGGAAGTTCGATGCGTCGCATCGTGGGGTCGAGCGTGGCGAACAGCATATCCTTGGCCATGACCTTGGCCCCGGTCATCCGGTTGAAAAGCGTCGATTTTCCCGCGTTGGTATATCCCACGAGCGCGACAATCGGAAACGGCACCTTGGCCCGCGCCGAACGGTGCAATTCGCGGGTTTTCACCACCTTGTCGAGTTGACGGCGCAGCCGCACCAGTTGCTCGTCGATGGCGCGGCGGTCGGCCTCGATCTGAGTTTCCCCGGGGCCGCCAACGAAACCCAATCCGCCCCGCTGACGTTCAAGGTGCGTCCAGGCCCGGACCAACCGCGTGCGTTGATACGACAGCGCCGCCATCTCGACCTGAAGAACACCTTCACGGGTCGCGGCGCGTTCGCTGAAGATCTCAAGGATCAACCCGGTGCGGTCAAGGAGTTTGACAGCCAAGGCCTTTTCAAGGTTGCGCTGTTGCACGGGGCTGACCGGGCCATCGACCAGCACAAGGCCTACGTCATGCGCTGCCAACCGTTCTTTCAGCTCCTCAAGTTTACCCTTGCCGAACAGCATCCCGGGATGCGGTCGCGGCAGGCGCACGACTTCGCTGCCGACAACATCCAGCCCGGGCAGCGCATGCGCAAGCGAGATCGCCTCTTCCAAGGCAAGCCCGGCGTCACGCGCGGCCTCGTGGCCGCGAATGTCGGGAGGCAACACCCAGGTCCGGGTGTTTTCTCGATCCGTCGTCATAGGTGATGTCACCCTTGGTCGTCGCCTTCATAAAGGCTCAGGGGCTGCGACGGCATGATGGTGGACACGGCATGCTTGTAAACAAGCTGCGATTGCCCGTCACGACGCAGGAGGATGCAAAAGTTATCGAACCAAGTGATGACACCTTGCAGTTTCACCCCGTTGATAAGGAAGATTGTCACCGGAATTTTTGTTTTACGGACCTGATTGAGAAATGCGTCCTGAAGATTCTGTCGGTCTGATGCCATGGTATTGAAAACCTTTGTTCTTGCGTTGGCCGCGGATCGGCACGGTCTCTCCCTCAAGCAGAGTATGGAGCGGTCACGCGTGCATTTCCACCCCAAAAATCAAATCCTTGCAGGGTGCCGTTTGTAGGCCCGTTCAATCGCGCCACAGGCCCGGATTGGCAAGTGCGATAATGGCAAGCGTTTCCAGTCGCCCCAGAACCATGGCCGCGCAAAGCACCAGCTTCGCCAGCGGGCTCATCGAGAGCAAGTCAATCGGAACCTCGGCAGCCGATTGCGTCAATGGGCCGGTGGTGCTGAGCGCCGATATGGCCAGAATGATGGAGTTTTGAAAGCTCTGCCCAAGCGCGGCCATCAGCACCGTGACCAAGGCCAGCGAGAGAGCGAACAGCATGAAGAATATCCAGGCGATGAAGGCACCTTGCCGTCGCAAGCGGCGACTGCCCGCCGTGGCGCGACCAACCGAAGAGGGATGCACCAACCGTTCCATCTCGCGCCGCCCGTTAAGGTAAAGCGCATAGACCCGAAGCAGTTTCACACCCCCTGCCGTGGTCGCAACGCCGCCCCCCACAAGCGCCAGCCCCAGCAGGATCAAACCGGGAGTTCCAAGCCCGGACCAACCGCGCGCCGCTTCCCATGCCTGACTTTCGAAGCCAGTCGTCGACAGGAACGACAGGACCGTGAACATGCCCCCCCAAAGCGCCCCGCCCGCTTGCGACAGGTTTTCCATTTCGTCCACGTCGAATGCACCAATGAAATGCCGGGAAAACAGCAGGAGCGGCACGCCAAGCACCAAAAGCAGCCCCAGCCGGAATTCGGGATCCTCAAGCAGGTTTTGTCGCCCGGAGGTCAAGGTATCGGTCGAAAAAGTCAGACGCGAAAGCGCGAACAGCATAAAGAGGAACAACACAATCTCGCCACCATAGCCCGCCGCCCCGTTATGAATGCCGCCGATGGGGGAAATGCCGCTGGTCGCCATGGTCGACATGGCATGGATCAGCGCCACGAAGGCGCGCTCGCCATTGACCATGAGCAAAAGGCACAACACCGCCGTCAGGCCAAGATACACCGGTGCCAGAGTTCCGGTCATCTGCTGCAACCGTTTTGTGGCCGTGGCGCGTTCGAACCTTTGAAACCCCGCCGCTTCCTGACCGGGTTCGGCGCTTGCCGTGACCTCGAACCCACCAAGGTTCAAAGGCGCCAGAATGGCAGAGGCGGCCACCCAGATCATCAAGCCACCGAACCAGCCGACAAGCCCGCGCCACAGGTGCAATGGTTCCGGCACGCGGCCCGGATTATCGAACAGGGTGGCCCCGGTGGTCGTAAGGGATGACACCATCTCGAAGAAGGCGTTGAGATAGCGGGTGGTTTCCAACCCTTCATAAAACGGCACGGCCAGATAAAGCGGCAACGCCGTATAGGCGAGGAAAAGCGCGCCAAGGTGTTGAATATCCGTGGTCTCGCCGGTTTGCCGCCCTGACATCGCCAAGCCGATAATCGCCACGAATGTCAGGCCAAGCGCGCTGGAATAGAAAAACGCCTGTGCCACGCTGTGATCGTCCAGCATCAGGGCGTGCAGCGCCGGCAGAAGCATCGTCAAGGCGGAAAAGCCCCAGAGCACCAAAATCAATGGAAAGGTGAGCAGCCGGGCAATCATGGCTCAGAAGAAATCAATCGAGACCTGAAGCAATTGCTCCACCCGGCCCACATCCGCCGCCAACGCAAAAAGCACCACGACGTCACCTGCCTCGATCTTGAGGCCGCCAGAGGGTTTGCGGATCTCGTCGCCCTTGCGCACGGCCCCCACCAAAACCCCTTCCGGAAAGTCGATATCACGGATCGCCTTGCCCGCGATGGAGGACGTCGACATGATCTCGGCCTCGATCACCTCGGCCTCGGCGTCACCGATGGAATAGACCGATTTTACACGACCATGACGGATATGGCGCAGGATCGAACTGACCGTGGTGGCGCGCGGGTTGATGAAGGCGTCAATCCCCAGCGGCTCCATCAGCGCGGCGAGCGTCGGATCGTTGATCAGTGCGATGGCATAGGGGCAACCCGCCGCCTTGGCCCGCACGGCCGCCAGCATGTTGGTCTTGTCGTCGTCTGTCACGCATAGCACCGCGTCGGCACGTGCGATTCCCGCCTCGTTCAACAGGCTGGTCTCAAGACCATCGCCATTCAGAACGATGGTCCGCTCCAACGCATCTGCGGCCCTCTCGGCGCAGCGGCGGTCGCGCTCGATCATCTTGGTGCGGGTGCCGGTGCGATGTTCTTCCAAAGACTGCGCCACAGCCAGCCCAATGTTGCCGCCGCCAACAATGACCAAACGTTCCTGCTTGTCTTGTTGCTTGCCAAAAACCTCCAGCGTGCGGGGAATATCGTCGCGCGGGGCGAAAACATAGGCTTCATCCCCCACGAACAGTTGATCACCCGCTTCGGGCGCGAACAACCGTCCCTCGCGGCGAATGCCCAGCACGACAACCCGAAGCGTCGAGAACAGATCACTCAACTGCCGCAGCGGCGTGTTGACCACCGGGCATTCCTCGTTCAATCGCAAACCCATCAGTTGCGCGCGTCCACCAAGGAATTGCTCGGTGTCGAAAGCCGCAGGGGCCGCCAGACGCTGCAACGCCGCCTCGGCCACCTCGCGTTCGGGGCTGATCACCACGTCGATCGGCATGTGATCGCGCCGGTAAAGATCGGAATAAATTGCATCAAGGTAGGATTGGCTGCGCAACCGCGCGATCTTGCGCGGAATGGCAAAGACCGAATGCGCCACCTGACAGGTGACCATGTTCACCTCGTCGGAATAGGTGGCGGCGATGATCATATCGGCGTCGCGCGCACCCGCCCGGTCAAGAATGTCGGGATAGCTGGCAAAGCCGGCCAACCCCTGCACGTCCAGCGTATCGGTGGCCCGCCGCACCAGATCGGGGTTGTTGTCCACCACCGTGACATCGTTCTTTTCGCCCGAAAGGTGGCGGGCGATCTGCCAGCCAACCTGACCGGCCCCGCAGATGATGACTTTCATGGCTCTTGCGCCTCATCTTGTCTCGAAAATGGTGCATGACAGGTTGGTTATGGTTGGTCAATTGCTTTGTCCTTGGCGCATAACCTTGTAAAGTGGGGGTATGACAATGAAGCCCTGCGGTCTCCCTGCCCTTCTCGGGGCCATGTTCGTGCTTTTGGCCGCCTGTGCGCCGCTGACGGTCTACTACAAGCAAGGGGCCTCGGTTTCCGCGATGGAGCGCACGCTGAACGAGTGCAAGATCACGGCCCTGCGCAAGGTGCCGCCCCGTATCCTGACGCGGTATATCCCGCCCACGACAGCCCCCTATACCCACTGCGATGCCAACGGTCATTGCTATACCTTTCAGCGCATCATCACCCCCGGTCGCTATGAACGTTACGATGCCAACGAAAGCCTACGCTTCAAAACCGAAAGGCTCTGCATGGCCGGGGCGGGTTTCGAGAAAGTCAGCATCAGGGAATGTGACTCCGCACAAGTCGCCGCCGCCCGCCCCTTAAGCGCCACACAAACCTTCCCGCCCCTCACCGAAGCCTCCTGCGCCATCCGCCTGAAATCGGGCCGTTGGAAGATCGTGACACCGGGGGCAGAGTGACGGTGGCATCGGGCATGCCCACGCCACCTGTTTCGTCGGGCCGTGTCAGTGGGGGGCTTCGAACAATATCAATTCGACCCGTTCCGCGCCGTCAACATAGGCATCATGGCCCGGCGGGATTTCGAAGAAATCGCCCGGTGTGATCGGGGTCTCCTCGTCTGCTTCGATCATGCGCACCACGAGCCGACCAGACAGGCAATAGCCGATATGTCGCATCGGGCAGGTCTCGGGCGCGCCCAGAAGCGGCTTTTCATCCTTTTCCCACGTCCAGCCGGGTTCGAACACCGCGTGCATGCCGCTGGTTCCGTCTTCCAGCTTGACGATGCTTATACCGCCTTGTGCCTTCATATCGAGAACCTCGTCGGGATCATCGAAGCGTCTGATCTGGATTGCGTCTGTCATGGTGTTGCTCTCCCTTCATCTTGCGGGGCTATTTGTGGGTGATATCGGCTTGTAGAGACCGCAAAACCCCTTGAACCTCGTCGCGGACATCCCGGTGGTAATTGAGCGCCTTCATCGTCGTCAGGATATCGTCACAGGCGGCATCGTATTCCGCCGGGTCGATCGCCATGTCGCGATGGGCTTCGGCCATGCTGCGGCCTTGGTACTTGTCAGGGCCTCCGCTGCCTGCGGCGAAGAAATCGCAGGTGTGCTGCTTGATCTCTTCAACGCGTTCAGGTTGGTCCTCGTAGGGAACAAACCGTTCCTTGATGACAGGGTTGCGCATATGCGCCGCCACGGCACCATCGACGATCTGCCGAATACCGGCGGCCCCGCCAAGCCGTTCAAACAAGGAAACAGTGCTCAGGTCTTTTGCCAGTGATTGCGCCATCGCTCGTTCCTTTCAGGTTTCTGGATGTCTATAAATCAGTGCCCTCAAGCCGGTTCAGCTTGCACCGCCTTGACATCGGCCGCGGTCAAGGGCTTGCCACCAATCGCCCATTCGCCACTCGCGATCTCCTGGACCCTCACCCATGTCACGCCGCGCATGGCCTCGCCCTCGATGCCGATCATGGCCTCGGTCACGTCGTGGATCATTTTCTGTTTCTGGCTGTCGTCAAAGACACCCTCGATCAGTTGAATATCAACAAGAGGCATTGGAATTCCCCTTCCTATCAATGAATTGCGCTGAACACCGGTTTCATTCGATGCCTGAACAGGCTGACAGATGGCGCAGGTGTCGGGCCAGTTCACGAAGTGAACCAAGGTGATACAGTATCTGAACTGGCTCCACCCAGGCCGGGCATGCCACACTGGCCCTGCCTTTATGAAAGGAGGCCAGCATGACAAACGCGAGCTACAAACAGTTTTGCCCCGTCGCCATGGCAGCAGAGGTTCTATGCACGCGATGGACCATCGTTCTTCTGCGCGAGTTGATCGCCGGATCGACACGGTTCAACGAACTGCGCCGGGGTATGCCACGCATGTCGCCGGCCTTGCTTTCCAAACGCTTGAGCGAATTGGAAAGCGCTGGCATCGTCGAACGCAACCGCATCCCGGGCCCGCCCGAAATCGACGCCTACCGCCTTACAAAGGCAGGACGCGACCTACAGCCCGTGGTGGAATCCATTGGCATGTGGGGGCAAAAATGGGTCGAAACCGAACCCTCGCTCGAAAATCTCGACCCCGAGCTTTTGATGTGGGACATGCGGCGCAACCTGAATACCGACCCCGTGCCGCGCCAGCGGACGGTGATCGAATTCATCTATCCCGAATTACCCAGCTCCCAACGCAAGTGGTGGCTGATCGTGGAGCCGGACCGCACGGTTGACCTGTGCCACATCGACCCGGGGTTCGATGTGGATCTCTACGCCACCGTCGATCTACGCACGATGACGGAAATCTGGATGGGTTTGCGAAGTGTGGCCGATGCCGTCGACCGCGACGCCCTTATGCTGGTCGGGCCAAGGGTGTTGGTCGACAATATGCAATCCTGGCTTGGCCTCAGCCCCTTCGCGGCACAGGAAAAACTGACAAGTTGATCACCCGGCCGCGGTTTCTTCATCCTCGGCACCGGTCTTCGTCCCCGCCTTGGCCCCGGTGACCACGCCCAAGGACTTCAGCTTTCGGTGCAGCGCGCTGCGCTCCATGCCGACGAATTCCGCCGTGCGGCTGATATTGCCGCCAAAGCGGTTGATCTGGGTCATCAGGTATTCACGTTCAAAGGCCTCGCGGGCGTCGCGCAGGGGCATGGTGGCCACCGTCCCGGACAGCACCACGCGGCCCTCCTCGGGGGGGGCGCCCTCGGTTTCGCCGGGCAATTCGCGTGCTTCGATATCGCCGCCGCTCTCGCCAAGGATCAACACGCGTTCAATCACGTTGCGCAACTGCCGCACATTTCCCGGCCATCTCATGGTTTGCAAAAGCGCCGCCGCTTCATCGCTCAACTCCCGAAGCGGCAGGCCCTGCGTCCGGTTCAGCCCTTCGATGAAATGGGCCGCCAAGGCCGGGATATCCTCGCGCCTTTCTTCCAAACCGGGCACGTCGATCGGCACCACGTTGAGGCGGTGATACAACTCGCGTCGGAACTTGTCCGCAGTGATCTCGCCCTCCAGATCCCGCGAGGTCGAAGAGATCACGCGCAAATCCACCTGCACCTTGCCACTGCCGCCCACACGCAAAAACGTCTGATCCACCAGCACCCGCAAGATTTTCGACTGGGTGCCAAGCGGCATATCCGCCACCTCGTCGAAATAGAGAACCCCGCCATTGGCCTCTTCCAAAAGGCCCGGCTGCACACCGTCCTCGCCCTCGCGACCGAACAGAACCTCTTCCATCCGGTCCGGCTCTACCGCCGCACAGCTTACCGTGACGAAAGGTGCCTCGGCCCGGTTCGAGTTGGCGTGGATATAACGCGCGGCCAATTCCTTGCCGCAGCCCGCAGGCCCGTTCAGCATCACCCGGCCGTTGGATTTGGTGACCTTGTCCAATTGGCCGACAAGGGTCCGGAACGTCGGGCTATCGCCCAGCATCTCCGTCGGCCCGGTTTCACGCCGCTTGAGTTGCTGGTTCTCACGCCGCAAACGGCTGGTTTCCATGCCGCGCCGGATCACCACCAGAAGCTGATCGATATTGAAAGGCTTTTCGATGAAATCATACGCGCCTTGCTTGATCGCCGCCACGGCAATCTCGATATTACCATGGCCGGAGATGATGACCACCGGCACGTCCGGATAATCGCGCTTGACGGTTTTCAGGATGTCGATTCCGTCCATCTGGCTGTCTTTCAGCCAGATATCGAGGATCAAAAGCGCAGGCGGCGCATCGCCGAATTGCGCCATGCACTCGTCCGAGTTTCCCGCGAGCCGCGTGCCAAACCCTTCATCTTCAAGGATATCCGCAATCAGTTCCCGAATGTCCCGTTCGTCATCGACAATCAGAATATCACTCATTTTATCCTCATACCGCCTGTTGCTCCATGTCACTCGTACTCTCGCCCGCCACTTTCAAGGGCAGACGCACCACGGCCATCGCGCCGCGATGCCCGTCTTCTCCAAAGCTGGGCGCATCGTCCAATTCCAATGACCCGCCGTGTTCTTCGATGATCTTCTTCACGATGGGCAGGCCAAGGCCGGTGCCCTTCTCGCGTGTCGTCACATATGGCTCGAAAAGCCGCGTGCGATCCTCGGGCAAGCCAATGCCATTGTCGCTAATCCGAATGACGGCGCTGTCGCCCTCGATCTGGCTTTCGATCCGAATCTCGGGGCTGTGCCCTTCGGGCACGCCGGCGTCCCGAAGGCTTTCAATCGCCTCGCCTGCGTTCTTGATCAAGTTGGTCAGGGCCTGACTGATCATCGTGGCATCCACGTCCGCCGGCATCGCTTCACTGGTCATGGTGGTGCCGAAACGCACCTCGGGCTGGCCCGCCTCTTGCAACAACACCGCCTCGCGCAGGATTTGCCCAAGGTCTTCTTCCTTGGTCTCCGGTTCGGGCATACGCGCGAACTTGGAAAACTCATCCACGATGCGCCGTAGGTCGTTGGTTTGACGCACCACGACATCGGTCAATTCCTCAAGGTATTGCGCCTGATCCGCCTCCAACTGCCGCGAGAACTTGCGCTTGATCCGCTCGGCCGACAACTGAATCGGCGTAAGCGGGTTCTTGATTTCATGAGCAATCCGCCGCGCCACATCACCCCAGGCCGCCATGCGCTGCGCCGTGACCAAGTCGGTCACGTCGTCA
>Ga0102926_1000927_pt1 | contig 17388 bp, 16 predicted proteins | sample SalPonR1_A_D2_MG_FD_78173 | JGI IMG/M metagenome (GOLD analysis project Ga0102926, IMG submission 78173) | Salt pond soil microbial communities from South San Francisco under conditions of wetland restoration - Salt Pond MetaG R1_A_D2_MG | ecosystem: Environmental > Aquatic > Marine > Intertidal...
TAAGAACATATAACCTGCTGGATAAATTTTTATGATTCATATCCAGCAGGTTTTTCTCTTTAAAGTAATAACTTTAATTATGTCTTGAGTTATTTTTGTAATTTTAAATATTCAATATTTTAATCTTGTAGGGCAAAATTTTTTTATGATACACTTACTTAGCATTTTAAAGTCAAGAAAATATTTTTTTTTATGCTTTCTTCTAAAAATTTCTTATCGTAAACATTGGTATAAAAAAAGACGTTGAAGAAACCCTTCAATAATTTAAATAGGAATAATTACAAAATTAGGAGGTCTCGTTAATGTATGATGATAGTATAGAATCTTTATTTTCCTTTCGCTTAGTAAAAATAAAGAGTTTCTTTAAAATTGAAGAACCTGATCTTGAATCTATATATTTTCTAATTCTAAGGTCTGATAAAAGATATAATCCAATCTTTCATAAATGTAAAAATAAAGCTGAGGGCATATATTCCTGACATAAAAGAAAAATAAGAAATCTAGATATCCCGGGTGTTGAATGTAATGTAAATTCTCATTACCGAAAAATTCATTGTCCCAATTGTGGAATAAGGGTTGAAAAAACTGGTTTAACTTCACCCGGAGGACAACGAGTTACTAATAGATTAACTCAATATACCCAGGAATTATGCCAACATATGACGGTAAAAAAATTAGCAGAGCATCTTAACTTACACCAGGAAATAGCAAGAAAGATATATTGAAAAGTTTCTCAAAAAATTTGAGGAAACCAATTATTCCCATTCAGGATTATTGATGGTAGGATAATTTTATTAGGAGAATATCATAAATGTTTAACTGTAGTTTTAGATTTCAAGACCAATTGTATAATCTGATTGAAAAAAAGTTGCAAGACAGTGACTTGAAATGAATTTTTTTAAAAGATGCTGTAAGCAAAACTAAATTAAATCAAAGCTATTGCTATAAATATGTAAAATCTTTTTATTAAGGCTGCCTGCGAACATAGTTCTTCGTCTTAAATAGTATTTGATAAATATCACTTAGTAGCCAGTTATAATAAAGATTATATTGATAAAATAAGACAAACTGAACAGCATGAAAAGTCAAAAGTAAATCCCGAATAAAAAATATATCAAAAAAGTAGATGTAGAAAAGGTAATCATCTACAAAAGGTAAAAATTAATATTATATTTGGCCATCTTAGAAAGCAATAAAGATAATATGACATAAGATAAAGAAAGTACTAGTAAAGATTATACTTCAATTTTATCTAACTCAAAAAATAATTTTTTAAAAAAATGATCATAAGTATCTATAAGAAGACCACCTTTTTAAATTATTGAATTATTAAAATTTTAACAAAAAGGAGTCTTATTTTTTTATCAATAATTTTTTAAAGTCTCTTTTCTTATAATTTTTTTATATATTTTATTAATTGGTTATTATAGATCTATCTTCTAAATAAATGTTCATCTTTTTATCTGTTTTGGTATAACTAACTTAATTCATGTTCTGTTCTTCCCTGAATGTTTTCTTTGATGACAAATATTTTAGAGGTTAAAGGCATGTGCCTATTAGTTACTCTGTTATGAATTTTGTTTGTATTTAAAAAAATATTTTTAAATATTCAGATAAATTTGACAATTTAGTATATATGAAATATAATAAAATTAAATAAAAATAAAGGTCAAGATAAAAATAGTTTTAGGAAAAAATATGAATTAAGTTATTTTCTTCTTAAATCGCTGATATAGAGATGTTTTAATATCAATATTATAATAAAATATGGATGTATAATTGTAATTATAGATATAGTTTTTTATTAGTGACTTTAATTATACTAAATAGAATGAAAAAATTAATTGAGGTTTTTGCTTAAATTCCTTTTTATAATATTAAAAGTTTATTGATGAATTTAATAGTAAAGCATCTAGTATATAATTCAATTTAATCATTCATAACTCAAGTCGATTAAATGAGGGTCTGCGTATTCAGATAAAATTTCTAATTTTACCAAATAGATTTATTTAAGTTATTTTTTACTGTGATTTATTCAATAATCAAGTTGATACAGCTTAATAATATATTATGATCTTTGACTTTATTTCTTTCCTTAATTATAAAATTTTTAAACAAAAAATCTTTTTATCCACCAAAGACTCTTGCAACACTTATACCTTACTGCAAATTTTCTGCCGGGTTTTTATGGTCTTCTTTTGGTCTTTATTTGGTTATATGGTCATAAACTAGAATCAGAAGACGATGTTTAATTATTTAATAGATTGCAATTCATCAAAACTTGATAATAGTATTATTATAAATAAACCTAGCAGATCATCTTATATCCTGAACAAAAAAGTAAAAAACAATAAAAGCATAATAAATGACAGTTATCATCTAAGCTTGTGTTAAATTAAAATGATAGTCCAGCTTTCATCACCAAAAAGTATTATTTTATAGATTTAATGCTATAAACTATTATAAATAAAGATGAAGTATTTAAATTTTATTGGGAAAAATATTATTCATAAGTTAATTACTAAATAAGTTAATAAAGTAATTTGTCTATCAGTATGCTTAAAATATTTCAAGGTATTTTTTAAAAAGGAATGTTTATACTGACTTTAGAACATAAAGGAAATATCCCGACTTTAAGTAATTGAAAATTCAACTTTATGGGGGTGATAGATATATATTCTGAAATATAGTGCAAGATCGGATGCTTAAGGTTAGGGTTTATTGCAATGACAGATATCGATTAATGTAAATCGCAGAGAAAATTAAACTAAACAAGTTATTACATTTTTTAGTTAAACAAAATAATTCATTCAGGAAATATTTTTAGGGTGATCAAATTTAAAGATTTTTGTTTAATAAAAGAATTAATTTGGAGGTATTTAAAATTATGAAAAGAACAACTTTAATATTAAGCTTTATTTTTATCTTAACTATTAGTCTTTCTATGGGAGCTCTTGCTCAGACTGATACAGTTAAAATAGGTCTATCTGCTCCTTTAACTGGTGATTATGCTGAATATGGAGAAAACTTTCAATATTCAGTCCAAATTGCAGCAGACGAAATCAATGCTGAAGGTGGAATTAGAGGTAAAGAAGTAGAGATTGTTGTTAGAGACAGTCAAGGTAATCCTGCACAGGCAGCAGCAATAGCTCAAGAATTTGTTAATAATCAAGATATTGTTGCTGAAATTGGGGATTTCACAAGTACAGCTTGCTTAGCTGCTGCACCAATATATGAATCAGCTGGAATGGTACAACTATCTCCAACCTCATCTCATCCTGATTTCGCACCTTCTGGAGAGTATATGTTTGGAATAGTTGGTACTCAGGCGGTTGAAGGTCCTTTTAATGTCAAAGAATTAGCATTAAATTATTTAGGTTTAGATTCCTCTGCAGTTATTTATATTAACAACGACTGGGGAGTAGCAACTATGGAAAATTTCGTGGCATCTGCAGAAAGAAATGGCCTGGAAATAACTGGTACTGAATCCTTTATGGAAGGTGAGACTGATTATAGTGCAATATTGACAAATCTAGAGAGGGATAATCCAGATGGTATTTATATAGCAGCAATGTATCAAGAAGCTTCTCAAATTGTTAGAGAAATAGACAGAATGGACTGGGATGTAGAATTGTTTGGCCCTAGTTCTGTATTTTCAATGGAGTTTTTAAAACTTGCTGGTGAAGCAGGAGAAGGTTTTGTGACAAATACAATATTTTACTGGGAAGAAGATAGAGCCGCAGTACAAAACTATGTTGAAGAATTTGAAAAAAGAGCTGGTAGAAGGCCTAATCTTCATGCAGCAGTGGCTTATGACTCAATGAATATTTTAGCTGATGCTATTGAAAGAGGAGGATTCGATAGATCTGATATTAGAGATGCGCTGGCTGAAACTGGTGAATATATGGGTGTAACTGGAAAAATTAAATTTACTGATGCTGGTGATGTTGTAAGAGATTATTTAATCTTAAAAGTTGTTGATAATGATTGGAAGGTTATTGAATAGATATAGTTATTTTTAATATAATTAGGCGCAGGATTAAAAGTCCTGTGCCTTGTCTATATAACAAGATAAGTAAAGGGGGTTTACCTTTTGTTCTGGATCAGACAGATTATTAATGGCATAACTCAGGGCTCTATATATGCGCTCATGGCAATTGGATATTCATTGATTTTTGGGAAACTACTTTTAGTTACTTTTGCTTTTGGTGAAATGGTGGTATTTGGAGTTTTTGTTAGTTACTATTTATACGCTATAGTAGGTTTAAATTTATTTCTTGCTATTATTATTGCATTACCAATATCATGGGGTTTAGGGATGTTGGTTGATAAGATATGTTATGAGAAATTTAGAGATGAACCTCGATTTTTAATGTTGATAACAACTATTGGGTTTGGAATATTTTTAAAGAGCTTTACTCAACTTATATTTGGTACTGGTTATCGTAGTTATCCAAACTTTATAGAAGGTAAAATAATAGTTGGTGGTGTTCGAATTACATATATTCAAATTTTTATTATTTTGACTACTCTATTATTATTATATGGGTTAAACTTATTTTTTAAGAAAACCAAACTTGGAGTAGGAATAATTGCACTTTCTAATGATCTTGATGCTGCCAAACTAGTTGGAATTAATGTTAATAAGTCAATTAAATTTGGCCACTCTCTTGGAGTTGTATTAGGAGTTTTCGGTGGCATGATGATGGTTTCATATTATAATGCAATAGGTGCATCTATGGGACCTATACTTGGATTAAAAGCTTTTACTGTAGTAGTTTTTGGAGGAATTACAAGTTTGCCTGGAGCTATAATTGGTGGATTTACATTAGGTATTTTAGAAAATTTATCAGTCGCAACTTTTGGGTCTGGGTATAAAGATATTGTAGCTTTTGTGATTTTAATATTGATATTAGTTTTAAGACCGTCAGGTCTTTTAGGTAAAAAAATTGATCTATTCTAATCTATTTTAATTGCTTAATAATTGCGTGAATAATTCAATAAAATAATTCACCGAGTAAACATCAATATGACACAGTCAAAAGATTTTTTGAGAGGTGAAAATAATGTTTTCAAATTCAAAGATATCTAATATAATTGGAAATTTAAAAGGAATTATATTGGAAAACAAACTTAAGATTTACTTAATTATACTAATATTAGCATTAATTTTCCCATTTATCACAAATAACCAGTATTACATTTATATAGGAGTATTAACGTTGATGTATATGATATTGGCTAGTAGTCTGAATATAATTGTGGGTTATACTTACCAATATTTAATTGGATTTGCAGGATTTTTTGCGATTGGATCTTATACTACTGCTATAATCACAACTTCTTTTAAAGTAAACTTTATTTTTGTTTTTTTAATTAGTGGAATTATAGCATCTATTTTTGCACTACTATTAGGAATTCCCACCTCAAGGTTAGGAGGAATATTTTTTGCATTTGCTACTTTGGGTTTCGGGGAAATCATTAGACTTATTATAATCAATTGGGATACACTTACAAGAGGAACTTTTGGGATACCAGGAATACCACGTCCTAAATTATTTAACTTTATCATTAATACCAATACAAATTTCTATTTTTTTGCTTTATTAATTTTGTTAGTTCAGCTTTTTATATCATATAGAGTTATTAATTCCAGGGTAGGAAGAGCCTGGTTGTCATTAAAAGAGAATTCAGAGGCTGCCAAGGCAATGGGAATAAAAATAGCCAAATATAGAGTATTAAACTTAATGTATGGAACTTTTTGGGCAGGAATAGGCGGAGCTTTTTATGCTTATTTTACTCAATATGTAAGTCCTGACACTTTTGTTTTAGATGAGGGATTTAGAATATTTGCGATGGTTTTAGTAGGAGGAATGGGAACATTAATTGGGCCTATAGCAGGTAGTGGCTTATTAACCATATTACCTGAGTTAGTCCGAGAATTTGCCAGATATCAGCTAATTATTTATGGTGTAGCGATATTATTAATAATCCATTATCGTCCACAGGGTTTATTTGGGGCAAAAGAGTTAGCCCAAGCAAAAGTAAAAGATGAAAAATAAGCTTAAAAAGTAAAAAATATTTCTTATAATAAAAGAAGTAAAGGGGTGATTATATGGCGTCTATTTTAAAGACTGACAAAGTTTGTAAATATTTTGATGGCGTAAAAGCTGTTGATAAAGTTAGTATAGAGGTCGAAGAAGGAATAATTTTAGGGATTATCGGGCCTAATGGTGCTGGTAAAACTACTTTATTTAATGTTTTAACAGGTATGCTTGCCGAAACAGAAGGTAAAGTGATTTACAAAAATAAAGATATTACAAAATTATCTCCACAAGATATTACAAATATAGGTATGTCCAGAACATTTCAAAATATTAAGCTTTTTGACCATTTGTCTGCACATGAAAATGTCAAAATAGGTTTTCATACAAAAACAAAAACTGGGTTTATTGATGCAATATTTAAAACTAAAACATATAATAATGATGAACAAAAAGTAAATGAAAAAGGTATAAAGCTTTTGAAAAGAGTTGGTTTGGCTGAAAAACAGGAGATTTTAGGGCAAAATTTATCTTATGGTGATAAGAGAAGATTAGAAATAGCAAGGGCTTTGGCTGTTGAGCCTGATCTCTTATTGGTTGATGAACCAACTGCTGGAATGAATGCCAAAGAAACAAGAACAATAGTCGAATTATTAGATAAACTTAATGATGAGGGAATAACCGTGATAATCATTGAACATGATATGGGTGTTATTATGAATTTGTGTGATGAAATTGTAGTTTTAAATGATGGAAATGTAATTTCCCGAGGAGATCCAAATTACGTTCAAAATGATCCTGCTGTTCGGGAGGCTTATCTTGGTAAAGGAACTTCATAAAATATTCCTATAAAATTTAATTTTATTTAGGAGGTGGAAACCATTTGTTAGAAGTAAAAAATTTAAGTGTAAGTTATGGACCGATTAATGCAGTCAAAGGTATTAGTTTTAAAGTTAATAAGGGGGAAATTGTTACTATAATTGGCTCTAATGGAGCTGGAAAAACCAGCACTTTAAGAAGTATTTCTAATATAACACCTAAAGCTGGTGGTAAGATTAAATTTTTCGATGAAGACATAACTAATCTACCGTCTCATAAAATTGTAGAAAAAGGGATATGTCATGTTCCTGAGGGTAGGAAGATTTTTGGTAATTTAACAGTAGAAGAAAATTTATATATGGGAGCCTATGTAAAAACCAATCAGGCTGAAAAAGAATTTGAAGAAAATAAAAGACAAGTTTACGATCTTTTTCCCAGATTAGAAGAGAGAAAAAAGAATGATGGGAAAAACTTAAGTGGTGGGGAACAACAAATGCTTGCTATAGGAAGAGGTTTGATGCTTAATCCTAAGATAATGATGTTGGATGAACCTTCATTAGGGTTGGCTCCTATGTTGGTTGAAAAAATATTTGAATTGATTGAAAGAATTAATAAGGAATTGGATACTACTTTCTTATTAGTAGAACAAAATGCAAAAAAAGCGCTTCAAACTGCGGATCGAGGTTATGTAATTGAATTAGGTAAAATAAGTAAAGAAGGTAATTCAGAAGAATTACTGGATGATTCCAAATTGGTTGAGGCTTATCTGGGTGTTTAAAGTTAAAGTATAAATTATATGCACTTTACCTAAGTTATAGATGATTTATATTTCTTTTAAGATATAAAATATTAAAGGAGGAAAAATAATGACTATTAAAAATGAAAAATCAATTAAAGAAGAACAAGTGGAAGAATTAAGGGGGCATCTTGAACATCGAGCAACCTGGTTTTATTTTCTGGTAGAAGAAGCTTGTAATCATGGACTTGAGATGGAAGACTTTGCTAGAACTGCTATCGGAAAAGTTGGAGAGTTTCATGGCGATAATAAATTGGTAGATACTGATAGTCTTGAAGAATTTGCTGAAAATTTCCTGCCAGAAAACGTAAGAAAAATATTTGAAATGGATGTTGAAATAAAAGAAAACCAACTTATAGTAGACTTTCATTATTGTCCTTTAGTAGCCGCATGGATGAAACATACAGATGATGAAGATAAAATAGATGTTATGTGTGATATAGCTATGGAAGGTGACAGAGGGATAATCAGTACTTACGACAAATTTAATTATGACTTACAAAAAACAATAGCTTCTGGTGATGAATTTTGTCGTTTAGTAATTACAAAAAGAGAATAACTTTTGATAGCTAAATTTTTATTGTGTATACCAGTTAAGATTGTTAAGTAAATTTATTGAAAGAAGGTTAATATATTGTACTAATTTCTATTAAACTTTAAAGATAGGTTAATATCTTTGGTTATTAAAAATCAAATTTTTCCTGACAAACATAAGTTCTAACCTAAGGAGGGAAAAAATGAACAAAAAAATATTAAATAACCCAGAAAAAGTTGTAGAAGAAATGGTTGAAGGTATGGCCATGGCTAATCCTAATAGACTGAAAAAAGTTAATGGTTTTAATATATTAATTAGAAGCAAAAAAAAGCAAGAAAGGGTTGCTTTGATTAGTGGAGGAGGCAGTGGGCACGAGCCTGCTCATGGAGGTTATGTGGGACCAGGAATGCTGGATGCTGCTTTAGCAGGTCCAGTATTTACTTCTCCCAATCCTAGGTCAGTATTGAAGGCTATAAAAGAAGTTAAAACAAATGAAGGAGTTTTACTAATAATCAAGAATTATTCCGGTGATGTAATGAATTTCAAGATGGCTGCTCAGAAAGCTCAAGATGAAGGAATAAAATGTGATTATGTTATTGTGAATGATGATATTGCCATCAATAATCCTGAAGATAGACGTGGTATTGCCGGGACAATTTTTGTTCATAAAATAGCAGGGGCAGCTGCGGATGCTGGGTATAATTTAGAAGAAACAAAAGAGGTTGCCAACAAAGCAATTAGTAATATCAAATCTAAAGGGGTTGCCTTAGCCCCATGCTATTCTCCTGGTTCTGGAAGACCATCTTTTGAAATTGGTGAAAATGAAATGGAAGTTGGTCTTGGTATTCATGGAGAGCCTGGAGTAGAAGTACAAGAGTTGAAAAGTTCTCGAGAAATTTGTAAAATGATTACAAATAATATTTTAGAAAAGATGGAATATGATAAGAATTCTCAATTCTCTTTAATGATTAATTCTTTGGGCGCTACTCCTCTGATGGAATTAAATGTAATGGCTAAAGATACTCTTGAATTATTAAAAAATAGAGGGTTGACAATATATAATTGTTATGTGGGTAATTTTATGACATCAATGGAAATGAAAGGTGCTTCTCTAACATTATTTAAACTTGATGAAGAGTTAAAAACCCTTTTAAATCATCCTGTTGATGTTTCCATAAAACTGTAGGTGATTATTGTGAATACTAAAAAAGAAATAAAAATTGATATAATGGTTGAGGTAATAGAATATATTTCAAATAAAATTGTTAATAATTGTGATAAGTTATCAAAACTAGATGGTAAAATTGGGGACTCTGACCATGGAGAAAATATGAAACGGGGATTTAAAAATGTTATAAAAAACAAAGAAAAATTGAAGAAAAAAAACACAGTCAGGGAATTATTTAATGAGATCGGAGAGATTATAACATTTAATGTAGGAGGAAGTGCTGGCCCTTTATTTGGTAGATTATTCAGTGACTTTGGTAGTAGTTATGAAGAACATAAGTATTTTACGATTGAAATGTTGCCGTCAGCTATGAATTCGGCTTTGAATGGTGTGAAAAAACTAGGGGGAGCAGATGTTGGTGATAAAACCATGGTTGATACAATAGCCCCTGTAGTTGATTTTCTAAATGAAGTTAATTTAAGTGAATTAGAATGTAATATTCTCCTTATCAAACTTAAAGAAGAAGCAAGAAAAGGGCTTGAATCTACAAAATTAATTTCTGCTAGAAAAGGCCGAGCAAGGTATCTAAATGATAGAAGTATTGGCCATATGGATCCTGGCGCTTACTCTTGTTATTTAATTTTTGAAGCAGTTGAGGAATATTTTAATGATAATACTGAGGAGGTATGAGGTTGAAAAAATTTATTAATAAGCCTGAAGACTTTGTTGATGAAATGATAGAGGGTATATTAATGGCCTATCCCAATTTTTATAAAAAAGCTAAAGATAGCTTACGGGAAATAGTTAGAAGTAATTCGCCTGAACAAACAAAAGTAGCAATTGCAACTGGAGGAGGCTCTGGTCATTTGCCTGTTTTTTTAGGTTATGTAGGAGAAGGATTATGTGATGGAGTTGCTGTGGGAGATGTTTTTGCTTCTCCCAGTGCAAGAGAAATGTACAATGTTACAAAAGCAATTGACGGAGGCAAAGGAGTTTTATATTTATATGGTAACTATGGTGGTGATGTCATGAACTTTGATATGGCTGCCGAAATGGCTGAAACTGATAACATTGAAGTTGAAACAGTATTAGTTCGTGATGATGTAGCTTCTTCGAAAAATATTGAAAAAAGAAGAGGAGTTGCAGGATTATTTTATGCTTATAAAATTGCTGGAGCCGCTGCTAATAATGGTAAAGATTTGCAAGAAGTTAAAAGTTTTACCGAAGAAGCTTTAGATAATACTCGTAGTATGGGTGTGGCACTTTCACCTTGTACTATCCCAGAGGCAGGAGAGCCCACATTTAAAATTGCTGATGATGAAATGGAAATAGGAATGGGAATACACGGCGAACCTGGCATTGAGCGAACAACTTTAAAACAGGCTGATAAAGTAAGCAATATAGTTATAGAGAAGATTTTAGCTGATGGTCCTTATGAGAAAGGGGATGAAGTTTCTATATTAGTAAATAGTTTGGGCGCAACTCCCTTAGAAGAACTTTATATTATTTACAATAAAGTAAAAGACATTTTAAAAGGTAAGGAGATTGAAGTATATAACAATTATATTGGAAATTATGCTACTTCCTTAGAAATGTCAGGTATGTCAATTTCCTTAATGAAATTAAATCCTCAACTGAAAACACTTTTAGATGCGCCTGCTCATTCACCCTTCTTTAATCAACAAGATTTAAGAGATAATTAAGGAGGAATAAAATGAATATTAATATAGAAGATCTTCATTTAATCATTAATAAACTGGAACAAGAAGCGCTAAATAATAAAAAGAAATTAATTAAATTAGATGCAGCTTTAGGTGATGGAGACTTAGGAATTACAATGGTTAAAGCTTTTTCTGCAGCTAAAAATTATATGGAAAGTTACGAGGAACAAGATATTGGAAAGGCATTAAAAAATATTGGTTTTGAAATTGCAAATGAAGCTGCTGCTACAATGGGAACTATAATTGCTAGTGCTTTTATTAAAGCGGGGAAAAGTGCTGCATGTGAAAAAAAATTAGATTATAAAGACATATTAGACTTAACTGAACTGGCGATTGAGGGGATTAAAGAAAGAGGTAATGCGGAATTAGGGGATAAAACTATTTTAGATTGTCTTATTCCTGCATATGAATCTTTCAAACAAGCGTATGAAAATAATAAAAATTTACAGGAAGGATTAAATGAAGCACTTATAGCTGCTGAAAAAGGAGTTGAAAAAACAACAGATATGGTTTCCAGTCATGGTAGAGCACACTATTATGGTGAAGAGTCTAAAGGCAAGAAAGACCCAGGAGCTGTAGCAGCTTTAATTTTTCTAAAAAGTATTAATGAATATATTCAACAAAAATAAGCATTATATACAAGATATTTAAAGATGGGTTTAGACTAATAATATAAAAAAACAAAAATCAAGTTTAACAGAGATTAGCAAACTTATTATAATTAATTTAATCAATAACCATAAATGTAATATTGGCAGTGATATAAAATACTTATATTTTTTTAAAAAATATCTTAGAGTTATAAATTAATATGTAAGAAAAATAAAAGAATATAGTCAGTTTAACCAGGGTGTTTTTAAAACTAGAAAAATTTATTTTACTTTAAGATAACTTTGTAGATAAAACAAATATAAGATCGAATAATTTATATTTAATAAAAAAAAGTATGCAGAATTAGCACCTAAATATACTGGGTTTAATCGATTAGTGAAAATGTGTGGTAAAATGGTAAGAAGGGCCCAATTATAATATATGTTTGTTTCCAAACTTTTCTCACAAGTTCTAAACCTTGTTTATTATTCAGTTTTAGTCAAGAGGTTAGCACTCTATTTTTAATTTTTATCAGTTTACACAATGTTATAACATATAAGCAAAAATAAACAACTTTATACAAAAAAATTTTGTGATTTTAGAATGTAATAATCAATCTTGATATTTAAAAATAATAAAGGGGGTTTGATCATAATTTCTGACTTTGTATATATTGGTAAAAAGATAATAAAAGAGAGAAGAAGGCGTGGTTGGTCTCAAAAGGTTTTATGTGATAAGGCAGATGTTTCTCCTTCGTTATTAAGTCAAATCGAAAATGGAAAAATTAATCCTTCTTTAAAGTCTTTGGATAAAATTGCTTCTGCTTTTTCAATTCATATTTCGAAATTATTTATTGATTATAATAGAAATGAACATAGTATGCATTTTACAAAAGATGATCATATGATAATTAATGATGAAGGCAAAAGGACTTTAGAATTATTGATGCCTGAAATGGAATCAATGAAAACTGTGTTACTTACACTCAAACCCAAGGCTATAGACCATGATTATACTAAACATTCTGGTATAGAATTTGTTTATGTTTTCCAAGGAGAAATCCAGGTTATTTTTCAAGAATTTAATGAAAAGCACAAATGTTCTGCTGGCCAAACAATAGTATACCACGCAATTAGTCCACACAAATTGATTAATCTTTCTGATAAAACAGCTAAGTGTTTTATTGTCAATTTGCCTAAAACAGATAATATAAACTTAAATTCCTGATTTTTCGTGGTGATAATAATATAAATAATGGGATAATCTTAATATAAAAAACTATCTAATCTAAAAAATATTATTTAAGCAATAGGTAAAAAAGACTGCATTATGGAAAAGACAAATAAAATAGCAATCAACTAAACTTTCAACAACTAGATTTTAAGCTAAATAAAAAGGCTGTCTTATTAATCAAAAAATAAAGAAATATGTACAAACAGATTAAATCTTTTATCTAAAAAGTAATTAGAAGATATTTTTCTGATAATAGAGTTAAAAAGTTTAATGGAGAGATTATTTTTTTCATTTTATTGGAGGGAAATTTATGGTCTTATCAAAAGAGGAGTTCAATAAATATATAGCGATATTAAAAAAAGAATTAAAACCTGCTATGGGTTGTACTGAACCAATAGCTATTGCTTATTCAACAGCAAAAGCTAAAAAAATATTAAATAATGTTCCAGATTCAATAAATATCAAATGTAGTTCTAATATTATTAAAAACGCTGATGGAGTAACTGTACCTAATTCAGGCAAGTTAAAGGGAATTGAAACGGCTGCGATTCTGGGTGCTTTAGGTGGTAACTCCGAAAAAGAGCTAGAAGTATTGACTGATGTAACGAAACAAGATGTAATAAAAACAAAGAAATTGCTAAATACTAACTATTGTAATGTAGAGTTGCTAGAAAGTAAAGCCAAACTTCATATAAAAGCATACGCATATTATGAAGATGAAAAAGTAATGGTTGAAATGTTAAATGAGCATACAAATATAGTGAAAATTATCAAAGATGACAAGTTGATATTTGAAAAAGACGCAAAATTAATATCAGAAGATGAAAGTAAAAAAATTAAAAAATACATGAGTGTAAAAAAAATAATTGAGTTCGCAAATAATGTTGACATAAAAGAGGTAAGCGATATTATTAAACGTCAAATAAAATATAATTTAGAAATATCAAATGAAGGAATAAATAATGATTATGGTCTAAATATAGGCAGCACAATATTAGAATCAAAAAAAGAGTCCATTGAAACAATACTAAAAGGATATAGTGCTGCAGCATCTGATGCAAGAATGAGTGGATCATTGTTACCAGTAGTTATTAATTCAGGCAGTGGAAATCAAGGTATCACAGTTTCTATACCTGTAATAAAATATGCTGAATATTTGAATATTGGAAACGACAAACTTATCAGATCATTGATAATAAGTAATTTAATATCAATTTATATAAAAGGCAAAATTGGCATATTGTCTGCATATTGTGGTGCAGTTAGTGCAGCAGCTGGAAGCGGTGCTGCCTTTACTTATTTAAGTGGTGGAGGATACAAAGAAATTTCCGATACAATTACAAATACTCTAGGTAATACATCTGGAATATTATGTGATGGTGCAAAGCCATCATGTGCTGCTAAAATTGCTTCTTCTATTGATTCTGCTATTCTAGCTCATAAATTAACAATGGCTAATAAATCTTTTGGACCAAATGAAGGGATAATAAAAGATAATATAGAAGATTCTATAAATGTCATTGGTAAAATTGCAGATAAAGGAATGAATAATATTGACAAAGAAATATTGAAAGCCATGTTAAACGACAATAAGTAAAGGATTCCCTATTTTATAGATATGTTTAAAATCTTAAAAGACCGCAAGATTTTCAATTCCATTAATTATTGTATATTATTAGTGCAGCTAAAATCCCTATTAAATTTCGGTGAGTTTTATATATAGGATGTCTTATTATTTAGTGGTATCTGATAATAAAGTATTTTACAGAATATAATTATATAATGTTTATTTGTTTTTTTAATTTTCAAAGAAATACATATTTTTATAGGATAATAAGCTGAAATTCAAAGTCCTTTGCGTATGGTATTTTAAAACTTATCATACTAAATTAACTATGATAGGAATATTTATTTTAATAAATTTTCATATTTAAATAATATATTTAATAAAAAAATTGTTTTGGATAATAAGAGTTTGATTTATCTTGATGATAAGAAATTTAATCGGAAGTTACTAAATTATAATATATTTACTTGAATTTGAATATAATTATTTTAGATAAACTATTATTATGTGTTTTAATTATCTAAGGTTATATGTTTTGTTTTAAGGACTTTTAGCTTTTTATAGTGTTTTTTGGCCTCTTCGCTATTTTGTGTGGGTAATTTAATTTCATATTAAAACTATAATTTCATTTTTCATATTCATTTCTGTTTCCAAATATGGTACACCTTTTCCTACTATTAAAAGGAAACAGAAAGGGTGGATTTAATGTATAACAATATTGATTTATTTACCAAAGCCTTAGGTATTGAAAAACCTTGGAAAATAGATAAACTTAATTTTGATAAGAAAGCAAAAAGATTAACTATATATATTTCTCATGTTAAAGGAGCTAAATTACCCCGTAAGATATGTGGTGATAAATATGGTATTTATGATACTACTAAAAAAAGAACCTAGAGAAATTTAAACTTCTTTCAACATAAAGCCTTTATTCACTTCAGCATTCCCCGCATTAAGTGTAAAGAGCATGGAGTCCTCCAGGCAGAAGTATCATGGTCAAGACCAAGATCAGGTTTTACTTGACTTTTTGATGCTTTTATTATTAAGTTAGCTTCTTATATGACTGTTAATGAAATATCTCAATTGGTTGATGAATATTATACTAGACTTCAAAGAATAATTAATCATTAATGTTGATCAAGCAAGAGTTAAAGAAAATTATTCTCATGTTGAAGATATTGGTATTGATGAAACATCTAGCAAAAAGGGTCATAATTATATTACCCTATTTGTTGATTTAGAAGAATCTAAAGTCCTTTATGTTGCTGAAGGTAAAGATGCTTCAACTATTGATAGATTTTATTTTGATTATATTTTGCATCAAGGCAAGCCAGAATCTATAAAAAACATTTGTTGTGATATGTCACCTGCCTTCATTAAGGGTAGCGAAGTTAATTTTCCCCGGACTAAAATTACTTATGATAAATTTTATGTAATGAAAAATATCAACGAAGCTGTAGATCAAGTTAGACGTGAAGAAAGATATGAAAATGAATTTCTTAAAAGAACACGCTATATTTGGCTTAAAAATCCTGAAAATTTAACTAAGAGACAAAAAAAATATTTGCATCTTTATCTAAGATGATTTTAAAAACACTAAGAGCATACAATCTTAAATTGGCTCTTAAAGAATTCCGGGAAATAGACGATCTAACAACAGCTGCCAGCTATTTGCAAAAATGGTATCTATGGGCTAAAAGAAGTCGTTTAGAACCTTTTAAAGAAGCAGCAGAATTTATTAATCGGAACTGGCAAGGAATAATGCAATATATTACAAGTAAAATTAATAATGGTATATTAGAGGGTAAAAATAGTGTTATCCAAACTGTAAAAAGGAAAGCAAGAAGATTTAGAAATACAAAGAACTTTATCACAGCGATATATTTAAAATGCAGTAAATTAGACTTTGACTTACTTCAAGCACGAGCTCATGATTAAATTAATTTTCGTAATTGTAATGGAAAGCCATTTTAAAATTTTTGTCAAGGCCGGACTTTAGTCCGTAAAATTTAGCCTTTAGAAAAATTTATAAAATGATTTATACTATCAAAAGAGAATGAATTAACAAAATATAAAAACTCAATTACCAATATTGTTAAATTATACCAAATGTCTTACCCACACAAAATAGCGAAGAGGCTTTATTATTAATCTTTCTATACGTTTAATATTATAATTATAGCCTTCTTTTTTAAGTTTTTTGTGTATACGGGGACTACAATATGTGTCCAGGTATTGCCAGGATATTTCAGCTATTTTTAGTTTTTTATTTTTTAATTTTCTATTGCTGGAGTTTTATTTAACCGGCTGTAATATTTTGAGTAAGGAAACATTTAATACCTGACACATCTTCTTCACAGGAAATTGGTCATTGTGTTCCCGGATATAACCATAAATTACTTTGGTTTCTTTGAGAAGATAGCCACTGCTTTTTTTAATATATCACGTTCTGTTTGAGTTTCTCTTGGTTTTTTCAACCTGTGCACTTCCTCCTGTTCAGGAGTTAGTTCCTGTTTACCTTTTCCAGGAAAAGAGAGATCCCCTTTATTACTGTAATCTCGTTTCCATTTGGAGAGATTATATGAACTGGTACCTAGATTTTCAGCTACTGCTTTGATAGTTTTATTAGAATTAAAACACAGTTCGACTGCATCACACGTTTGAATTCTTGACTGTAATACCTTCTTTTTCCATTTGAGTACCTACTGAATTCTATTATATACCTTATAACTCAGTATCCGACAAATGTGGATATTATAGTGGCAGTATATATATTAAAATATTATGATGCTTCTAAAAAATGAAATGTTATTTTAAAACTTTTTCTTTAATTTTTACTTTTATTAAGTTTTAATTATCCAAAATTTAGCAAAATTTTATTCACTAGGTTATGGAATATATTTTTTTATTTTGA
>Ga0102926_1000929_pt1 | contig 17371 bp, 21 predicted proteins | sample SalPonR1_A_D2_MG_FD_78173 | JGI IMG/M metagenome (GOLD analysis project Ga0102926, IMG submission 78173) | Salt pond soil microbial communities from South San Francisco under conditions of wetland restoration - Salt Pond MetaG R1_A_D2_MG | ecosystem: Environmental > Aquatic > Marine > Intertidal...
GAGATGTTGCATATGGACTTGTGATTGTCTGGGCTTATGCAGGGATATTACTAAAGCATCTGTTACCTGAAGGATTTAATGGCCAATATTTTGAAGTTATTATAACCACAGCTATTTGCATGATCTTATTGCTTTTTGCCAGCATATATCTTGCAATTTCAAAAAGGATCGATAGTAAACATGAACAATCATGATTCTATGAAGCTATTTAAGTGATGTTAGTTATATAATTCATATATAAATTTAAAATTATGTTTCAAAACCTTTATATAGCCTTATTTGTAATATTTAATTGACAGTTTTATGGGAGTGAGAAGAGATGTTTAAAACAATTGATCTTGTAGCTTTAGCTTTGGTTGTTATTGGTGGACTTAACTGGGGTCTTGTTGGAGCATTTAATTTTGATCTTGTTGCAACGATCTTCGGTGAAATGTCAATAATATCCAGAATAGTGTACATTGTAGTAGGTCTTGCAGCAGTTTACATGATATATTTTGCTGCTAACAAGAAATGAAAAGAAATAAAAGTGGATTATTAAGTAGGAGGAATAAAATGTTATATTTTAGTATAAGCACATGGGAACCAAAAGATAGTGAAAAGATAGTTGAACACTTTAAGGAGTTAAGGCCTCCTGCAAATATCAAAATTATAAATCAATGGGTGGACCTTAATGGTGGAAGATATTTCATGCTCTATGAAACTGACAGTCCACAAGCATACGCCGAGTTTAATCTTCCATGGTCAGACCTCTGCTATATAGAAAGTAGTCCTGTTATGGAATCCCCAGAATTCATTAAATTAATGGTTGCAAAGGGAATGTAATTTCCTTTTCTTTTTTATTTTAATCTCAGGAATTTTTCCGAAATCGGATTATACTCGAATCATTCTGAAAGTCTGATTTCTAGTCAAATTGTAGTAGTTGCAAATAATATCAGTTGAGACGCTCTCTTTGACCTTCTGCAATGTATACTATACTCTCACATATATTACAAGCATGATCGGCCATCCTTTCAATATATCGAAGTACAAACAAAAGCTTTGATGCATTGCTTATGAGATTTTTATCTTTTAACATCATATCTATGAGCTCTTTTTCTATGAAGTAGAAAGCCTTGTCAATTTCATCATCTTTTTTTGCAGTTAACTCTGCCAGATGAGCATCATTATTTGAAAATGCTATCATTGCCTGCTGAAGCATGATATTGGTGTTTTCTACCATCTTTGGGATATCTTCAAAAGGCTTTACATGCTCACCCTCAATTTCTTCTGCAACCTCTGCAATATCAACTGCAAGATCACTCATTCTTTCAAGATCAATTGCTATTTTAAGACATGATATAACCAGTCTCATATCCCCTGCAGTCGGACTTTGACGTGCAACAATTTGAGAAATTGAATTCTCAATTTTCATTTCATAATCATTAATTGTTTTGTCTCCTTCAACAACACTTTCTGCAAGACCATAATCAAGTTTTTTCAAAGCTTTTAAAGAGCTACTTATGGCATTATGCGTGAGAATTCCCATATCTAGTATATCGGTTTTTAAAACTTCAAGTGATTCATGATATTTTGTACGTGTCATTTTTTACCTTTTTCAATTTACGTTCTCATGATATTTATATATGATTTTATTTATATATCGAATATGCATACTTATTTTCCCAGACAAACTTTTTTAGATTGAATTTTAAACAAAGGAATAACTCGTCTACAGCTTAAGGAGCAGCATATGGCTCTAACTTATTCAATAAACTCGTTAAAATTGGATACATACAGAGTCTCGTCTGGAAGAACAAAGGAATTGAATTATCAAAGCTTGGAGAACATACAGCCGCATTTGTCTTTTTTGATGAAGCTTTGAAACTCAAACTGGATGATGTGAAAGTTCAGTAAATCAGAGATAGGGGCTGATCACTTCTCTGAAATTACACGATATCCTGAAACCATTCCTGTACTTCAATTCAAATAAAAAAATTAAACCTCAATAATTGTAGATATAGAAGTCACTATTATCTGGATGAAGTATTATCTGTTCATATTATCCTGAGCGCACGGTTCTGAGCATGCTAAAAGACATTGTGGAAAGGGATGAATTCCTGAACTTGGATTTCGAATTAAAACACGGTTTAAAGGAAGCTATCACTGTGTTGGGACAACTGGACAGAAATATCAATGTTATCAAGTCAAGCAGTGCCAGACAGGTTTTGGATGCCGCATCTGCACTGCATCTGCACTTTTAGGAATATGCACTCGTAGCTATCAAGGCTAGCCTGCAATGAAACCTGGATCAACTGCAACAGATTATAAAGATACCACTGTTGAGTTGCCCATTGTGATCAAAAATGGTGTTTTCGATAGCTCGGTACTTCTTTAAGAACTATATCAATATATGGATCTCTATTCACACAATGAACTTGCCTATGCTTTTGAAGAGACATTTGCAAAAGGTGTAGCACAGCTTGCCATAAACTCAGCAAAGCGAAGTAAAATTGATATCAGCGGATTGACAGGTGGGGGTAGCGTACAATGAGCATATTGCCTGCAGAATACGTGATGACTTAAAGAAGCAGGATATAAGTTGATTTCCCATAGCATAGTATACCCATGTGGTCATGGTGGTATATCTCTTGGACAAGCGCTTGTGCGTGGTCTGAAAGATGTAAAGTGAAAATGATCTCAAACCATCGTTTTTAATTATACAATGTTATTTTATTTTATTTTATTTTATTTTATTTTTTAGTTCCACCTGCAAACCTGACTATAACAAGGCTCAATTCAAAAAAGACAACCAACGGAATTCCAACCATCGCCTGACTGATTATATCTGGTGGTGTTATCACAGCACCCACAACAAGACATAACACATAGATGTGCTTGCGATATTTTAACAGTGTACCGTATTGTACTATATTGAATCTCGTCAAGAGTGTAAGAACAAGGGGTGTTTCGAAAACCACTCCGAAAATGAGAGATGCCTGCACTGCAAATGATATAAAGCTGAATATGGAATAAGTAGCAACAACGCCTGATGCAGCTGCATTCAGGTATAAATAATTTATAAATAGCGGCAACATCATATAATATGCATAGGATGCACCTGCTAAAAAGGCAATCACTGCAAAGGTAGAAGAAACAGCTACCATCTTCTTGTTTATATTTACATTTATTGCGTTCTTTTTTAATAAATATTTTATAACAAGGAACACTACCATTGGCAAAAGTACGAATAAGCCAATGACCAGTGAAATCTTCATTTTGAGAAGCATTACTTCAAGAGGTGACACATATACAAGTTTAGCACCTTCCGGGAGCAGATCTTCCTTGATAGTGCTTATTACAGAACCTGCTAACTGAAATGAGATCATAAAGGCAGTGAAGAATATGAATATAAAGAGAAATAGTTTCTTTCTTAATAAAGATGCAATTGCACTGATATCTTCTATATAAGATGCCAAAAAACCACTTTCTTCGTATTTTTAGGTACTATGTTTTTATCCTATATATCCCAAACCTATACAATATTATGGATAATGATTTTGTGATGAACAAAAAAGATCTTGCAAGTAAAAGCGGTGTGGATGGTGATTATAGTGAGCATGTTAATTCACACTTAAAAGAATTACGTAGCCGCTTTGCTATTATTCTTTTTGTAATGTTCATTTTCGTTGCTATTTCCTATCCTTTCTCTGAATATATAGTACAATATGCATGGAATACATTTTTGAGTAAGAATATAGAAATGACAATATATTCCCCATTCGAATGGATATTTGCCAGAATGAAAGTGTCACTTTTAATTTCGTTTGCCTTCACATTTCCTTTATTCTTCTACGAAATGTTCAGGTTCGCAGCAAGGGGAATGTATCCCAATGAAAGGAAATTTATCAGGAACATTGTTCCTGTATCATTCATATTCTTTATTTTCGGCGCAAGCATTGCTTTATTTTTCATAATGCCTTTAATGTTCAATTACATTATCCTATCTTCTGATATTATAGCAGATAATCAGATAGCTGTGAAACAGACAATATCAATAGCTGTGACATTTATGGCGGGTTCAGGTCTTGTTTTTCAGATACCTTTATTAATGCATTTTGCAACAAGAATGAATATTATCACCCGTCATACATTACGCAAAATGCGCGTCCTTGTTTACGCATCACTTCTAACATTCTCACTATTTTTATCCCCTGATCCAACATTTATAGCACAGCTTGTTTGTGCATTTCTTCTAGTGGTACTTTTCGAAATTGGATTGCTTGTATCCAAATGAACATATGAACCAAAAATATGAGACTTGTAAAAGTGGTAAACTTTAATGTATAGAAAAACCAATGTTAAAAATAAAAATGTTATTAGAAAATATGAATTGATATTTTAAAAAATTAGAAAAGTTTAATTACATGAACATTAATGACTAGCTAAGGACCGTTGATAAGATGATTGGCTCTCTTGAAATTGTTATAGTTTTGGTCGCTGCACTATTTATTTTTGGTCCTGACAAGATACCGGAACTTGCTCATGCTGCTGGCAAAGCATTTGGTGATTTCAAAAAAGCACAGCTTTCAGCTGAATTAGGTGTATCTGATCTGGATATATATCCAGACACAAAGGCCAATATAGATATTGGCGACAAAATTAAGGATATTGCCAGATCGTCTGGAATAGATGTACATGGCAAGAGCAATGATGAATTGCTTGCTCTTATCGAAGAAGCTGCAAAAGCTAAATGAAAGCAAACTTATTATATCCATATAATTAATAGTAAATACAAAAATGATCAGAGGATAGTGAAACAATGATAGGCGGATTAGGTCCTAGCGAACTATTGATTATATTTGCACTTATAATGTTACTTTTTGGTGCAAGTAAATTGCCTGAACTGGCACGCTCAATGGGAACCTCCATGGGAGAATTCAAGAAAGCCCATAAAGAATCTGAACTTTCATTAAAGGAATTTGAGAGTTTCATTAAGAATACAAATTCAGAGACTGAAAAAACATCAACCATTAAGCAAACAGCCTTAAATCTTGGAATTGATCCCGAAAACAAGAGTGATGATGAACTCCTTACCGAGATCAATACCATGTTGAAAAAAGAATGAAATTTAACACACTCTAGGTATCGGATCACCAACAGGTACGGGTAATTGGCGCAGGCTTCCAATGGATGTCCTGAGCAATACTTTACCCCGATGTTCCGGGACCGCTTTTCCTACAATGGCTGCATTCTTCCCATATTTGTGAGAATGAAGCATATCAAGAACATCCTGAGCATATTCAGGTCGCACACCAATTATTGCTTTTCCTTCATTTGCTATTTCCAGCGGATCCAGTCCCAACATTTCACATGCTGCAACCACTGGCTCACTGATAGGAATAGAATCCTCTTCGATGATAATACCAACATTGCTTTTCTGGGCAATCTCATTTATACAGGAAGCAAGGCCACCACGAGTTGGGTCTTTCATTGCAGAGATGGCATTATTACCCTCAAATGCCCTGAATTGCAAGGTTTCTCTTAAAAGATCGTTCAAAGGAGAAACATCTGAAACTAACTTTGTTTCAAAATCAAATCCTTCCCTATGAGACAATAGAGCTATTCCATGATCCCCCATATTACCTGTAATAATAATTACATCTTCCGGAGACAGACCATTGTCCCTTACTACCGGTGAAGCTATCCCTATTCCAGTTGTATTGATTATCATAGAGTCCAGTTTGTCACCCTGTATGGTCTTGGTATCTCCAGTCACAATTGGAACACCTGCTTCTTTGGATGCAAGGTCCACAGACCTCATGATCCTTTCAAAGGATGCAGTCTCAAAGCCCTCTCTTACAATTATGGCGCAGGTCAATGCCAGAGGAATGGCACCCATGACTGAAAGATCGTTTATAGTACCACAAACTGACAAACGCCCTATATCTCCTCCTGGAAAGAACAATGGGTCTACCACATGACTGTCAGTGGTTATGACTAATTCGGAACTGCCTAGCATATCATCAGGTAAGCTTATGGTTGCACCATCATCCAGGTCATCAAGCCCAACAGTTCCTGCTGAACGGTTTGTGATGTTACCCAATATCATTTTGCCAATCAGATCCTGCATGGACTGACCGCCTGCACCATGTTCCATGGTAATCTTATCGTTTGTACCCATGATCAGCAGCTCTGCTTTAATTTATCGGCAAAAGAAGATATGGTGGAGAACCACTGTTCCATACTTGTTTTGTCATGTATAGAAGTTGTCATCACAGGAATGTTGGGATTAAGTTCTCTTACATCATGTTCCATCTTTTGGGTACTGGCAAATACTGCTTCTGCAATATCTTTTTTATGGATTATTGCAACATCGGATGATTTGAATATAAAGGGGTGCTTGAGAACTATATCGTCCCCTTCAGTGACACTTACAACCACTACCCGCAAATGTTCACCCAATTTATAGTCAACAGGACAAATGAGATTTCCAACATTCTCTATCAAGAGGATATCAATATCTTTAAGGTCTATAGATTTCAGAGCCTTCCCTACAAGTTTAGCATCCAGATGGCATTCACGACCAGTATTTACCGGAATTGTTGTGACACCAAGTTTTGCAATCCTTCCAGCATCCATGTCAGCAATTACATCGCCGGCAATGACAGCTATACGATATTTATCTCCAAGTTCTATTATTGCTTTTTCTATCAATGTTGTTTTTCCAGAACCAATGGCTCCCATAATATTGACAGCTAGAACAGCATTTTTTTCCAGAAGCCTGTTGTTCTTTTCTGCAATTTTATCGTTGGCTTTCAAAACATCATGACCTATATTTATCACGTGCATTAACATATATAGATCTCCTATTATTGTTCAATGTCAATACTCTGAATAACAAGGTCCCTGCCACCTGATGCATGCAATACTTTTCCGCAAACGGGACATGATAGATCAAAAAAAGCTCTGATATCATTCATACTAGCATCAGATGCACAAAAATAACCGCCTTTTTCTGAAAAACCACATTCACATTCCATGTTCGGGTATATTTCATTAAATATAAGATCAGCTTCCCTTGCAATTGTATCTATAATCAGTGTTTCAAGACAGAATTGCATTTGATCACAATTCACATGAGTCAGTTTCCCCAGGCCCAGAGTGATGGAATTCACATATCTTGCCTGGTTCTGATCTGCAACAGAAAGGACATTTTCAATAATATCAACTGCAAGAGCATACTCATGCATACTCATAAACCTCTATATCGATACCAGTTATGACACATACCTTCCTGACTTACCATACAGGAACCTACAGGTGTTTCAGGAGTGCATCTTTTGCCGAAAAGAGCACAATCATTGGGTTTTTCCCTGCCTTTTAATATATTAGCACATCTGCATAAGGAAGTATCAACATTATCATATGAGACATCTCTCACTTGCTTGTCTATGATATCTTCAAAGATCAATGCAGCATCGTGATCAGCAAACTCGTTCCTGATACTAAGTCCAGATCCCTTTATCGTCCCAAGTCCTCTCCACTGTGCATCTGAAATATCAAAAACCTGTTCCATCATCTCTTGTGCTCTTGTATTTCCTTCATTTCTCACTGCTCTTGGATATCCATTTTCAACAATTGTATCTCCTGACATCATCTGTTCCAGTATCATGCTAATAGAAAGAAGAACATCCTTTGCTTCAAATCCTGCAGCAACCACCGGAAAACCCATATCTGCAAATTGCTGATAGGGATGAATTCCGACAATGGTGCAAACATGGCCTGGAGCAATGAAGGCATCAATATTGATCTCATCGATCAGGGCCAGAACTGCTGGAGGTGTTAATTTGTGAGATACAAATAAACTAAAATTCTCCGGCAGGCCGCGTAAGATCGCAGCTGCGTTTATAGGTGCCGTGGTTTCAAACCCTATCGCAAAGAAAACTACCTTGCTTTTCGGATTCTTTTCTGCAATGGTGATAGCATCATCAATACTGTATACCATCCTCACATCAGCTCCCTGAGAACGTGCTTCCATTAAGCTCCCGCGACTTCCCGGGACTCGCATCATATCACCAAATGATGTGAGGATAACACCCGACATTGCCAATTCTATTGCAATATCTATCTCTCTTTCAGTTGTCACACATACAGGACAACCAGGTCCGCTTAGTACTTCTATTTCAGATGGCAGTACATCCCGCATTCCATAACGGGATATTGTCCTCTCATGGGTACCACATACATGCATGATCCGGATAGGAAGGGAAACTTTGTTTATCTTCGTTAAAAGGTCTGATTCATCAGACATTCTGTTCTCCTTCCATAAGCTGTTCAAAAAGTTCCATTGTTTCTCTTCCTTCTTCTTCAGATATCAGTGAGATAGCGTAGCCCACATGTACCAGAACGTACTTGCCAAGGAGAGATTCTTCACAACCGCCAAGGAGATCCAGATTTACATTTCTATTGACTCCGCCAAAATCAACAACTGCTGTGTATTCATCCAGTAATGAGGTTACTTTTCCAGGAATTGCAATGCACATGAAATTTGATTGGTTTCAGTGATATTTAAACATACTTAATGAAATTTTAAAGCTAAATTAGAAATTATTAATGGTTATTAAAAAAAGTTAAAAAAGTTAGAAAGATTTAATTATGTGAAGAATCATGAGAACTAACAATCATGAATAATACACAAATATGATAATGGTTGATCATGTTAAACATATAATCGTTATGATAAGAAATCACATTACCCCCGCAACCATAAATGGACTATCATAGGAGTCGTAATCTTGACCACAATAGAAAATACCGATTTTTTCAGCATGGATCGGCGAACATTCCTCAAGGTGGTAGGTGCAATTGGAGCATCTGCCTTTCTTGGAGTACACCATACAGATATCACAAAAGCCCTTGAAATATCGAAAACTAAGATCATATGGATACATGGAGCAGAGTGCACTGGCTGTTCTGAATCGTTGCTTGATGCCGGAAATCCTGATATTGTTCAGGCAATACAAAAACTCAATGTTGATGTGGTCTACCATGAAACATTGCTGGCACAGCAGGGTATCTTTGTGGATGGTAAACCTGCAGGTACATCCGAGTTGAACTCAGAGATATTACTGGATGAAGCTATTGAAGAAGGCGACTACATACTTGTGGTTGAAGGTGCTGTTGCTAATGGACCCAATGGTACCGGAAAGTATTGCATGTATGGTGAACGCACTTTTAAAGAGATATTCAAAAAGGCTGCAAGCAATGCAACTTTTATAATGGCAGTGGGAATGTGCGCAACATATGGCGGCATCAATGCAGCAGACAGTGAAATAGTAGATATGACCGACTTTAGGGGCGTGGCATTTCAAAGAGTCGATCCTTCAAAAGGAATGCTCACTGAACTTGGAATTGAAAAACCTGTTATCAACATTGCAGGATGCCCTGCTCATCCGGACTGGATCCTTTTGACACTTGCTGCTGTGATACTGGGAAAGATCCAGCTCAATGATCTGGACTCTATTCTTGATAAGTACAAACGCCCTCTTGTCTTTTTCCCGGAAGATATTACACTTCACGAAAACTGCCCGCGCAGGGGATACTATGATAAAGGCATATTCGACACCGAATTCTCCGGGGATGCCTGTCTTTGGAAACTTGGCTGCAAAGGACCTTATACCCATTCAGATTGTGCCCTTCGTAGATGGAACGGTTCGGTAAATATGTGCACTCAGGCAGGTTCTCCTTGTATTTCCTGTTGTGAACCCGGCTTTTTCGATAACGGAGCTCCTTTCTATCAGGAAGCTGAGGATAAGACCATTTTGTCAGGACTTAACATGGACAACGCAGCAAAGATAGGAATCGGAGCTGCTGCTGTTGGTGTTGCTGCACATGCTGCACGCAGGATACTTTTTGATAATAATAACGAAAAGGAGGAAGAGAAATAATGACCCGTGTAGTAGTGGATCCGCTAACTCGTATTGAAGGTCATCTTCGTTTGTCCACCGAAGTGAATGAGAATGGTGTAATTACGGATGCGCAGAGTTCAGGTATGCTATTTCGGGGATTTGAACGCATACTTGTAAACCGTGACCCTCGGGATGCTGCACGTATTACACAAAGGGTATGTGGTGTCTGCCCCACCTCTCATGCAATGGCATCTGGAAATGCTCTGGATGACCTTTTTGGAATTGCGGACCAGATTCCAAAGGATGCTCTTGTTGCAAGGAACATAATCCAAGGATTGAATATGATAGCCAGCCATGCAACACACATATATGTGCTTTGGTTACCGGATATCGTGAATCCTGCATACAGAGATGTACTGGCAACAATTGGGGAAACAGGCAATGCATTATGGAAAGAGTTGCTCTACCGCTTTGCACCCATAAGCTATCGAATAGATGGCGTATCTATTCCTCCTGGTAAAGCTTATGTGAATGCTATCAAAGAAAAGAAAAGGCTTCAAGAAGCTATAGCGATCATTGCCGGTAAAATGCCTCACCAGATGTCATCCATACTTGGCGGAGTCACCTACAGACCAAATGTTGCAGATATCGGGAAATTAGCATCATATTACTATGAGGTAATGGATTTTGTTGATTCTTCTACACTTGGTGTTGATCATGGTACATGGCTGCATAATACATTCCAAGCATCCTCTCCGCAGAATGCGGTCAAGTTTGTAGTTGAACATCTTCAGGAACTGGTAGACAAGTCCCTTTTATCAAATGATTTTTCGCATTCTGCCGGATGGGGAGATGTAGAACTGCTTGCAGCGTTTGGTTGTGAACTCATCGGTGAAACACTTTTGGGACTTCCTGCCAGTTTAAAACTTGACAGGACCGGGGGCTATGATTCCAATTCAAGCGTAGGTTTCCTGACCTATGGTGTATATTATGACGTGGAGAATGGCGATGGATATGATCCATTGGAATTTGGAAAAACTGGATTCCAAAAGGCTGCCTTCATCACAAATTCACTTGAACATCAAAAATTCGATCATAGGAATGTGACCGAAGAGATAAGTCATTCATTCTATACAGGTGAAGACAATCTGCATCCTTTCGATGGAGTTACAGAACCTGTGATAGATGCTGATGAGATCAATTATTCCGGGAACGATCAAAGCAAATATAGCTGGATGAAGGCACCACGTTACAAAGGTGTTCCATGCGAAGTTGGCCCTCTTGCCCGTATGATAGCAATGGAAGAGCCATTGACCATGGGTCTTATAAAATCATTTACAGATAATGGTTATTCTGCTGCCAACACGTTCACAAGGATGGTGGCAAGGGTACAGGAAATGCTCATTATTTCAGAACAACTGCGCAAATGGATTACAAGCGATCTTGATCCAAATGGAAGGTTCAGTGTTCCGGCAGACCTGAACATGGCAAAAGACTCCCAGGGTATCGGTTTATGGGAAGCTCCCCGTGGTGCATTGGGTCACTGGGTCAAAACCGGATCCGATTCAAAAATAACAAATTATCAGATGGTGGTGCCAACCACATGGAATTCATCTCCCAGAGATAAAAATGGAATTCCAGGTCCAATTGAACAAGCGCTTATCGGTACAAAAGTGTCGGCGGTTGAAAACCTGCTTGGCATCGATAATTCAAATCCCACGGGAATATACCATGCTGCAAGATCATACGACCCATGTATTGCATGCGCCGTACATACCATTGATCTGACAAAGGAAAACGGAAGAAACAAACGTGTATTCGATATTGTTTAAGAGGTGAAGTAATATGAAACAAAAAGATTCCATGCTTGTGAAACGGTATTCATTTTTGGAGCGAATGGCACATTTTGTTCATCTTGCAACTTTGTTCATCCTGCTTATAACCGGGTTTAAGATATATGCAGGCTGGGATTTCATGAGCTATCATATTGCTCTGGTCATTCATATGATAGCAGCAATTCTATTTGTGTTCGTTAATTGGATCATTATTCCGTACAATGTGCTGACAACGGAATGTCCCAGTTGTTCCATGTGTGCAGACAAAGTCCACAATATAATTATCCACCGGATGCGCCACATTGCGCACCGGTATCTGTTCGGGCTAACTGATATCAGAAGAATGAAGCAGATATTCCTCAATTATCTTGGAAAAGCTGACTATCCTGCTTTTACTGTATACGATGTCAAAAATGAAGGATACATTGATAAATTACATCCGGTAACCCAATTGATGCTGTTCTTCGAGGGTGCTGCAGTGATGCTTGTAGTATTTACAGGCATTGTTCTCTATGATCTGCAATGGGCATTCTTTGGCCTACCTGTAAGCGAATGGATACTTTCAGGAGCTGAAATTATATCGGCTTCCCTGAACATGCACGTATTAGCATTCATTAGAACCGCACATTTGATGATGGCGTATTTTTTCATTGTGGAGCTTATCATTCATGTGGGCATTGTAGAATTTGACCCAAAGGTATGGAAATATCATAAAGCAATTTTTCTGACTGGAAAAGAAGATCTTTCCGATTCCAATTATGTCGAACTGGTTGACGTCGAAAATAATGTGGAGGGATGATCCTACGATACGCATACTTGGATGTGGTAATCCTCTTGTTGGAGATGATGGAGTTGGAATACATGTTATCGAACGGTTGAATGAACTGCACTCAGAACTACCAGATAATGTAGAACTGATAGATGCGGGTGTTTGCGGACTCGATATACTTAACATGCTGGAAAATGCTGAAAAGGTAATTATAATAGATGCCGTAAAAGGTGCAGGAAATATCGGTTCCATACATCGTTTTGGAATAGAGGACATAAAGGGAGCAAGATCTAATAGTGTGCTCTCCATACATGAAACCTGCCTTGCAGACGTACTCTGCATAGCTGAACACATCCAGAAAATGCCCGAGAAGCTCATCATCTTTGCTGTCGAGGTGGAAATGACAGATGAGATATCTCTTTGTCTATCCCATAAAATGCAGGCTTATGTGGATGAGGTCATAGATTTGATTCTTGATGAGTTACGTGCAATGAAAGCATCATGAATACCAAATTTTTGTAATCTGGGCTGCACAGAATTTGTTAATGTCCGACAACAAACAAATCAATAATGTTTGTCACAATAATGTGCAATCGTGAGAACATGCGCATATTTATTTCTAATTTTTGATACAAAGCTAATGTGAGAATAACAAGCGTGAACAAACTTCTAAATTCCGGCTCCTTGAGCATTTTGATGAGTGAGCTCATAAATACAATAAATGATACCAGAATTACCGGAAGCATGTTTATCTCCTAATGGAGAATGGTTTCTTCAAATGTACATACTAACCGCTGGTTTTCTCATTTTTCTGATCATTCTCATGTATTTATGAGTTACTTTTGTTTCCATACATTCTCAGACATTAGTCGAGTACCTCTTTGATATAAGGCCCAAGGATCATATCCTTGTAAGCTCCACCTGCCGGAACCTTCGGATAGAGTATTTCCTCCCTGTCGGTGCAGATCTCAAGGAAACATGACCCTTCTGCGTTCAGAAAAGCTTCAATGCCGCCTTTGAGTTCTTCCCTGTCGTTTATCCTTTCTGCAAAAATGAAGCCGAATGATTCTGCTATATCTGCAAAGCGAACATCTTTTAATCTCTGGGTAGCTGTCCTTATGCCATCATAATTTGCATCCTGGAGATTCTGTACCATACCGTCACTCCTGTTGTTTAGCATGAGTATCTTAATTGGTATGTTCAGTGATGCTATTGTATGCAGTTCTCCAAGATTCATCCTGAGACTGCCGTCACCATCTATTGCAATGACCTTTGAATCGGGATTTGCATAATGGGCACCGATGGACGTTGGCATGGAAAAACCCATTGTTCCAAAGGAGCCAGAGCTCATGAAGGACTTTGCTTTCTGCATTGGCAGATATTGAGCTGCAAGCATCTGATGGTTGCCGACACCTGTGGTGATTATTGTGTCAGCGTCAATGTAGTTTGAGAGCAGGGACATTACCTCGGCGGACTGGATTAATTTGGATTCCCGGTTGAAATCCAGCGGCCAGGAGTTTTTCAGGTGTCTTGCACGATCCTGCCATTCCCTGATATCCAGAGTAATGTTATGTTTTTTGGCATAATTCAGCAGGTCACGGATAGCTGTTGCTGCATCGCCTATGAATGTGAATTTGGGACCACGCTCGATCTTTATCTGGTGCATCTTCTCGGGATTGATGTCTATGTAGGCAACATCGGTGCCTATTGCGAAACCAACCTTTTCTGCAACCCTGTCATCCCAGCGAACACCGATTGCGAAGAAGAAGTCGTTCTCCTGAATGAGCAGGTTTGCATATGGTGTACCGAACATTCCAAGCATTCCGAGGTTTACTTCATCCCTTGAATCAAGAACGCCTTTTGCCATGAGAGTGTTAACTGAGGGTATTGCAAAATACTCATTGAACTGCCGAATGGCATTACTTCCTCCCTCAGAGTTCAGGCCACCACCAAGATAGAGCAGGGGCTTCTCCGACTTCAGGAAGATATCAAAGAATTCCTTGCATTGATCTTCACAGAGGTGCCTGTGGTCGTGGTAACTTTCCTCGAAACGCATGACGTTCATGTCCTGGTATTGGTGCATCTTCTGCTGTTTATTCAGAGGAATGTCTATGACAACAGGTCCAGGTTTGCCTGACATTGAGTAGTAGTAGGCATCCTTGACTATGGCTTCGAGATCGTCGTCATTTGAAACCTGGAAAACTTTCTTGGCAGCATCCCCGAAGATACCCTTGACGTTAATGTGCTGGAAGGAGTCAGTCCCTATCTTATATTCGGGAACCTGACCTGCAAATACGAGCAGTGGTATGCTGTCACCATAGGCATCCGCAACGCTGGTGAGGGTGTTGGTGATGGCAGGACCTGATGTAACTACAGCTACACCAACCTCATTGCTTGAGCGTGAATATCCTGCTGCACTGAATGCACAGGACTGCTCGTTGGAGTTTACAACTATATCGATGTCACTCTTCTCGAGTGCATGGAATACCGGAAGTATTGCCGCTCCCGTATATCCAAAGATATGTTTGACCCCAAGGTCTTCCAGACATTTTACAAGGACTTCTGCTCCATTCATTTCTTCCATTTTCAATTCTCCGTGGAAAGAAACGATCCCGACACAGGATACACTAATCAGTAAATTTACCAAAAACAGCGCACTTGAGCCAGAAAAGTTTCAATTATCATGCTCAAGCGTGTAGCACTACCACTAATACAGGCACATTACGTAAACTGTGATTTGTGATAGAGTTAAACATTAGATTGAAATTGTGTGAAGTTGTATTTAAGGGTTTGGTGTTTAATCAATATTAATTTATTTCAAAATTAAGCTTGTTTAAGAGAGAATCTTCAATTTCATACTTTGCATTTGGATTCTTGAAATACATGGTTCGTGGCTTTTTAACTATTAGTAGACCATCTTTTTGAGATCTAGAAGTTGTTTCAAATACAACTGCAACCCCTGATATCATACTATAAGAAAAACTACCAAGCTCACTTTTTTCAAAAAATAAACCCTTTTCTAATGATAACAAGTTATCTTCAAAATCATATTCATCGGCAGACCAATTTAAGTAAAAAATATACATATGAGAGAGATTATCATAAAACTGTCCTTTATCAATGGATTTCATTATCGAGTTTTTTGTTGTAATTTCATCGTCAATTAGCATTAAAACATGTTCATTGTCATCAGTCACTTTATCTTTTAAGGACTTAATCTCACATGAAATTTTTTTCTTATTGAACTCAATAATTAAATCAGGAGATAAATTTTCAGCTTTTATGATTTCTACAGGAATGTTTTTTTCCATAAACAAAAGAATAGCCTTCATTTCAGCATAAGTTGAATAGAAGTCATTTTGATTTTTAGATTTTTTAATTAGATGAGAGAATTTGTCTATGCGTTTTATTTTCTCAAGACAATTTTCAAACTCCACCAGAAATGGATCAGATTCAAATAGCAAAATAGCAAGAGGATGATTTCTGCTACGTGAATTATTTAGGTAGCTATTATAGCATTCATTAATCAAGGAATATCTTTCAATCTGTTGATTAATTAGTTCAAAGCGAGTCATGTTCTTGTATTTTTATGGTATCTCTTCAACATTCCTAAAACTCCCCTTTAGACTCCCTTAACTTCCTTGCCGCCTGTGCTATCCCTTTACACTTTTTCTTTTCCACTCCCTTTAAGCCGATCTCAGCCTTAGCCGCCTGAAAAGCCAGCTCAGCATTCAGCTTATGATAACTGTCAAACCTTTCCTGACTTATGATTCCCTCATCCACTGCTTTTATGACGGCACATTGTGGCTCATTCTGATGCGTGCAGTCCTTGAAACGGCAATTGTGAGCAAGTCTTGCAATATCGGAGAAGGTCATATCGATGCCATCGGATGAATCTCCAAGCTGGATCTCACGGATGCCGGGGTTGTCGATTAATATTGTGCCGTTGGGGAGGAGGAAAAGCTGTCTGACAGTGGTGGTATGTTTTCCTTTATCGTCATCTTCACGCACGTTTAGCGTCTTCTGGACATCATGACCCAAAAGTGCATTAATGAGGGTGGATTTGCCAACTCCTGAAGAACCTATCAGTGCTATAGTTTCATCTGGATTCATGAAAGTGTCCAGTTCTTCCAGATTTGTATTTGAGAGGGCACTGAGAGTTATCACCGGAACATCGTCAGCCATATCCATTATTTCCTGTATCGTTTCTGACGGGTCGTCTTCCAGTTTCTCAGCAAGATCTATCTTGTTGATCACAATAACAGGTCTTGCACCGGAAGAATGAACGATGGTAAGATATCTTTCAAGTCTTCGCAAGTTGAGATCATGACCCACTGCCGTGACGATGAAGATCCTATCAATATTTGCAGCTATCAATTGTTCCTCACTGGAATCGCCTGCAGAACCACGGGACAGACAGGTATTTCGTGGGAGAATGTCCACAATGGTGTATGAATGAATGTCACTCTGGTCAAGTACCACAACAAAGTCTCCGACAACCGGCTGTTTGCCAAGCTTGCGCATGGCTCCCGATATCGCTGCCTGTATCTCACCCTTAGCAGTCAGGATATTGCAGACCGTTTTGTGCTGGGTTGCGATCCTGCCGGGAATATAAGGCCCTTTATAGACCGAAAATGCAGATTCAAGTGAATTGTTCCAGCCGGGAATAGCACCGGCTTTTGAAACATCACTTCCTTTGTTGCTGTATTCACCATTCATACCATAAATCCAGAATGTTATTATGAATAAACTTTTTGATAGGAGTGATGGATAATATTGAAATGAAAAGTCTATAAATAATCTAAATTCTGTACAAAATTTAAGAACATTGTATGATGGGTAAACTATATAATACAATAACTTCAAGTTATGCCTGTACA
>Ga0102926_1000930_pt1 | contig 17370 bp, 15 predicted proteins | sample SalPonR1_A_D2_MG_FD_78173 | JGI IMG/M metagenome (GOLD analysis project Ga0102926, IMG submission 78173) | Salt pond soil microbial communities from South San Francisco under conditions of wetland restoration - Salt Pond MetaG R1_A_D2_MG | ecosystem: Environmental > Aquatic > Marine > Intertidal...
GAAAATATTGATTTGAAGCAGGAGGAAGAAAACGTTGAAGTTTATTCGGCAGTTTATATAATTGCGAATAGAAAGCGTTTGCAGGAAAAAATAATGATGGCGGATTCATTTATTTTGGATGACAGGGACAAGGGAGTTGAATATTACCTCTTGCTTGACGGAAGCGATTTGTTGTGCGAAATTGAGGTCCATGAAGACCGCATCGTTCTTAACTGCAATTCATCGGATGAGCTCGACAAATCCAGGACTGAGATTGAAGGCGGTTTTGAAGATGATGTGATTTTTTCAAAATCATATGTCAAGGATGTGGAGAAATTGTTGGAAGAGGAGGATTGACATGTGGGAATATAAAGTTGAACATATAAAGACTGCAGGAGCTACAAACCTTGTTATGTCAAAAAAAGACCAGGATTCAATTAACAGCCTGGGAAGCGAAGGCTGGGAGCTTGTAGAAGCGGTGCCGACAGTGAATGGAAGGACTATCATAATGTTTTTCAAAAGGCCCCTTGAGATTGACAGAAATAATATTTGAGTGTAATATTGTATTGATTGTGAAAGGAGTTTGATTAAATGGAAGTTCCGTTGCCGGATAACAGTGATAGTGCAAAGCCGGTTGAGTTTGAAAAATTGCTGAGAGATATAAAAGAATTGCTTAAAAAAGACGACAAAGGCAAGCTTGAGGCTTATATAGAAGAGGTTGAGAATCTATTGAGCTATGAAACTATAAGCTATTACGAAAAAGAATCTGAAAAAATAAAGCAATTGATAAGAAAGCATCCTTATTTTAAGAATCCTTGCACTTATCCTATCAGATTGCTTACCATCATGAAGTATTTGAAGAAAAAAGGCATCGACACAAAAATCAAAGACATCGATTTGCTTGTCAATCGCACCGTGGAAAGCATGGACGGAGTAAGCAAGGTCGGTCCTGGAATGTATATTGTAAAAAAGTCTTAGTATCACGGTACTAAGATTTTTTGGTTTGAACAAGGAGATATCATGGGCAAGGGCAAAAGGAATTCGAAAACTAAAAAAGCATACATGGATTTTGATTCGGAAGAATCATACATAGGATGGCTTAGAGACCGATTGATTTGCGAATTTGGACTTGAAAAGGAAGAATACCGGGAATACATACTCGGTCACCTTGGAAAGGATTATGCCAGCAAGCTCGATTTTGCCGTTGGCCAAAACAATGTCTCTGAATTATTGATAGAGCAGGGGAACGATTACTTGCATGGATTGGATTTGCAGGTATACATGGAAGAATCATTACGCATTTCAACTGCAAGCGTATATACTCCGGAACCCGTTGCTGCTTACTTGGTTGAAAGAGGCATTTTTTATGCGCTTGAACAAAGCTTTGAAGAAAGAGGCGTATATGGATCCGACCATGTAAAATTTTATGAGGTCTTGGGACTCATATTGAAGGATGACCGGGACAGAGTCATAAGGACAATGGACATTTCTGCAGGTTCCGGACTTTTTTTGCTGAAGATGCTCTCTGTAATGGAAAAGGCTTTGAAAACTTGCATTTCTTCAGAAAAAGAGATAAAGGAAATATTGTTGAGACAGGTCAACAATGGTATTTTTGCCAATGATTTGCACAAGCAGGGGCTGGAGTTGTTCTTAATTGTGCTTTTAAATCGTTTTTTGGGTACCATTAAAATGGAAAATGTAAAACCTGCTGTTTCCACGGGCAATGCGGTTTCGGATTTGTGTTTTGGAGATTCTTATGATCTGTTTTTGGGCAATCCTCCATATCTCGGTGAAAAAGGGAATATCGATATATTCAAAAATGCCAAAATGTCGGATTTCGGCAAACGATTCTACGAGGCTAAAATGGATTATTTTTATTATTTTATTTATAGAGCTGTTGAAATGCTGAAACCGGGCGGAGTTGCATCATATGTTACTACTAATTATTTTACAACCGCGGACGGAGCAAGCAAATTGAGAACTTTTTTGAATGAAAATACATTGTTCAGGGAAATATGCATGCTTGAGGATGTGGAAATTTTCAGTTCGGCAAAGGGCCAGCACAATATGCTTTTCACAATTCAAAAAAGACCCGCATATAGCCTGAAAACAGTATTTAAAACTTCAAAAGGCAAATCGGGCTGTTTTACGGAAGCAGTAAAAAAAGCCGAAACGCAGAAAATCGATGGCGAATCCATATACGATTCTGACGGAAACATAATACTGTATGAAAATTTTAGGTTTCGAGAAGCGTCAAGGAGCATAAGACAAAATTCGGAATGTTTGCTGGGTGATGTTTGCGAAGTTAGACAAGGTCTTGTGTCGGGCTGCGACAGAACAAGCAAAAGGAACATTTTTGCAGGACAGGGCAATATGAGGCCCAATGAACCTGTATACGTATTTGAAACAATCGAAAAAGTTCCGGAAAATTTGAAAAATTCGACATTCCTTAAACCCTTCTATAAAAATTCCGATATAGGCCGGTACTCGCTGAAGGACTCTAAAAGGCTGATATTGTATGTAACAGACGGGAAAATGAAAAAAGAAGAAAAAAAATCTGTTGATGCAGTTTTCGAACACCTTAATCCCTACAGAGAAATTCTTTCAATGAGAAGAGAAGTAATAAACGGTGCAAGGAATTGGTACGAGCTGCAATGGCCAAGAGACGAAAAAATATTCAATGGCTCAAAAATAATGGTTCCACACAGGGCTCTGGACAATCGCTTCGTTTATACCGAAAGAGTCTGCTATGGAAGTGCAGACATATACTTTATAAAGGGCGAAATGGACTCAAACCATATGAAAGCTCTTTGCTGTATTCTAAATTCGAGTCTTGTATACTTTTGGCTAAAGAACAACGGTAAAAGAAAAGGAAGGCAGCTTGAACTGTATCACACTCCGCTCACGAGGATTCCAATACCCCGTTTGACGGAACAATCGGTGGAATGGCTTTCTTCAATGCACGACTGCGTCGAAAGGGACGAAACGCTTGTTGATGATTTTGTTTGCGATCTTTACAGGCTCGATGAAAAGGAAAAAGCAGCAATATTGGCATACAAATAAAAAAGTTGTCAATAGAGAAATGTTTGGAATCGAGGTGGCATTTTGAGAAGACCCTTGGCTTTATTCATGTTTTCATATTTAATCGGAATGCTGGTTATTCTTGACAGTCCCGCAATGTTGATGATGGGTCTCTCTTTGCTGATTTTATGCCTTTTGTATATATTCGGACGGTCGGAAGAAACACTCAAGAGGCTTTCAATAGCACTTTTCGGAGTCCTGCTCGGAATGGCATTGTCTTTTTATGTATCGGGAGAAATCCAAGACGATGTTTTCGGAAATGGAGAATTTGAGGTTTATGGATATGCATATGGGCCGGAATACGGTAATGAGGGGAAATTGGTGCTGCAAGTCGAAGGAGTAAATGCCGGAGAGGGATACAGCGATGCAAAAGCTACAATATTGATTTTATCAGATTCCGATCTTTCGGAATACAGGCACGGATATGTAAAATACAAAGGCTGCCTTTACGACGAAAGCAAACCAAAAAATCCAAATGAATTCGATTATAGATTATATGGACTGTTCAAGGGTTACGACAAAGTGAGTTTTTTTAATGAATCAAGCTTTATTGAAGCAGTTCCCGTAGTTGGAAAAAACGATCCTGTTGTAATTAAAGATGAAATATTGACTAAATCAAAGCAGTTCATTGGATATAAAAGTCGTGCGTATTTTGCATCGCTGGTTTTTGGCGATACAAGCCTTTTGAGTGAAGAACAGGAGCAAAGCATAGGAATGTCGGGACTTTCCCACCTTTTTGCGGTTTCGGGCCTACATATAGCAATACTGTATGGATTTTTGATCAAGTTGTCGGAATTTATTCGTTTGAAAAATCGTTGGTTTAAATCCGTTGCGGTTCTTTCGCTTTTGTTCGGATTTATTTCCATAACCGGTTTTCCGGTTTCCGCTGTAAGAGCGTTTCTTTTCATTGCCGTGCTTGAGCTTTCAAGGATTGCAAAACGAAAATATGATCTATTGAATTCTTTACTTATTGCAGCGTTGATTGTTTTGACATTGAACCCTTATCAGATTTATTCGCCTGGATTTCAATTGTCATTCGGAGCCGTGGCGTCGATTCATTTCATTTATCCGGCAATAAGGAAATGGAACAATTCACAAAACATGGTTGTCAAGGCCTTTATGATATCGTTTGCAGTGCAAATAGGAATTGCGCCAATCATAATATTGCATTTCAATTACATATCCATTGTTTCTATTATAGCAAATGTGCCGGCCGTCATATTGATGGGGATGTGGCAGCCGGTCCTATACATTTTCGCAATCGCCGTCTATTTTGCAATCCCTTTCATACCGCTTGCACTGGCATTTCCGGTTGACCTGGCTATGGCTGCACTTGATTGGTTTTCAGGAGCGGCCGCCGGATTTTCATGGGCGTATATAGAGTTGCCGTCTATGGGAGAAAAGGCGATTGGCATCTACTACTGCGCATGCATTTTGTTTGTGTTACAATCGAGGAAAGATGTTCTTATTGGGGCGGAAAGGATGAAAAGGGCTGCGGCAGTCATAATGGCGATTATAGTCATAGCTGCGGTTCCTTCAATTGCCATTGGAAAAGAGCGGATTGAAATAATTTTTTTCGACGTGGGGCAGGGAGACTGCATACTGATTCGAACAAAGAACGATAGAAAAATTTTAGTCGACAGCGGAAGCTCAGATAAAAATATTGATGACATTCTCCTGAAAAATGGCATAGGGCAAATAGATCTTGCGGTATTGACGCATTTTCATGAAGATCATTATGGGGGATTTATTGAACTTGCGGAAAAGGGTCGTATCAATACCCTTTTGTTGAAAGAGAAGGCTTGGGAAAACGAAAATATAAAGAATGATCTGGAAGTGAAAATGAGTGAAAACGGAAATTCGGTCATTTGCGCAAAGGCCGGCCAGTGCATTGAAATGGACGGTTTGGCAATAAAAATCTTAAATGTATGCAAAACGAAGGAAGAAACTGGTTTTCATTCTACGGAAAATGACGATTCAATAGTACTTTTGCTGGACTACAGGAATTTTGAGCTTTTGCTGACTGGAGACATAGAAAGTGAAACTGAAAAACGTTTGGCTTCGGAAAATTCTGAAGATATAGATTTTATCAAGGCAAGCCACCATGGAAGCAAAACTTCGAACACCGAAGTTTTTTTGAAGTCATTCAAGCCGGAAACAGCAGTCGTACAGGTTGGAAAGAATTTTTTCGGCCATCCGGCACCCTGTGTTTTAAAGAGATACGAAAGTTCTGGAATAGAAATGTATAGAACCGACAATGACGGTGCCATTATAGTTGAAACAGACGGTTTGGAGAAATATTTCGTCAAAAGTTATTTTTCAAACAGAGGTGAAGAATATGGACTTGAATAAATTGATTGCATTGCCGGATGTTTTAATGCAGAGGATATTTTTTATAGAAGGAGATGAAAATTACGTTTCAGATAAATTCATCGAGTACATGTCAAACAAATATTTGAATGGATGCATGATGGAACTGAATTTTCATAAGCTCGAACGTGTGTCGAACATAAGGGAAATAGAGGAAAAGGCAGTTACACTTCCATTTATGTGCGGATTCAGGATGGTAGTTGTTGATGATTTTATCAAAATTGCCTCTGACAACTTCAAAGGCAAAGAAGACATGGATGATTTTGTGGAAAAAGTTCCGGAATCCACAATGCTGATTTTGCTTAATGGACGCGTGGACAAACGAAGTTTTGTATACAAATATTTTAAAAAAAAGAAACTTGTCATAGAGGCAAAGAGGTTGTTGCCTGAAACCTACGATGCATGGATTGACGATTTTTTCAAGACAAGCGGTATTTCCATTTCAAAAACCGACAAGAGGCGTTTGATTCAGCAATTGGGTTATTTTAGCAAGGAAAGGCCAAGAACACTTTATGATTCGGAAAGCGAGCTCAAAAAATTGATAGGGAGCCTTAATGGAAGGACAAACATAGCAAAGAACGATTTTGACGGATTTCTAAATACAAGAGAGGAAACGAACATATTCAAGTTTACTGACAGCCTTTCCGAAGGTAAAACGGCATATGCTCTTGAAAGTCTGGAAACATTGTGTGAAATGGGTGAACCGGAAATCAAGATACTGTTTATGGTCAGCCGCCATTTCAGACAGATAATGAAGGTTAAGAGCATGACAAGGAATGGGCTTTCAAAAAATGAAACCATGAAGATATTGGGAATAAAGAGCGAGTTTGTTTTCAAAAAAACATATAGGCAAGGGAAAAATCTGGATATGGGAACCATAGAAAAAATAATGGATTTGTGCATGATGACGGATTTGAAATGCAAATCCATTTCAAGTCAAAAGCGCATGGCTCTCGAAGTGCTGATTTGTGAAGTTGGTAATTTGATATATGAGCGAAATATTGGATAGAATTCGTCAGAAAAGCCTCTTCCGTATGGAAGAGGCTTTTATTTGCTTAGCGAATTACAATGGGGAAAATTGTTCTTCACGAATTATTGAACGTTTTTAAGATTGTTTAGTTTTCTTTCGAGATTTGAAACTTTTCTAGAAGCGTTGTTTTTATGAAAAACATTTTTGCTTGACGCTTGATAAATAGTTTTCTCGGCAGAAATGAATTTCTCGGATGCCAAAGTTGCATCACCTGATTCAACAGCTTCATTAAATCTTCTGATTGCTGTTTTCACGCTTGACCTGATGCTTTTGTTTTCCGCAGATTTTCGTTTAATGACATTAATGCGTTTCTTTGCTGATTTGATATTTGCCATTTTCATTCACCCCCTCGTAATCTAACTGACAAAGGATATTTTACCATGATAAAATGCATAATGCAAGTAAGACTTTGGCAATTCTAAAACTATACGCTAAAGTTGACCTGTGTTATAATGAATGAAGCAATTTCAAGAGTATTGAGGAGGAAAAGGCATGACTGAAGGACATAAAGAGAGGACAAGGAATTTTTCCATAATAGCGCATATAGACCACGGCAAATCCACTTTGGCGGACAGGTTGATTGAAAAGACAGGACTCATTTCACAAAGGGAAATGAAGAACCAGGTGCTTGACAATATGGAACTCGAAAGAGAACGGGGAATAACAATAAAACTACAGAGCATACAATTGCTTTACAAACATTCGGATGGAAAAGAGTATTATTTGAATCTGATAGACACACCCGGACATGTAGATTTCAATTACGAGGTTTCCAGGAGCCTCGCTGCATGCGAAGGGGCAATTTTGGTTGTTGACGCAAGTCAGGGGGTGGAAGCCCAAACATTGGCAAATGTTTATTTGGCTGTGGACCAGGATCTTGAAATATTGCCTGTCATAAACAAGATAGATTTGCCGAGTGCCAGAGTCGAAGAGGTCATTGATGAAATTGAAGAGATAATTGGAATCGATGCATCCAAGGCGCCCCTAATTTCTGCAAAAAACGGTGTCAATATAGAAGCGGTGCTGAAGGCAATTGTAGATCAGATTCCTCCGCCCAAGGGAGACGATGGAGAACCGCTAAAGGCATTGATTTTCGATTCTTATTACGACAGCTACAAGGGTGCGGTTGCAAACATAAGGGTGGTTGAGGGAAAGGTTGCTCCCAAGGACATAATAAGGATGGTTTCAACTGGTGAAACATTTGAAGTTACAGATGTGGGGATTTTTTCGCCAAACATGATTTCGAAAAAAGTGCTTGAAGCGGGAGATGTTGGATTTCTTACAGCAAGCATAAAAAATGTTGAAAACTGCCGCGTGGGCGATACTATAACTCTTGATAAAAACCCTTGCGTATCGGCATTGCCTGGCTACAAGCAAGTCACACCAATGGTTTATTGCGGCATTTATCCGGCCGAGGGCGAAAAATATGAGAACATAGGAGATGCGCTGGAGAAATTGCAACTCAATGACGCTTCGCTGGTATATGAACCGGAAGTATCTGTGGCTTTGGGCTTTGGTTACAGATGCGGATTTCTCGGACTTCTCCACTTGGAAATAATTCAGCAGAGGCTTGAACGTGAATTTGGACTCAACATGATTGCAACGCTTCCAAGCGTAATATACAAAATAATCAAAACGGATGGAAACATTATTGAGATTCAAAACCCGACAGACATGCTAAAGGAAAGTGAAATCGATTATATGGAGGAGCCTATTGTCGATGCAAGCATAATGCTTCCAAATCAATACGTGGGAAACATTATGGAGTTGTGCCAGGATCGCAGAGGCACTTTGCTGAACATGGAATACATTGACGAGCATAGAGTAATACTTCATTACGAACTTCCGCTCAACGAAGTGATATATGATTTCTTCGATGTCCTCAAGTCTAAAACAAGGGGATACGGTTCCCTGGACTATAGCATAAAAGAGTATAGAAAATCCAAGCTGGTGAGGCTGGATATATTGATAAACAGGGAAGTCGTAGACGCGTTTTCAATGATTGCGCATGAAAGCAAGGCTGTGCAAAGAGGCAGGTCAATATGTGAAAAGCTTAAGGATGTAATTCCAAGGCACATGTTTGTTATACCGATTCAGGCGGCAATAGGAAACAAGGTGATCGCACGTGAAAACATTAAGGCAATGAGGAAGGACGTATTGGCAAAATGTTATGGCGGCGACATATCGAGAAAGAAAAAATTGCTTGAAAAACAAAAGGAAGGCAAGAAAAAAATGAGGATGCTTGGCAACGTGGAAGTTCCGCAGGACGCTTTTCTGGCTGTTTTGAAATTGGATGAAAAAAAATAAAGCCAAGATCGATGTGAATATGCTTCTTCCATACGCTTAAGAAGGATCAAGGACGATTATTCGTCCTTGAAAGCGGTGGATAAAGCGCAGGCATCGGTCTTTTTGTTTTATATATGAGAGAGCGTGTTGGCTTATAGAGAGGGAGGAGTCTTTGATGAAAAAATTGTCGGTATATGTACACATACCGTTTTGCATTAAAAAATGCGCATATTGTGATTTTGTTTCATTCAGATATGAAGCCGTAAAAGCAAGGGCTTATAAAAAGGCTTTGTTAAGTGAAATAGAAAACTATTCGGAGTTGTTGTCTGACTTTGAAATCAGAAGCATTTTTGTCGGTGGAGGAACACCGAGCCTCATGCCGGAGAATTTTCATGAAGAACTTATTTCAGGAATCGCCTCAAAGGCGCATCTTGGCAAGAATGCAGAAATCACAATGGAAGCAAATCCCGATTCTATTCTTGAAAGGGATTCAAAAATGCTGCGTGATTCAGGATACAACCGCTTAAGCATGGGAATGCAGAGTTTTGACGATTGTATTCTAAAGACAATAGGAAGGGTTCACGACAGCAGGCAAAGCCGTCTTGCATTTGAACATGCAAGAAAAGGTGGATTCAAAAATATAAGCATAGATTTAATGTACGGCTTGCCGGGACAGACGATGGATATATGGAAGAGGGACCTTGAAATTGCCGCTTGCCAATTGTCACCGGAGCACATATCCGCTTACAGCCTTATTGTAAACGACAATACTCCAATGCGGGAGATGATGAATAAAAGCCCTGGACTTTTTCCTGAAGAAGTTGAAGAAAGAGGAATGCACCATTTTTGCACAGATTTTTTGACGACCAGAGGATATGATCAATATGAGATTTCAAATTACGCAAAAGAGGGTCGAGAGTCCCGGCACAATAAAAACTATTGGGAGCGAGGCAGCTATCTTGGGCTGGGCGTTGCGGCACATTCATTCATAGGGAAAAAACGTTTTCAAAACACAAGCAGTATTGAGGATTATTTAAAAAGGGCGGAAGGAGGCAAAACCCGCATTGTTGAAAGCGAAACATTGACGAAAAGAGATGCGCTTTTTGAAGAAATTTTTCTTGGACTTAGAATGACCGATGGAATTGACATGCTGGCAGTTGGGGAAAGGCATCAAATGGATTTTGGCGGAACATTTAAAAAAACCATGATTGATTTAAAAAGAAACGGACTTGTTTTGGTTGAAAACGAAAGACTTTTATTGACCCGAAAAGGGATGGATCTTTCAAATTCCGTATTTCTGGAATTTCTAAATGTTATCGATCAAAATTATTGACAAATTGTTTTTTAAGTGTTAGTTTATAGTCATGGCATTAGCACTCGACGAGATAGAGTGCTAATAACAGGGGGTGGCCTCATGCGATTGACGGAGCGGCAATTGAAAATCTTCCAGGCTATTGTCGATGATTTTATTCAAACGGCTCAGCCGGTCGGCTCCAGAACTCTTTCAAGAAAATACAATTTGGGTGTGAGTTCAGCTACAATCCGCAACGAGATGGCGGATTTGGAGGAATTGGGATTCATTGAACAGCTTCACACGTCATCGGGGCGGATTCCTTCGGATGAAGGATACAGGCTTTATGTGGACAATCTTATGAGACTCTATAAGATGGCAAACATACAAAAGAAATCCATAAGGGATCAGCTTGTAAGCAGGATGCTTGAATCGGAAGAAATAATCAGGCATGCTTCAAAAATTCTTTCTCAGATGTCTGCTTTGACATCTTTCATTTTGACTCCCGATTTCAAGTCAAGCCGATTGAAAAACCTTAAAATAATAAGGTTGAGCGAAACAAGGGCTTTGCTTGTTTTGGTATCGGAATCGGGAATAGTGAAGGACTTGGTCATCAATACAAATAATTTGAGCCAAGACGAATTGGACAAAATTGCAAACATGCTCAAATATCGATTGAAAGGCAAGGATGCCAATCAATTGGACAAAGAAGAAATCCTTGCAATCGAGAGCGGTTTTGAAAATTATCTGAACTTTGTGGATAAGCTGATTGAATCGATAGGATTGCACATGAACAGCAGTTCTTCGAGCAGGATTTATTTGAGCGGAATATCAAATGTGCTGCACATGCCGGAATTCAGCGATGTTGAAAAGGCAAAGTGCATTTTGGATGCACTCGACAAAAAAGACAAACTGTCGATAGTTCTAAGTGAAGACCTCGAGAAAGACATTTCGGTTCGAATCGGCAAGGAGAACCAGTGGGATGAAATCAAGGAATGCAGCCTGGTTACTGCAACCTACAAGCTTAATGGAAGAGTCATCGGTAAAATTGGTGTAATTGGGCCCACTAGAATAAATTATCCTAAGATAATTTCACTCGTGGAATATATGACAGACACATTGACGGACGTTTTTTCTGGTCAGAATCAAATGAATAAAGAGGTGAACGGGGATGGAAAAAAGAGAAGCAAATGAAAATGCGGAAGGTATTGAAAAGGAACAAGGCATAAAGATGAACGATGAAGAGCCTGAAGTGATTCAGGATGCCGAGAATGAATCCGAAGAGGCTAAAGAGGATTCCTATGAAACTTTGGAAAATGAATTCAACGAAATGAACGAAAGATTTTTGAGAGTCTCATCGGATTTCAGGAATTACAAGAAAAGGGTTGAAAAAGAAAAAAAAGACATTTACAGCTATGCCAATGAAAAATTGATTTGTGATCTTCTTCCGGTGATGGACAATTTTGAAAGAGCTGTTCTGTCGGCGGAATCTGAAAATGGAAGCTCGGAGAAAATGCTCAAGGGCATTGAGATGGTATACAAGCAGTTGAATGATGTTTTGAATTCGAATGGACTCAAAATAATCGAAGCTGTAGGAAAACCTTTCGATCCAAATTACCATCACGCGGTAATGATGGAGGAATCAGATGAATTAGAGGCGGAAACAGTTATTGAAGTTTTCCAGACAGGTTACAGCCTTAATGACAAAGTCATCAGGCCGAGCATGGTAAAAGTGGCTAAATAGCCAATAATATATAAATTTTAGTAAATTAAGGAGGAATAAAAATGGGGAAAGTAATAGGAATTGACTTGGGAACAACAAACTCTTGTGTTGCAGTTTTGGAAGGTGGAGAACCTACAATTATACCTAATGCCGAAGGCAACAGAACAACCCCGTCCATAGTGGCTTTTGCTAAAAATGGAGAGCGCTTGGTCGGAGAAACGGCAAAAAGACAGGCTATAACAAATCCCGACAGGACCGTGACATCCATAAAGAGGGAAATGGGAACAAACCACAACGTGTCTATCGATGGAAAGGAATATACACCGCAGGATATTTCGGCATACATCCTTATGAAACTTAAATCGGACGCTGAAGCTTATTTGGGAGAAAAGGTGACTGATGCAGTAATAACTGTGCCTGCATATTTCACGGACAGCCAGCGCCAGGCTACAAAGGATGCCGGAAGAATAGCCGGACTAAAGGTTGAAAGAATAATAAACGAACCTACTGCGGCTTCCCTTGCATATGGTCTCGACAAACCGGACCATGATCAAAAGATATTGGTATATGACCTTGGTGGAGGAACTTTCGACGTTTCAATACTCGAAATAGGAGAAGGCGTTTTCGAAGTCCTTGCTACCAAGGGAGACAATCATCTCGGAGGAGACGATTTCGACAATGTATTGATGGATTTTATGGCTGAAAGCTTTAAGAAGGAGTATGGGGTCGACCTAAAGAAAGACAGAATGGCTCTGCAAAGGCTTAAGGAAGCTGCGGAGAAAGCAAAAAAAGAATTGTCGACTGTTCAAACTACAAATATCAACCTGCCTTTCATCACTGCAACAGCTGAAGGACCTTTGCACATGAACATGGATGTAACAAGAGCCAGATTTGACCAGCTTACTGCGCACCTCGTTCAAAAGACAATTGGTCCTATGCAAGACGCGATAAAGGATTCAGGAATAAAATCAAGTGAAATAGACAAGGTAATTCTTGTAGGCGGATCAACAAGAATTCCTGCTGTTCAAGAAGCTGTAAAGAAAATAACAAGCAATACCCCGGACAAGGGCATAAACCCTGACGAATGTGTTGCAGTTGGTGCAGCCATACAGGCAGGAGTAATAACAGGAGAGGTTGAAGACCTTGTTCTTTTGGATGTGACACCTCTTTCGCTTGGAATAGAGACCCTCGGGGGCGTCGCAACAAAGCTGATTGAAAGAAATACGACGATTCCGACCAAGAAGAGCCAAATATTCTCTACGGCAGCGGAAAGCCAGACTGCTGTTGACATACATGTTCTCCAAGGGGAACGGGAAATGGCTTCGGGCAACATAACGCTTGGAAGGTTCCAGTTGACAGGTATTCCGCCTGCACCAAGAGGAGTGCCTCAAATAGAAGTTACATTTGATATAGACAGGAACGGAATAGTGCATGTTTCCGCCAAGGATTTGGGAACCGGCAAAGAACAAAAAATAACAATAACTGCTTCAACGAATCTTTCTGAAGATGAGATAAAGGACAAGGTAAAAGAAGCTGAAGCCTTTGCAGAGGAAGATAAAAAGAAAAAAGAAGAAATTGAAACAAGAAACAAGGCAGATTCATTGATGTATGAATCTGAAAAAGCATTGAAGGAAGTAGGGGACAAAGTGTCTCCGGAAGAAAAGAAAACAGTTGAAGAAAAACTTGAGGCTCTAAAGAAAGCTCTTGAGGGTGAAGATATTGAAGTTATCAAGACGGCCACAGAAGAAATGACAAATGCTTTCCATGCATTGTCGCAAAAAATGTATGAGGCTGCTGCGGCTCAGCAGCAGTCGGAAGCGCAAACGGGCGAATCTGAAGACTCGAAATCCGATGATGATGTAGTGGATGCAGACTATGAGGTTGTAGACGAAGACGAGTAGAAGTTGAGATTTACGCATAGGCACCCTGTGGGGTGCCTTTGTGCGTAAAAGGACATGGCGTTGAACCAAAGCCGGTAATGCATTATAATGGATGGGTACAGTATTATAGAAAAAACGGGAAGGTGGCGTAGTTTTGAGCAAACGTGATTACTATGAAATTTTGGATATAGACAAAGGCGCCGACGAGAAGGACATCAAGAAGGCATATAGAAAAATGGCGATGAAGTATCACCCTGACAGAAATCAAGGTGATGCCGAAGCAGAGGAAAAATTCAAGGAAATCAATGAAGCATATGAAGTGCTCAGCGATTCACAAAAGAGAAGCCGTTACGACCAGTTCGGCCATGAAGGTGTAAATGGAAACGGACAAGGCTTCGGAGGTTTTTCCGGTGCTGGTGGAGCTGGATTTGATGATATTTTCGGAGACATATTCGACATGTTCGGAGGCGGAGGAACCAGAAGAAGGAGTCGATCCGCCAAGGGGCGGGACATCCAGGTTGAAACTGTTATTGAATTCAAGGAAGCGGCCTTTGGAGTTGAAAAGGAAATTGAAATAATTAGAAATGAGACATGTAAAACTTGTGATGGAACAGGTGCAAAACCAGGAACAAAGGTAAATACCTGTAGCAATTGTGGAGGAACAGGGGAAGTCAGATATACGCAAAGGACTCCATTTGGACAGTTTGTAAACGCAAAGACCTGTCCAACATGCGGAGGGGAAGGAAAAACCTTCGAAGAAGCGTGTCATGATTGCGGCGGTAGCGGTTTGAAGAGAGAAAAAAAGAACATAAAGATAAAAATACCTGCAGGCGTTGACAACGGGTCGGTGATGACATTGAGAGGTGAAGGCGAGCCCGGAATAAAAGGCGGACCCAAAGGCGACGTTTATGTAGTGATAAGGGTTAGGGAACACGAAACGTTCAAGAGGGACAGCTTCGACATACTAAGCGAAGCGCATATAAATATTGCGCAGGCGGCTATCGGAGACGAGATAGTTGTTCAGACGTTGGACGGAAAAGTGAAGTACGAGGTTGCCGAAGGCACCCAGTCCGGCACCGTGTTCAGGCTCAAAGGAAAAGGAGTCCCGATATTGAACGGTTACGGAAGAGGCGACCATTATGTGAAAGTGGTGGTTGAAACACCCAGGGATTTGGACGAGCATCAGCAGGAGTTGCTCAGGGAATTTTCAAAAACCTTGGGAATGGACTTGTCCGGAAAAAAGAAAGGTATATTTTCCAAAGTGAAGGATGCATTCAACTGATTATTTATGATGAGACTCAAGATGCTGAATCAACAGCATCTTGGTTTTTATGAAAGGGGTTTTTCCTATGGATTGGAACGAGATTGTGCTTAAGGTCGACAATGTGATTGCGGAGGCTGCCATAGGTATTTTGGGTGAACATGGAATCGAGGGGCTGGTAATTGAAGATGAATCCATTCTTGACGATTTGAGCAGAGACAGGGGTCGATGGGATTATGTCGACGAGTCCTTGATATCGTTTGAAAAAGGGAAAACAGTTTTAAAAGGATATATAGGGCAGGACAATGAATTAAACTCGTTTATAAGGGATTTGAGAAGAAGTCTTGAATTGGCTGTAGAACGGCTTGGGCGGGGTGAATTCGAACTGAAAGCTGAACCTTTGAAAAACCGGGACTGGAATACGGAATGGAAAAAGTATTTTAAACCGATAAAGATTGGTGACAAGATAATCATAAAACCGTCTTGGGAATCTCTCGACAAGGGCGACTCGATTTTCTCGGAAGACGGCATTGTAATAGAATTGGATCCGGGTCTTGCATTTGGCACAGGGACACACGAGACGACGAAAATGTGTCTTGAATTCGTGGAAAAATATATAGAAAAAGGAATAAAGGCATATGATATCGGATGCGGAAGCGGAATATTGGCTTTGGCCGCGGCCAAGCTGGGGGCGGCTGAAGTCTTGGGAATAGATATGGACGGAGATGCCGTAAAGGCGGCAAAAGAAAACGTCAAAAAAAACAATGAGGAAAAAACTTGCATCATCAAGCAGGGCGATTTGCTCAAGGATTTGGATGAGCCCGCAGATTTGTTGATTGCCAACATCATTTTTGATGTTGTATTGAGTCTTTTGGAGACTGCCGCTCCTTTTGTCAAGAAAAGCGGTTTGTTTATTGCTTCAGGCATATTGGAGGAAAAAACAAAAGAGATGACGGATGCGGTAGATGAATCTGAATATTTTGATTTGCTGGAAAGTAAGACGGAAAATGGATGGACCGCGATGGTTTTAAAAAGGAGAGATTGAAATGCATAGAATATTTTTCCGTAACCCGATAATCGGAGGCCGGGTTATAGTTGAAGATACAGCTGAGATAAAGCATTTGGAAAAGGTTTTGAGGGCCGAACCGGGCCATTTGTTTGAAGCATGTGATTCTGACGGAAAAGTTTTTGTGGTTGAGATTTTATCGATTAAAGACAATGCAATTTGCGGGAAAGTTATTTCATCCAGGGAGGAATCCGTTTCTGAAAAGGTGATTGTCGATTTGTTTCAAGCACTTCCTAAAAAAAACAACATGGATCTAATTGTTCAGAAAAGCACTGAGCTTGGAATCAATTCAATAAAGCCTTACGTTTCCTCGAGGACAATAGTAAAAATAGATGAAAAGAATTCTGTAAAAAAAACGGAACGTTGGCGCAGGATTGCGAAAGAGGCTGCCAAGCAGTCTAAAAGGTTGGACATACCTCAAATCACAGACACATTTTTATTTGATGAAATGCTTTTTAAATTAAAGGAATACGATAAGTCGGTACTTCTTTATGAAAATGAAAAAGTGAATGGTTTTGAGAGCCTTGCCTCAAAAAAAGAAGATTTCCAAAAGATAGCACTGCTAGTAGGACCGGAAGGCGGTTTTTCGCCGGATGAAGTCAATAAAATAAAAGAATGCGGTTCAATCTCAATATCATTGGGGCCTCGCATTTTGAGAACCGAAACAGCGGGTTTTGCAGCCCTCAGCATAATACAATTCCTTTTTGGAGACATGAGGGGGTTGAAGACAAGCGATGAAAAAAACATTTTTTATTGAAACACTTGGATGCAAGGTAAACCAATACGAATCAGAAGCAATCAGGGAAAAATTGATTAGCCAAGGCTGCGAAGAGGCAAAATATGGCAATGTCCCGGATATTGCCATATTCAACACATGCTGTGTTACGCATCTGGCAGAGCGCAAATCAAGGCAGGCTATAAGAAAATACGCAAGGATGGTTCCCAAACCCACAATAGCTGTTTTAGGTTGTTATTCGCAAATAGCGCCTGAAGAAATCGAGAAAATCAAAGGGGTCAATCTCGTAATGGGAGCCTGCGGAAAAGGCAGCCTTGCAAGTCGTCTAAGGAGAATTGACAACGAAAGGATGCTTGTTTTCAATGATCCAATCGCAATTCATGACACCTATGAAGACATGGGGCTGAATGACCACGAAGGAAAAACAAGGGCTTTTATTAAGATTCAAGACGGGTGTGACAATTTTTGCTCATATTGCATAATACCATATACAAGGGGGCGAACCAGAAGCAGGCCTTTTGAATCGATAAGGAAAGAGGCTTCGCTGCTGGCCGAAAGAGGATATAGTGAAGTTGTTTTGATAAGCATACAAACGGCTTTTTATGGAATAGATATGGAAGAGGAAATTGAGATGGTAGAAGTTGTTGAATAAATTGAAAAAATTGAA
>Ga0102926_1000931_pt1 | contig 17358 bp, 28 predicted proteins | sample SalPonR1_A_D2_MG_FD_78173 | JGI IMG/M metagenome (GOLD analysis project Ga0102926, IMG submission 78173) | Salt pond soil microbial communities from South San Francisco under conditions of wetland restoration - Salt Pond MetaG R1_A_D2_MG | ecosystem: Environmental > Aquatic > Marine > Intertidal...
CCGCCGACTACGCTGCTTACTTAGACCATCGAGAAGAAATAAAAGAAAAAATTGTCGAGTATATGGAGAACTACGACAAATACCGTTCGGCGGTAAAGGCACAAGCAGATGTGCTGAGTAATGAGTATTTTAGTGGAACAAAAATATATGGCACAATCACACAGTAATTGGGATGACCTAGCTAGCACAGTAACTTCGACAGTTGACCTCAGCGGAAGCGAACTTACTAACGTTTCAACCGCCGCAATACACTCGGGCGAAATAACCTCAGGGTCTATCTACCTTAATACGAATACCGACAACTGGTATATTAGCGGCATTGACGGTTCGAGCTGGTCTCACAGTCTTGTCCCATTTGAAAACATCATGCCAGACATTCAGCAAGTAAATGAGATGTGCGAAGAATATCCTGGCTTAAAGAAAGCATACGAAAACTTTAAAACAGCATATCAGTTAGTAGAACAAGATTGGAAGGGGAAGAAAAAATGATAAATGCATCTTCAGGAGACGGGTCGCTCGTAGTGTACAGTTTTGACTGTTCTCCGTGTTTTACTGTCTCTACAAACACAGGAAGAGAAGTAGACGGCGACCTTCGACTAAACTACAACACACTCGAGGTGTACTGCGGCGGTTGCTGGACGGCTGTCGATACCTCTATTGACGTCCAATTAACTCCTGAAAGCCAAGAAATCCTTAAATGGGCAAGACAGAAAATGAAAGAAGAGCAGCGGCTCGATGAACTTTGCGAAAGGTATCCTGCACTTAAAACTGCTAAAGACAAGTACGAAGTAATTAAAGCGATAGTGGAAAATGACTAAAAAGAAATATTACACATGGCAAGACATAGAAGCTGCGGTTAACACTCTTGTAGTGCAGATGTTCAAAGACAATTGGCGGCCTGATTACATTGTAGGAATTACACGCGGCGGCTTGCCTGTTGCTACAATGTTGAGTAACTTAACTGGCGTTCCTATGCACGCCTTGGGCATTAGTTTTCGTGACGCAAATATGGGGCCAGAGAGTAACCTATGGATGGCAGAAGATGCATTTGGTTATGTGACGCCGGAAGACCGGGCCATAAGTCCAACAGGGTGTCGCTGGGACGTTACGGCCCGAGCAAAGATTTTAATAGTTGACGATATCAACGACACTGGTCGAACGTTTAACTGGGTTAAAGAAGACTGGCAAAGTGGCTGTTTACCGAATGAAGATTATGCGTGGAAGTCTATTTGGAACCATAACGTTAGGTTTGCTGTAGTAACAGAAAACCTATCCAGTGATTTCGGCGACGTTCGGTATATGTGGGATGTCATAAACAAGGCTGAAGACGACCAATGGATTGTATACCCCTGGGAGCACGATGCTCTCACACGCGGTGGCCAAGTATGACATACGACGAGATTCCGTGGACTAACGTAGTAATGCGTACTAGAACCTATACAGTGTTCGCAGACAGCTTTCCTGTGTCACAAGGGCACGTACTGTTCGTTCCTCGAGAGCAAGATTGGGACAATTTGGCAGACTGCTACAAAGCAGCATATATGTGGGGCCACGGCTGGGTCGACGACGGATACTGTGACAGCTTTAACATCGGTCAGAACGTAGGTTCAGAAGCAGGGCAAACAGTTGAGTGGCCACATGTTCATCTTATTCCTCGCCGTAAAGGTGATTGCGAAAACCCAATAGGAGGTGTTCGCAACGTTTTGCCTGAAAATAACGTAGACTACGTTAACTACTTGTATAATAAAGAAAAATCTTGACAAAAACCTAAATATATGGTATACTTAATAAAGTAGAAGACATCCTCGTCTTTAATAACTCGGAGAAAAAATGACACAACCTATTTCAGAAATAATTACAAAAAGAATCGAAGACAGTGGCGATCGTTACTGGGCAAACGACAATATCTCAAAGCATATTAAACCTTCTGAACATTCCTTGCTCATAGACGAGCTTGCAGAAAAGTTCGAAGGCGTGCTCGATAGTCTTGTTATCGACAGGGCAACAGATCCTAATTCTAAGGACACTGGTAGACGACTTGCTAAAATGTACATCAACGAAGTTATGAACGGACGCTACGTTCCGGCTCCAGACAACACCGGGTTTCCTAACGACGGCAACGATCGTTACGAAGGTATGTTAGTAGTTCGGTCAGAGCTTAAATCTATGTGTTCACATCATCACCAGCCTGTGTCAGGTGTTGCGTACATTGGCATTATTGCAGGCAAGCAACTGATCGGCTTGAGCAAATATACACGCATCGCTCAATGGTGTGCTCGCAGAGGTACGCTACAAGAAGAACTTGCAAACGATATCTGTAAAGAAATACAAAAAGCAACAGAAGCAGACGATGTAGGCGTTTACATACAGGCTCAGCACGGTTGCTGTGAAAATCGCGGAATTATGGCGCACAGTAGCCTGACACAAACAACTGTGCTTAAAGGTGCGTTCAAAGCAGATCAAGGTACGAAGAAAGAGTTCTTTGACAACATCAAACTGCAACAGGAGTTCTCGCCACGATGAAAAAACTAAGATATAGCGAAGCATTTTATTCAGTACAAGGCGAAGGTAAGTTTGTAGGAGTCCCTTCAGTTTTTTTACGGACTTTCGGTTGTAATTTCCGTTGCCAGAATTTCGGCCTTGACAGAGATAGACCTAAAGAAAAACACAATCCCGAAGTAGCAGAACTTATCGCAAGCGACAAGCTAAACAATATTGACAAGTTTGAGGACTTGCCTATCATCCACACAGGCTGCGATACATACGCTTCAATCTACCCTGAGTTCAAAAAGTTTACAATGGACAAGGATGTAGACGAAGTAGTGGAGCATTTGCTGAGTCTCACCCCGGAAGGCAAGTGGACAATGGACAACGGTCAAGACATTCACTTGATTCTTACTGGTGGCGAACCAATGATGTGGCAGAAGTTTTGGCCGCAACTGTTAGAGCATCCGCGTATGCAGGATTTGAAGAATATCACGATCGAAACAAATGGTACACAGAAATTACAGGACAAGTTTTCACAGTTCTTTAATAAAAATCCTCATGTACGTCTAACCTGGAGTTGTTCACCTAAACTGAGTGTTTCGGGCGAAGCATGGGATAAAGCAATCAAACCAGACGTTGTAACGTATTACCGATCTGCAACGTTGTGTGATATGTATCTCAAGTTTGTCGTAAAAGACTCAGTCGACGTCGAAGAAGTACACAAAGCTGTTGAGATGTATCGGGAATCAGGTGTCGAGTGCCCAGTGTACTTGATGCCCCTGGGCGGACGCTCAGAAGAGTACGAGTTAAATGAACAAGCTGTTGCTGAACTTGCTATGCAGAAAGGGTGGAGGTTCTCACCAAGACTTCATATAGGTCTGTTTGGCAACGCTTGGTCTACGTAAGCAAAAAGTCTCCCAACACTAACAAAAAAGATAAATACTTTTAAGTAAGACTCGGGGGACTTATGACTAATCCTGTTAACAAGTTTAGTAAAGAAGACTTTCTAAAAAAGATTAAAAGCACTAATACAAGTATAGAAGTCTTTATAGACGAATATAAAGGTGTTGATGCAAAATACAAATATAGATGCAAGCACGGTACTTTTGAACTACTCGGTTGGCAGTTAATAAAGAGAAAATATTGCTGTCTGCAAGGTTATCACGAAAATAGAGTTCCTGTGCAAAAAAAGTCTATCGTTGACAGAATTAATGAAATTAAAGAGTGCTGGGGGGCAGGCTATTACATTCTTAACAATGCAAGATTTGCACCAGACGATAGAAGAAAAATAACAGTCGAGTGTAGAAAACACGGCGAGTTTAGTCAATGGACTAGAAGTTTAGTTAAAAAAGGTGTCGTAAACGAAGCGTGTCCTAAGTGCTCGAAGGAAATCAACAAAGAGCTATTAAAAGAACACGCAATAAAAAACTTTAAGCCTTACTGGGGCAACCAAGCAAGTGTTAGCAAAGCAGAAACTAAGTGGCTTAACAGTCTAGACGTCGAAGGTAGGCAAGTTTACCTAGAAGACATAAGATACACAGTAGACGGTTATGACAAAAGTACAAATACTGTGTATCTTTATCATGGAAGATTTTGGCATGGTTGTCCGGAAACATACGACCCGGAAGAACAGCATCCTATTCTTGATGTAAAAATGAAAGACTTATATGAAAAAACGTTATACTACGAAAACAAAATTAAAGAAGCAGGATATAACTTAGTAGTACACTGGGGAACATAAAATGAGAAAAATTATGGTAGTACAAGGTGTAAACGAAACAACGTATGCACCAACAGTAACAGTGTTTGAAGTAACAGGTCCAGGCGAAAGAGAGATCCTTCATCAAGAGGAACTAACACGTGAACCTGAAAGTCGTTACACTCCTGAAGAACAGAAAAAGATCGATATGTGTAATGCTGCACTGTCTAAAAAAGGCAAGGAACCGCTATCCGAAGAAGAAATTGATTATATGTTAGACCCGGGCGGGCGCCGGAAGTGGTTCGAAAAAGTCGACGAGAAGATTGACGACCTTGAGACTATGCAAAGGATGGCAGGATACCGTGTAGAAAAACGTATAATTCCACTAGACGATGATCAAAACAGCTAAACCCGGTATATAAATAAGTTTAGGAGGCTATTATGGGAATTTGGAAAAAGATTACAGGCATTGAAAAAATCGAAAAAATGCGCGAGAAAGCCGAGCAAGAGCAACGCGAGGCTGAACAGCGCCTTGTTGATTTAGAAAACGAACATATAGAGTTTGAAAAAAAAGCAGCAAAAAAACGCAAAGAAGCAGCTGAACTGGAAGCTAAAGAAGCAGCAGAAGCAAAACGTTTAGAAGAAGAACGCGAATTTGCTAAGTTATCTCCTAAAGAGCAAGCAACTAAGAAAGGCGATCCTTGGGTAGACGTGTTACAAACCCACGTTAACGAAGAGAATATTCGGAACGGTTTTTTTGAATTAGACTGGAACCAGATCTTCGTTGACCAATTGCGTCAAAACGGGTACGGTACCGAAGCTGACCCAGAAGAAGAAATTGTAGACCGTTGGTTCCGCGACATTGTATCACAGATGCTAGTTGATGAAGGACTTGACCCAACGCAACGCGGTGCTGGATATATTAACGTAGTACCGTTAAGCAAAGGGAAGTCAGAGGTATCTTAACTTGGAAATAAAGGTCATCGAGAAGCGTGTAGACATAAAAACACGCAAATTAAAGGCAACGTGGACTGTGGAATATGACGACGTGTTCAGACTTCCGTCAAACGAATTCGGAGTAGTAGACAATTTTGACTACTATCTTCCCTATGGACTAGATTGCTGGGACGTTTCATTTGGTAGATTACTTAGAGTCAGAGAATGGCTAGAAGATACGCTACCAATAGGAACTTACCAGTTGGAATACAAACCTGATAACAACAATCCCCATAAAATTTGGCTGGGCAAAGAAAAATATAGGTCTATGTTACTACTAAAGTGGAACGGAAATTAGAGATTGACGTTTGCTACAAAGATGTTAGTATATCTCACAAGGACAGACATGAACAGCAAAGACTATAAGGAAGCAATGCGCAGGTCGGGTTTGCTCAAGACGAACTCCAACTTTGGCTCTTACAAACTTCAGCTGCCGTCTAACGAATTTGACGTAACAAATGACTTCGACCGAGCTCTGCCGTATGGACTACAGGGGCAGAACGTTTCTTTTGCTAGACTAGATCGAATCAGAGACTGGTTAGCAAACACTTTTAGTTCTTCTGCATACGAACTAGAAGGTAAATTCGACCAACACATTTGGTTTGCTGAAGAGAAGCACAGAACTCTGTTGTTATTAAAATGGAACAGAAACAGTTGACATTTTAGCAACTGATGTTATCATATATGTATAATTTAGTTACTTCTCACAAGGACATACATGAGCACATACATTCTCGCTGACACCGCAAATACTTTTTTTCGAGCACGACACGTCGTACGCGGCGACATTGACACTAAAGTAGGCATGGCCCTGCACATTACTCTCAGTTCTGTTAAAAAGGCCTGGACAGACTTTAGTGCAGATCATGTTGTGTTCTGCTTAGAGGGTCGTAGCTGGCGCAAAGATTTCTACGCACCATATAAACGCAATCGTAAAGAAGCCCGAAGTGCGTTAACTCAAAAAGAAGAAGAAGAAGACGAGGCGTTTTGGGAAATCTACGCCGAATTCACTAACTTTATAAACGAAAAGACAAATTGTACTGTTATTCAACATCCAGAGCTCGAGGCCGATGACCTTATTGCTGGCTTTATCCAAAGTCACCCAAACGATACACATATTATCATTTCAACAGACGGAGATTTCGCTCAGTTGATTGCACCTAACGTCAAGCAGTACAACGGTGTGTCTAACATGACCATTACACACGAAGGCTACTTTGACGACAAGGGCAAAGAGATTATCGAGAAGAAGACCAAGCAACCTAAGCCTGCTCCGCACCCAGAGTGGCAACTGTTTGAAAAATGTATGCGTGGTGACACCAGCGACAACGTGTTCTCTGCGTATCCAGGTGTACGCAAGAAAGGCACCAAAAACAAGGTTGGCCTGCTCGAAGCGTTTGAAGACAAAGACACAAAGGGCTTCAACTGGAATAACTTGATGCTGCAACGTTGGACTGATCACGAAGGCGTTGAGCACCGTGTACTAGACGACTACAACCGCAACGTCACATTGTGCGATTTGAGGGCTCAGCCTGCAGATATACGCACCAAGATTGACGATACTGTGCTAAATATCGAGCCCAAGCAGGTTACACAAGTAGGTCTAAGGCTTATGAAGTTCTGTGCTAAATGGGATATGCTGCGTATTGCAGGCCAAGCTCAGCAATACGCAGAAGTCCTTAACGCAAGGTACGTAAAATGAAACTTCTCCCTTTCTTAGATCAAGAAGACTTAGTAGAAGCTGCAAGCAAAGGCATTGCAGTACAGGTGTTGCTCGACGTAGACGACTTTTATAAACATAACGAAGGCCACCATGCAGACAATTACCTCAGAATGCTCGGCTTTACCGGAAAAGAAAAGTATAAATTTTGTACTATTCTTTCTGAGATTGCAAACATGCCTGGGCACTACGTAGTAATCGGCAAGCAAAACCAAATTGCGGCTGGGTTACACGGCGATATCTTCTACATAGAAGAGGAAGAAGCAGACAAGGACTGATAGACTAATATGACAACAAAAGCCAAACCAATTGTTAAAGATAAATTTTGGATTGTAGAACGCGACGGTAGTAGAATCGGTACTATTGCTGTCGACGACGAGCGTTTTATGTTCAGTGATAAGAACGGCGTCAAGTATTTTGACAACAAAAAACAACTCGAAAGAAAGTTGGGCAAAACAGTATTTGAACGCGACGATTCTACCACAGCAAGCGTAGAGAAGTCAGTACACGGCTTCCCAACCAATACTACTCCTTACAATGCAATGTACGATGTGAAAAAAGGGCTTCCGCTATTTACTAAATCAGCCAAGTCAAAGAGTCTTTACTGCGCTGGATACTACATTATTCGGTTCGAAAAAGGATGGGTTAAGTCGTTTTGTCCAAAGTTAGTTACAACAGAACGGTATCACACTCAAGGACCTTTCAAGTGCGAGCTTGAAATGCGACAGGAGCTATCACGTGTCAACAAATGAACCTTTGAATACTATCCCGATCCAGCAGTTCTTACAACAAGTAAAAACTGCTGACGCAAGCAGACAACGAGAAGTACGACTTACAATCGAACAAGCAAAGAGTTTAGGGTTTACACTAGGCGTTGTTATGAGTAGGCTAGAGGGCGATTTAGAAAAACTTGTCGTTGACAACGCTGGGTCGAGCGACGAAACCATCGAAGTACGCTTAGACGGGGGCAGTGGCTGGAAATAAGTCTCAAAAGAGATAAATATATGCGTAGTTAATTAGAGGACACGCATATGAGCAGACCAGCCCCCACTGTACTGTTAGAAAATATAGACAAAAAGACTTACAGGAGTGAACAAGTCTTAGCCGCAACTGCAATATGGGCTGTCTTCTACCAAGGACAGCCTTTCAATCTAAAAAGCTCCAACGCACTTACTAACTTTCCAGGGCCTAAATACAAGAAAACCAGCTTCTCAAACGAAGGCCACGCACACAACCTCGCAAAGAAACTTAACGAAATGTTTAACACCACGGACTTTGACGTTCGAAAACTAATCAACGGAGAGATTGTAACAAAACAATGAACTGGAAAAACATCTACACCAAGATATTCTTAAAAGAACTCGGACAGGGTTACAGCGAAGCTAATGTACAAGAGCACCTTTCTCTTTGGTGGATGAACACCAGGAACAAAGAAACAAACGGACTTAGGCTCACGGACGCTGGCTTCGACGTAGTTTCTAAGATAGGTCTAGAGACTTACGAGATTCCCTATCCTAAAGAAATGCCAGTTACTCCTCAGGTGATTATCTACTTAGACAATTTTATTGACTGTCCGTATTACCTCGCGAAACGCTCGATTATCGTGACTAATTCCAGAAAAGCAGTCGAGCTAAGTTTGTTCGCAGGCGACGTGCGCAAGTACGGGTACGCCAAGGCTATGCGCGGGGTCAGCGAACAAACTTAAACTTTTCTAAAAAAAACTGTTGACAATATCTCTAAAGATGCTATTATGTACAGACACGTTAATTAAAACGTACAGCAAAAGCAACGAGCATATCACAAACAAAGAGGTAACAAGAGTGTCAAATACAGAAACCCAAGTACGTACAGTAACTCCTAACGGTGCAAAACGCGGCATTACGCACGCCATCCGTAAACAACGGCCTGTCTTCTTATGGGGGCCGCCAGGTATCGGCAAGAGTGACATTGTACGTCAAATTGCCGATTACATGAACGCACACGTAATCGACGTTCGGTTGAGCCTCTGGGATCCAACTGACATCAAAGGTATTCCTTACTACGACCCGAGCGTGGGCAAAATGGTTTGGGGTGCTCCGAGCGAACTTCCTGATCAGGAAATGTCTGAGCGTTACGAGAACATCATCCTGTTCTTGGATGAAATGAACAGTGCTGCTCCAGCAGTACAAGCCGCAGCTTATCAGCTGATCCTCAACCGCAAGGTTGGCACTTACGAACTTCCAGACAACGTGATGATCGTTGCTGCTGGTAACCGCGAAGGTGACAAAGGTGTTACTTATCGTATGCCAGCGCCGCTTGCTAACCGTTTCGTACACCTGGAAATGAAGGTTAACTTTGACGACTGGTTCCAGTGGGCTGTTGAAAACAAGGTCCACCAGGATGTTGTTAGTTACGTGACTTTTGCTAAGAAGGACCTGTACGACTTCGATCCAAAGAGTCCAAGTCGCTCATTTGCTACACCTCGTTCGTGGGCGTTTGTGTCTGAGCTAATCGAAGACGCTATTGACGACGAAACTACTACTGACCTAGTATGTGGTTCTATCGGCGAGGGACTTGCTGTAAAGTTTATGGCACACCGGCGACTAGCTGCAAGCATGCCTAACCCAGCAGACATCCTTGTAGGCAAAGTTAAGAAGATGGAAGGGAACGAAATCAGTGCTATGTACTCACTCACTATAGCATTGTGCTACGAGCTCAAAGAAGCTTGCGATCAAGACGACAAGAAGTTCGATGACAAGGTCAATAACTTCCTGCGCTTTGCAATGGACAACTTCGACACTGAGCTGGTTGTTATGGGCATCAAGCTGGCGCTGACACAGTACAGCCTGCCAATCGACCCAGACGCAGTTGAATGCTTCGACGAGTTCCACGACCGTTTTGGCAAGTACATTAAGGCCGCACAAGGCGTGTGATGTAAAGGCGCAGTGTAAAAACTGCGCCGTTTTTTTTGAAAGAGGTTAGAATGAACAAAACAATCGACGAGATCATCTTCTATTGCCAAATACCCAAAGACCAATTTGCTGAGATATACGACAGCAAGCCATTGTATCCTTGCTGGCCCAAGATGCTTCATACCAACAGCGAATCTGCTGAACGTTGGGCACAAGGATACTACAAAGGTCGTGATTGGTTTACTGTGACTATGAAGAACACCTTCACAGACGCATACGTACTCAACACTGTCAGTACACGTTACAGAAGCGCAAAAGTTCCGCAAGCTATTGTTTACTGTGAAGAAAAAGATTGCTATCTACAATTTGACTTCCGTTCAGATGCTCTTGTAGAAACTTTACTTGAAGGTGTCATTGATCACGGCAAAATTTGTCAAGCAATGAGCTTTCGATTCACGGCTGGTAACTACTACTTCGTGCCGCAGCACGGCAAATCCTGGCAAGAGTTTAAAGAGGCGTTTACTGTAAACAATCGTCCTAAGACTGCCAAGACTACAGAAGTTGAAATTGGGGTTCCGTTTATTGGTTCGTTTGACCAACCGCATGTTTACCTTGGTGCATACAAATGTGTACAAGACGACAGTTACGAAGAAAACAGTCGCGATCCCGGACTCAAAACTGATTACACAGGCAAGACCGTTCACTTGTATCATGAGTGCCGCACATTTGGACATCGGGCAGACGACGGGGCGAACCCGCCGATGGCTATCAACAAGTCAAAGATGAACGTCAAGAGTCTCGATATTCCAGATGATGTAAATATAAGTACAGTAGACGGCAGCAAGGTTACAAGAACAAACCGTATTACAAAAGGTTCTTACGGTGTGGGTTTTTACACAGATATGTGGATTGACCACGACGCGAAAGAAATAAAGATTGTCGAGAAAGTGCCGGTAAAAAATAATACCTATAACTGCTGGAACTGGCGTTGACAGAATAATTAAAGATGCTATACTGTATAAACAATTAGATAAAGAGGTTTATTATGAGCACAAAAGACAGCAGCATGGGCAACACAAGCTGGCGGCCGGATCCGGACATTACCGGGGAAGTATTAGAAAACATGCGGGTAGAGGTTGTCGACCGTATAATTACCGCCCGTGTAGGCCTGTTACTGCGACACCCGTTCTTCGGAAACATGGCTACACGACTTCGCGTCTTGTCAGCAGACGAATGGCTACCGACTGCCGCTGTAGACGGCCGTAACCTCTACTTCAACACTCAGTTTTTCAACGCAATGTCAAACAAAGAGATTGAGTTTGTTATTGCACACGAAATTCTGCATTGCGTGTTTGACCACTTATCGCGTCGTGATTACCGTCATCCAAAGCTCTATAACATTGCTGCTGACTACATCGTAAACAATACTCTTGTGCGTGACCGTATCGGCGAGAAGCCTAAGCTAGTAAACTGCTACCAAGACTTCAAGTACAACGACTGGACTTCAGAGGAAGTCTACGAAGATTTGCTCCAGAAAGCCGAAAAAGAACTCGAAGAGTTGGGAGAAATGCTCGACGAGCACTTCGACTGGGAAGGTGACGGTGACGGTGACGGTGATGACGGTGATGACGGTGATGACGGCGAAAGCAAGGACGGCAAAGGTAACAGGGTCAGTAAAAGTCGTCCAACGTACTCAAAAGAGGACCTGCGTAGAATCCGTGACGAGATCAAAGAGAATATGCTAAGTGCAGCACAAAGCGCCGGGGCAGGCAATGTGCCAGCTGGTGTAGCTCGTATGATCAAGGAACTTACTGAGCCAAAGATGAACTGGCGCGAACTGCTTCGTCAGCAAATTCAAAGCACTATTAAAAACGACTTTACGTTTGCTCGTCCAAGCAGAAAAGGCCAAATGACTGGTGCTATTTTGCCAGGCATGGACTTCGACGAAACTATCGACTTGTGTGTATCACTCGACATGTCAGGGTCAATTGGTGACCATCAAGCAAAAGACTTTTTGAGTGAAATCAAAGGCATCATGGACGAGTATAAGGACTACCGTATCAAGGTATGGTGCTTTGACACTGCGGTTTATGGTGAAGAAGACTTTTCCGCTGACGGTGGCGAAGAGCTTACTGATTACGAAATCCGCGGTGGCGGCGGTACTGACTTTATGGCTAACTGGACATACATGAAGGAAAACGACATTGTTCCAAAAAAATTCATTATGTTCACAGACGGCTATGCTTGGAACAGCTGGGGTGATGAGGACTACTGCGACACCGTGTTCATTATCCACTCAAACAGCAACAAAGAACTTCAAGCACCGTTTGGACAGACAGCACATTATGATGTGTCCGGATGAAAATAAAAGAACCTAACCCTCTAAACGTTCTCGGAGCGCGGCAAACAGACGTGTTGCCTCCGAGCTTCACTGTTACTACAACGGCGTTCACTTCTAGTACAGAAAAGAAAATCACGCAATGGATTTATCTTAACTGTAAAGGTAGATTCTACGCAACCAAAGGCGTAGAACTTATAGAAGGGTCTATACAAACTGTGTTGAAAATCGGGTTCGAGGATCCTAAAGAATCGACATATTTCGTTTTGGCGTGTCCATATTTGTAACTACGTTAAATACAACGGCATATATAAAGTTACAAAGGAGACAAAAATGGCCGAAGAACCAAAACAAGATGCATCAACTGATCTTACTATTCAAGATTTAAGTTCACTACGTCAAATTATCGACATAGCTTGCCAGCGTGGGGCATTTAAGCCAGGCGAGATGGAGCAGGTGGGATCGACTTACAACAGGTTGAACGCTTTCTTAGAAGATATTGCCCGACAGCAAAAGGCAGCACAAGAAGCACAAGAAGCACAAAAAGGCGAAGAGGTTCCTGAAGTAACTCAAGAAGCTCCACAAGGAGAGTAACATGACTGAACTAAAGCACGTCGGAAGAAACGTTTCCAACCAAAAAAAATGCATTGTAGCATACAGAGTTGTGCCTCACGCATCGGACTACTGCTTGGTAGTCCACACCGAGTCGTTAGATGCGGAGCAACATGACACTCTAATTAAATTAGTAGAGAGCAACGCTGGTCAAACAGCGTATGAACTTGCAGAAGCAATGCAACGGACCCGGCTTCCGGACGGAAGAAACATGCTTCAAGCGTTTCACACGCAAGGTAAGCTAACAAAAACCCTAACTAAGCAAATTGAGATGGTTCCTAACCAACAAACTACTATCAACCTGGCAGAGTTAAACGAGTTGATTGCACAAAACCGCGGTGTTACTGTTAACGACCTTGCTCTTGGTATAACCTCGAAAGAACAAAAGGCCGAAGTGCAAGCAAACGACCCAGAGGCAGTAAAGGAACCTGAACCGGCTGATCCAGCGGCAGCGTATGCTCCTGAAGAAAGTCTACTAACAGACGAAAAGTTAGCCAACGACTACAGGGCACAAGCCGATACAATGGAAGCTGAGGCAAAACGGTTACGTGAACAAGCCGAAGAGCTACATCCTACCCCGAAGAAGAAGGCGCCGGCAAGGTCAACTGCTAAGTCGACTGCTAAGACTACAGCAAAGACTACAGCAAGCAAGGCGAAAAGAGAAACAAGTGGTTGATAAGAAGCTGCCGCCGGATCAAGCTGATGCTTGGCCAGGGATACTCGACGAGATAGACATCAAAGTTGTTCCTGTTGAGTACATCGATTCGGTAGAAGTACAGTTCACTGACGGGAAAGTTTGGGCGATAGAGCTGGATAAACAAGAAGGTGTTGAGTCAGAGGAAGCTGCTGCCGAACTTGAAGAGAGTCTAGACTCTCTTTTCGAAGAATACGAAGAAGTAATTGTAGGAATACACTTCGTCTTAGACATCGAGAAAGTAAAAGAAGATATAACTGCACGAACAAAGACCTTCATGAGAAAGAAGAAATAACTCTAGCACAGTCGTAGATTGCGACTGTGCTTATTCTAAAACTTGGATAAATACTTGTAACATTCATTTTAGGAGTTACAAGTAATGGCCTTACAGTTAAGACGCGGCACTGACGCAGAACGTCAAACAATTATCCCCCAAACCGGCGAACTTATCTATACTATAGATACTAAACTCTTGTACGTCGGCGATGGTGCTACAACCGGTGGCATTATCATTTCAGAAGGTAATGCATTACGAGACTTAGTTGGTGATACTACTCCTCAACTAGGCGGCAGTCTAGACCTAAACTCGTTTAACATTAACGGCAGCGGCAACTTAGATATTGACGGCAACGCTACTGTATTCAACACCAGCACAGACACCCTCGCAAGTAACACCGGTACAGAGATCCTACTAAACAATAACATTAACCTAAACTCGTTGTCTATCGTAGGTCCTGGAGCTATTAACGTCGACGGAAGCATTGTTTCTGCCGCTGTTAACACTGACTTACTAAGTAGTAACGTTAACGCATCTGTTCAGCTTGCCGACGACCTTAACTTAAACAACAACAACATCATTGGTACTGGTAACATTAACATTGACGGTACTATTACCGCGACGGGAAACATAAACCTCGGTAACAGTGACACCGATAACATAACAGCAGCGGGTCAATTTGTTAGTAACATTGTTCCTGACGTAGACAACACTTACGACATTGGTACTGCTACTCTTACCTGGGCAAACGGTTACTTTACAAACGTATCTGCAACGTCAATTACCTCAACAGACTTTGCAGGTGACTTAACAGGAGACGTGTTAGCAGACGACACCAGTGTATTTTTTGACGCTGCAACAAAGTCGATAACAACACCAACTGGTACTATCAACACTCTTACCACTGAGAGTATCGAAAGTGTCTCTGGAGTAATAACAATCGGCAACACGACTCCAACACGACTTACTCTATCTTATGACGGCACAAGCAGTGTTGTCCAAGTAAACACATTGTCAACTGCTCTTAACGACGCGGCTACCCAGTACAGGACATCAAACGGTACGTTAGCTGCTCCGACTACACTAACAAACGGTGATCCAATTATGAGTACGTTGTACGAGGCGTACAACGGCACCAGCTACGAGTTATCAAGCGCTATATACGCGACAGTGGATGTAACAGGCACTATAAGTGCAACCGGGGCCGCAGGTAGATTAATCCTAAACTGTGCAAACAACACAGCAACAGGCAGCGTCGAAGCTACATTTAACTCATTCGGAGAATGGGGTGCGCCGATTATTAAACCAGGAACTTATGCTGATGCTACTGCGAGAGATAGCTTTGTAACAAATCCTGTAGCCGGACAGATAGTTTACACAACCGACGTTAATAGAGTACAGAGCTACAACGGCACGGACTGGGTATCTGTTCCGACTCTCAATGAAGTGGAATTAGTTGAGGTAGTTGCTGACTCGACGTCGTTTACACTCGACATTAATGACGGCTCTCAGTATCATCGCGTATCTAACGCAAGTGCTGTAACTGTTACAGTTCCGCCTAACTCGAGTGTCGCATTCCCGGTAGGTACAAATCTTACACTTATACAAGCTGGTGCTGGTCAAGTTACTGTAGCAGCAGGATCAGGTGTAACAATAAACAGCGCAGACGGTGCACTTTCAACAAGAGTACAGTACAGCTCAGCAACGTTAACCAAGGTTGGTACAGACGAATGGGATATAGTAGGTGACTTAGCATGAACAAGTTAGTAAACGTCGGTATAAGAAGCTCATCTTTTAGGCTTCCGGCAGCCGCTGGAGCTATATGGACAGAGTCGAATTGGCCTCTTACCGGCGCATTAGCAAACGACAACAACACTTGGATTACACCAACCGAGCTACAAATAAATGATTACTCTGGCAACGGTAACACAGAACTAGTACAATACTTTGACGCCGGCGGATTCGAAGTACCAGTCGGTACTTCGTTCCAGTTAACCGTAGTAAGCAACGAAGACCCCAGTACCCACGGTAACGGCGAACTTGAGGTTAAATTTTATCAGACTGACGGTTCCTCAAGGCCTGAGTATGTTAACTTTAACTCAACAGATTCGACTTATACGGTATCTGTGTCAGAAAGTAACCTAAGTGCTAACTTAAGAGGAATTACATTCTTTAACTCTTTTAGTGCCCCGAGCAGCGGTGTTACAGTAACAAATGCGGAGATTGTCTAACATTGTCCAATCTAGGATTAGTTTGTAGGGGATCGTAACTAACTTCAGAACTAACAGACGCCGTGCTGCTGGTCTGCGGAGCTATACACGGCGATGTTAGACGTCTTCTCTACGTATTCTTTACCTTACCCAACTAAAAGCTAGACTAAGTAGCAAAGCTAACTCCACAGCATAGCCAAGCGAAACGTCCACCAAATATTCTATATATACTTGCTTCTCTACAGGAATTACGCTGTCAATAAAGTCTTGGGTTTGTTTAGTCACGGTAACACCTCTCAGTTGAATTAATCTTAATAGTACACTAAACGAAAGGTGTTGTCAACCATTATTGTAGAGAATTTGTAATTGTATAGGTTGGGAATGGCACTGTTACACTACTACCACTTGGCGCGCCAAGTGCACGGCGACCGCCGTAGTTCATCGTAATGTCTGCTGTTACTGGCTCAGGAGTTCCGCCTGCGTTTGAGTCAATGAGACTAATACGAAACTTTAGTGTAGTTGGGCTATCTACTCGGGCCTCAATTTTCCAGTAGCTAGTCTCATAAACTGTGCCTGTGTCAGCAGTCTTTCTAAAGACTTCTCTGTAGGTTGAGGTAAGCTGATAGTTACCAAAGTTCACGCCTTGCTGAAATAGGACATTAGTAGCACCAGAATTTGACATCTGTATGTAATTATAGCCTATTTGAATCTCCCCAGGGTCTGTTATCATATCAAACCAGCCCTGGTTCCTTGCTCCGCTGGGTGTCCCGACGTCAAGACTTGTTACATCACCTGAGATTCTTACTTCGCCGCCCGAGTTAAAATAATGGCGTCTAGCATCTGCGGTTGCAAAAGAAACTGTAAACTCAGAGATAATTGTACTAGTACTCCATTGCAGTGCTCTAAGGTCATTGGTTATTGCCGGGACGTCTTCTGCTTGGTTGTCAACTAAGCTAAACCTGTTGGCCTCGAGCGTGTCTAAGATTGACAAATAGTCGTTGTACCCCTTAGTAACATTTCCGTCAGACTCGTCAGCACCGATAGTGTTACCGGCTACGATAGTGTCAAGAACGTTAGTTGGGTCAGAATTAGTAAAGTCTAAATCAGTTTGATGACGGTAGATTCGTTGCAAGTCATTCCGCAGATTTTCAAATTGCAACGCTGTTATAACTGTTCCTCTACTCACTTCGGATGTAGCTACCGGCTGTCCGTATCCGAAGTCACCGACTCCGTTGCCGAGCAAGTTAACTGTTCTATTACGCAACGTGTTGTACTGAGCGGCTAGCACTATATCATCTGGACTTACTGCCATTTCTTATCCTTTTACTTTGTTTATACCTTGAGTATACACTCGATTAAGTTTTCGTCGGCGTCGTTAGGTGAGTCTTCGAGAGCAATTCCTACTACTCCAGACGAAGGAGCAGCGGTTCCTAC
>Ga0102926_1000935_pt1 | contig 17326 bp, 19 predicted proteins | sample SalPonR1_A_D2_MG_FD_78173 | JGI IMG/M metagenome (GOLD analysis project Ga0102926, IMG submission 78173) | Salt pond soil microbial communities from South San Francisco under conditions of wetland restoration - Salt Pond MetaG R1_A_D2_MG | ecosystem: Environmental > Aquatic > Marine > Intertidal...
CGTTATTCCAAAAGAGTTATGTTCAAATATAGAAGTATTACGAAAAATAGGCGAGTACGCATATTCACAAACACCTAAAATGTTCCACAACGCAGCATTCGATGTTTTTCATAATGCTTACTATTATAAAATTCTCAATAATAATGTGTATTACGATACTATGCTGGCGGGCCATGCCTGCTTTCCAACATTGCCTAAATCTCTAGCCTTCTACGCATCGTTCTTCACTAATGAAGTATATTGGAAAGATGAAGGAAAAGAGATAATAAAAGACATCCAAAAGAATAAAATCGTAGACTGGCCTAGTTTCTACATCTACAACGGTAAAGATTGTTGTCTTACTTATGAAATCTATGAAAACTTAGAAGAAGAAATTGACTATTGGGAAGTAAGACCTATATTCGATATGATGATGGCTCTTCTTGGCCCTGCATTGTTATCACAAATGACTGGCCTTGTGCAAGATAAAAATAAAGTAGAAAAGTTCAAAGAAAACAATGAAAAAGAGATAGAAATACTAGAGCAGATCAAAGAAGCTGTATTAGGTGACATCAACGTAGGTTCGCATAAACAAGTTAAAGAATTAATCTACGGCCAGTGGGATTTGCCTAAGCAATATTCATGGAATAAAGGTAAGAAAACATTAACAACTTCGCATGATAAACTCGCAGTTATAGAGCGTTATCCAACGCCTTACAAGCCGCACATTGGCCTTATCAAGCGCATCAAAAAAGCTACTAAATTACGAGATTTTTACAATGTAATAACAAATGAAGATGGAAGGGTGCGCTTTAGCCAAAAGATTACAGGAACATACACAGGTAGATGGTCTACTTCTAAATCAATAACCGGCTCAGGCTTTAACATTCAAAACCAACCTCATAAAATACGAACATTCTACAGAGCGGACAAAGGGAAGATATTTCTTGAACCAGACCTTTCCAACGCAGAGGCTAGAATTGTTGCCGCATTAACAGGAGATGAAGAATGGCTAGCATCTTTCGATAAAGAGGATCAGCACTCACGTGTCGCAATGGAGTTATTCAATATCCCGCTAGAACAAGTGCGCGATCTAAAACCTGGTAGTGGGAAAAAGTATAGAGATGCAAGTAAACAGATCTCGCATGCATGTGTTGATAATGAAACAGAAATATTAACACCTGATGGCTGGGTGAGGGTAGATAAGTATGATGGGCAAAAGATTTATCAAGTAGATATTAAAGATGGTTCAAGTTGTTTTACATTTCCTGATGAACATGCCATCTTTGGTTTTGACGGAGAAATGTTTCATTTACAAAATCCTCAGATAGATCAATTACTTACTCCAGGACATACTTTACCTTATCTTGCAGGAAATGGTAAGTTATATAAAAGAAAAGTGGATGAAATAGTAAATCTAAAGAATGGGAGAATAGTGAACTATGTTAAAAACGATATTCTTGGATTAGATTACGAAGATGACATGTTAAGATTGATAGTAGCTTATCATGCTGACGGAAATAGGACAAAATATAATTTAAGATGGAAATTTAAGAAAAGAAATAAGATAAACAGACTACTTTTATTATTAAATAATCTAAATATATCTTACAATATATATAATAATAACGATGATAGCACAACGATTTCTATTATAACTAATGATGTGCCTTTTATAGTCGCAAAATGGGATTACAGAATAAAAGAAGTAATACTTCTTTCTTCACATCAAGCAGCAGTGATGTCGGAGGAAATTACTAAATGGGACGGTTATGAAGGCAAGACTATGAGGGAATTTTCTACAATACGAAAGGAAGTAGCTGATGGTGTACAATTACTTCATAAAATAAGTGGACTTGGTAATGGCAATATAAGGACTACAAAACCAGGAAAAGATACTTATACTGAACAAGATACATACTACGTAAGACTAAATAATCGTAAATATGTAAGTATAGGATCTCATTGGAATGTGACTAAGAAACCATATAAAGGTTATGTTTACCATTTTGGTGTTCCCTATGGGTGCTATATGGTTAGACGTAATGGGAAAATAAGTGTAACAGGGAATACCCATTATCTGCATGGTTGGATGTCATTAAGTGAGAAACTCGCCTGTAGCGCCGCTGAGGCTAAAAGACATAAGGCTAATTATTACGAGCTACGTCCAAATCTCGCCATGTGGCAAAGATGGGTGGGGCAAAATGGGAAAGATGCTTACAACGCAGAAGCAGTAAAAAGTGTACGAGAGACAAGACTTATTCGTACTTGCTTTGGGCGAGTTATCCAATTTTTCGGACCTAATTTTGACAGCATGCTAACTGATGCAATAGCCGCAGAGCCGCAGTCCACAAGTGTTGACTATCTCAACTTCGCGTTAGTCCGTTATTATAATGAAATCCTTGAATTTGAATTCAAACAACAGGGGCATGATTCAGTCCTTTGCCAAGTCGATGATGATTTACAATGTGTTGAAAATGTTATCTTAAAGATGAAAAAGATAACTGAAATCCCAATTACAGTAATGGGTGTAAGGGAGAAAAATGGCTTTATATATAAAGATAAACCTATGGAACTCACTATACCGCTAGACTTTAAAATAGGCTACTGGTGGGGCGAAATGGAAGAAGTAAAAGACTTAAATGCACTAAAGACTACTTATGAAAAACTACAATCATGAAATATTGCGAGTTTTTAGAACAATATCGTCTCTACACTCAAGGAAACGAAACTCCAGAGATAATCCATCTATGGTTGGGATTGGCAACTTTAGCTGGCGCCGCTGGGAAGATGTACTGGTTAAAACGTGGCTTCTTTAATATTTACTTAAATCTCTACATTCTTCTCATAGGTCCGCCTGGGATTATTAGTAAAACTACTAGCATGGGAATAAGTGAAGATTTATTAGAAGAAATCGGAGCTGACGTTTATAGCGGCACTATCACTAAGGCCAAAATGGTCGAGGATATGGTAGACAGCATGAAAACATGCGAGTTAGACTGCGGAGAATCATTCGTACATTCTAGCGTTATCTACATGGCTGACGAGTTCAATGCTGTCTTATCTTCTGGAGGACAAGACATAGTCCAATTTCTAACTGAAATTTATTCAAAAGATAGAAAGTACAAATCCCGCACTAAAGGTTCCGGGCAATATGAAATACCTCATCCGGCGCTAACTTTAGTCGGTAATATGGTCCCAGCATGGTTCGGGAAAAATCTAGCTACCGATATGTCAGCGACAGGTCTTTTGGCCCGTTTTATACCTATATATGCAGACGTGCCTAGAGGAAGTTATTCCCTCCCTGTCGTAAGTAAGGAACAAGAAGAAGCAAGAGGCAAGGCGCTAGAAATTCTCTTTTATGTCATAACACATAATGGAGAATTAGTAATGTCGGAAGAAGCCGAGAAAAGATATGATGATTGGTATAATAAACAGGAAATAGACCCAACTGAAGATGCAAGGATAGCTGACTATCTCGTTCGAAAGATAAGAACATATTCTCTAAAAGTAGCTGGCTTGATGGCCCTTGGAGACGCAAGGACTGAAGTACAAGTTGTCGATCTAGAACGAGCTTTTGACCTCCTCGACGAAGTTGATAAAAGAATAAGACTTGCGTATATGATGGCTGGAGCTAATCCATACGCAGTACATATAAATCGTGTTTTGAAAATACTAGAATCATCAGAATCAGGAAGTGTGAATTTAAAACAGATAGCTAGAATGCTCCGCACCGATCTAGATGTCGAGGGCTTTAGGTCAGTTATAGAACAAATAGAAACAATGGGCTATGCAATACAAACGAAACGAAAAAATGGCTGGTATTTAGAAAAAACAAGGAGTGAAAATTAATGGCTTTCTTAGGAGTAAGAATCCAAGATGAATTTTATACAAAAGTTAAAAATCGCGCTAAACTAGCTGGCGTTTCAGTTACTGAGTATGTGTTAAGTCTACTAGCTCACGATCTTGAAGATTCTACTTTTGAAATTGATGATAGCTGGTTAATCAACGGCTCGTATCTCTTTGGACTAAGCGTGGCGCAGATAAAACATGCTATATCTAATTCCTATACAGCCGCTGCGGCGCTTGCTCAGATAAGTTCAAAGAGTAAAAAGTTAGACCTAATTGTCGATAATGCTGATCCTAAAGATTTATTCGTTACAGTAGAAATTCGAGACGATGTTATATCCGTTATAGCTAATAAATTACAAAACAAGTCCTACGTCGTCATGGAAGTGATGAAAAAGCTCGACGAGAAGCTAACGGAGGTTTAAATGGGTGATATAGAGATAAAACTAACAGGTAAGTGTGGAGTAGAAGGATGTGATGAAAAGCCAGTCGTGTTAAAGATAACTAGCACTGGTTACTTATTTGAACTTTGCGAAGAACACAAGAATAAAACAATCAATTACGGAGAAAAGAATGGACCTTCAAAAGACTAATATCTCAGTCCCAGTTACAAAACACCAAAAGAACAAAACAAAGCGCATGTGTGACTCTTTATCCATGCGTATGGCTGATTTATTCCGTGATACTATACATAACTTCATACCAGAAGATGAAATTCCACAAGATTTCATTGATACGATAAACATAAATCTTCTCTTGAAAAATGGCGCTCCTGTACGCACAATATTACCGTACATGGCGTCTGTATTGGGATATTCAATGGATGGCACATGGGGTATTAAAACAAAAAACGGCGAACGATATGAATTGAATCCTTTTCCAGAATACGGCCATTTATGTACAATACGAATAATCGAACAATTATGGAAGATTGATAGAAAATGCTAGGAGAGCAAGAAGTACAAAGACAATTCGACGAGAATCAAGATTTCGTACGCCAGATTGCATTGGAATTTCTAGACTATGGTAAATTCAAGTCCGTAGAAGCTAGACTTAACATAAAACCTGGCATTATTGAAAAGTTATTCTATGAAAAGCCTAGATACGAGAAACTTTTCGATGATGAATTGTCTAGACAAGCTAAAAATCGCTTGTTTCGTGAGGGCCATGTTAATATCTTCAAAATAAGCAGAAGACTAATAAGCGTAACTAATGATGAGAAGGCTTATGAAGATGGTGGCCCGACTATTAAAGATGTCGTGAGTGCTGCAAATACGCTTGCAAAACTATACGATTCCGTTTTAAAGACGAAAGGAGACGCTAAGAAGGACTCGCTCGACGAGATCTGGGAAGATGTAAGTAGTGAACGAAAATCAAAGGAAAGTCCTCCAGATATGTAGACGACTACAATCTGATTACGGCGATGATTTTGTTGGTTGGGTTAATAGATATATAAATTTCAAAGGTCTAAAACATGACCGCCTAACTGACCAACAAGAAGAAATAGCTAATAATTTAATTACAGAAAGAAATGTCTGTGTTTCCGCAGGTGGCGGCTTGGGCAAATCAGCCCTTGCCGCTTTACTTGTGCTATGGTTCTTATCCACACACCCTTTTTCAAAAATCCCCACCACTGCACCTTCAGGAAAACAGTTAAAAGATATTCTCTGGAGTGAAATTGCATTCTGGATGCGTCGTTGTGAGTTAAACGACTTGTATGAATTGCGCTCTGAGAAATTATACATAAAAGGTTTTCCTGAATGGTATGCAGCTGCTCGTACAGTCCCAAAGGACACTAATAAAGCATCGCTAAATGACACGCTAGCCGGCTTTCATGCCAAACATCTTCTTATAATAGTTGACGAAGCTAGTGGTGTTCCCGATCCAGTATTCACCGCCCTTGAAGGCGCTTCGACTAGTTCCGATACTTACTTACTCTTGATCTCCAATCCAGTATCTACTGGTGGGTATTACTACGATACTATTAGCGATCCTGCTGGAAAGGGCGCATCGTACACAGTCCTTTATTACGACTCTCGTGAATCCCCATTAGTCGATAAATCATACGAAGAACGAATTATAGCTCGATATGGCAAAGATTCGTCCATGTATAGAGCTAAAGTTCTTGGTATGCCTATATCATTCCTTGAAACAGTTGTCGTGCCTCCAGAACTCTACGATCGTGTAATTTTACAGAATAAAGACCACATGCAAGGTAGTCATGTTCTCGCGATAGATGTCGGCGGTCTTGCTGACAAAACAGTTTTCTGTCATAGGTGCGGGCGCTCGATTACCGATTGGGATATATTTAAAACTGGAAATCCTACTGATATTGTAAAAGAAACAATACGGATTTGGGAGTCTAGATATAAAGGTAAAAGATTCAAGGTAATTGTAGACGCATTAGGTCCAGGAAGCGGCGTTTTAAGCCATCTTCAAGATAAAAACTTATTCGAAGCAATAGGCTTTAGAGGAAGTGAAAAGGCTATACAGCCTTCAATGTATGCTAACAGGCGCTCAGAAGGTTATTATCATTTAAGCCGAGTTTTTGAACGCCTTCATTTCCCTAAAGAGCCGCCAGAGCAACTTAAAAAGGAATTAGTCAACTTATTCTTTGACTATTCCCAAGGCCCGATAACAATGGAGCCTAAGAAGAAATTTATAGGCCGATTAGGCTTCTCCCCTGACCATGCGGATGCTTTAATGATGAGTGAAGATGCAGGAGCTTCAGAAATATCAATGGCTGCTAGATGTGTTAATGCTAAAGCTATGAAAATGAACAGAAAAAGGCCACATAAATCAAAATACGGCAAGTTCGGAAAATTTATTGTCTAAATTGCGCTACGCAACTTACTGGAGAGTTCAATGTTTAATAGAAAACTGAAACAAAGAATAGCTGATCTCGAAACAAAACTTGACACTAAGGCTAATGTTCCTAAAAAGCGTATCTTTGGATCTAAAGGTTATGACGATCCGACTGATAAGGAGATTTTAACTGAGCTAGTTCCGCCCGGAGGTCTAGAAAAGTACAGAAATATGCGCGCTAATGATCCTATAGTAGGCGGGTTAATGCTTCGCATAGATAATCTATTCAAAAACGTGGAGTGGGAAGTTGAAGGCCAGAATGCGGCTATAGTTAAAAGGCAATTAGACAACTTAAGATATGGCGTGTCAACTTTAATTTCTGAAATGACTACTGCGTTTACTTACGGGTTTTCTTTAAACGAGAAAATATGGGAGATGTCGGGCGGCGAAGTGGCTTTAGTAGACCTAGCCCCAAGATACCAGCCATCAATAGACGAGTTTATTAATGATTACGCTATCCAATCTACCGCTCTAGGTACAGTTGATATACCGTTATCTAAATGTTTGCACTTCATCCCTATCGAGCATTGTCGAAATCCTTATGGCGATTCAATGTTAAGGACAGTTTATAAACCATATTACTATAAATCCTCCATCGAAGCTGCTGAAGCGCTGGGCATAGATAGAGATTTAGGTGGTCTTCCTGATTTAGAGGCTCCAGAAGGTTTTGATTTCAGCAAGGCAGACCCCGATTCGCCAAATTACGATGCTAGCGTTGCTTCAACTCTCGATTGGGCAGAAGATCTAGTAAGCAATGTTCGAAGGGATAATATTGATGGCGTAGTCCGTCCTTATGGCTGGAGTTTAAACATCATCCGTGGAGAGACAAGGACCAGCATCCCGACTGTCGAGATCATAGGTCGCTATAATACTGAAATAGCCGTAGGACTTTTGCAAACTTTCGCAGTTATGGGCGGTTTTGCTTCTACGAATAATGCTAACGTAAGCGAGTTAATCTCAGACTTTCATTCTGTATGCGATTCATTCTTAACATCTATGGCTTACGCTATAAATTCGCAAGTCATTAGAGAAATTTGCGCCTTTAATGGCAAAACTTCAGTACCAACTTTCAAATTTAAAGAAGTTCAAAAGCGCGATATTGATAAATTAGCATCATATGTGGCTCGCTTAGTCGCCAACGGCATAATTGATCCTACAGTGACACTTGAAAAAGCTATGCTGGAAAGAATCAAAGTCCCATATACCGCCGATCAGGAAAAAGAACGCAAACTTTCTCCAGAAGAAAATGGTACATAAAATATATTTTACAATCCGCCAAAATAATCTAAAATTAAAATAAAAACGCTACACAAAAAGGATGAATACAAAGTGCCGTATCCAAATTACCATAGTTGCCGCATAAATTCGCCGGACAAGTATGATAAAATCCGAACTGACAAGAATGCTATGAAGGTAAACGGAAAATACGTGGACGTTCTCTATGGAATAAAAGATGATAAAACTGAAATTCAAGCTTATCGCTATCCTACGTCTTTATTCTCTGAGAGCGAGGCTAAAGATCACTGTTCAAAAAAGAACGGCTCTTTTCATCCTGCGTCGAAAAAGGCATCAGCTAAAACTTACATGGCAAAGTCTGAGTGGGCAATCTTAGAAGAAGAATTAAAAAACGTCTTAGATATGGCCACTGAAAGTTATGAAGTATTCTTCGACACTGGTGATTCATCCTTTAACGAGCCATCAATCAACGACAGAACAGCCAAAATCGAGTTGGTAGGGCCATTATTTAAGTATTCAAATATTCTCACTGTTATCGGTGTGGGGACGTCACTAGAAGACGCGTCCTATCAACTCGAAAAGGCTATTCAACTTAAAAAGAATAAAAAGATAGACAACGTAGAACTCTTTTTCGACACTCCTGGTGGGCAAGCTAGCGGTGTCGATGCTTTTGCTAATAAAGTTTACAATCTCAGAGATGAGTTAAATATAACAGCTAAAGTAAATGGAATGTGTTGCTCAGGAGGTTATTGGATTGCCTCTGCGGCTAAAAATATACAAGCAACATCAGATTCAGATATGTTTGGAAGTGTCGGTGTGATACTTTCAATAGAAAGAGCGGAAGATGATGAATATGTAATCGTAAGCAGCAACGCCCCGAATAAATATCCTGATCCTAGTACCGAAGAAGGTAAAAAGGTAATCCAAGAACATATTGATAAGCTAGAAAGCATATTTATTGAAAAGGTAGCTACTTACAGAAATACAACTACTGATAACGTGAAAAGTTCTTACGGAAAGGGTGGGGCTCTTTTCACCCAGGATGCATTAAAAGTAGGAATGATAGATGAAATTCAAACATTTGGAGGTAATATGGAAATCACAGCTCAATTTCTCAAAGAGAATCATGAAGAAGTTGTGAGTGAGCTCGTAAATGAAGCAGTCGAGGCGAAGAAGAATGAATTTCAGACTTCTCTTGAGCAGAAAGATTCTAAAATTCAAGAGTTGGAAACTGAATTGGCTAAACACAAAGAAGAAGAAACAAATGATCTTCCTCCGGAGGCTAAAGCTACTCTTAACGAATATAAGGAAAAGCTAGACGCTATGGAGAAAGACTATTTGAAGAGCGAACTCAGCTTTTGCAATGACGATCAGCGAGAGAAACTCATGGACCTTCACGGTCATGTAAAGAAAGAGAAAATTCTCGAAATTGGCGGCATCATTAAAATCATGCAGGATACTATCAATGAACTCGGCAAGGCTAAAGGTCATGACCACACACCTGACCAAGATGCCACGTTTGACCAGAAAGTGGAAAAGCGTAAGAAAGAATTGGTAGCTGAAGGTTTTAGTGAATATGACGCCTACCATGAAGCATACAAACAGGTACAATAAGGAGGAACTATGGATTTGAACATTCGGACAGCAAACGTTGTTCCTTCTACTACTGCTCTTACGGATCAGGAAAAGTATGTAGTCGATCTAGACGGTGTGAAAACTACTACTCTTGGCGATTTTGGCTATGGAGTAGTCCGCATCGGTCGGCCTGCTAACGAAGCCTCTCAGGTTGTAATTGGCGGCGAAACTGAGGCTTATGTATATGGAGCTGACGATAATCTTGATAAAGGCGATCCCATCGTTGCTGGGTCTAGCGGGGTCTTCAAGAAAGCTACTATCGGCACACATGCAGTCCGTGGGCATGTAATGGAAGCAGTAACAACTGACACAACCGCTCAGGTTTTTCTATACTAAGGAGGGAACATGGCTAATTGGTATGATGTAATTAAAGACCAATTTGTACGGAACGTTGCAAATAAATACGTTCAGGAAGTCGGTATCCCTGCCTTTGGTGTATTTCCTAAGATTAATTCGTCTAGTCTTACAGGATATATCGCTAAATATGATAAAGAGGACTGGTACTATATTGGTACTGTGTCTGATTATCTTCGGCAGGGTTCTACGGAATCCCGTGGCGATGACTACGATGTGAGTTCGCAGGCTTACACCTTGCTGGAATACGCCTTTCATAAAGACGTATCTAAGGACGATCGTAACGAATACGACAATCCTTATGATCCAGTAAGAGATGCGACAGAATTTGTAGTCAACCGTCTTCGGCGTATTCTTACATCGGTTCTTAATAGCGAATACATGACATCCGGCGTCTGGGGTACAGATAAGGATGGTAGTGGGGCGGACTTTACTCAGTGGAGTGATGATTCTTCTACTCCAGTTGACGACGTACTCAGCTGGAAAGAAAACGTCATGAAGACTACTGGGTTTTCGCCTAATAAAGCTATTATGACACCTGATGTCTTCCGTACATTGAAGACTAATAGTGACATTACAGGTAAGATGAAAACTACCAGCGATAAAGTCCTTTCTAAGGATCTTTTGGCGCGGCTTTTTGAGCTTGATAGAATCGAAATCTTCGATACTATTAATTCCGGAGCTACGGATTTCATGTCCAGCAAGAAATTCCTGCTCATCTACACTCCGGATCGGCCTACTAAGTTCAAGCCTTCCGCTGGGTATTATCTCACCTACAAAAACAGCAATGGTGAGAATGTCGGCACTGATCGTATCGCTATGCCGCATCTGAACAAAGCCCTTCGAATCGAGGCTACTGTTCATGCTGACCCTGTGATGCTTGCAAGTGACCTTGGACTTTATGCGTACAACGTGATTGCGTAATGGAAACAAGTGAACTGCTGCTTGAAATTGGAAGTCAGGCTTTTGATGATCTCACTGAAACAGAGATTAGTCACCTGACTTCCAATTACAAGTCCACTCAAACTCAACTAGCCGGAATGAAGGCGTTCGATCTTTTACGTAAGAAATTCCGGCCTAATTATAGAATGGGTCGTACTTACGAGGATTTATCCGATAAGTACCGATTCTATGATGAGCTATATAAAGAGTACACAAGAAACGTTTCCGCTGGAAAGATCGCATCTACTGAAGAAGAACGTGATGATCGAAATAATCTAGACAGGTACAAATTTACCGCTGATGGAAACTAATGCTAACATCAATATTTATAGAGAGTCTACTAACTGGAAACATGAGAAAACTGTCTCCTTAGTGGGAAGTTATGATGTTTGGCTAGAAAACGTTTCTGTTACTGAATTTAAAACAATCCAAGATACCGTCGTTTCCAATAAACTGGGCGACGGTTTAGTTATACTTACCGAAGATTTAGACCTCACGAATTGTTTTTGGGCTGCAGATAGCACCGCAGTTACTCGCCATTATTTTCTAGACTGGGATAAATTCTACAGTCGTGATACAACACTTCATCATATAGAGGCAATGTATGGCTAAACATACTGGCGAAGTACAATTAGAATTAGCAGAACGTGAGGAAGAAGTTTTACTTAAATGCGTTTCTCGTAAGTTATACAAAGAAATAATGAGAAACCATGAATTTCCTTATGACTCGTCGAAGAAGACGCAGGATAAAAGGAAAATATACACAAGAACTACTGGCAAGTGGCATTTGAAACAACATGGCGCAGCTTATTATGGCTCCCGTAAAGTTATCGGACCTAATTATAGAGGGCCAACGCCACAGACTAAACAAAATGTTATATCACTAATTTGGTCGATGAAGAAAGCATACGGGCCTGATAAGTCTAGAATATTCGATTATGCTGAGATAGTTCTTGATCAGTCAAGTTTCTTTGAAGTTTACCCAACTGACCATGAGATAGACAAAGCTATGGATGAATGCATCGACGAATGGTGGGCGCGAAATTATGCTTGAAGAAACTATAGCTAACTACATAGCAGGAAATACATCTTTAGTCACAGGAACTGACATATTTCTTCACAGTTTTCCTGAAGGATTTGAAGAAGGAGTTATCGTTCGCTGCGGAAATGAGGTGGCTAGCTTTGAACCGCTTAGAAATAATTCGACAAGACTTCTTGTTTTCTATCGGGACTATATTGATTCGCGCAACATAGTCGAAGTTCTAATGGTACTTCTTAATTCAAAAAGAGGAACTCTAGACGGAACTTGGACTATAACTGGAGAACTTAACACTGAGGAACTTGGCGAAGATCAAGAAGGGCGTTTTGGATTTTCTATTGAATTATCATTATCTTATGACTATTCGACTATCTACAATGACTACCTAACAATAGGTGGTGAAACTGTAACACTAAATGGTGAGAATATTTACCTATAGGAGGCAACAATGGCTAATTACGAACTCAGCCCATGTCAGATCAATTACAAAGGTTCTGATTTAGGCCGCACCAATGGCGGTGTGACTCTTACTCTTAGCCAGTCTGGCGTAACACTTAACACGGATCAAGATGGTGAAACTCCGGTTGATGAATATATAGTCGGCACTGATGTTCGTGTAAGTGGAAACCTTGCTGATATTGAGTTGGATAATATCGCTAACATCATGAATGAAACAAAAGTCACTGATGGCACTAAGGAAAAAGTTGAGATTAACACCAACGTAGGCACTTCACTCCTAGACAATGGTGGTGAGTTGATCTTGAAGCCTTACGTAAACGGTTCGGTGACTACAGATCAAAACAAATGGATTACACTCCATAATGCAGGCATTAAAGCCACTGCTGAAATGCAGTATGACATGAGCAACCAGCGCGTGATTGCTTTTGAGGCTACTGGATACGCTGACTCTACTGGCTTGATCGCTACTTTCGGTGACACGACAGCTACAGCATGATAATATTCGGCCCGGCTAAAATAACGAGAAATTCTACAGACCTTGGCGATACTTACGGAGGTGGAACATTAAACCTTAAAACTAAGTATCGCCATCCTGTAGGAACTGCTTATACCGTCGAACAAGTGGCTTACGGCGGTGAGGGAGAGTTGAATTTCTACAGCTGGAATGATATATCAATTAACAACTCCGTGGAACTTTATGACTACGCTGAATTAAAGATAGAAACATCTACTGCTACTGTAACTCTTCCACGGTGCAAAATTTTACTATCTAACTCATTCACAATAGGCGTGAACGAACAACAAGCTATAAAGACGCTTTTATACTTTACAGCGAGTAATAACATTCTTTTAAGCATCACAGGTATAACTGGTCAACTAATGACCATAGGTGGTTAAACTGCCACGCTGGGTGGCGAAGATATTTACTTATAATGGAGGACAATAAGATGGGAAAAGTTTTCGACGTTGATGAATACCTCAAAGAGAAGGCTGTAACTGTTAAACTTAACGGAAAATCTTTCGAAGTTAAAGATGTCCCTTACGAGGTTAGAGATAAATTCGATTCTGAAGATGAAAATAAACAACTCGAAGGATTAAGAATCCTCTTAGGATGCACCGAAAAAGATCTAGAAGGTTACGGTTATGCTGCGACTAGCGCTATTATAGAGCATATTACCCAAAATTTGTTTCAATCGCCTTCTCAAGAAGATCAATAAGTCGTCTAGAGAAGGCGGGTGCAGTAGCTCATGTTCTACACGTCAATATCTTCGATGCGTTAAATCTCGACAGCTCAAGACTTGACATTCTTTACAATGAATCAGTAAGACAACGCACGATAGACCTAGTATATATGTCTAAATCATGGAATCCTAAACAAGATGAGATTGATAAAAGTCTAAAAGTTCACGGTCATTATACAGAAGGATTCTATGAAAACGAGCTAGACAGACTCTTTAAGGACGTAAAAAAGTGAAAAAACGAGTTGAATTACAATTAGAACTCGATCAATTTAGGCGTGGCTTACGTTCAGCTAATGACCAACTAGACGAAACAAGTCGAAAGGTTGTTGATTCTGGAAAACGTATGTCTAACGCCTTTAATGCTACTTGGCGCGGAAGGAATACTCCGAAAGAGCAAATACGTAACTTAAAGAAATATACTAGCGAGCTAGACGCGCAATTCAAAGAGATAAAACGCCGCAGACCTTTCGAGGGGCAAGATGAAGAGCTAAAAAGTATTCAACGACATATGTCTGGAGTTAGTAAGCGAGCGCAAGATATTAAAGCTGATACTAAACAAATGACTGACGAGTTGATTAAATTCCGCTCGCATACTGCACGATTAACTCAAAAGCAAGAATACGAACGCTTACAACTCCAGATTAAAAAAGCCGAGAAAGAATTAAGTGAGCTAAATAACGAAGGAAAAGAATCGCAGGGCGTATTTTCTAGACTTTCTCGAAAAATGAGAGGTTTTGGAAACCGCACTGAACGAGTTTCTAAGCAAGCTAACAAATTCTCCGGCATCATGAATACCTGGTGGGAAAGGTTCGGTGCAGTAGCTATAGGCTTCACTGTCGCATATCGAGCTATGAATGCCTTTGAAAATGTTATCTATGAAACAGTCGAGATAATGCGGGATGCTATACTAGCCTCTGGTGAATTATCTTCGCTGCAAGGAGAATTAGCTGGATATTATACATTATCAACTGGGAAGATAGAAAACTTTAACAAGGCTCTTAATGACGCTAGAGGTAATGTTAACGCACTAGCTATGGCTTCTACAAAATCAGTTTCAACTATTGATGAATTAGTCACAGGTTATAGTGAGTTAGCTCAGCATGGTGTTTATATTCAAGAAAACATGATGGATGAGTTTACCGCTTTTAATGACATGCTAGTTCAGGTGGCTAAATCTACAGGAAGCACTACTAAGCAAATACGTTCTGAATGGCAGGGACTTCTCGAAGGGCAAGAAAGAGCTACTAATGCCATGTTAAGAATGTTAAGAAACATTGGTGTGCTTTCTGAAGAAGAAGTTAAAATGTTAAAAGGTATTGGCGATGAAGCGGCAATAGTTGAAAAGATTCTAGAGCGTACTGGCGAAGCTGCTAAACGTGTTCAAGAAGAAATGTTACAGAGAAATGTCGCGGCTGCAATGAGAAACTGGAAAGCCGCAATGCAGCAATCCATAGTCGCCGCACAACAGTTAGCTGCGGAGGGTGAAAATGTAGGTAATATATTCGGTAAAACTATCTATGACCATATCGAGAGAGTTAATAAAAAGTTCTACGAATTAGGCAACCAAGAAGCATTTATTTCATTACTAGAAAAAATCAACTGGGGCATTGATAAAGCTCTTACAGTCATGGAAAGGTTTATTCTAGGTCTTGGAAAATTATCAGTTATACTTGATAATTTAAGTCCTCAGTTGAAAACAGCAGTTAAAACTATATTCGCTATGGAAGCGGGCCTTGTTGGGCTTAAGGTTTTGAAGGTTATAGGCTCACTTTTTAGAAGACTAAACTCAGTCCTAATAACTTCAGTTGAAAATATGTTTACATGGCAAGCAGCAGTACTAGCAACAACAGCAGCCGCGTATGGTTTGATTACCGCTATAAGAGCATTAAAATTATCAATCCCAGAAAGTTTTTCTAAGAATCTAGAAACTGCACTAGATTCAGTTAAAGAAAAAATGAATGAAGTTAGAAAAGAATATGAGAAAACTGGCGATCCTAAACTTTTCGAGCAACAGATAAATTTAGAAGCATCTAAAAAAGAAATAAAGGAATTAATAAGGCTTAGAGACAAATTAGGAGATGTTCCAGAAACACAAATTCCAGACGCTTATAGAAATTATAAAAAAGCTATGGGTGAGGATTTACCTAGTTTTGGTGAGCGTTTTCTTAATAAAGCAAAACAAGACGCTGAATACATAGGCGAAGGTTTAGGCGCAGTTGTAAATATTATAACTGACAAAATAACTGAATTATCGAAAACACCAGACGCTTTTTACGGCGATCTCCCTTCACATATTGGCCTAGGCGCTGGAACTAATAAGTATCTAGACATGGTTAAAGAGACTTCTAATAAGCTCACCGAAGCACATAAAGAGTTAATGAAAAGCGGCGATGCGCTGACAAAGAAGATGAGAAATGATGTTGAAATTCTCAACGACTCATTAAAAGAGGCACACGATCTTTTTATGGCAGGTGCTATTTCAGAGGAAACTTTCCAGCGCGCCGTTGACGCTGCCAATAAGCGCTATCTAGACCAAATGGAGACTGATACTGAAAAGTCTTTTAATTACATGGAGGAATTCTCCAAACAGACAGCTGAAAATATGTCTAGTAATTTCAGCGATTTCTTCTTTGACGCTTTTACAGGGCAGTTGGATAGTGCTGTAGATTACTTCCGTTCTTTCGCTAAATCTATCCTTCGTGTTTGGGCTGACATGGAAGCTAAAATGATGGCTTCTGAATTATTTGGAAGTGCTTTCATGGGTGGCGAGTCTTCTAAAATGGGCGGCATCGTTGGGGGTCTTATAAGTGGCGTAGCTGGGATGTTTGGTGGAGGTGGCGCTGGAGGTGGCGCTGGAGGATTTAACTATGGCACATTACCAGAAGCTATTGGTCCCGGAAGGGCTAGCGGCGGTCCTGTCGCAGCTAATGAAACATACGTCGTAGGCGAAAAAGGTCCGGAAGTCTTATCAATGGGCAATCGCTCAGGGCATATTACTCCAAATAATCAGCTAGCGCCAAGAATTGAACTCAACGTTATCAACAATACAGGCGAAGACGCAGAAACTAGTGCCAGCGATCCACAATGGGACGGAGAACGTTGGGTAATGAATGTAGTGCTAGACGCAGCTAATAAAAACAAAAATGGCTTTGGTCGCGGCCTAAGTGCTGCCCTTTCTAAATTTAGGTAATAAAAAATGGCATGGCCTGATATAGCAACTCCAGATAATGTACGTCAAAGGATAACTAAAAAACAAGTAAGAAGTCCTTTCGAGGCTGGTTATGTTCAGTCTATGGCGCTTCATACTAGATCAAGGCGCAAATTTTCACTATCATGGGAATTTATGTCGTCTTCCGATCTTAGCACGTTAGAAACTTATTTTGAAAATAACATAGGTTCTACATTCTCATGGACCCATCCTATTTCTGGAACTACTTACACAGTAGGCTTTACAGAGAATTATATAGATTCAAGAAATGTGTTCTCTGATTACTACAGTGTTTCGGTAACTTTAGAGGAGCAATAATGCCATTAACTATATCATCTGACGCGATCAGCGAAAAAAACAAGCTCGCAAGCCGCGACCCCTGGCTGTTGCTGCTTGAAATAATTTACCCGGCAGAAACGCCGGTGCGGCTTGTCTGGAATACCGAGAATATTGTCTGGGACGGAGAGACTTGGCAGGCGTTTCCGTTTGAGCTGGGCGATATTGAGGAGACGAAAGAAG
>Ga0102926_1000937_pt1 | contig 17306 bp, 20 predicted proteins | sample SalPonR1_A_D2_MG_FD_78173 | JGI IMG/M metagenome (GOLD analysis project Ga0102926, IMG submission 78173) | Salt pond soil microbial communities from South San Francisco under conditions of wetland restoration - Salt Pond MetaG R1_A_D2_MG | ecosystem: Environmental > Aquatic > Marine > Intertidal...
ATACTTGTCCGGTGGAGCCTGCCGGTTTGGACCCGGAGGCGCCGCTGTTAAGGAGCCATATACGCCCCATGCGCCGAGTCTGCAAGAGCGCGCTGCAATGAATCGCCATTCGCACCATCTATTTTTAATGCATTGGCCAGCACCGCGCCGCACACCGACAGAATACCGACGTCATACCGACACGAAACCGAGAGGCCCTTTCGATCCAATCAATCCGTTAAGCTTCTTGCGCCAGACGGGTCATCACCTTGATGAGCTCCGCACTGATCCCGGGCTCGGAGAGCGCATGACCAGCCACCGGGATCATCCGTAAACTGGCCTTTTCCCATGCGCTCGCCAGTCCATAAGCCGCCTGCGGTGGGCAGATCATGTCATAGCGCCCCTGCACGATCGTTCCCGGAATATGTGTAATTTTTCCAATTTGATCAATGATTTGGCCGTCGTATTCCAGAAAGCCCGCATTGATGAAATAGTGGTTCTCCAGCCGCGCGAACGCGCGCGCGTATTCCGGCGGGCTGTCACCACCCGTACCAGTGGATTGCACTGTCGCCAGCGCGTTTTCCCATGCCGACCAGGCCCTCGCATGGCGTACCTCCTCGGCCTGGTCACCCGAGAACAGCCGCCGATGATAGGCCGCGATCATGTCGCCCCGCTCTTGGGTCGGTATAAGCTCTTGAAATCTATGCCATGTTTCCGGCCAAAACCGCCCAGCCCCACCGCCATAGAACCAGTCCAGTTCGGCCTGCGTCATGGTGAAAACACCCCGCAACACCAGATGCCGGACATGATCCGGATGCGCCTGCGCATAGATCAACGCCAGCGTCGCCCCCCAGCTACCGCCGAAAACGATCCAGTCCTTGATCTTCAACGCCGCGCGGATCCGCTCGATATCCGCCACCAGATGCCACGTCGTATTGGCCTCGACGCTGGCATGCGGCCGCGAGCGCCCACACCCGCGCTGATCAAACAGGACGACCCGATAGACGTTCGGGTCGAAATACCGCCGCATCGCCGGGCTGCTGCCACCACCCGGCCCGCCGTGCAACACCACAACAGGCAAGCCATCCCGCTTGCCGGACTGTTCGACGTAAATCTCATGCCCATCGCCAACATCCAACATTCGCCGGTCGAAAGGGTCGATCGGCGGATGCAAATACTGGACTGCGCTCTTTTGGCCTGAGAATTTATCCATGAGAGTCCTATATAGAGGGCGCAGAGACAGATGAGCATATGGAGAGCAGAATGCAAGCCGCTCAAACCACGATCGATCCCGTCGAAGTCGCCAAATTCGAAGCGATGGCCGCCGAATGGTGGGATCCGAACGGCAAGTTCAAGCCGTTGCACATGCTCAATCCCTGTCGGCTTGACTATATCACGTCACAGATCGCCGTCGAATTCGACCGGGATCTTCAAACCGATGCCCCCTTTTCAGGCCTGCGCATTCTGGACATCGGATGTGGCGGCGGGCTGTTGTCCGAGCCCATGGCGCGGCTTGGTGCCGATGTCGTGGGCGCCGATGCTGCGGCGCGCAACATCCCGGTGGCTCAGGTGCACGCCCAGCAATCAGGGCTCGATATTGATTATCGCCACAGTTCCGCCGAGGCCCTGGCCGAAGCGGGTGAACGCTTTGACGTGGTCCTGAACATGGAGGTGGTCGAGCATGTCTCCGATCCGCTCGCATATCTCAGCGCCTGTCAGGCTCTTCTGAAGCCGGGCGGCCTTCATCTTTGTTCGACAATCAATCGCAACGCAAAAAGCTTTGCGATGGCGATCGTCGGGGCTGAGTATGTCATGCGGTGGCTGCCCAAGGGCACCCATGAATGGAGCAAGTTTATCACCCCCGAAGAGCTTTACCGCCTTCTGGAACAGTCCGGGCTAAGCCCTGTGGATCGCAAGGGTTTCGTCTTCAATCCCGTTGCTTGGAGCTGGTCACTGTCGGCACGCGACTTGAGCGTGAACTACGTCACCGCATCGGTGAAACCCGCCTGAACGTCAATCGGTCTCGAGTTTGGCGCGCAGCTCCCGCAGGACCGGGAGCGTCGCGCGCACCTTCTCGTCACCCAGTTCGCCCACGAGTTCCGAAATCATCGGCGCGATGGCTGCGATCGCCGCGTCGCGCGCCTGTCTTCCCGCCGGGCTGATCGCCACCATCTTGCGGCGCGCATCATCCCAATCGGGTCGAATATGCACATATCCTGCCCATTCCAGCTTGCCCAGCGTGTTGGTCATCGCACCGCGCGTGACGTGAAAGCTCTTGGCCAATTGTGCAGGGCTGCGCTCGTCTCCGGCGCGCGCAAGGTGGTTGAGAACAGAGAAATGGCTGATCTCCATACCCTTGGGCAAGACCCGGCTCAGCCTGTTCCGAATCAGCTGGTCGTTGGTCAGAATTTCACTGAACAGAGCCACGGCCAGGGAATTGTTGTTACTTTCATTCATTCAAAGGCCGTCGAATTCGGATGTCGCATGTAGCGACGGGATGCGCTGGCGTGCTTTTGCCACCTCGGAAAGGTCAAGATCAACGTATACGACACCCGGTTCCAGACCACCATCGGCCAGTACGTCCCCCCAAGGCCCGACCGCCATGGAGTGTCCGTAGGTCTTGCGCTGCTTGCCGCGCGTAGCGCCATGCTGTCCGGTCTGCGCGGGCGCCAGCACATATGCGCCGGTTTCGATGGCCCGCGCGCGTAAAAGCGACTCCCAGTGGGCCGCTCCGGTCACTGGGGAAAACGCCGAGGGTATCGAGAGGATGGCGGCACCGGCCTGCGCAAGACCGCGATAGAGATGCGGAAAGCGGATATCGTAGCAGATCGTCATGCCGATCCCGCCGAGCGGCGTTTCCACGAGGGTGCTGTTGCGCCCCGGGCGATAGCCAGCTGATTCGCGATAGCTCTCGGTCTCCGACACCTCGACATCGAACATGTGGATCTTGTCGTAGCGTGCTGCGATCCCGCCATCGGGCGCAATCAGGAGCGACCGGTTCGCAAACCGCCCGTCGCTATCGTCGGTCTTGAGCGCAAGAGACCCGATCAGGAGCCAAACCCCCAGTTCACTCGCCTGCAAGCGCAATGCGGCAAGTGTGGCATCCTCGTCCTCGGTCTGAAGCACCTCTTGCTGCTGCGTCCGGCTGGCCGAGACGCAATTGGTCACCTCGGGTGTCAGCACAAGATCCGCCCCGCCGGCTTTCGCTTCGGCAATCAGCGTCTGCGTCACCGGCAGGTTCTCTGCCGGATCATCGCTACTGTTCAGCTGAAGAAGGGCGCTCCGCATTCCTGTTACGCCGCGAGCAGCGCATCGAGCTTACCTGCACGCTCCAGCGCATATAGCTCGTCGCATCCACCCACATGGGTACTGCCGATGAAGATCTGCGGCACCGTTCGCTTGCCGCCCGCGCGCTGGATCATTTCGGGTTTGCGCGCCGCATTCGCCAGCACGTCGACTTCGCTATAGCTGACACCTTTTTGATTCAGCAGGCGCTTGGCGGCGTGGCAAAATTCGCAAAGGGGAGAGGTGTAGATTTCAACTGGTTGCATAGTTCATTTTCCGTAAAGATGTTTGGCATCAACCTATGCATCCTTGGCCACGCGCGCCAGTACCAGAACACGCACATCCCTTGCGCCAGCAGCGAAACATGCTTCGGTCGCCGCTGACAGCGTCGCGCCCGAGGTCATCACGTCGTCCACCAGAAGAATCACCCGCCCATCGAGATGATGGCGCCGACCGGCATGCGCCTTGATCGCCCCGCACAGGGTCTCATGGCGCCCGTCCCGGCCAAGCCCGTCAAGAACGCGGGTGCGCCGGCTTCGGATCAGCAAATCTGGGCAATATGGCAAATCGAGATGTGTTGCGACCGCTTGCGCCAGCAAAGCGGATTGATTGAATCGTCGACGCAAGAAGCGCGTCCAATGCAGTGGAATCGGTGCGATCGTCATATCTTGGCTCAGAATTGGCCTTGCCGCGCCCGCCATCCATTGCGCCGCGGGACGAACAATATCATGCCTGTCCCCGTGCTTGAGCGCCAGAACCAGCTTGCGACCGTTGTCACGATAAAGAACCGCAGCGCGCCCTTTGCTCCAGGGGCGGGCGATGGTCAGGCAGTCGTCACAGAATTCGGCCTGCCCCGAACCCTCGCCCGGTAGCGGGACACCGCAGGTTTCGCAGCACAATCCCGAAATCAGCGGAGTATCCCGCCAACATGGGCCGCAAAGACCGAAATCGCTTTCGACGGGCTCGCCGCAAATAGTGCATCTTGGCGGGTAAAGAAGCCGCAACATGGTTTGAAAAGCCTGGCCGCGCATCCTATTCTTCCCCGCATGATGAACCATATCACCGACCGTGCCGCGCTTGTCCGAAACCGTCACCGGGCGATGCGCGCGCCCGCGTTTTTCCTTCACGAAGCCGCCGCCGCCGAGATCGAGGATCGCCTCTCTCTGGTTAACAGGTCGTTTTCGAATACCGCTGTGGTCACCGGTTTTCCTGCCTTTTGGAAAAACCAACTGCCCGAAGCCAGCCTTCATGCGGATGACGAAACGTTGGCGCTCTCGGAGGGCAGTGTCGATTTGCTTGTACATGCGATGTGCCTGCACTGGGCGAATGATCCCGTCGGGCAGCTGATTCAGTCGCGCCGCGCGATGCGCCCCGATGGTCTGTTTCTGGGAATCTTCTTCGGGGGCACGACCCTGCACCAATTGCGCAGCGCCCTTGCACAGGCGGAATCCGATGTAACCGGAGGTCTGTCGCCGCGCGTGGCTCCGATGGGCGAAATCCGCGATCTGGGCGGCCTGATGCAAAGGGCGGGGTTCGCACTGCCGGTCGCAGATAACGTACAGCTGACAGCGACATATCCGTCCGTGCTTGCTCTGATGCGCGATCTGCGCGCCATGGGAGAGGTCAGCGCGCTTGAGGGCCGACCCAGAAAACCAATGCGCCGCGACGTGATGCGCCGCGCTTGCGAAATATACGCTGACAGCTTTGGCGACGCAGACGGACGCATCCCGGCAACCTTCGATTTGATGGTGCTGACCGGCTGGGCCCCTGACGAAAGCCAGCCAAAACCCATGCGTCCCGGCTCTGCCTCGGCGCGACTTGCCGACGCACTTGGAACGAAAGAAACAGCGCTCAAGGATTGACGATACTATGAAGCGGCTATCTTGATGCGAAATCCGCCACAACGAGGTACTGGAAATGCTTGACGCAGGCACCGACGCGGTACGCCCGGAGAACGCTCCGGCCGATCATCCCGCCATCGCGAAACCCAAGACAGGGGTTCTTCTAGCCAATCTGGGCACGCCGGATCACTATGGCTACTGGCCGATGCGCCGCTATCTGAACGAATTCCTGTCGGATCGCCGTGTGATCGACTACAGCCCGTGGAAATGGCAGCCCCTTTTGCAGTTGATCATCCTGACCAAGCGCCCCTTTACCAGCGGCGAAGCCTATAAATCCATCTGGAACGAGGAAAAGAACGAAAGCCCTCTGATGACCATCACCCGCGACCAGACCGCCAGAATGGCCGAGGCGCTGCATCAACGTTATGGCGATCAGGTGATGGTGGATTTCTGCATGCGCTACGGGAACCCGTCCACGAAATCCAAGGTTCGCGAAATGGTCAAGGCGGGCTGCACCCGGATCCTGTTCTTCCCGCTCTATCCGCACTATGCCGGTGCCACTTCTGCCACTGCGAACGACCAGTTCTTTCGCGCCCTGATGGATGAGACATGGCAACCCATCGCACGCGTCGCAGAGCCCTATTTCGACAAACCGGAATATATCGAGGCCCTGGCGAAATCCGTCGAGGATGCCTATTCGGATATCAGCGACCGGCCGGATATTCTGGTGGTTTCATATCACGGGATGCCCAAGCGTTACCTGTTGCAGGGGGATCCCTATCATTGCCAATGTCAGAAAACGACGCGCCTGCTGAAGGAGCGGCTTGGCTGGGACGATACCCAGATCACGACGACCTTCCAGTCGGTTTTCGGCCCGGAAGAGTGGTTGAAACCCTACACTGTCGAGCACGTTGCCGAACTGGCCAAGCAAGGTAAGAAAAAGATCGCAGTCATCGCACCGGCCTTCTCTGCGGATTGCATCGAAACGCTGGAAGAGATCAATGAAGAGATCCGGGAAAGTTTCGAAGAGGCGGGCGGTGAGCAATTCACCTATATTCCCTGCCTCAACGACAATGAAGCGCATATCAAGGCGCTTGCCGCAGTGGTCGAAAACAACCTCAAGGGCTGGCTTGACTGAAATCCCGCCCTGTCAGGCAGTAACGCACAGAACGACAAACAAAAAGGCAGTGGATGATCCACTGCCTTTTCGCATTATCAACCGTGTCTGACGTAATCAGGCGTCAGCTGCAATCGCAGCCGCGATGATTGCCAGGATCGTCAGCGGAATCCACACACCGGCTGCGGACGAGCTTGCGGTGGTTTCTTCAACAACAACCGGAGCTTCCATGACGGGCTCTTGCATGTTGCCGGCAAAAGCGGTCGAAGCAGCGGCGGTCAATGCAGCGGCGAGAACGAGTTTCTTCATTATATCCTCCTGATACTGGCTTGCTGCCGTTCATTTTGGCAACAAGCACCCAAGTCTAACCTCGTGAACTTCTCTATGCAGCAATCTAATTAGTTTGCAAACGCAACAATGCCTTTCACAGAAAAAGACGGGCGTTATTTCGTCAAATTAGCAACACTTGCGTGCCAATCTTTGCCAACTTGAATAGTTCGGAAATATGCTCGTTGTAAAGGCCGATGCAGCCATTGGACGAGCGACGCCCAATCTTGCGCGTGTCGTGCGTTCCGTGAATCCGATAATAGGTCCAGCCCAAGTAAAGCGCATGGGTGCCGAGCGGATTGTCAGGACCCGGGCCCACATATGCCGGCCATTCCGGATTGCGCTTGAGCATTGCCGGAGTGGGCCGCCAGCTTGGCCCCTCGACCTTGCGCACGACACTGGTGCGACCACGGCGAGTCAAATCCTCGGAAAGCGGCACGCTCGACGGGTAGAGCTTGTAGGTTTCCCCGCCTTCCGACCAGTAATGCAAGGCACGCGAGGATATGTCGACCAGGATCGCACCGTTATTCAGGTTTGAAAAATAGGGCTGCCAGTCAAGCGACCGGAAACTCGAAATATTACGGCGCACCGCCTGCTTTACGCTTTCTTCGATCTCGACGGTGTCGTCACCATCAAGGTTCTGCGCGAAGGCGGGCACCCCTGCTGCCGCTGCGCTTCCGGCAAGAAACATGCGGCGGTTTAGCGGCTTTGCGAACTTGGAAGCCATATCTGAACTCCGGCTTGGATTCTATCTTTGACTCCTGAATATATGGCGCGCAAGCCGCAGTCGCAATTCAAACCGGCGCGATTTCGCATTTCGTGTGGGATGTGGGTTTGAAACACAGCGCAACCCGCGCTAGAGCTTGTGAACCGAAATCAGCAGGATGGCGATCATGGTGCGCGTTTTTATATTGCTTCTCTCGGCACTTCTGGCGCTTTCGGCCTGTGCCGCGCCGCCACCCGAGCCGCAACTCGGCCCGGATGGCAAACCGCTCCCCAAGGTCTATCGAATCCGCGACAATCAGGCCGCGCAAATTCAGTTTCGCATGCTCGACTCGGTTAATTCTCTGCGGCAGGCCGCAGGCCAACAACCCGTGGAGCTCAACTCGAAGCTCAACGCGGCGGCGGCGACACATTCGCGTGATATGTCCATCCAGAACCGGCCCTGGCATTTCGGATCGGACGGTTCGTCCCCGATCGACCGGGTGCGCCGCGTCGGATACCAGGGCGAACTGGTCGGCGAGAATATCTCGGAAACCTACGAAACCGAGGTGGAAACCCTTGCTGCGTGGATGGAGGAGCCGACAACGCGGGATGTCATTCTTGCGCCTGATGCTCGGCAACTGGGCTTCTCTTGGCTTCAGGAAGATAGCGGCAAGATTTGGTGGACCCTGGTCATGGGCCAGTAATCTACCCCTGTCAGGGGTAAATCGAGATCAGCGTTCCGTCGCGAACCATCGCATAGATATCCTCCATTTCCGAATCCGTGACCGCAATGCAGCCCGCGGTCCAGTCCGGGCGCCTTGTCAGCGAACTCCGCGGCCCGCCGTGAATAAAGATGTCTCCGCCCGGGCTCATGCCAGCCGCAGCGGCTCGCGAGACATCGATATCGTTCGGATATGAAATGCCCAGCGACAGGTGGAAGCTGCTGTTGGGATTACGCCGGTCGATAAGATAGTCTCCCTCAGGCGTTCTCCCGTCACCTTCGACTTCCTTGTGGCCATCAGGCGCAAAACCGAGATCTACATCATATGCCTTCAGCACCTGTTCGTGATGCAACAGATACATTCTGCGGTCGCTCTTGTTGACAATGATCCTTGTCACCTCGGGCCCGTGATAAGTTTTGAACTTGGACGCGCCACAACTGGCGAGTGCCGCCAACAACAACCCGCCAGCAATCAAACGAATGACGTTCATTTTCTTAGTTCGCCTGTCTTTTCTGCTCACGGGAGATTTTAGCGCATCTTGGGTTTTTTCAAAGCACAGTTTTGGTGTCCGGCTCAATGGCGCCGGAATGCCGCAACCAGTTCGATATGCGCGGACCATCGAAACTGATCGACGACGCGGATCGTTTCAAGCTGAAATCCGTGTTCAACGAGCGTTTTGGCATCCCTCGCGAAACTGGCAGGGCTGCACGAAACATAGGCGATCGTTGGCACCGATGCGGCGCACAGCTCGGCGATTTGCGCCTGCGCACCCGCGCGGGGCGGGTCGATGACGACGGCATCGAATGGAGCAAGCTCGTCTGGCATCAGTGGTCGCCGGAAAAGGTCACGTGCTTCATGTGTGACCGCCTTCAGGCCTTCATTCTTGCGCCATCCCATATCAAGGGCCGCGACCATCGCCTTGTCACCCTCGACCGCGTGCATGGCCGCGCGGCGTGCCAAAGGTAGCGCGAAGGTTCCGCAGCCGGCGAAGAGATCAGCAACCTTCTTCGCCGCGCCAACGATCTGCGCCACATCCTCTCGCAAGATGTCTTCGCCCTCCTTCGTGGCCTGAAGAAACGCTCCGGGAGGGGGCACCACCGCCAGCCCGTCGAAATGCTGCTCTGGCGGCAAACGGGTCGCGATCACCTCATCTTCCCAGGACAGGCGCGCCACGTCTTGCCGCCCGGCAAGCGCCGCCAACTCGAGGCGTAATGGCCCATCAAGCGGTTTTCCACCAGTAACCGACACGTCCAGCCCATTAAGCGAAAGTGTCACCGCCACCGCCAGATTATGCTTGCGGCTTGCGCCGACACAGGCCAGCGTCTCGGCGAGTGGCAAGGCCTGCATCAGATCAGGATGCAGCAACTGGCAATCCGGTATCTCGACGATCACATCCGAGCCGCGCGCATGAAACCCCGCCATCGCGCCCTTTTTGGTGCGCCTTGCCGCAAGCGTGGCGCGGCGACGCGAGCGTGGCGGAGACGTGGCGATCGGCAGGAACTCGGCCGCAGAAAGGCCATTGGCATCCAGAGCGGCGCGCACCACGTCCTGTTTCCATGCGGCCAGAAATTCATCCGACGCATGTTGTAACTGGCAGCCACCGCAGGATTTGAAATGGCGGCACGGCGGAGCGACGCGATCAGGCGAGGGCTCGATGATGCGGATATCACTCAAGCGGTCGTCGCCATTGGCCTCGATCACTTCGCCGGGAAGGGTCCGCGGCGCATAGGCCGGCCCGTCGCCAATGCCGTCGCCGTGATGACCCAACCGGTTGATCTGAATTCGTTTCATCCCGCCGTCTTACCTTGCAAGCAGTTCATCACGGGTCAGCCGAAACCCCGAGTCGATCCAGAGACGCTCCAGCTCTGCCAGTCGCGCCCCAAGCGCAGGACCACTATATTCGGGCATCAGGTCATGCGGTGTGACAGGCAATGTCGCCTGTGCCGACTCGGCGACAACGCTGCAAAGAGCAGGTTCGAACGGAACCTCAAGCAGGGCGGACCGCAAGAGCAAAACATCAACGCCCGCCTCGGCGCCGTGGCGGTAACCCAGCTCCTGTGCAGTCGTGACTTTGGATGCCTCCTGCCGCAGCAGGCTCAGCCGCTTGGATTGGGCCTTGCTCAGACGCAGGCGGCCAGACACGCCATCACCGCCAAGCGCCGCCAGACGGCGCATCGGTTCGGGCGCGATTCCGGCCTGTTGCTCAAGATGAACAAGCGGCGCAAGCGCCCCGTCATCCGATCCCGGCAAAACGATTGCCAGCACACCGCAAGTACGCATCGCCGCCACTGAAGGCGCCGGGTCCGCGGCATTCAGCAGTTTCACGATCTCGGCGCCAACCCGTTCGCGCGAGAGGCCTGACAAACCGTCGAGATGCGCCGCCACGGCCGCCAGCCCATCGGCGTCCAGCCCCCCCTGCGGATCGCCATACCACGCATGAAAACGAAAGAACCGGAGGATCCTGAGATAATCCTCGTGAATGCGCTGCGAGGGATCATTGATGAACCTGACATGGCGCGCCTGCAGATCCTTCAGCCCGTCCAGCGGGTCAATCACCGTGCCGTCCGGGCGCGCATAAAGCGCATTCATGGTGAAATCACGCCGCCGTGCGTCCTCGGCCACATCTTCGGAATAGGCTACAACAGCGTGCCGCCCATAGGTTTCGACATCCCGGCGAAAGGTGGTCACTTCATGCGGGACGTGATCCGAAACCACCGTCACGGTGCCGTGATCCAACCCAGTGGGAACCGGCTTCATTCCAGCCCCCTCAGCCAAGGTGATGATCGTTTCCGGGTGGGCGTCCGTGGCGATGTCAATGTCATGGACCGGCGCGCCGAGTATCGCGTTGCGCACGCAGCCGCCAACAAACAAAGCCTGATGACCACCCTGTTCGATCATTCGGCACACGGCCTGCGTGGCGGGTCGTTCAATCCAGTCGCCGGTCAGCTTCATTGCGCCTCCGCAGCATCGGCCATCACCCGCAAGATACGCGCGGTTGCCCCCCAAATGTAATAGGGACCGAAGGGAACCGTATAGTATTTTCGCCAGTTTCCCCGCCAGCGCCGCGCCTGAACACTGAATTGCGCGCAATCCAGAAGATGCATCAACGGCACCTCGAACACCTCTTCGACCTCGCCCGGCTCCGGCCGGGGATCAAACGGCGCCCTGACACGGGCAACCACGGGCGTGACCATGAACCCCGTTACAGTTTCATGCGAAGGCATCCGGCCCAGAACCTCGACATTGGCGGGATCCAGACCGATTTCCTCATGGGCTTCGCGCAGGGCGGCCGCGACGACATCCGCGTCGCCCTCATCCTGCTTGCCGCCGGGAAAGGCGATTTGGCCAGGGTGATGCTTGAGCGCTGACGACCGCTTGGTGAGGTAAATTCGCGCTGCGGCCCCCTCGCACAGGATCGGGACCAGAACACCCGCCGGGCGCAGCTTGCGCCCTGGCGGCAGAACCGTTTCGGGATTCAGATCATAATCCGATGATGCGGTGCGGGCACGCTCGAGCGCCTCGTGAACCAGCCTTAGCGGATCATGCATTGTCGCCTGGCGCCTCTTCGGCCTCGAACCCCAGTGTCTTGGGGTCCAGCCGATAATGCGCCCCACAGAACTGGCAGTCAGCGGTCACGATCCCGTCGTCAGTGGTCATTCTGGCGATATCCTTGGCGGAATAGATCGAAAGGCTGTTGCGGACCCGTTCTTCGGAACAGGTGCATCCAAAGCGCACTGCCTGAAGGTCGAAGACACGGGGCACTTCCTCGTGAAAAAGCCGCACCAAGAGGTCCGTAGGCGCGACCGATGGGCCGATCAGCTCAAGATCATCCACCGTATCGAGCAGCATGTTGACGCGATCCCAGTTCTCTTCGTCATTCTCGTTCACAATGTACGTCATGCCGTCTTCGTCAGCGTCGCCCTGATGATAAGGCGACATCTGCGGCATGTGTTGAAGCATGACCCCGCCGGCGCGCCAGTGTTCGGCGCTGTCGGCCTCGGTCGATTTCCCGAATGACAGCGCGAACCGGGTCGGCAGCTGCTCGGACTGGTCGAAATAAGACTCGGCGCAGGCGCTCAGCCCGTCACCGGCAAGCGCGGTGATTCCCTGATAGGGCTCCGTGCCCTTGCCCTGGTCAATCAGCACGGCGAAATACCCCTCGCCGACTTGCGAATAGGGCGCGCTTTCGGTGATGCGATCACGGTCAAAGCTGGCATAGGCACGTATCCTGGCGGGATCGCCTTCGACCTCGGGGGCGAAATAATCGGTCGCGATCATGCGCACCGGGCCTTTGGATTGAACCTGAAGGGACAGCTTCCAGCGCAACTTGATCGTCTGGCCGATCAGCGCGGTCAAAAGAGCCATCTCCGCGACCAGGGCCTCGACCGGAGCAGGGTAATTATGCTGCTTCAGGATTCCGTCCAGAACCCCGTCAAGCCGCGCGACGCGTCCGCGGATATCCGCATTGTCCAACTGGAACGGCAGGATCGTGTCGTCCCACGCGATTTTCTGTCCAAGTGTCATGGAATTTCCTTGTGTGCCGAAGGTGGCATATCGCGTCTATATAGGCAGGGCAACTCGTCGTCCAAGGGCATGGCACGCACGCGTGAGGGTGATTGCCGCCCTTAGAGACCAGCCAACGGCGGCTTGAATTCCAGCAGGACCGCCGAGACATCGTCTTTGAAACCCTCCGCGCCTGCATGCTCGGTCAGTTTCCAGATAAGCGCCTCCAGAAACGCTGGCCCATGCGTATGGCGCATGTCGCGCATGATAGTTTCGAGCCCTTCATCGCCAAGCAGTCGCCCCTGCGCATCGGCACATTCCACGATTCCATCCGAGTGGATCAGAAGCCGCTCGCCCGGCGCCATATGAAATTTTACCTGATCGTATTCGGCATCCGGCAACAGCCCGACAGGAAGGCCCCCGCAGCCCACCATGAAAATCTTACCGTTGCGGCGTTGAACGGCAGGGTGCGGATGCCCCGCCTGGGAAAGGATCACCTCGCCCCGGGCGAGATCCACATCCGCCAGAACCATCGTGAAGTAATGCTCGGTGTCCATTTCATCCAGAATCAGCCGGTTCAACGCAGCGATGGTGTCAGCGGGCGGGCGCATGCCACAGGCGCCCCCCGCAGTGCGAAACAGCGCCACGTTGTGATCCGGCGCCGAGGCCGAGAGATACCCGGCAAGCCGCGCTGTCATCAGGGCAGAGCTGATCCCATGCCCGGACACGTCAATTCCATAGATTCCGATCCTCGATTCCCCGACCGGAAACATCCCCACAAGGTCCCCGCCAACATGTCCGCTGGAGCGCAGAAGAAGCGACGCTTCGGCAACGCCCAGATCACGATACCTGTCACTGACAAGAGATTGCTGTAGCTTGCGCGCCTCGATCAGATCGCTGTCGAGAGAATCATAGAGCTTTTGCAGTTCTCCCAGGGTCGAGGCGATCAATCGGTTCTTGTCGATCAGTTCTCGCTCCATTCTCAGGATACGGTCACCCGCTTTGATCCGAGCACGCAGTTCGGCGGCATTGACCGGCTTTGTCAGAAAATCATCCGCCCCCGCATCGAGGCCTCGTGCGATCTCTTCCTTTTCGCTTTTCGAGGTCAGAAGGATGAAATAGCCGTAATCCTCGCGCGGAAGGCCACGAAACTCGCGGCAGAATTCCAGCCCGGTCATGCCCGGCATCATCCAATCGCTCAGCACGAGGTCAGGTGGATCCGTGCGGCATAGTTCAAGCGCGTTGGCGGCGGAATCCGCCTCGGTCACGCTGAAGCCCCAGCGCCTGAGCGACGCGCTGACGATCTTGCGCTGAACGCGGCTGTCATCGACGACAAGGATTTGCCGGATGGCTTCCCCGCCGGTTTCAATATCTTCGATCGTTTCGACGGACTCGCCCAATTACGCCACCTTTTGCCTTCTGGGCTCTCGGTATCGCACCGCCGTTTAACGTGGTGTGAATCCTAAAATTGACACAATCCCACCGCCACTCTTTGCCCGCCGTTAACGGATTAGCCTGCATTCTGGGCTGGCCCGCAGAACGGATAGATTGATGATCGACTGGAACAGAATCAGCGAATTGCAATCCGATATCGGTGCCGATGAATTCGACGAGATCGTCGGCCTCTTCCTTGAAGAGGTGGAAACCGAAATCGCCAGCTTTCGAGACAGTTCGGACCACGACAAACTCGAGGCACAGTTGCATTTTCTCAAGGGCAGCGCGCTGAACCTTGGCTTTTCGGATTTCGCGGGGCTGTGCCAGTCGGGCGAAACCGCAGCGTCGCAGGGGCGATCCGACCATGTCGATCTGCATGAGATCATCAAAAGCTATGAACGGTCTCGCGCGGCCTTCGTCGCCGGACGCCAACAGGCGATGAGCACGCTCTAGATCAGGAACTCTGCGAGAACCTGATCGTCGGTGATATCGCGATAATCAAAGCCCGCGGCCTCCAGCTTGCGCTGGATATGCGCGAAATTTTCCGACCGGGTTGTTTCGATTCCGATCAGGACGGAACCAAAATTCCGGGCCGATTTCTTGAGGTATTCGAAGCGGGCGATATCGTCCTCCGGTCCCAGGATCGTCAGGAAATCCTTCAGCGCTCCGGGCCGCTGCGGCATCCGCAGGATGAAGTACTTCTTGACCCCCGAATAGCGCTGAGCCCGCTCTTTCACTTCGGGCAAGCGCTCGAAATCGAAATTGCCGCCAGAAGTTACGCAAACCACGGTCTCGCCCTGGATCACGTCGGCCAAGTCCTTGAGCACATCCACCGCTAGTGCGCCTGCGGGTTCAAGAACGATCCCTTCGACATTGAGCATCTCGAGCATGGTTGTGCAAAGCCGGTCTTCGCTGACGCTGAGAACATCCTTCGGGTCGATACCCGAGAGGCGGGCAAAGGTCTTTTCGCCGATTTGCGCAACGGCTGCGCCGTCTGCGAAACTGTCGACATGGCCAAGCCGCGTGGGCTGTCCGGCGCGAAGGGCGGCCCCAAGACAGGTACCGCCCGATGGCTCGACCAGGGTCAGCGCGGCGCGGTCGCCGATATAGCTGCGCACACCGGAGGACAGCCCGCCGCCACCAACCGGCATGATGATGCGATCCGGCATCGTCTCCAACTGAGATTCGATCTCGACCCCGACCGAAGCCTGACCTTCGATCACGTCTTCATCATCGAAAGGCGACAGAAAATGACCATTGATTTCAGCGCAGTAGGCCTGCGCTGCGGCCAGCGTATCATCGAAGTAATCGCCGGTCAGGCGAATCGAAACGGCATCTCCGCCGAATTTCTCGGTCTTGCCGACCTTTTGCTGTGGGGTTGTGACCGGCATGAATATGACGCCCTTCACCCCGAAATGCCTGCACATGAAGGCGACGCCCTGCGCGTGGTTTCCCGCGCTCGCACAGACGAATTGCGAGACCTCGGAATCCTGAGCCAGACATTTGCGCATCGCGTTGAAGGCGCCGCGCAGTTTGTAGGAACGCACCGGCGAGAGGTCTTCGCGCTTGAGCAGGATGTTGGCCCCGTAACGCTCGGACAGGTGGTCGTTACGCTGAAGGGGCGTGGGCTCGAACACGTCGCGCATCGCGGTTTCGGCGGCTTGGGCAAGGGTGCGAAAATCTGTCATGAGCCTTGCTTGGCGCAATGTTTGCGCGCTGGCAAGGGTGGGGCGCAAAGCATACAAGGGAATACCGGAGCGAGGGGGCGGCATCTTGCCCCTGCGGGCAAAACCGGCTAAGCGCCGAGCGCATATTTGACGGAAGGAAAAACGATGTCCGCGCCCAAGAAAGTCGTGCTGGCCTATTCCGGGGGGCTTGATACCTCGATCATCCTGAAATGGCTGCAAACCGAATATGGTTGCGAGGTGGTGACCTTTACCGCCGATCTGGGCCAGGGAGAAGAACTGGACCCGGCGCGCCAGAAGGCGGAACTTCTTGGAATCAAACCGGAAAACATCTTTATCGAGGATGTCCGGGAAGAGTTCGTGCGCGATTTCGTCTTCCCCATGTTCCGTGCCAACGCGGTATATGAGGGGCAGTATCTGCTGGGCACTTCGATCGCCAGGCCATTGATTTCAAAGCGTCTTGTGGAGATCGCCGAGGAGACCGGCGCGGATGCGGTGGCGCATGGGGCGACGGGTAAGGGGAATGACCAGGTTCGGTTTGAACTGGCGGCCTATGCGCTTAATCCCGACATCAAGGTGATCGCGCCCTGGCGCGAATGGGATCTGACCAGCCGAAGCAAGCTGCTTGATTTTGCAGAACAAAATCAGATTCCAATCGCCAAGGACAAGCGCGGCGAGGCGCCGTTCTCGGTGGATGCGAACCTGTTGCACACGTCGAGCGAAGGCAAGGTGCTGGAGGACCCGGCGGTGGAAGCGCCGGACTATGTTTATCAGCGCACTGTGCATCCCGAGGATGCGCCGGATACGCCGGAATTTATCGAGATCGGGTTCGAAAAAGGCGATGCGGTCAGCATCAACGGCGAGCCGATGAGCCCTGCTAACATATTGACAAAGCTCAATGAATTGGGCGGCAAGCATGGGATCGGGCGGCTTGACCTGGTCGAGGGGCGCTTTGTGGGCATGAAGTCGCGCGGGATCTACGAAACGCCGGGCGGCACGGTGTTGCTGGAGGCGCATCGGGGGATCGAGCAGATCACGCTGGACCGGGGTGCGGCGCACCTGAAAGATGAGCTGATGCCGCGTTATGCGGAGCTGATCTATAATGGGTTCTGGTACAGCCCCGAACGCGAGATGTTGCAGGCCGCCATCGACAAATCACAACATCATGTGACCGGAACCGTGCGCCTGAAGCTCTACAAGGGTCTGGCGCGGACGGTCGGGCGCTGGTCGGAGCACAGCCTTTATTCGGAGGCGCATGTGACCTTCGAGGATGATGCGGGCGCCTATGACCAGAAGGACGCGGCGGGGTTCATCCAGTTGAATGCGCTCCGGCTGAAACTGCTGGCCGCGAGAGACCGCCGCCTGAAGAGCTGAAAACCGTACAAATCGTCCGTTTTGTACGCCGCTTTTGTACAAACCCCGGCCAGCGGGCCGGGTGTTTGGTACAGAACGCGAAAAACGGCTCAGATCGCGACGGCGCGAAGGGCATCATAGGCCGGCATCGCATCGCTTGCGAGACCGGCCGCCGGACCATCGAGATCGGGAAGCGGACCTTCGGCCGGGGCGAAACCGGTCGAGCGGTGAGCCGCGCCATACCAATGCGCGGCCCAGACCCCGTCCGAAGCGTGGCCGCCGGCGGGCCATGAGAGCATCGCATCATCCCATTCCAACCCGATGGCGGCGCAAAGGCGGCGCAGCATGGTTTCCG
>Ga0102926_1000938_pt1 | contig 17304 bp, 14 predicted proteins | sample SalPonR1_A_D2_MG_FD_78173 | JGI IMG/M metagenome (GOLD analysis project Ga0102926, IMG submission 78173) | Salt pond soil microbial communities from South San Francisco under conditions of wetland restoration - Salt Pond MetaG R1_A_D2_MG | ecosystem: Environmental > Aquatic > Marine > Intertidal...
CGATGGCATCAATGGGTGGAAGCCATTAATCTAGATAAAGAAAACCCTATTGTATCGGATGATTCATTGGCTTTTGGATTCATTGGTTTTTGTTGTGATGAAGGCATTCGTATGAATAAAGGGCGGATAGGGGCAAGAAAAGGTCCTGATAATATAAGAAAAGAGCTTAGAAATTTACCTTGTCATTTTAGTCAGAAAGTAAAGTTATTTGATGCAGGCAATGTATATTACAAGGAATCATTGGCTTTGACCCAAGAAGCTTTAGGCAAAAGAGTAGAAGAATTACTTGATCTAAATATTTTGCCAATTGTCTTAGGCGGCGGTCATGAAGTTGCCTTTGGACATTATAATGGTATTTTAAAACACTTATTAGCACAAAAAGAAACGCCTAAAATAGGTATTATCAATTTTGATGCCCATTTTGATAATCGACCCTATGATGAAATTGGAACTTCAGGCACTATGTTTAGACAAATCTATGATTTATCAAAGAAGAATACTGTAGACTTTTCATATTTTTGTCTAGGTATACAAAAACACGGCAATACAAATGCTTTATTTAAAGCAGCTGAAGAAATGTCAACGGAATATATTTTAGCAAAGGATATAACCCATAGTAACCTATGGGATGCAATGATGAAATTAGATGATTTTATTACAAAACAAGAACATATTTATATCACAATTTGTTCTGATGTTTTATCATCGGCTTTTGCACCTGGGGTAAGTGCTGCTCAACCCTTAGGCCTTCATCCTGAAGATTTATTAAAGCTTTTGAAATATATTTTACGAATGAATAAAACCATAAGCTTTGATATTGCAGAAGTTTCACCACGATTTGATATGGATCGATCCACAGCTAATCTAGCATCCATTATCATTTTTTCTGTTGTAAATACTTTATCTAAAATGTTTGAATACAAAGGAGATTGATTATGTTTGACAATATATTTGAAAGAGAGATCATCCTCATTGGAGAAAAAAATTTAGAAAAAATAAAAAATAGTCATATTGCAGTTTTTGGTGTTGGTGGCGTTGGTTCATTTGTAGTGGAAGCTCTGGTACGGGCTGGTGTTGGCGAATTAACCCTTATAGATTTTGATCGAATTGAAGAAAGCAATTTAAATCGACAGCTTCATACAACAACAGAGAACATTCATTTTTCAAAGGTTGATGCGATGATGAAGCGGGCCATTAAAATCAACCCCCATATACAAGTCAATGCGATTCACGACGAATATAATTTTATGAGCCATGAGTTTATTTTTAATGAGAAATGGGATTATATTGTTGACGCAATAGATATGGTAAAGGCAAAAGTTCTATTAATCGAAAAAGCAAAGGAGAATAATGTGCCGATTATTTCCTCTATGGGTACTGGGAACAAATTAGATCCAAGTTTATTTAAAATTGATGATATTAGTAATACAATCATGTGTCCATTGGCTCGCGTCATGCGAAAGGAATTAAGAGCAGCGGGTATTAAGGACGTTAAAGTATTGTATTCTACAGAAAAACCAGATAACTTTACTCATAACCATCGGTTAAAAGGTACGATTTCTTTTGTGCCATCAACAGCAGGATTGCTAATTGCCTCAGAAGTGATTCGTGATATTCTTAAAGGAACAATAAATGAAAAGTAAAAATATTGCTCGTTTGTCGATTTTAACTGCTGTTGCTATAGTACTAAGTATCATTGAAAATTTTATACCTTTACCTTTTATTGCGCCGGGTGCAAAATTGGGTTTGGCAAATATTATAACTATGATTTGCATTGTTACAATGACGTATAAAGAAACTTTTTTGATACTGGTTACGCGAATTTTTTTATCTGCAATTTTTGGGGCAGGCTTAAGTGGCTTTATGTATAGTTTCACTGGTGGTGTCTTAAGTTTCATTGCCATGATATTTGTAAAAGAGTTATTTAAAAGTCATATCTCGAGTATTGGTATCAGTGTAACAGGGGCTGTTTTTCACAATGTAGGGCAAGTGCTAGTTGCTGTTTTAGTGTTAAACAATATATTAATTATGACCTATTTACCTATTTTAGTAATTGTTGGAACAATCTCTGGTGCTTTTGTTGGTGCTTCAACTAATTATTTTCTCAATCACCTTGAAAGAATATCTTTTTTTAAAAAATAATTTATTTATTGAGTTTAGAAAGAAAAAAATTAGGTAACTATTAACTAATAGCAAAAAAAGAAGGTGATGGTATGAGACAAATAAAATATAATATTAAAATCTATAGGCATTCAAAACACAATAATTTTTTTGAAGGAACTATTGATGATTATAAATGGTTTGCAATTGTCAAAGATGAACCGGTTATGTATGGCTTAGACATCCATAAATTAGAAGCTATTAAAGGTAAAATAATCCGTCTTTGCATTTATAATGATAATAGAGATGTAGAAGGTAATCCATTTTTACCATCAGTAACTATTAAAAGAACAATCTATGTAAATTTTGTGAAAGGTTGGAAAGTTTTTAATTTAGGCTATACTGATATGGTAACAGATTTAGCAAGCTACTTAACAAATATAAAAACCATGCATCTTGTTTAAGTTTGATTTTATTTGGAATTATTTGACACTTGTAAATTATTACAAGTGTCTTTTTATTTTTATTAAATAATGGATTGATAATAGAAAGTTGTCTTCATAAGTTGAAGGTTGTGAAAAAAAATAGTATAATACCTTTATAACCCCCTGCGGGGGATATTGGAAGGAGTGAACTGAGTGTATACTATAAAAGATAGAATAAATCATATTTTTAAACAGAATAGCATGAAAGTTATTTTTCTCCTTGCAATACCAGCTATTATTGAGAATATCTCTCAAGTTTTCATTGGTGTCGTTGATTTTTATTTAGTAGGTAAGTTAGGAACTCAAGCGATTGCAGCTGTTGGCGTTACGAACTTGACAATGAATATATATATTTCGTTTTTTTTAGCCCTAGGTATAGGTACAACGGCAATGGTAGCTCGTTTTGTTGGGGCTAATGATTACAAGAGTACTAACGAGGCTATTAAGCAGTCATTGATGATGGCCATTGGGATCGGTTTGTTTTTTGGATTAGTAAATTTAATATTTTCAAAACATATTTTATTACTTTTGGGTGCTGAGAAAAAAGTAGTTGAATATGCTCTACCATATTTTATTTCTGTTGCAGTACCATCGGTTTTTCTTAGTGTGACAATGGTTTTGTCAAGTGCTTTAAGAGGTGCTGGAGATACCAAAACACCTATGAAAATTGCATTGATCTCGAATATTATAAATGCTATATTAACGTACTTCTTAATATTTGGTATTTACGATTTCCAGGGCATAGGGATACTAGGTGCTGGAGTGGCTACAACTGTAGCACGAATTATAAGTGTAATTTTACTTGTAAGAAAAATAAATAATGAGAGTAGTAGACTAGAGTTAACACTAACAAAATCCTTTAAAATAGATTTTAGACTGTTAAAATCTATTACAAAAATAAGTTTTCCTGCTGCTATTGAAAAATTAATTATGAGATCAGGTCAATTGATATACGGGAGTTTGATCATAAAAATAGGCACTAACGCATATGCATCACATAATATTGCAGGGACAATTGAAACTCTTTCGTATTTACCAGGTATGGGTTTTGGTGTGGCAGCTGCAACGCTAGTGGGTCAAAATCTAGGTCGAAACAATAAGGATGAAGCAAAGCGTATTGGTTTAATTTCATATTACTTTTCAACTATAGTTATGGTAGTACTGGGTTTAGTATTTTATATATATGCACCTTTTTTTGCTAGGTTGTTTACTAAAGACATTGAAGTGATTTCTCAAGTAGTACAAGTTTTAAGGCTAATTGCTCTATTTCAACCATTTTTAAGCATGACTCTAGTGATTACTTCTGCATTACAAGGCGCAGGAGATACAAAATTTCCTATGTACGCTTCTTTTATTGGAATTTGGGGTATTCGTGTCATTGGCGTTTATTTGTTAGGCATTAGATTCAATTATGGTTTAGTAGGGGTGTGGGTAGCCTATGCCATTGATATAACCATTAGAGGTATTCTTCTATACTATCGCTTTATAAAAGGGCATTGGCAATCAATTAAGTTATCGGAAGAGAAGGAAGGAGTAAAAAATGCACGCTCACAATCATCCAAATAAAAAGAAAATCATTAACAGAATGTCAAGAGCAATTGGACATGCTGAAGCCGTTAAGAGAATGTTGGCGGAAGGTAAAGATTGCAGTGAAGTCCTAATTCAGATTGCAGCAGTCAAATCTGCTTTTAATAACATTGGCAAACTAGTTTTAAAAGATCATATTAAGCATTGTATAGTTGAAGCCGTAGAGAATAATGATCAAGAAGTTTTAGATAAATTAGATGAAGCTATTGAGAAATATATTAAATAATTTATCAATTGAGTCAAAATAGAAAATTTGAAAGCATAAAACAGAAAGCTTCTTGACATATAAACTGGTTATAGTATAATAAAATGGAAAATATAAATCAGTTAGAAAGAGTTTAAATAATTAAAAGGTTAAGAGAGGGGACTTCATAGGCTGGAAAAGTCCTTGCCCATAAAGATTATTTATTGTAGCTTTTTAGATGTTGTGTTGAGTTCAGTAGGCATAACCGGGTAATTTCGATATCAATTCAAAGTGCTATTTTTATAGTATTAGGGTGGTACCGCGTAATAGTCTTTCGTCCCTTTGGATGGAGGCTTTTTTTATTTTTTGAAGTAGAAGGAGTGATTTGATGGCAGAGTTAAAGATGGATAAGAACTATAATCCAAAAGAATTTGAAGACAAGATTTATGACAAATGGATGGAGAAAAAATATTTTGAAGCAAATGTAAATGAAGACAAAGAAGCATTTTCAATTGTTTTACCACCACCAAATATAACAGGACAATTACATATGGGACATGCACTTGACCATACACTTCAAGATGTCATTATTCGATTTAAAAGAATGCAAGGCTATGAAGCATTATGGTTACCAGGTACTGACCATGCATCTATTGCTACAGAAGTAAAAGTACTTAACAAAATTAAAGAAGATGAAGGTAAAACAAAAGATGACTTAACAAGAGAAGAATTTCTAGAAAAAGCTTGGCAGTGGCGAGACATCTATGGGCGAAAAATTGTTAATCAAATGAAAAAATTAGGTAACTCATGTGACTGGTCAAAAGAACGATTTACAATGGACGATGGCTGTAATGATGCCGTAACAGAGGTGTTCATTAATCTTCATAAAAAAGGCTTAATTTATAAAGGCAACAGAATTGTTAATTGGTGTCCAGATTGTGAAACGACACTTTCTGAAGCTGAAGTTGAACATGAGGAAAAGCAAGGCAATTTCTGGCATATAAAATATATGATTAAAGATTCTGATGAATATTTAGAAATAGCAACGACTCGTCCAGAAACGATGCTAGGTGATACTGCTATTGCTGTTAATCCAAGTGATGAACGCTACAGTCATTTTATTGGCAAAACAGCTATTTTACCAATTGTTAATCGGGAAATTCCAATAATTGGTGATCATTATGTTGATACTGAAACAGGTACTGGTGCATTAAAAGTTACGCCTGCCCATGATCCCAATGATTTTTTAATTGGTAAAAGACATGATCTTGAAGAAATTTCAGTTATTAACAAAAAAGGTATTATGAATGAAAATGCACTTCACTTTGATGGCATGGATCGTTATGATTGTCGTAAAGCTATTGTTAAGGAGTTAAAAGAAGATGGCTATCTAATAGAAGTAAAAGCACACCAACATAATGTAGGTGTTTGCTATAGATGTAATACGGTTATTGAACCAAGAATTTCTAAACAATGGTTTGTTGCTATGGAGAAACTAGCTAAACCAGCGTTAGAAGCTGTTGAGAATAAAGACATGGAATTTATACCTGAAAGATTTGTTAAAATCTACAACCATTGGTTAGAAAATATTAGAGACTGGTGTATCTCTAGACAGTTATGGTGGGGTCATAGAATACCGGCATATTATTGCCAAGACTGTGATGAAACGATTATTGCAAAAGAGGAACCAAAAGAATGTACTAAATGCGGAAGTGCGAATTTAAAACAAGACCCAGATGTGCTAGATACTTGGTTTTCTTCTGCTTTATGGCCTTTTTCAACTTTAGGATGGCCAGAAGATACAAAAGAATTAGATTATTTTTACCCAACGAATGTATTAGTAACTGGCTACGATATAATTTTCTTCTGGGTCGTTCGTATGATGTTCTCAGGTCTTGAGCAAATGGGAGAAGTGCCATTTAAACATACCTTTATCCATGGTCTCGTAAGAGATGCACAAGGGCGTAAAATGTCTAAGTCTTTAGGTAATGGTGTTGATCCATTAGAAGTAATTGGCGATTATGGTGCAGATGCCTTAAGATTTATGTTAATGACTGGCAACTCCCCAGGCAATGATATGAAGTTCTTAATTGAAAAAGTTGAAGCTTCAAGAAATTTTGCAAATAAAATTTGGAACGCTTCAAGATTTGTTCTAATGGGTCTAGATGAAGACATGAAGAATTTTGAGTTAAATGATTCTGATGAGTTAAACGTATCTGATGAATGGATTCTTTCAAGGTTAAATGAAGTGACGAGAGATGTAACGGAAAATTTAAATAAATATGAATTAGGTTTAGCAGCAGATAAGATTTATGAGTTTGTATGGAATGAGTACTGTGATTGGTATATTGAGTTAGCTAAGAAAAGACTTTATGGAGAGGATTTAGAAGCTAAAGCAACTGTTCAGAAAGTTTTAATCACTGTTTTAAAGGATATTTTAAAGTTCATGCATCCTTTTATGCCATTCATTACAGAGGAAATATGGTCTCATATGCCAGAAAAAGGAGATGCATTAATTGTTTCTGATTGGCCGACTTTTGATGAAAATGCTATACATGAGAAAAGTATTAATCAGATGAATGGATTAATGGATGCTATAAAAAACATTAGAATTGCACGAGCAAAGATGGATGTTTCTGTTAAAAGAAAAGCTAAATTATTAGTAGTAGCAGAAGGTGAAGTAAAGGAAAATATTATTAATAATAAGCAGTATTTAATTGACTTAGCTTCTTGTTCAGAAGTCGTTTTAGCTGATAAATCTGATATTTCAGACGACGCTGTAAGTGTTGTAATTGATGGCGGGGAGTTATTTATGCCTTTAGCTGATCTAATTAATTTTAAAGCTGAAATTGAAAGATTAACAGAAGAGAAAAATGAGTTTATTTCAGAGATTAAAAGAGCAAAGGGTAAGTTATCCAATAAAGGTTTTGTTAATAATGCACCTGATCATTTAGTAAAAGAAGAAGAAGATAAAATAGAGAAATATGAAGACATGTTAAAAGCAGTAGAAGAGAGAATTGATTCACTTAAAGAGAAGCTGTAGGGAGCTGGCTGATGAACTTCAATGAAGCGAAAGAATATATGATTTCTCTAGAATCAAGTGGCATTAATTTAGGCCTTAAGAGAATTAAGGCCTTATTAAAGGCCCTTGGCAATCCAGAAGAAGCATTAAAAATCATCCATGTAGCTGGTACCAACGGGAAAGGTTCTACCTCAAACTACATCTACAATATATTATTGAATGAGGGTTATGGAGTTGGTCTTTTTACAACACCAGAACTGACATCATATCATGATAAGTTTAGATATAATAATCAGATGATTACTGATGATGAGTATAGTGAGTTGCTAACAGAAATAAAAAGAACTGCGAATCAACACGAGATTAAACCTTCTGCATTTGAAGTACTAACCGCTTTAGCTATACTGTTTTTTAAAAGAAAAAAATTAGAATTTATAGTTTTAGAAGTGGGTATGGGTGGTTTAGAAGATGCAACAAATGCTATTGAAGACTCTATTATTTCTGTTATTACACCTATTGCCATGGATCACGGAGATTATTTGGGGGATACTTTAGAGAAAGTTGCTATGGCAAAAGCAGGAATTATTAAGAAAAATGGTCTAGTGGTTACCTCTAATAGGCATCCAAAGGTTTTAGAAGTTATTCAAGAAAAGATTAATGAAAAAAAAGCTTATTTAGAGTTAATTGATACTAGCAACTTTGAACTGTTAGACCATAATGTTTTTGGCATAAAATTTTATTATAACAATGACATTTATGAGTTATCCATGTCAGGTCTTTATCAGATAGAAAATGCAATATTGGCTATGGAAGCTTTAAACTTGTTAAGAGACATTAAAGGTGTTGAAATTTCAAAAGAGTCCATTATTAATGGTTTGAAAGATGCTAGTTGGGAAGGTCGTTTTGAAATGATCTGTGATCAACCATTGATGATTATTGATGGGGCACATAACCTAGCTGGCGCTATAGCTTTAAAAACAAGTTTGTTATCAATTTTTAAGGATAAAAAAGTATTAGGTGTTTTTTCAATGTTGAAAGATAAACCAGTTCAGGAGGTTTGCAAAGAATTGATGCCATTTTTTGAAGAAGTAATTATCACAGATATAAATAATCCTAGAGCTATGTCTAAAAAAGACTTAGAAGGGATTGTAAAGGAATATCATTCATCAGTAACCTATGAATCTTTAGAGTACTTAAAAAAGCATCTGATGCAGTTAGGTAAGGCATATGATGCTGTTATAATATTTGGTTCTTTATATATGATTGGTGAGTTTAAAACAATTGAATGTAATAAAAAATAGAGATGATTATTATTCATCTCTATTTTTATGATCAGTAACCAATAAATTTAATATATCACCATATAAAAACTGGGCTTCTTTTTCCCATTTTTCACAGATTAACTTAGCGTGGTTACAACTGATAACATTTAGTTTTAAATCCATTAAAGTATGATCTAACTCATCTACTTTTAATTCAACCAGGTATTCACCATCATCTAACTTAAAATAATCTGCTGAGATGTTGGTTCTTGCAATAATACGGTCTTTTTTACTATCCGCTTGATCGTTGATTAACCGTCTCAATTCTTTTGGAAGCCGTTCATTAAAATAATGAAGTGTGCGTTTACCATTTGTTGTTAAATAGTAGTGTTCATCATTTTCCGAGTCATTTATTTCAATCATATTAGAATCGATTAGTTCACTTAAATATTGCTGTAATTCAAAATAATTAATGAGCTCGTTTTCTAATATAAATTCTGTTGTTTGATTATTTGTTAAAGGCACACCAAAAGCTCTAAGCACCTGTAGAATGATTAACTTATTTTTTACTTCGATCTCTGAGTTATTATTAAACATTTTTCACCACCCTAAAAAAGTTTGCTAGATTATTGTATCATAAATTTTATGTATAAAAAAGCAATTATTATGGTTTCTATATTATATTGAAATTTCAGTTGATATTTTTAAATAAAATAGTAAAATGTATCATAGGAGTGATAAGATGAAAAATAAGTTTTTAGTATTACTATTAGTTGTGATTAGTATTTTGATTATTAGTTGTGATGATACACAACAAGAAGGTATTGTTACAAGCCAAACAATAGATGATGAAGTTGGTGAGAGTTCAGATGATGCACCTGAGGTAACAGATGAAAATAAAGCTGAAGAAAAGATTGTTGACATAGATGAAGATGAAACTGTAGATGAAACGGAAGGTAAAGTTGATGCTTTAGTTCCATCTGATGAAATAGTCATAGATTATCAAGAAGTAAGACCGAATGAAGCCGGACGTGTCATGGTAATCATGTACCATTCTTTAGGTGAAAAAGAATCCTACTATGTATCAACGCCAGATATTTTAAGAAAAAATCTTCAAGATTTATATGATAGGGATTATTTTCTTGTAAGTTTAAAGGATTTTGTTAACAACTCAATGGATGTGCCTGCTGGAAAAACGCCTGTTATTTTGACCTTTGATGATGGCCATCGAACAAATTTCAATATCATTGAAGAATCAGGTGAGTTAACAATAGATCCAGATTCTGCTGTTGGTATTATTGATAATTTTTATAATGAACACCCTGATTTTGGTCGGGCGGCAACTTTTTTTCTCAATTCAAATATATCTTTTTCTCAGATAGAACATAAGACATTTAAATTGAACTATTTAATTGAAAATGGATATGATCTTGGTAGCCATAGTTATGGACATGAGGACTTAACGGCGTTAGATGGAAAGGGTATACAAAAAACCTTAGGAAAAAATGTTCAATCCATTGAAAGTGTTCTAGAAGATTATACAGTAAATACTTTGGCATTGCCCTTTGGTAAAAGACCCAAGGAACCAAGTTTAGAAAAATATGTTTTTGAAGGTGTATATGAAGACGAGACTTATGAGTTTATTGCTGTGTTAAATGTTGGGTGGAATCCGACATTTGCACCGATTCATAAGGACTTTAATTATAAAAGTATCAATAGGGTTCAATCCGGATCAGGTGACTTTCAATTAAACTATTGGATTGATTATTTTGATGAGAACCCAGATAAAAAATATATTAGTGATGGAGTAATGGAGCAAATTTCAGTTCCTAAGATACTTGAAGAAAAAGTAGATCCTTCAACTATTGGTGAAAAAGAATTAATTATATATGAAAGGGATTAATAATGATAGATTTTAAAACAATCGGTATTATCATGGGTATTATTGCTATTATATCCATTCAATACACATTAAATGTTATGATTCGATTATTACGTGAAATCATTGACTTACTCAATATGATTCAAATGAAAAAGTAAATATATAATATAAGAATTTAAGGGAGGAATTGTGGATTACAACAAAGAAGCATTAATAATGCATGAGGAAAACAAAGGGAAGATTAGTGTTGAAAGTAAAATTGATTTGAAGACGAAGGATGATATGTCTATTGCCTATACCCCAGGCGTAGCAGAACCTTGTCGAAAAATTTATGAGAACAAAGCTGATGTTTATAAATACACAGCTAAGGGTAATTTAGTAGCCGTTGTAAGTGATGGTTCAGCTGTATTAGGTCTTGGAAATATTGGCGCTGAAGCATCTATGCCTGTTATGGAGGGTAAATGTATTTTATTTAAAGCCTTTGGAGCAGTTGATGCTTTTCCTATTTGCTTGAATACACAATCTGTTGATGAAATTGTTGAAACCGTTGTAAGAATGGCACCTACATTTGGTGGTATTAACTTAGAAGATATTTCTTCGCCCCGATGTGTACAAATTGAAGAAGCTTTAAAAGAAAAATTAGATATACCAATTTTCCATGATGACCAGCATGGAACGGCTGTAGTTGTAACGGCAGCCTTAATTAATGCTCTTAAGCTAACTAAAAAGAAGATAAAAGATATTCGTATTGTTGTTAATGGTGCGGGTGCAGCTGGTTTTGCCATTACTAAAATGCTAATTGATTTAGGTGTTGAAGACATTGTTGTTTGTGATTCAAAGGGTATTATTAGTAGTGAAAGATCTCAACTAAATTTTGTTAAAGAAAAGCTATTGAAAATAACCAATGAAAAAGATGTACAGGGTGGTTTATCTGTAGCAATGAAAGATTCAGATGTTTTTATTGGTGTATCTGCTAAAGATTTAGTAACAAAAGAGATGGTAGAATCTATGAGAAAAGATCCAATAATTTTCGCTATGGCGAATCCAGATCCGGAAATTATTCCGTCTTTGGCTTTTGAAGCTGGTGCTAAAATTGTTGGTACAGGGAGAAGCGATTATGATAATCAAATCAATAATGTTTTAGCTTTTCCGGGTATTTTTAGAGGAGCACTTGATGCTAGGGCGAGTGATATCAATGAAGCAATGAAAATTGCTGCTGCTTATGCCATTGCAGAAGTCATTGATGAAGGTGATTTAAAAACAAACCATGTCATTCCATCTGCTTTAGACCAATCTGTTGTAAAAGTTGTTGCTAAAGCTGTATATGATGCGGCCGTAGAAAGCGGTGTGTCAAGAATTTAATAAAGTTACGAATTAAAGTGGTTTAACCACTTTTTTTCATTGTAAAAGAAAGTAAAGTATTATAAAATAGTTGTACGTAAAAAGTTTATGGAGGTAATATTATGAAAGTTGAAGCGATGAATCGTGAAGTAGTTTTATCAAAGGAAGAAATTGCTGAACGTTGTATACAATTAGGAAAAAAAATAACTGAAGATTATAAGAATAAAAATTTACTGGTTATTTCATTAATGAAAGGCAGTTTTATATTTGCTGCAGATTTGGTTAGAGAGATCGATATTCCTGTAAGGATAGAGTTTATTACTACATCAAGCTATGGCCATGGTAAAGAGAGCTCTGGTGATGTTGTATTTAAACAAGATTTAGAAATTGAGAACTTAGAAAGCTTTGATGTGTTAATAGTTGATGATATTACAGATTCTGCTGTAACCATGACGAGTGTTATTAAACATTTGAAAAAGAAGCAGCCAAACTCTATCAAGTCTTGTGTATTGTTAGATAAACCATCCAGAAGAAAAGTTGCCTATGAAGCAGATTATATAGGCTTCACCATAGAAGATAAGTTTATCGTTGGGTACGGATTAAATTATGGAGATTATTACCGTAACATTGATCATGTTTTTGCATTTGTAGATTAATACTAAGGTGGCTATTATGCTGTTAAAAAGAAAAATACTTGTACTAATAGTTGGAATTTTACTAATAAGCACTGGCTGTATGAACCAGTACGCTGATGAGACGGCAAGGGTTGAGGAGATGGCTAAAGAGATTAATGAGGATTTACTATTGATTGAAGAAGCGATTCTAAAAGGTGGCCTTTCTTTCGAACATTTAGATCAAATGACTTTAACCAATGAGCAAATTTATAAGATGAATCAGCAATATGAAAGGAATACTTATGGTCTCTTTCATAATGAAGATGCGATTCATTCAACTGGAGTTTTAACAGGGTATAAAATAGTAGATTTTCCCTTAAAAAAGCGATTATATAAAACTCAGATGTTAGAGAATGTTTTGATTCATGCTTATAATAATTTTCCATTAATTGATCAAGCGTATTATCTTGAAGGCAATGGTTTGTTAAGAGTCTATCCTTCTGTGCGGGCAACGGATAATATTTCGCCAAAAACTAATTTTTTTGATATAAGAATATTTGAAGAAGTGAAGAGCAAAACAGAAGAAAAATTTAAATGGTTTTTAGTACCATATTTAAATCCCTCTGGACGTAACTGGGTCATTTCATTATTTAATCCAATTTATGCTGAAGATGAACTCCAAGGTGTTTTAGGCTATGATATCGTTGCATCAAACTTTGAAAATTTTTATATGGAGAAGGATATGTTGTTACTTAGCCATTCAGGGGATATTGTTAGTGTCGATTCTTCCTTGAACCAGCTCTTAAATATTAGAGAAAGAGACCATGATATTTATTATGAAGAGTTAATGACAGGGAAATTAGCTGATAAGAGTTATAATCTAAAAAACAGTAAAATAAGAGCCTTAAGAGTCATGTTTTCTAAAGTTACTCAAGGAGAAACGAATTTTTCGATGGTCTTGAACGAAGAATATTTTGTTATATCAAAACCTGTAAAAACTATTAACAGTTATTTAGTAAAAATAACAGAGATTAAGTAAAGGAGAGTGGTTTAAATATTTAAACAATTAGATTTGCAAACAAATCACTTTTTTATTTATATTACAATTTTTCTAGTTATTTTAATATCATTTTTTATCTTAAATATACAATCTTATTTCACGGACATTACCTATGAATCAATGAATCGTCAAGTAAGCAATATTGGTATGACGATTGAAAAAGAAATTCAAAAAATAGAAGAAGACATAATTTTTGATATATCAACTGGAATTTTAAATATTAATGATAATGATAACCTTAATATCAAAAGATTTTTTGGCAAGTACAGTAATGTGGTGGAAAGTATAACAATTTATAATGATCAAACGATTATTAAGTATAGTATTACTGAAAGTAATCATTTGAACCGAGTGCTCTTTACCAATGAAGAATATACTTTAACGAATGATATCGAATATAATTACTCTGATCATAAAAAAACAATAAAAGTGCCTTATACAAACCGATTCGGGATTTTAGAGTATAACTTTATTATTGAAGTAAATTATAATGAGGTTATAAAAGATGGTGTTGGTAACATTTATATTAATGGAGAATACTGGACCTGGTTTATTGATAATAAGGAAAACCTAGAACCCATCAGTTATTCTGAGACAAAAAATGTAAATGCAAGATTTCGTTTGACTTTCTTAGATGAAATCATCGAAGATTTAAATAAAGGTTATAAAGGGTTAATTCAAAACAATGTAGCTTATGGGAATATAGAAAATGTTTCCACATCATATTATCCAATACATGTTGGAGATGAGACTTATGGCATCGGTGTTTCTGTTTTTACCATGTCCTTAATAAAAGATATCACTTATAAAGTTTCATTATTATCATTTTTCTTTATTATACTCATAGCACAAGTGGTAATCTATTTTAATTATTTGATTGATAAAGAGAAAAAGATTTCTGCAGAATTAAATGAGTCAGAAGAAACCATACGAAGAATTATTGTTAATGTTCCCTTTGGTATTGTCTTATATGATGATGAAGAAGTTTTAGAAAAGAATACTTACGCAAGAGAAGAATTAAATATCCATAAAGGTAAGTTTAAAAACAAACCCTATGAAGATCTTTTTGTGCATGAAGATATTAACGAAGAGATTATTATTAAAATAAATGATAATGGTAAAGACCGTTGGATTCTTAAAAAGTTAACTACTATTAAGTTCAATAAAGAACCTGTAAACTTCATTTCCTTTATTGATGTAACACTCATCAATAGAGCGAAAGAATTAGCAGAGGAATCCAGTCGAGCCAAAACTAGATTTTTAACCATGGTATCTCATGAGGTGCGAACACCTTTAAATGGTATTATTGCTGCGACTGATTTACTTGAAGATACAAGTCTTAACACTGCTGAAGCTGAAGAGTACATTGCTACAGTCAAGCAATCTTCTATTAGTCTTTTGTCTATGATCAATGATATTTTAGAGATGTCTAAAATAGAAAGTGGGCGAATAACTGTTAACAGTTCATGGATCCAGTTAGAAGAAATCGTTAATAGTGTTTATAACCAAATGAAACCTTTGGTGCGATCAAAACCAATAGATTATAGTCTTTCCTATGATGAAGAAATTCCTAAAAATATATGGACAGATGAAAATAAGATGAGACAAGTGTTAATCAATTTAATTGGCAATGCAATAAAATTTACGCACGAAGGTCACATTTTGGTTAAAATTGATTTAAAAGAGAAAAAAGAAACAACAGTACTGATTGGTTTTAGAGTGATCGATACAGGTATAGGTATTCCAGAAGACCAACTTGAAAGTGTATTTGATAAGTTTGTTCAAGTAGAGGATGATAATAACCGTAAGTACCAAGGCAGTGGTTTAGGGACAACAATTACGAGAGAGTTGTTGACTTTGCTTGGTAGCGAAATTAATGTGTTTAGCCCCAATATTACTTTTGATGAAAATCTGGGTAGTGAGTTTATATTTGATTTAGAAGTTAAGTATAAAAATAATTTAGTTGAAGAAAATCATGAGCAAATTGTAGATGGCACAGATTTAAAAGTATTACTAGCAGATGATAACCATGTAAATGCAAAAATTAGTAAAAGAATCCTTGAAAATTTTGGATTTGATGTGACTGTTGTAAATGATGGACAAGCAGCAGTAGATGCCTTTGACCATAGTTTTGATCTCATTTTAATGGATATTCAAATGCCAATTAAAGATGGCTTTGAGGCAACTTGTGAAATTAGACAGTTATCTAAAGAAGTTATTATTATTGCATTGACAGCTAATGATGTAGAAACGGTAAATAATGATGGGGCAGATTGCGGTATTAATGGTATTATTGAGAAGCCCTTTACAAAGGAAAAAGTTAAAAAAATAATTAAAAATTTAAATAATTAGTTATTTGCCACCTATTTAGGGTATAAACACTTTAAGGATAGGTGGTGTTTTTTATGGATAAACCAAATTATAGTAAAAAATCAATTATTTTTGTTGTAACAATTGTAGTTTTAGGGATGTTTTATAATCCCATTGTAAATTTTTTAGTGAATGTTTTATGGTTTAGGTCAGTTAATTACTTTTCAACTTTTTGGATTATAGTTTCCACAAAAGCAATATTATTTGTACCATTAACAATAGTTATTGGTCTTTTAATATATTTTTATATTGATGCTTTGAGTAAAAACTATGTTCAATATTTTGGTGATGAGTTTGGTGGAAAAATTAAGCACAAAAAGAAAAAAACAATAGCTGGCTCTTTACTGATTGGTTCGTTGTTTAGTTTTAGTATTTCCAATTATATTTGGAAAGATGTATTGATGTTTCTAAATGCTGAACAATTTGGAAAAGTTGACCCAATCTTTGGTAATGACATTGGGTTTTATGTTTTTAAATTACCATTGATAAGAAGTTTTCTATCTATGTTAATTTTCATATTATTTTGGATGATGCTGTTTACAGTTATATATTTTTCAATCATCTATAAGAAAAAGAAGATTCGAAAAGAAAAAGTTATTGATTTTAATGAATACAATAAACGTATGAGTATTAAGCAAATATTTTGTTCTCACTCATACAAGTCCCTTATTAGAGCGTTAACAATCTTCGCTGTTGCCATTATGGTACTCGTTGGTATTAACTATTATCTATTGTCTTATAATTTGCTCTATTCGTCATTAGGTGTAATCTATGGCGCAGGGTATGCTGATGTTAAAGTAACGCTTCTTGTTTACCGTGGTTTATCAGTGTTATCGTTAGTGGCAGCTGGGGCCATCATATACGGTTATAAAAAAGGGAACTTTAAAGTTGCCATCGGTGGTCCAATATCAGTAGTTGGGATTCATCTTATTGGTTTTATAGTTGCTTTAGTTGTACAACAATTAGTTGTTTTACCAGATGAAATTAGAAAAGAAGAACCTTATATTTCATCAAACATTGAAATGACCCAGGACGCCTTTGGAATCAATAATGTAGATTTTATTGACTTTGATCCCAATGAAACATTAGATTATGATGAATTAATGGCAGAACAGGACATCGTAAATAATATTATGATCAATGATGATCGGCCATTAAAACAAACTTTTAATGAGATTCAAGGAATCAGATCTTACTACGTTTTTAATGATATTGATGTGGATCGTTATACTATTAATGGGGAATATAGACAAATGTTTATTGCCCCACGTGAAATGGATTCTTCAAGATTAGGCGCTGATGCCAATACTTGGATTAATCAACACTTTAAATATACACATGGATTTGGCTTGGCTATGGCACCTGTTAGTACTGTGAATGATGATGGCCAACCCACA
>Ga0102926_1000939_pt1 | contig 17296 bp, 15 predicted proteins | sample SalPonR1_A_D2_MG_FD_78173 | JGI IMG/M metagenome (GOLD analysis project Ga0102926, IMG submission 78173) | Salt pond soil microbial communities from South San Francisco under conditions of wetland restoration - Salt Pond MetaG R1_A_D2_MG | ecosystem: Environmental > Aquatic > Marine > Intertidal...
CATTTTGATATCGTGTGCGTTATCTAAAACGAGTTGCTCAACAACGATTCCTTAGATTTTATCAGATACCATTAGTTTACCTCCGTGAAATGTGATTTGCATGATCAATTCTATATTTTAATTTGATTTTGTCGCAATGTCAATACTAAATTAGAGATTCCCATTCCTCATACATTTTTTTTAGGTTTTTTTCAAGAATTTCATAGTTCTGTGACAGATTTTGCATTTTTTCAAAGTTTTTAGCGACTTCATCAGTGCACATCATTTTTTCAAGCCGGGCTTTTTCTTTTTCGGTGTCGGCTATTTCTGATTCGATTCTTTGAAGACGCTTTTTTTCATCGCGGACCAGTTTTTCTTCTTCTTTGCGGCGTTTGCGTTCCTCTTTTATTTGAGTTTTGGTTTTTGTTTCGACTGTAGTTTCAGCATTAAGTTCTTCGAGCAAAAGCTTTTTCTCTATAAAATCGTCATAGTTTCCTAGATAAGTTTCCATTTTGTCTTCCGACATATCGAATATCCGGTCGCAAACGCTGTTGAGGAAGTACCTGTCATGGGAAATTGTCAAAAATGTTCCTTCATATGAGGCCAGGGCGTTTTCAAGGGCTTCTTTTGAAGGTATATCCAAATGGTTTGTGGGCTCGTCAAGTAGAAGCATGTTGGATTTCGACTGCATCAGTTTAAGCAGGGAAACCCGACTTTTTTCGCCTCCGCTAAGGCTGCCGATCTTTTTAAACACGTCGTCTCCATAAAAAAGAAAAGTCCCCAGAAGCGTCCTGATTTCTGTATTTGTCAAATGCGGGTTTTGCGATGCTATTTCATCGAATATGTCGTTGCTTTCGCACAGTCCTTTTAGTTCCTGGTCGTAGTATCCGAAATGCACATTGTGCCCGGTCTTGACTTCTCCTGTGTCGGCTTGTATTTGACCAAGAAGTATTTTGAAAAGAGTGGTCTTGCCTATTCCGTTTGGGCCGATTATTCCGATTTTGTCGTTTCTGTATATGTCGAATTCTATATTCTTGAAGATTGTTCGACCCGAAAAACTTTTGGAGAGGTTTTTTGCAAACAGTACATCATTTCCGCTTTTTATTTGAGTTTGGAATCTTATTTTGGCCTTGTCCCGCATTGACTCGGGTTTTTCTATTCTTTCAATCTTTTGGAGTTTCTTTTCTCTGCTGGCGGCTCTTTTGGCTAACTTTTCAGTGCCTCTTTGCTTGAAACGGCGCACTATTTCCTGCTGTTTTTCTATTTCCTTTTGTGTTTCCAAATATTTTTTCAGTTGCACTTCCTGCTGGCTCTTTTTGAATTTAACAAAGTCTGAATACTTGCCCTTGTGAGAAATCAAGCCCTTGTTTTCTATTTCGAATATGCGGTTGGATACTTGGTCTATGAAATAGCGGTCATGTGAAATCAGCAAAACACTGTTGTCGTAATTTTTCAAGTAGCTTTCAAGCCAGTTTATAGCATTAATGTCCAAATGGTTTGTAGGTTCATCGAGCAGGAGTATCTCCGGCTTTCCCAGAAGAAGCTTTGCTATGTTGAGTCTGGACTTTTGTCCCCCGCTCAAGTCATTTACAGATTTTTTAAAATCTTCTTCTTCAAAACCCAATCCGTTCAAAACGCCTCGTATTTCGCTTCTGTATCCGTATCCGTTCATAGATTCAAAAGTTTCGCGGAGATGAGAGTACTGGTTTAGAATTTTCTCGTAGGATGGATCTTGCCGGTCATTAAATGAAGATATGGAGTGCTCAAGCTCGTGGAGCTTGCTTTCCATCTCTACAAGGTGCTTGAATACTTCGGTGCAAGCGGATTCTATTGTTAATGAATTGGCGAATACTGGCGTTTGTTCCAAATACCCCAAGCTGGTTCCCTTGGGTATAAAAAGAGTTCCGCTGTCTACTGGAAGACGGCCGGAAATCATTTTGAAGAGTGTGCTCTTTCCGCAACCGTTTTTGCCTATAAGGCCTATCTTGTCGCCTTTGTCGACGGTAAAGCTTATATTCTCCAATATGGATTCCACACCAAAACTTTTATTCAAATTGTTTGCTGTCACAGTAATCATATTTCAATTCCTTTACTTTTGTGTACTATTTCTTTTTTGTAGACAATAAATTGATAAAAATTTGACATATATTTTATGAAATGCTATACTTTCCATGTTGAATTACTATTTTAATTATAGGGGTTTTTAATATGGAAAAAAAGGATAAAGTTTCGATGGCGGCCATAAGAAGGTTGCCCAAATACTATAGATATCTGAAAGACCTTATCGACAAGGATGTTGAGAAAATCTCATCCAAAGAACTCGGAAATATAATGGGTTTTACTGCCTCCCAAATCAGGCAGGACCTAAACAACTTCGGTGGTTTCGGCCAGCAGGGTTATGGATACAATGTGAGGGAGCTGCATGGCGAAGTTGGGAAAATACTTGGTCTTTACAAGAACTACGAAGTAGTTATAATAGGGGCGGGTAATCTCGGACAGGCACTTTCAAACTATACGAATTTTGAAAAAACTGGATTCAACTGCAAGGCCATGTTCGATGTCAATCCCCGTTTGATTGGAATGGCAATAAGAGACATAGTTGTCTATGATTTTGACGACATCGAAGATTATCTTGAAAACAACGATGTTGACATAGCCTTCGTTTGTACTAACAAGGAAAGCGCTCAGGATGTAGCTTCGAAAATTGCCAATACCGGCAAAATCAGCGCCATATGGAATTTTGCGCCTACGGATATAGTGACCCCGGAGGGGATTGTAGTGGAGAATGTTCATCTGATAGACAGTCTTCTTACTGTAACTTACAGAATAAAGGACTGAAAGTCTATATAATAAACTATATATAAAAAAGAAACCAAGGAAATTTTCCTTGGTTTTTCTTTTTTATCGACTATTCCGGTTGGGGAGCATCTACAGGGCAAACGTTGGCGCAAGCGCCGCAGTCAATGCACGAATCGGCGTCGATTACGTATTTGTCGTCTCCTGCACTAATAGCGTCTACAGGACATTCCGCTTCGCAAGCACCACAATTGATGCAAGCATCATTGATTTTATAAGCCATTGAATTCCGCCTCCTTTAGTAAAAATATCATTCAAAGTGATTATACAACAAAAAGCGGCTGAAACAATGGAAAAAAGCGAAAAAACATTTAAAAATTTTAATTACTTGCCACAATTAGATGTTAAAACGGTTATTAGACTTTTTACCAAAGCGATAAAGGGATATAATGAAAAAGGAGGACTTACTTTAAACCAGGGAGGTGGGCATATGAGTGTAATAATTTCAGACAGTCCCAACGGCAGGGTTTGTGTATCTGAAAATGTTGTAAAAGATATTGTAAAATCTGCTGCAAAGTTTATTGAGGGCGTCGAAAAAGTAAAAAAAATAAACATATCTATATATAAAGAGGAAATGATTGTTAATTTATTAATAATCTGCGGAAATAATGCCTTTGTAAAAAAATCAATTGAAGATATACAGAACAGTCTGAAAATTCAAATAAGAAAACGGCTGGGAATTAGTGTTTCTAGGGTTAACGTAACAATTTGACTTTTATTATCGGACTTTGAATATTTGAAGTATTTTTAAATAAAAAAAGCAATAGGAAATATTTACAATAAAAAATTGCTATGTTATCATACAAATGTATGAGGAATGAGTTTTTATAAATAGCAAAAAAGTTAAAAGTTTCACAAAGTAATTTTAATATGTTTGCAATTCAATATTATATAAAAACTATTATGAGGAGGCCTATTAAATGGCAGAAAAAATGTTGAATCCACATGAAATGGCACAACAACAACTCAAAAAGGCTTGCGATCTTCTTGGTGCAGATCCGGCTGTTTACGAATTGCTGAAAGAACCAAAAAGATGTGCTGAAGTATCAATACCTGTAAAAATGGACAATGGAGAAGTAAAATGCTTCAAAGGTTTCAGATCCATGCACAGTGATGCTGTAGGACCTGGAAAAGGCGGAATAAGGTTCCACCAGAATGTATCATTGGAAGAAGTAAAAGCGCTTTCTACATGGATGACATTCAAGTGCTCAGTAACAGGAATTCCCTACGGCGGAGGAAAAGGCGGAATCATAGTAGATCCCAGAGAACTTTCCGAAGGCGAGCTTCAAAGGTTGTCAAGAGGTTACATAAGAGCAGTTGCGGACATCATTGGAGACAATGTAGACGTTCCAGCACCTGACGTAAATACAAATGGACAAATAATGTCTTGGATGATCGATGAGTATGAAACGATCAAAAGACATAAAGAGCCTGGCGTAATAACTGGAAAACCTGTTACATTCAATGGATCTTTGGCCAGAACTGAAGCTACAGGATACGGTGTTGCACTCATGGCAAGAAGAGCCGCAGAAAAAATCGGCTTGGAATGGAAAGGCGCAAGAGTTTCTGTTCAAGGATTTGGAAATGTAGGTTCTTTCACTGCACTCTTCCTGCATCAGTTGGGAGCTAAAGTTGTAGCTATAGCCGACATTAGCGGAACAATGGTTGACGACAACGGTCTTGACATACCTGCTCTCATTGACTATGTATACAAAGATGGAAACAAGGTAATCAAGGGATTCCAAGGAAAAGAAACTACAGATGGAAAAGATATCTTCAGTGTGCCGGTTGATGTACTTCTTCCAGCAGCTCTTGAAGGACAAATCACTGGTGAAGTTGCTAAAATAATCGATGCCAAAATTGTTTGCGAAGGCGCAAACGGACCTACTACTCCAGAAGGCGACAAGGTGCTCCAAGACAGAGGAATCATACTCGTTCCGGATATTCTTGCCAACGCAGGAGGCGTAACTGTTTCATACTTCGAGTGGGTTCAAAACCTTCAAAACTTCTATTGGACTTTCGAAGATGTTCAAGGAAAACAAGAAGACCTCATGAACAAGGCGTTCGACGAAATATGGGCCCTCAAAGATGAGTTCAACACTGACATGAGAACAGCAGCTTTCATGAAGTCAGTAAGAATAGTAGCGACTGCAATGAAGTGGAGAGGCTGGTACTAAACCAACCGATCATTGACAGAAATCTAAAGAAGACACCGCATTCCAATTGGAATGCGGTGTTTATGTTTTTTGAGAAAATGAATCTTTTAAAATATAGAAGGATTTATACCAATACACTGGTCTAATCAAAAAGGCAGTTTTGAAAAATCATTTTGCCGTTTCCGGCAAGCCCTGTGTCGTAATCCAAGTTGGGGAAAATTTTTTCAAGCTTGCTCTTTTCCAAATCCCCCTTTATATAGGAGTCGGCGGCAGAAATTCTGACGACAGCATGGGAAACGGCGTCCTGGTAAAGGTCGAAAAAACTTTTGTTTGAATATTCGCCGGTAACCGGGTGACGCCATCTTTTATTGGCTGTGTTGGCGTAATCTATTGATTTGATTTTTTCAGTATTGTAAACTGAGGCCCTGCAAAGTCCTTTTGTCCCGAGAAATGAGTCTGTGAGAGCAAAAAGAGGTTTTTTGAATCCAAAGGGGTCATGAAGGAGTCTTAGAGACAATTTCATTGTTTTGAGCGATTTGAGAATTTCACTGGCGGAAATTGTTTTTCCGTATAGGTGTGAAATCCATTTTGAAAAATCCCCGTAGGCGCAAAGTACATCGTCTGAAGTTTCCAAAAAAGCGGATCTGTCAATCAGTTTTGGAGCTTTACACAGCATCTTTTCTGCAAGGAGCATGTCCAGTATTGTTTCAAGCCGCTTGTGGTGGGCTGCGTATTCCGGGTCTTGTCCGGTATAATCGAATCCGGAAAAAAAGAATATGTAGGGATGGCATATTGTATCCATGCTGTAATGGCATATTAGACCGAAAATGCATGCGGATTTCATGTCAGTGCAATCTTTGCAAATGGCGAGATCATTTAACATACCCATAAGAAATTCTCCGGTTTTTTCCTTGTGCATTCTGTTTCCTATGCCCGAGAGCGAACTGCGGTTCCAAGGAAATATTTCACTGTAGAGGAAGGGGTCGGGACCCTGAAGGCTGTCGTTGAAGAGACCCGGATGCATTCTTGCAGAAGATTTGAATTTGTTTGTTTCGGACAATTTGTTTAGAACATCGTAACCCATGAATATATGGGACAGGATGTCAGGCATAAAAACACCTCTCTTCATATTTTTCCATATAATATATACTACCCATATTCTTTAATATCTACAGCTCTTATTATATAATAAAGGGAAAGTGTATAAAATACGCTGCACACCCAAAAAGAGGAGAACTTCATGAAAAAAGAGGAAAGAAGTTGGATTTTATATGATTGGGCAAATTCGGCATATTCAATTGCAATAACAACAGCCATTCTTCCCTTGTATTACAAGAATATCGCTGCGGGCGTTTCAACAAGTCTTTCAACAGCGTATTGGGGTTATGCAAATTCTCTGGCCACAATCCTTGTTTCGGTGCTTGCCCCCATTCTTGGAACCATTGCAGACTACAGGGGCTACAAGAAGAAGTTTTTTCTGTTTTTCTTCCTCGTGGGAGTGATTTTCACAGCGGCGCTTTCCACGGTTGGCGAAGGCGAATGGGTCAAGTGCCTGGTCTTATATATTTTTACAGTCATAGGTTTTGCCGGAGCCAACATTTTTTATGACGCATTTCTTGTAGATGTTACAGTAACTGAAAGGATGGACTGGGTTTCATCGAATGGATTCGCTTTTGGATACATAGGCAGCACAATACCTTTTATTGCAGGCATAGTTATAATAATGAAAGCTGAACTGCTTGGATTGAGCGTTTCTTCCGCCACAAGACTTTCCTTTGTTATTACAGCTCTCTGGTGGGGAGTTTTCACAATACCAATGCTGAGGAACGTAAAGCAGGTAAATTACATAGAGCGTGAGCCCAAGCCTGTCATCAAGTCTTTCAAGAGGCTATACGGAACAATAGTGGACATCTCAAAACACAAACAGATTTTTACATTTCTATTGGCCTATTTTTTCTATATAGACGGTGTTGACACAATAATAAAAATGGCTGCTGTGTATGGTTCTGATGTCGGCATTTCAGGGAACGACCTCTTAGTGGTGCTTTTGGCGACGCAATTCGTAGCTTTTCCATTCGCCTTGCTTTACGGGAAACTTTCAAAAAAATTTAAAGGAAAGAGAATGCTCTACGTAGGTATTAGCATATATATAGGAATATGCTCCTATGCTTATTTTATTGAAACAACAAGGCAGTTTTGGCTTCTTGCCATGCTTGTTGCATCATCTCAGGGAGGAATTCAGGCGCTGAGCCGTTCATATTTTGCAAAACTGGTGCCTAAGGACAAGTCCAATGAATTTTTCGGCATATACAATATTTTCGGGAAATTCGCCACATTCATGGGACCGCTTTTAATGGCCGTGGTTTCGCAGATTTCGGGAAATTCACGTTTGGGCGTGTTCAGCGTAATCGTTCTTTTCGTTTTGGGCGGCCTTGTTTTGCGCAAGGTTCCAGAAATGGACAGGGACAATAACAGTTAAGGAAAGAGGGGATTTGTTTGTTGGGAACATTTGCAAACGCAGCGGGTATAGTGATAGGAAGCACGATAGGGCTTGTTTTCGGAAGCAGGATACCTGAAAGGTATAACCAGACAATAATAAAGGCCATAGCCCTGGCGGTAATATTGATGGGTATACAGAATGCACTGAAGGCCCAGAATATGCTCTTTGTAATAATAAGTCTTTTTCTGGGAAGTTATTTGGGAGAGTACTGGGACATTGAGGCCAAGCTTGAAAAACTGGGCGCATGGTTGGAAAAAAAGATTTCAAAAGCGGGGAATTCATTTTCAAAGGGCTTCGTAGCAGCTACATTGCTGCATTGTGTTGGTTCGATGGCTATAATAGGAGCCTTGGAGGGCGGCCTTTCAGGAAACCATCAAATATTATATGCCAAATCTGTGCTGGATGGGGCTATCGATATTGTTCTTGCGTCGACCCTTGGAGCAGGTGTAATCTTTTCATCCATATCTGTATTAATTTATCAGGGTAGCATAGTTATTGCGGCTTCTTTTTTGAAACAGTTTCTTGTTGAATCCGTAGTCATGGAAATGTCGGCCATAGGCGGACTTCTTATCATTGCAATGGGTATCAACATGCTTGACTCAAAGAAGATAAGGGTGGGCAACATGCTTCCGGCAATTTTTATGCCGCTGCTTTATTTTGCTATAAAAACAGGATTTGGATTTTAATTTTATATTTAGCTGACGTGCGCGCGCTTTGCAGGAGTTAATCTCCAGGAAAGTGCGCGTTTTAAATTGAATGTGTTTAAAAAATTTGCAAAAGCAGTTGAAATTTTTGAGTATTTGTATTAAAGTAGTAATTGGGTTAGCACTCAACTAAAGAGAGTGCTAATAATACTAAAAATAAAACACTAATATAAAAAAGGAGGGTTTAAATTGAATATCAAACCATTGGGGGACAGAGTTGTAATTAAGAAAGTGGATGCTGTTGAAAAGACAAAGAGCGGCATTGTGCTTCCCGGTCAGGCAAAGGAGCAGCCGCAGATGGCAGAAGTAGTGGCTGTAGGTCCCGGAGGCATGGTCGACGGCAAGAAGGTGGAAATGCAGATTTCTGTAGGTGAAAAGGTTATATTTTCCAAGTATTCGGGCACCGAGGTTAAATACGACGGGCAAGAGTACACAATTGTCAAACAGAACGATATACTTGCAGTAGTGGAATAGATAAAAAACAAGACGGAGGGAAATAAAATGGCTAAAGAAATCAAATTTGGAGAAGACGCCAGAAGGAAACTCGAAGAAGGCGTAAACAAATTAGCAAACACAGTTAAAGTTACACTGGGACCAAAAGGCAGGAATGTAATTTTAGACAAGAAATTTGGATCGCCGCTTATTACAAATGACGGCGTTACAATCGCAAGAGAAATAGAACTGGAAGACGCGTATGAAAATATGGGAGCCCAGCTTGTAAAAGAAGTTGCTACAAAAACAAACGATGTTGCCGGTGATGGAACTACTACGGCAACTCTACTTGCCCAGGCAATAATAAGGGAAGGGCTTAGAAACGTAGCAGCCGGAGCAAACCCGATGATTCTTAAAAAAGGAATCGAAGGAGCAGTTGAAGTTGCTGTGGAAGAGATAAAAGGAAATTCCAAAATGATAGACAGCAAGGAAGCTATCGCTCAGGTTGCCTCCATATCAGCATCAGATGAAAACATTGGAAGCCTGATCGCCGATGCAATGGACAAGGTCGGCAAGGACGGAGTCATTACCGTTGAAGAAGGCAAGACAATGGGAACCCATCTTGAAGTTGTGGAAGGAATGCAGTTTGACAGAGGATACCTCTCGCCATACATGGTTACAGATACAGAAAAGATGGAAGCGGCTCTTAACAATCCCTACATTCTTATAACAGACAAGAAAATCAGCAACATACAGGAAATTCTTCCGCTTCTTGAAAAAATTGTTCAACAAGGCAAGAAGCTTCTCATTATAGCCGAGGACATAGAAGGTGAAGCTTTGGCTACATTGGTGGTCAATAAGCTTAGAGGAACATTCGAAGCTGTTGCTGTAAAGGCTCCAGGATTTGGAGACAGAAGAAAAGCAATGCTTCAGGATATAGCGACACTTACTGGGGGAACAATTATTTCAGAAGAAGTCGGACTGGACTTGAAAGAAGCAACCTTGGACATGCTTGGAACAGCAAACACAATTAAAGTTTCAAAAGAGAATACAACAATAGTTGATGGAGCTGGAATAGAAAGTGAAATCGTAGACAGAATCAGTCAAATCAAGGCTCAAATAGAGGAAAGCACTTCCGACTTTGACATAGAGAAGCTTCAGGAAAGACTTGCCAAGCTCTCAGGAGGAGTTGCGGTAATCCAAGTTGGAGCTGCCACTGAATCCGAGATGAAGGAAAGAAAGCTTAGAATAGAAGATGCCTTGAATGCAACAAGGGCGGCAGTAGAAGAAGGAATTGTGCCGGGTGGCGGAACTGCTTTGATTAACATTATCCCTACAATTGAAAAACTTATAGAAGGACTTGAAGGCGACGAAAAAACAGGCGTTGTAATAATTAAGCGCTCGCTTGAGGAGCCTGTAAGGCAAATTGTTGCAAATGCAGGACTTGAAGGTTCTGTAGTTGTTGAAAAGCTTAAAGTCAGCGAACAGGGAATGGGCTTCGACGCCCTCAGGGGTGATTATGTAGACATGCTCAAAGCCGGAATAGTGGATCCTACAAAGGTTACCCGTTCAGCTCTTCAAAATGCGGCTTCAATTTCAGCTTTGTTCCTGACAACCGAATCAGCGGTTGTAGACCTTCCAGAGGGCGAAGATGCAATGGGCGGAATGCCGGGTGGAATGCCGGGCGGAATGCCGGGCGGAATGCCGGGAATGATGTAGGTTAGCAAAAGAAGTTGGCAGTAACAGCGGGCAGCTGGCAGCTGGCAGTGGACAGGAAGAACTTAAATACAAAAGATTAAGAACAAAAACTAAAGGCAAAGAGAAAAAGAAAGTTTGTCAGTTGGTCAGTTGGAAAGGAAAAGCAAAGACAGCGGGCAGCTGGCAGCTGGCAGTGGGCAGGAAAAGATTTAAGAACAACTGTTTTGCAGCTTTCCGAATAAAAAAAATTGAAAACCCGGCAGTTGCGGAATGCTTAGAACATGCGCCGCAATTGCCGGGTTTTTTCATATTTTGTATTTAATATGTCTTTCAATCAGATGAAAATTCCATATTCTTTGATTTCGTTGGAATTATTCGCTTCAGCATTTTTGACAATTATTTCTCTCTTGCTTTCTTCAACATCGCTTATGAATAGAGTGTATTCTCCATTGTAGAGGCTTTCGTCGCGGTGGCGGAACATGTTGCCTATCATGAGGCCTATCAGAGAGCCTACTGTTGCGCCATAGAAAACGATTACCATTGAAACAATTACTGGAACGGTTGTAATGGATGCGGAACTAAGCCCCATATAGACAGCCATGAGGGATGAAACGCCCCCAACAATTGCTCCCAGTATCATACCTCTTTTTGCATATGATATGTGAAGCTTAGATATTTCATTGTATTTTCCCAACATGACGCCGGAAACATAATTCTCTTCTTTGTTGTCATATTCTTTCTTGTCGGAAATAATTTGCATGTGTCCCTTTACACCTTGTTTTTTTCGCATAACTTTAGCAAACTTCCTTAAATCTGCTATATTATTGAATCGGACAATGTAGTTAGTCATTTTCATCACCTCTTTTTTTAGTCTGACATCACAACCTATTTATATATTGATAATTACCCCGATAAATAAAAGTCAAACAAAAACACAGAAAATTCAGAAAATGAAGGAGGAAGCAATTTATATCAATAGAGATTGAAAATATTTCTATAGCTGTTTTCGTAAATCTTGAAGTCGTTATTGCCAAAGAGTATGAAGCGTATTTCATCCATTGGGCTTTCTTCAATAAAATCGCGAGTGGTTTCCATAGCTATCTTGGCGGCCATATCTTTCGGGAATCTGTATATGCCCGTGCTGATTGCGGGAAAGGCAATTGATTTTATGTGATTTTCCGCCGCAAGGCGTAAAATGCTGACATAGGCCTTTTGCAGAATTTCCGATTCCTGTCGAGTGCCGTCTTTCCATATAGGACCTACTGCGTGGATTACATAATCGGCCTTTAGGCGGCCGGCCTTTGTTATGACAGCCTGGCCAGGGGGGCATTTCCCACTTTTTTTTCTTATGTCCCTGCATTCCTCAAGTATTTGGGGACCGCCAGCTTTGTGTATGGCACCATCTACACCGCCTCCTCCTAGAAGTGATGAATTAGCTGCATTTACAATGGCCTGGGTGTCTTCAAGAGTGATGTCACCTTTTTTGATTATTATTTCTGCAGATTTGTAATTGAAGCTTAAATCCGAATTGGTCATTTTAACACCTCCTTTTCGGTTGGCACTGTCATTCTTATTATATCCGCACATTTGAATTTCATTCAATTGTTTAAAATTTTATGTTTAATTATGACTTCGTTTTATTTTAATATACATGTATAATTAAAGAGAACAGTTTGCGGTTGACAAACAAAATCATATCTGATATTTTTATTATCAACATAATAGATGAGATAAGATATACGCACTTGTATAGTATTGGAGATATGGTCCAAAAGTTTCTACCGGGCAACCGTAAATTGACCGACTACAGGTGAAGTTATTTGATGTATGAATCCAGAATAATTTCACTGGGAATTTGTTCTGGATTTTTTCGTATTTAAAAGAAAAGAAAGGATGGTTGATATGGAAGGAAAAATTTTAAAAGAAGGTCTCACGTTTGATGATGTTCTACTGGTGCCGCAGAAGTCTGAAATTTTACCGGGGCAGGTTGATTTGAAAACGCAGCTGACCAAGAGCATCAAGCTTAACATACCCCTAATGAGCGCCGGAATGGATACGGTCACAGAAGCCAAGATGGCAATTTCAATGGCCAGAGAGGGCGGCATAGGAATAATTCATAAGAATATGTCCATCGAAGAACAGGCAATGGAGGTGGACAAAGTAAAAAGAAGCGAGCACGGAGTAATAACAGATCCTTTCTTTCTTTCACCTGAGCACAAACTCGAGGACGCTTTTGAGCTTATGAGCAGATATCACATCTCAGGAGTACCCATCACTGACGAAAACAATATTCTGGTAGGAATTCTCACCAATAGAGACGTTCGTTTCGAAAATGATCCCCAACTCCCAATCAAGGACGTAATGACAAAAGAAAGACTTATAACAGCCAAGGAAGGCACTTCCATGAAAGAGGCTGAAAACATACTCAAGAAGTGGAAAGTTGAAAAACTTCCTATTGTAGACAAGCAGGGTCACCTCAAGGGACTCATAACCATAAAGGATATTGAAAAAGCCATCAAATACCCCAACAGGGCAACAGACCAAGGAGGAAGACTCCTTTGCGGAGCGGCTGTAGGGGTTACCGGAAATATCATGGACAGAGTGGAAGCCCTTGTAAATGCGGGAGTCGACCTTGTGGTGGTTGATACTGCCCATGGACATTCCATAGGGGTTTTCGAGGCGACAAAAAAAATAAAGAAATCCTTTCCTGAAGTTCAGCTTCTTGTTGGAAATGTAGCAACGGCTGAAGCAACTGAAGAATTGATAGAGGCGGGAGCTGACGCTGTAAAGGTAGGAATAGGACCCGGGTCCATATGCACCACCAGAGTAATAGCGGGCATAGGAGTACCTCAAATTACAGCAATCCGCGATTGTGCAGAGGTTGGGGCCAGACATGGAATTCCTATAATTGCAGATGGTGGAATCAAGTTTTCCGGCGACATAGTCAAGGCCATTGCCGCTGGAGCAAAGGTATGCATGCTCGGATCGCTTTTTGCCGGAACAGAGGAAAGCCCGGGGGAAACTGTTTTATACAGAGGAAGACGATTCAAGGCTTACAGGGGAATGGGGTCCATGGCGGCTATGAAGGCTGGAAGCAAGGATAGATATTTTCAGGAAAACGCAAAGAAATTCGTCCCTGAAGGGATAGAAGGCAGAGTTCAATTTAAAGGATCGCTGGGAGAAATAGTATTCCAACTCATGGGAGGGCTAAAGGCCGGAATGGGATATTGCGGAACCCCTACAATAGAGGACTTGATTAATGACGGGAAATTCATTAAAATTACAGGTGCGGGGTTGAAGGAAAGCCATCCCCACGACATATATATAGTCAAGGAAGCGCCGAACTACAGTGTATCGGTGGATGAATAAACAAGTGGAGGGAACATGCTAATGGAAAGAGAACTGATCTTGGTCATCGACTTCGGAGGCCAATACAACCAGCTTATAGCACGAAGGGTAAGAGAGGCCAATGTCTATTGTGAAGTCATGTCCTACAAAACTTCCATAGAAGCTATAAAGGATAGAAATCCCAAAGGGATTATTTTCACAGGAGGACCGGCAAGCGTTTATGCAGACAATGCCCCTACTATTTCCAGGGGAATATTTGAATTGGGTGTTCCGGTTCTTGGCATATGCTATGGTGGACAGCTTATGGCCGAGATTTTTGGAGGCAAGGTATCAAAGGCCAACCAAAGGGAGTACGGAAAAGTAAAGATAGAAATATTAGACCAAGACGATTTATGGGGGGATATAGAATCAGGTTCGACCGGTTGGATGAGCCACACTGATTTTATAGAAACTCCGCCAGAGGGATTCCATGTTTCCGCAAAGACCGACAATTGTCCGGTTGCGGTAATGAAGAACGAGGAAAAGAAGCTTTACGGCGTACAATTCCATCCTGAGGTTGAGCATACTTCATTTGGAAGAAAACTCATCAAGAACTTTCTTTATGAAGTCTGCGAATGTGTTGGAGATTGGAATATGGCCGATTTTATAGATAAAAGCATAAAAGAGATAAAAGAAAAAGTGGGGGACAAGAGAGTCCTTTGTGCGCTTTCAGGAGGAGTGGATTCTTCGGTTGCCGCAGTGCTTGTGCATAGGGCTATAGGAGACCAACTTACTTGCGTATTTGTAGACCACGGACTCCTCAGGAAGGACGAGGGAGACCAGGTTGAGGAGATTTTCAGGGACAGGTTCCACTTGAAGCTCATAAGAGTTAACGCTCAGGAACGGTTCCTCGGGAAACTTAGAGGTGTATCCGATCCCGAAAAGAAACGAAAGATAATAGGCGAAGAGTTCATACGCGTATTTGAAGAAGAAGCTCAAAAGCTCGGTAAAATGGATTATCTCCTTCAAGGTACCGTTTATCCCGATGTTATAGAAAGCGGAACCGATACGGCAGAAGTCATAAAGAGTCACCACAATGTTGGCGGGCTTCCCGACGATGTCGATTTTGAAATCATCGAGCCGCTCAGGCAACTCTTCAAGGATGAAGTGAGGAAGGTTGGAGAAGGCCTTATGATTCCCGATGATGTTGTTTGGAGGCAGCCTTTCCCGGGACCGGGACTGGCAATAAGAATACTTGGGGATATCACGGACGAGAAGATCGAAATCGTCAGCGAATCTGACGCTATCCTAAGGGAAGAAGTAAGGAAAGCAGGACTTGAGAGGCACATATGGCAGTACTTCACAGTGCTTCCAAACATCAAGTCAGTAGGAGTCATGGGCGACGGCAGGACATACGTTCACACAGTAGGAATAAGGGCCGTCACATCCACAGACGGAATGACCTCCGACTGGGCGCGCATTCCATACGATGTGCTTGAAAAAATCTCAAACCGAATAGTAAATGAAGTAGACGGAGTAAACCGCATAGTTTACGACATAACATCCAAACCACCCAGCACAATCGAGTGGGAATAGTATAGTAAAACCCCGTAACCCTTGCAATATAAAGGGTTGCGGGGTTTTTTGGTTTAAAGGGGTACAATAAAAGAACAGATTGCAGCATTAATCAAAAATAAATAGTCCCCGGTGCTTGTAAATTCTGTTAACCTTGTGGAAATAGTATAGTAGCCCAACTGGCTCTGAACGTATAGATCCAGTTGGGCTTTTCATGATTTATCGTGCGGCTTGAATGCATGCTTATTCGTTCGAAAAAATGTAGTGCAAGTACAAAACTACGTTGTAATTAATGCGATTGAGCCTTATAATGGTTTTAGGGGTGATGAAATGTATAGGAATGCTATGGCTGATTTGTATAAATGGAAGGAAAAGAAGAATAAAAAACCATTGGTTATTAGGGGCGCTAGGCAAGTAGGAAAAACCTGGCTCATGAAAAAGTTTGGTGAGACTGCCTATAGTGTAACTGTCTATATAAATTTCGATAATAATCAACAAATGAGAGAATTGTTCGAAACAGATTTGAAAACCGACAGAATAATTACAGGTCTGGAATTATATTCGGGTAACAAGATCAATGCTGAAGACACATTATTAATCTTTGACGAAGTTCAAGAAGTTCCAAAAGCATTGACGGCTTTGAAGTATTTCAATGAAAATGCCCCGGAGTATCAAATCATATGTGCCGGCTCTTTGCTTGGAGTAGCGCTTCATCAGGGGACTTCATTTCCTGTTGGCAAAGTCGAGTTCATGGATCTCTATCCCTTGTCATTTAGTGAGTTCATGAGGGCAATGGGAAAGGAACGATTTGTTGAGCTGATGCAAAAGAGGGATTTTGAATTGGCAACAAAATTCAAACAGGAATATATTGAATTATTGAAGTATTACTATTATGTTGGCGGTATGCCGGAAGTGGTATCGAATTTTGCTGAAAATATGGATTTCAACGAAGCGAGAGAAATCCAAGAACGGATTCTGATGGCTTATGAGCAGGATTTTTCAAAGCATGCTCCAAATGAAGTTGTTCCAAGAATCAGAATGTTGTGGAACAGCATCCCGTCTCAACTAACTAAGGAAAATAAGAAATTTGTATACGGTCTGATTAAAGAAGGATCAAGAGCCAAAGAATACGAAATGGCAATGCTGTGGCTGATTGATTGCGGACTTGTGCATAAGGTTAAGAGGGTCAAGACGCCGAATATGCCGCTAAAAGCGTATGAAGACTTGAAAGCTTTCAAATTATTTATTTTGGACGTAGGCTTGTTGTCTTGCATGACAAGACTCAATCAATCAGTTTTGTTGGATGGGAATGGTTTATTCAAGGAATTTAAGGGGGCGTTGACTGAGCAATACGTACTTCAACAATTGGTAACTTTGCCTCGTATGGAAACCTATTATTGGACGAATAACAGAGGTAGTGCCGAAATAGATTTTTTAATAGCCGCAGATGGCAAAATCGTTCCTATGGAAGTGAAAGCCGAGACGAATCTCAAAGCGAAGAGTCTCAAAGCTTTTTATGAAAAATTCTCTCCGCCTTTTTCGGTACGGACTGCAATGGCGGATTACAAGATTGAAGAATGGCTTTTGAATATTCCATTATGGGCTATTGAAGTGCTGGAAAATGAAATTAAGATGCTGACTTCGACTACAAGAAACAACTAAGTATTAAAAAATGCTATGCAAAGATTTCGCTATTAAGTGAAAAGAATAGCACTAAACCCATGGATCATTTCAATGCAAGGATTAAGGGGATTTTTTATTTAGTAAAACGTATTTTAAGCGTACAATATTGAGTTCCAGTGTTAATGGATTGAAGGCGTGCAATGGTTCTTGAAACGGAAGTAGTAGAGCGAAAAAAATCTGATGCTAATTTTTCTGCTTAGAAATATTTTATTTGATGAGTTGGAAGAAAAATCAGTATGTCGGAAATTCCGACGAACTGCTAGCGATGACAAAAGCTACAATACTAAGTATTATAATCTCGAGATGATTATTGCTATTGGATTTAGAACAAATTCAGAAAGAGCAATCCAGTTTAGGAATTGGGCAGGCTCAATACTAAAAAATTA
>Ga0102926_1000953_pt1 | contig 17175 bp, 15 predicted proteins | sample SalPonR1_A_D2_MG_FD_78173 | JGI IMG/M metagenome (GOLD analysis project Ga0102926, IMG submission 78173) | Salt pond soil microbial communities from South San Francisco under conditions of wetland restoration - Salt Pond MetaG R1_A_D2_MG | ecosystem: Environmental > Aquatic > Marine > Intertidal...
CAGCAAATTGTAACTTGTGTCAATAGAAAATAATAAAAAATATAAAAAACTTATAAAATAGCATAAATACATACAATACAAGCAATTATAATTGTAATACTTATACAATGATTGAATTTAAAGGGGCAACTTATGTACAAAGTGGGGTTCTTGATTATTTTTTATAAAAAATGGAAGTTTTTATAAGTTATTTATTTAGATATAACGATATATGCAAACCTATTTTATAACTCATTCAATATTTACAACTAAAAAAATAGAACAATGTATTAGGGTAAAAAAAATACTTAATTAAAAAATTAAGTATTTTCAAATATGTAATGTTGAAAAATTAATTAAATTTTATCACCACGAACCTCATGTAAAATATCTCTTACTTGTGAATCTTCAAATTGTGAATCGATTTCATCACTTGATAATCCAATAAATTCATGACAATTATAATGAATCCAAACTTCATCTTCAGGTTTTCTTATAACATGTTTTCTAGAATAATAATCAGGTTGAATTGGTAGAGGTTCTTTGTCTGAATTTTCAAAAACCTTATAATCAAAAACAGCAACTTTTATATCTTCTCTTGGTATTCCCTTACTCATAACAACATTTGTCAATTCATTAACAGTTTTTCCTGTATCAAAGATATCATCAACAATTAAAATTTTATCACCAGTTCTTAAATAGTTAGGAGAATAAGTCCACCCATCTACTATAACTTTTGATTGAGTTCTAAGATAACCATAAGATCTAGCTACAACAGCTGCATAAAAAACTGGTCTTTGATGATTCTTTAACTTAACCATTTTATAATATTCACTCATAACATTCGCCATATATGCACCTCCTCGAAGGGAAGCATAAATAATATCTGGAATAAAATCATCTTCAGTATACATTTTATGAACAAGTTTTAATGCTGCATCTCTAATATCATCTGTTTTTACAAACTCTTTACTCATTATTCATCCTTTGTGACTTTGTTAATATTTTAGCACCATCTTTAGTAATTAAAATTGTATGTTCAAAATGTGCTGAAGGTTTACCATCTGCAGTTTTTACAGTCCATCCATCTTCAAAATTAGTTCTTACCTTGCTACTTCCCAAATTAATCATAGGCTCAATAGCAATAACCATACCTGCTCTTAATCTTGGATTAGGGGATAAATGTGAAACATAATTTGGGATTTCGGGAGATTCATGTAAATCAATACCTACTCCATGCCCACAATAATCTTTAACAACTCCAAAGCCATTTTTTGTTGCATGATTATATACTGCACGACCAATATCACTAACTCTAGCGTTCTTTTTACCAGCTGCCTTTATACCTAAAGCTAAACACTCTTTAGTAATTTTACATAATTTTTCATTTTCTTGAGTAGTTTTATCGCCAACAATTATAGTTCTAGCACTATCAGATATATAATTATTTAAGTTTATTCCTAAATCTACTGATACTAAATCCCCATTTTTAAGAATTTGATTTTTTGAAGGTATACCATGAATAACAACATCATTAACACTAATGCAAGCTGAGGCTGGAAATCCTCCATAATTTAAGAAAGCAGGTGTCCCACCAAGATTAATTATGTAGTTATAACAAAACTCATCTATTTCTTTGGTATTCATACCTTCTTTTATAAAACCACTTTCTAGAATATCTAAAAGCTTACCTAGTTCATGACAACTTTGTTCAATACCTTGAATCTGTTTTTCATTTTTGATAGTAATCAATTGAATTTTTCCTCCAATTTATACTTCTTTTGAAATGCATCTAAAATGCCATTAATAAACTTATAATTAACTTCAGTTGAAAAATCTTGTGACAATTTTACAGCTTCATCAATAACAACATGCGGATGAACTTCATTTTGAAGCAAACTGTATATACTTAAACGTAATATATTTCTATCAACTATATCTATTTTATTTAGCGGCCTATTAAAAGAAAACTCTGATATAGATTTATCTATTTCTTCAATACTAGATATTGTACCTCTAAGAATGATAGAAGCATATATCTTAACCTCATTTTCTAGGCTAGCAATTTCTTCTGCTGTCAAACAAGGAAAATAATCCTTTTTCAAATAATCTAATGATAAATTATTTCTAATATCCATCTCATACAAAGATTGTAATACTAATTCACGAGCTCTATGTCTTGTTTTCATAATATTCCTTATAACTAAAAATCTAAAATAATGTGTTTATAGTAACAAATGTTAAAAACTCTTACAATCCATATAGACTATAAAAGATAAAAAAATCTCTAGCTTTTATCGCTAGAGATTAAACATATAACTTATTTATTATTTTGTCAAATAAGTAATTGTAGCTTCATTTCTAAGTTCTTTTGATAAATCTATTAACGCCTTTTCAGCTAATGCTTGTGCTTTTTCATTTGATAATATTTGAGTAATATATTGTCTAACTGTTGTTGTATCAGCAGGACTTATTGGATCATCTAAATCTAATAATTTAGCATCTAAATGTTTTTTTGCTTTTAAAATATGATAACCCTGAGATGTAATTAAAACATCAGAAGTTTTACCCTCACTTAGATCAAATGCTGTATTAAAATATTCTAAACCTAAGACACTTTTTATGTTTTGTGGATCATCTTGGGTTAACCAACCTATATCCCCATCAACACTATTATTAGAAGCATCTTGATTATATTTTTTTACTGCGTCACTCCAACTAATTCTATTATATTTTAAATCGGAAGCAATTTTATTTAATGTATTTTCGTTTTCAGTATTTAATGAATTATTTTTAAATGGAATAAAAATTTGAGCAACATTAACACATTCAGGATTAACTAAACTACTTTTATTCGCTCTATAATAACTATTAATTTCTGAATCTGTTGGTAATGCTTTAGAATTTGTTAACTCATCACCTTTTTTCATTAATAAATATTGATTTATTAACGCTTGAGATTTTATGTACTCTTTATAATCTTCCATTGAACCAACTTGTTGATTAATTATTTGTTCAAATTCACTATCGCTTAAAGATCTATTAGCTTGTTGTTCAATAGAATATTTTTGCTGTAAAACCAATTGTTGAACTTGTTCATCACTAATTACAACACCATCCCTAGCTGCCCCAGCTTCTAATAATATATTGTCAATCATAGAATCTAAAACTTGTTTTTTAACACTTGAAGGATCAATGTTTTGACCTTGATTTTTATATAATTCAACAACACTATTAACTTGATTTGTTAAATCATTTTCTGATATCGGACTTGTTTGACCATTAAATTTAACAATTGCTGCAGGTTTTCCAAAAGGAACTGCTGCGAAAATTGTAGTTGTACTTACTAATATGCTTAATAATAAAGCAATAATTCTTTTAGTTTGCATAAAAAAGGAACTCCTATTTATTTTATATGTATTCTTTTACCAATTGCTGTAGCTTGCTGCTCTTTTTTAATTATATCACTAGTTTTTAAATACATCCCCTGCTCTTCCATTACTTTCATAAGAGCTTGCAATGTTTTATTACTTCTTAAACCAGCTTTAGTTACAAAAGCCATACATCTCTTTCCAGAAATAGCTCCAGCTCTATCTAAAAAATTCTTAACTAATTTTGGAACACTTCCGCCAAAAGCGCTAGTACCCTCAGTCCCAACAATTAAATAATCATAATATGAAATAATCTTACCTTCTTCAAGTTTCATATCAATTATATCAACTATATGATTTTGTTGCTCGACACCTTTTGCAATTGCTTTAGCAATACTTTTAATATTACCACTATTATTTGATTTTGCTGCATATAAAATACAAACTTTCACAATATTGCTCCTCACTTTTAATTAGAAACCGATCGCACTGTTGGCGATCGGTAATCTTTATTAGTAATGTAACACTTTATTCAACAGGTGCATCTGTCCACCAAGTTTCTGATTGTTGAACTTGTTCAGGTTCTACAGAGTTTAATAACTTAGACTCAGATGGAGCTTTGTTAACTAGTGCAATGGTAAGTGCTAATATCAAAAAAGCTGCACCTAAGATTGCTGTAACTTTTGTGACAACACGACTTGTATAAGATCCAAAAGAACTTTGAGCTGCTGAACCAAATACACCACCTAGTCCATCACTTTGTTCATCTTGAATTGCTACCATAAATACTAATAAAATACTCACGATGATAAATAGTACCATCAGAATAACGTTTAAAACACCCATACTTTTCTACTCCGAAAAATTAGTTATCAAAGCAAACAATTGGCAAGAATTTATCAACAGAAAGAGAAGCTCCACCAACTAGGGCTCCATCAATATTCTCTTTAGACATTAACTCTTTAACATTTGCTGCCTTTACTGAACCACCATACTGTATAATTGTATCTTCTGCAACACTTTTATCAAAAAGTTTTTCAACAATACTTCTAACAAAAGCATGAGCACTATCAGCATCTTCAGGAGTTGCTGTTTTACCAGTACCAATTGCCCAAACAGGTTCATAAGCTAAAGTAATATGTTTCATCATATCTTTTGAAACATTTTTTAAACCTTCTGTAACTTGTCTAGTTAAAACTTCTTCAAGCTTGCCACTTTCTCTTTCTTCTAATGTTTCACCGATACATAAATCAACATCCATACCTTCAGCTAAAGCTAAAAGAACTTTTTTGTTAATTAATTCATCACTTTCACCATAAATTGCTCTTCTTTCACTATGTCCTAAAATAACATTAGTTACTCCTAAATCTTTTAACATATTTGGAGCAACTTCACCTGTGAAAGCACCTTTTGTATTATCATTCATGTTTTGTGCAGCAACTAAAATATGTGTATCTTTCAATACTTCCATAACACCAGGAATAGTTACAAAGTTTGGTGCAACCATTACTTTTGCATTACAACCTTTTGTTGCTTCTAATAAATCTTTTGCTAATTTAACACCTTCATTTGGAGTTAAATTCATTTTCCAGTTACCTGCAATATAAGGGGTTCTCATTATATATTCCTCACTTTTTTATTTTTCTAATGCTTTAATTCCTGGAAGAGTTTTACCTTCTAAGAATTCTAAAGATGCTCCACCACCAGTTGAAACATGGCTAATTTTGCTTGCTAGATTAAATTTATTAATAGCAGCAACACTATCACCACCACCAACTACTGTAATACCATCACATTCTGCTAATGATTGAGCTACTTCTAAAGTACCTTTTGCAAATGAATCAAATTCAAATACACCCATTGGACCATTCCAAACTACACTTTTTGCAACTTTTAATTGAGCAACAATTGCTTCAATAGTTTTAGGACCAATATCCATACCAATCAAATCACCTTCAATAGAAGCATTATCTACTGATATAGCTTGTGTATCTTCACTGAATGCTGCACCACATACATGATCTAAAGGTAAAATAACTTTAACACCTTTTGCTTCAGCTTTATTTAAGAAACTTTTTGCAGTTTCAATATATTCTTCTTCTAATAAGCTCTTACCAATGCTATGACCTTTAACTTTTAAGAATGTGTAAGCCATACCACCACCAATTACGATAGTATCACATGTATTAACTAAACTTTCTAATACTGTAATTTTAGAAGATACTTTAGATCCACCAATGATTGCTACAAATGGTTTTTCAGGATTACTTAATAAAGGAGCCATATATTTAACTTCTTTTTCAATTAAAAAACCTGCAAAGGAAGGTAAATATTTTGAAATACCTTCAGTTGAAGCATGAGCTCTATGAGCTGTACCAAAAGCATCATTTACAAATAAATCACCATAAGATGCTAAAGTTTTTGCAAACTCTGCATCATTGTCAGTTTCTTCATTATAATAACGACAGTTTTCTAATAATAAAACTTCACCTTTATTTAAAGAATCAACCATTTGTTTTACTTCGGTGCCAATAACATCAGAAGCTAATTTTACATCTTTTTCTAATAATTCACTAAAACGTTTAGCAATAGGAGCCATTGATAATTCTGGGTTTTTAACACCCTTTGGACGACCTCTATGACTCATTACAACAAGAGTTGCACCTTGTTCTAATAAATATTTTATTGTAGGTAGTGCTGCTTTTATTCTTGTATCATCGCTTACAACACCTTCTTTTATAGGAACGTTAAAATCAACACGAATTACAACTTTTTTATTATTTAAATTAGCATCTTTAATTGTATTTAATACCATAATATACTCCTTAAAAAAAAACCTGCCCTAGCATAATGACAGAGCAGGCTATCTCCTTGTTAGGGAAACTTTAATTATTTAACTAGTTTAAGAGCTAAATCAACAACACGTGTTGAATAACCCATTTCATTATCATACCAACTCATTAATTTAAACATTTTTGGACCCATTTGCATTGTTAATTGAGCATCGAAAATTGAAGAATAATCGTTTGCTACAATATCACGAGATACAATAGGATCTTCAGTATATTGTAAAATACCTTTTAATGGACCATCAGCAGCAGCTTTAACAGCAGCATTTACTTCTTCTACAGTTGTTTCTTTTTCTAAATCAACAACTAAGTCAACGATAGATCCTGTAGGAGTTGGAACACGCATTGCTAAACCGTTTAATTTTCCGTTTAATTCAGGAATAACTTTTGCAACAGCTTTAGCAGCACCTGTAGTTGTAGGAATAATTGAAACAGCACAAGATCTTCCACGACGTAAGTCTGAATGAGGTTGATCTAAGATTACTTGGTCATTTGTATATGAGTGAACAGTAGTCATCAAACCTTTTTCAATACCAAAAGAATCATTTAAAACTTTTGCTAATGGAGCTAAACAGTTTGTTGTACATGATGCGTTTGAAAAAGCTGTGTTATTTAAATCAATTTCATCATCATTTACACCACAAACGATAGTTTGGTCAATTTCGTCTTTAGCAGGAACTGTTAAAATAACTCTTTTTGCACCAGCTACAATATGGTCTTTATAACCACCTTTTGGGCCAGAAGCTGTTCTAAATACACCTGTTGATTCGATTACAACATCAACACCTAATTTACCCCAAGGTAAGTTTTTAGGATCACGTTCTTTATAAATACGAATTTCGTTACCATCAACACTAATTGATTCTTCACCAGCTTTTACTTCATGATCATATACACCGTATGTTGAATCATATTTTAGTAAATGAGCTAAAGTCTTAGGGTCTGTTAAGTCGTTAATACCGACGATTTCAATGCTTGGGTTTTTAGAAGCAACTTTAAATACGTTACGTCCAATTCTACCAAAACCGTTAATTGCAATTTTCATGGAAAATCCTCCAGATTTTATTGTTAGTTTATATCCTTGATAATACTAATTACAAAAGAAATGGTCAACGAACTAACACAAAAAAAACCTAAAAACCAAAAAACATAAGCTTTTTGCAACATCTTGCAACAAAAATACTATTTTATTAATATTTTATTTTATATATCTTCAATTAATTAAACACTTTTCACATATTTTTAATAAATATGTGCTATCTAATAAATTAACATAATCCAAAATAAATTAATAAGTATTTATTCTAACCAATCATAAAACTTAAAAAACTAAATTTACTATCTTTTTCAAATAAAAAATTAATTCTTTTTTTTATATCTTTCATAAATAATTTTTCCAGCTATGGGTAAGCTAAGATTTAATAAAAACCCTATGAGAAAGTGAAAATTTAAAAATAAATTATTTAAAATACCATTGTTAAAAAAGTAAAATATTACAAATATTCCAACAGGAATATTAAGAAAAAGACTTACAATAAGACCTGGATTATAAAGTTTACGAGATTTTATACCTAATAAAATATGAGCAAAACCAGCAAAAAGACTAAAATAAGGAATCCATAAACCAAAAGATAAATTTTTTATAGAAAGTAATCCAAATAGAGGTAATATAACCCAAATTAATACTACATTAACAAAAAATATAAAATTTTTATCTAAGGCTCCTTTTTCATCTTCTATTTTAAAAATATGATAGTTAAAAAAATGTTTAAAACCACCAGGAAAAAGATATTCTTCACTTTCATGAATCATATAAAGTGGAGTTTGAATGATTATTAAAAAAGCTGGAAAATTATTTTCTCTTATGAAAATAAAACTAAATACACTTAAATATAATGATAAAATTAATCCAGTTTGCGCCCAGTTATCTTTTAACCACTTATAATAATCTCTCACTTTCATTTTTATCAATTCCTTTATTAAATAAAACCTTAAACAAAATACAAATTTTTTTATTGTTATAATTTATAAGTATTATAACAAATAAAGAATTATTGTTAATCAATTAAATTGATCAAAGCAACAATTCTTCATTATTCAATATTATCGAACGTTTAAAAAATAGCAATTAACTATATTATATATTATTATTTAAGGTTACTATAATTTTCTCAATTTTATGACCATCAATTTTATCTACTTTAAACATATTTCCATCAATTTCGATACTCTCGCCATCTTTAGGAATACGCCCAAAATTTTCAAAAACTAACCCTCCAATTGTTTCAAAATCCTCATCAACTAATTCAAGTTTTAAAGCACTATTAACATCTTCAATATTAGCTCTTGCATCTACTAAATAATTGTGATCATCTATTTTTCTAATTTCATCTTCTTCTTCATCAAATTCATCTTGTATCTCACCAACAATAACTTCTAAAATATCTTCAAGACAGACAATACCAGATACTCCACCATATTCATCTACAGCAACAGCAATATGTATTTTTTTTAACTTAAATTCTCTTAATAAATCATCAAGATGTTTACTATCAGGAACAAAAAAAGCTTCCCTCATAATATTTTTTACATCAAAATTTGATTTAATATCTTTTCTTAATAAATCTTTGGTATATAAAACACCAATAACATTGTCGTTATTCTCTTCAAAAACAGGATATCTAGAATAACCATCTCTTGAAATCACTTCATAGATATTTTCTAAAGAAATTTTACAATCTATAAAAGATACATCTATTCTAGGAACCATTACCTCCCTAACAGTCATATCATCTAATTCAGCAATTCCCTTAATCATTGTTTCTCGTTCGACCCGTTCGGCCTCTTGAATTATTTCAATTTTAGAATTTTCCTTATTTTTGAATAATTCACCAAATATCCCCAACTTATTTCTCCCTAATTTTATTTAAAATTTTTTCTTGTAACATTAACATAGGTTCTGTTTTATCATTTGATTTATGATCATATCCAAGAAGATGTAAAATGCCATGAATTAATATTCTATCAAGTTCTTGTTCAAATTCTACATTAAAATTAATACAATTTCTATCAATAGCATCTAAAGAAATCACCATATCACCTAAAACATTTAAATCATTATCATCGGGCCAGAAAGCAACATCATCAATATTATCACTTTGTACAAAAGATAATATATCTGTTGGCATATCTTTATCACGCCATAATTTATTTAGCTCTTGAATTTCATCATCACTAACAAAAGTTATTGAAAGCTCTACATTATTTTTATTAAAATAATCTAAAACTAAATTAACTTTTTTTTCAAGCAATATCTTAGGAGCTTTTTCTTCGTAATTTTCTTCATTATATTCAATATCTATTGTATTATTCATTTTTCAATCTACCTTTAATTATTAATAATTCTTTTACTATTAGTCAATTGCTATTCTTTATTATTTGTTTTTTCTACATTATTTTGATATTTAACCCTTGTATGTAGTTTTCCAACTAAAGACCTTTCTAAAGATTTTTCAATTATTTTTAATTCTGTCAAATCTAGGTGACTATCATTTAATTGACTTCTATCAAATTTTTGCCTAATTATATTTGAAATAAGCCTACCTACTTTTTGTGGACTTGTTCGCTTAGAGTTTGCTGCAGCCTCTACACTATCAGCTATCATTAGTATTGCACTTTCTTTTGATCTAGGCGGATTACCATTGTAAGAATAATCTAAAAACTCAACCTTCTTATTATAAGTTTTTTCACTATCTTTTACAGCTTCATTATAAAAATACTGAATAACATCATTTCCATGATGTTCACTTATTATATCTAGCAATTCTTTTGGCAGTCCTTCTTCTTTACACAAATCAACTCCTAATTTAACATGAGATCTTATAATTGAACCACTCATAGATGGAGTTAATTCATCATGTTTATTATAATTATCACCTTGATTTTCTGTAAAATATTCAGGGTGCTCTGTTTTTCCTAAATCATGATATAATGCTGCTACTTTACACATTTCAGCATTTGCACCTATAGCTAGTGCAGCATCATAAGCTAAATCTGAAACATTTACACTATGAGTATAAGTTCCTTGTGCTGTTGTTTTTAGTTTAGTTAATAACTTATTATCCAACCTAGCTAATTCTTCAAGCCTAAATATAGTTGGAATATTTAATTTATTATCTACAAATGGTAAAATAGATCTTTCAAAAATAAAACAAAATAATATATTCATTAAAACAATTACAATTGAATAATAAAAATCATCAAAAGGGTATCCTTTTATCGAATAAAGAATAAAAGTCATTAATATTGCTACAACACATCCTTTGAATATATTAAATATTTGAGAAATTCTATCCCCTTCATAATCCACAATAAATAAAAAACTTAATCCAATTACACTTAAATAAAAAAATGAAAAAAATGTATTTTTTGAAAATAATGTTGAATATAGTGAATATTGTATAACAAATAAAAATCCAAAGTTTCTATTATTTGTTATATTTTTCAAAAATAAAGTCCCAAATAAAACAGGTAAAAACGGTTCTAATACATTTAGATTAAATCTCGAAAAATAATAAGTAATTAGGAGTGAAAATAATAAAGAAATAATCATTAATATTAAATAGATATAAGTAAATTGAACTCTTCTAAATGTATAATTTGTTTTTGCAAAATACCAATATAGAGAAAAAATAGTAATTGCAATTATCAAAATTATTCTAGAAAAGATTTGAACATTTGAAAAAACCGCACTATTTAATTCAACTTGTTTTAATAATTCAATATCAGATTCTCTAATTATTTCATCTTTAGAAAAAACTTTTAATCCAGCTGGAACATAAACTGTTTCATCTTCAATATTATTTAAAACTCTATCTTTAGCATTCTCACTTTCTAATAAATCATAATGGACATTTGCTTTAAGTAAACCATCTATTGCTAAATATAATATATTTAATGGCAAAACATTATAAATAGAATTATCTTTAATATTATTGTTAATCATGTTCTCTATATTATTACTAGTAATCAAATCTTCTATCTTATAAGTATTAGAAATATTAACTTGATCAATTAAAAAACTATCACTTAAAAGACCTTTTAGAGATATTTTATTATAATTATTTTCAATAACTGATTTTAGTTCTTCTCTATCAAAATATCCAACTCTTATTATCTTTCGTCCAATCTCATATACCCATGTAGAAAACATTTTTTTTTGTTTATCATTTAATTTACTAAATGATTTATAAAATATATCCTTTTCACCTGGAGATAAAGAAACTAAAGAATCCAAAATTCCCTGAGTATAATTATCATTAACTCTCTCATTAAAAGTATTAATTCTATCTAAAGATTCATAAGTTGATGTAATATCATATGTAAAAATAGGATATATCTGTTTAATTGCTTGATTTATTTTTTCTTCAGTAGCTTTTTGATCTACATATTCAAATCCTCTTTTTACATATAAATCATCAGGAGCTAACTGCCTTGCTTTTATAGAATCGGAAGTAATATGAGAGCCTACTAAATTACCAGATACTATATATGGCATTATACCCATAATAAAAATTATTACTAATAAAGATAATGAAAACCAAATACTATCTTTTGTTTTAATCTCATTCTCTTTTATATCTAATTTAGTAAAAATTTGATTTTTTTTACTCATTGTTAAAATCCTTTGCATAAGCATTAATTATTCTTTGAACAATTTTAGCTCTAACAACATCTTTAGAAGAAAAATTAATAAAATTCAACCCACTTATATTTCTTAATATGTTATTAGCATGCACAAGCCCACTTTTTTGTTTATTAGGTAAATCGATTTGAGTTATATCACCAGTTATTATGGATTTAGAATTTTCACCTATTCTTGTTAAAAACATTTTCATTTGCTCTATTGTTGTATTTTGAGCTTCATCTAAAATAATTATACTATTGTGCAATGACCTTCCTCTCATATAGGCAAGTGGAGCTACTTCTATAACTTTATTAGTTTCTAATTTATCAACAATTGAAGGGGGCAACATCCACTCCATAGCATCATATAAAGGTTTTACATAAGGATTTAATTTTTCACTTAAATTACCAGGAAGAAATCCTAAATTTTCCCCAGCTTCAACAACAGGTCTCGTAAGGATAATCTTTTGCTTCTTTCCACTTGTAATTTGCGATAAAGCATAAGCTATTGCTAAAAAAGTTTTACCTGTACCAGCTGGACCTATTGCAAAAGAAATTTGATTTTCATTCATAGATTTTATAAATTTACTTTGATTTATAGATTTAGAAAAAATAGTTTTATTATTTACACTTATATAATTATAATCATTAAATAAAGAATCATTTTCTAATTCATCTTCAAGTTTAGGAGAATTAATTATACTTTGGTATTCCATAAATATTTCATTTTCACTAAGTTCCTGAGTATCATTTAGTATTAATATTTCAAGTTTTCTAATTAATGTCTCAAAAATCTTTATTTTTTTCTCATCATCATCTTCGATAAATAGAGAATTTCCTTTTGTTAAAATTTCAATTCCAAGTAAGATTTCAATATATGTTAAATTTCTATCATTTACCCCACAAATTACTCGTAATTTTGACAAATCATCTACTATTATATTTTTTACCATTTTTTTCCCATTTTAAGAATTTACTGCCACTCTGAACCATTTTTTGAGAAACTTTGATCAACTTTCAACTCCGGTAAAGCATCCCATTGTAAGAAAATTGACACACTTGGAACCCATTGATAATTATAGTTAGATAATACTACGGATCCCTCGTATTTGCAATGTAAATCCCAATCCTCCATCATATGAACTAAGTCTAATGAAATATTTTCTAAATTAAATTGAGTATTATATATACCACCATTAAATAAATCAAAACTTTTTAATAAATCACTAAACATATTTTTAAAAATAAACTTATCATTTTCATAGTATTGATAAAAACTATAATTAGAAGTTTTTATCTTAAAATCTAATAATAAAAACTCAGCTATTCGATAATTTATAGAACTTGAGAGAGAAAAATATGTTGCATATATATCACGCTTACTATAGTTAAAAGTTAAATCTACATCTAAATTTAACCCTATTCTATTTTTCCACCAATATCTCTCTAAATTTTCAAATGAAATAGTGTTTTTAAAATAATCTAAAGCTAAAGAATTATCGTTAGTATAAAAGTTTAATTTACTTTGAAAAAAGGAATTTTTATAAGTAAAATTAAATTTACTAAAATAATTATTAACTCCATCATATAGACCATAATATGTATTATTATGAGAAAAGTATTGATTATTCTCTTTATCATAAAATATTATATTAGTATCTATTTTTAAAGGATCTATAACATTTATCGCTGAATAACTCTCTTCAATATCATAAAAGAAATCAAAAGATAAAGATAAATTATTCATATCAAAATCTAAATTATTCTCAATATCTGTTAATTCAAAATTATTAGAATCAATATCAAAAGTAAATATAGTTTTATCTGAAATATCATTTAATGATAGATTAAAAGACGGTTTTAAAGACCAATTTAATGGGGGTATAACTAGCTTGATTGCAGGAGTTATCTTTAAATCATAAATAGAATAAGTATCAAGTAATTCAAATTCATGTTTTGTTACAAACTCATCACTAAATTCAAATAAAGACTTAGTACTAACAACTCCACTAGAATCTTCAATACTTTCCCATTTATATAAGGATGAATCAAAATAGTAATTTAAATTTATTTTATCTAATAAAATCTCATTTGTAGTTTTTATAATAATGGATTTTTCACTATCTTGATTAGAATCATCACTATATATGTATTTAAAATTTAATTTATTATTTAAAGAAATGATATTAGGGGCTAAATTAGCAGAAGTTTTTAAATTAAATAATGTTTGATTATATTTATCATAAGTATCATCATTTTCATATGTTGAAGAAAAATTATTATCTAAAGTATAGGACATATTAAAATTTGAAATATTATTTATAACTTTATTTTCTACCTTTAGACTTGAGGGATATAATTTATTAATTATATCTGTTGTCTCTTTATCAAAATTATCTACATCTTTATAGCTTTTTTCATTAATTTCTTTTGAAAGATTTATAAAACTACCATTTATATAAAAATCAAAATCAGGAAAAGTTATATCATCAACAGCATAACAATATTCACCATTTTCAAAAGTCCAATTGTAATCAACTTTAGCCTCAATCTCATTAATATTTATTAGTGATATTATAGGTTTTAAAAACTTTGGACTATATTTATAATTTGCTTTTAAATAAGATGTATAACTCATAATATCTGAATCATAAGAACTTGGAAAGGTTTTATCAGAATCCCATAATGAATCAATTGTAAAAGTCGATAATCTATTTGCATATGTTTTTTTTACTTTAGGATCAGATATTAAAGGTATATAAAATTCTAATTTACCATCCTTAATATTCAGTGTTGTTTTAAATTCTAAATCATATCTAAATTTAGGATAATAATTAACTTTATCTATTTGAGTTTTTCCATCACTAGCAAAAGATGTTATTGCATTTGATTGCAATTTCAAAGTATCATTTATTAAATTTAACTCATAGGAATATGAAAAAACTATACTCCCCTTATCAAGATTATTATCTATAGAATTAGGTGTTTTTTCATAAGCATCAAACATAAAAGCTAAAAAACTATCGCTCTCTTGTGCCCAAATTTCTATCTCATCATCACTTTCTGATTTTAAATATATTGATCCTTCACTATATTTATCTGATGTATTGTTATTCTTTAATAAAGAATTAAAACTACTAGAATCAGAATCTTCAAAATTAGGATACTTTCCAAAAATCTCAAATGTTGTATTAACAAAAGAGCCTCTAGAGTATTCATATCCAATCGCTGGATTTCCTAACATTTGTGCGCCAGGTGAAAAGAAAAATGGCAAATAGAGAACAGGGACTCTACCTATAGATATCTTAGCATTTTTAAAATACATATCACCATGATTTAAAATAGATATTGTATCTGCAGAAATAGAAAAATATGAGGTCTTTACATTTGTTGTTATATAACCATTTTTTAATACTAATGAATTATTAATGCTATCTATTGCCATTGAAGAAGATGTTGCATTAAAAAAAACATTTTCATCTTCACTATTTTTTCTTTGAGTTGATATATTCCCATTGTTTATTAATAATTTATCTCTATTAAAATCATAATAAATAATATCACCACTAATTTCTTGTGAAAAAGATTTTATTGTTGATTCATTGCTCAAATAATTAACATTAACTAATCCAACTAACTTCTTTTTTTCATTATCAATTATTATTTTTTGAGCATTTATTGTTTTTTCATCGTCTTCTAAGTTAAAAACTAATTCAACATTTCCTTCTAATATTATTATTGAATTTGAATCATTTATTAATTTTAAAGTATTAGCATTTTTTATATCAAAAGAAAACGAATCTTCAATTTCTTCAATTCCTTTATCTTCAATCTCTTTAAATTGTGTCTCATTTTCTCCAAATTCTTCAATAAATTGTTGTCTCAAAGACTGTAGAATATCTTCTCGAGATCCATTACATTCCATTTCTCTGATTTGACACATCAAGATTAATTCATCATCACTTAATTCATCTAAATTCATAATTGCTAAATTAGTAGCACTTAGAGTTTGAAAAAAACTAAATAATAATAATAATGTAACAACAATTTTTTTCATAATAACTATAAAACTTCTTTTAAGAATTGCCCTGTATAGGAGTTCTTATTCTTAGCAATTTCTTCAGGAGTTCCTGTAGCAACAACCATTCCACCTCCATCACCACCATCAGGACCTAAATCTATTATATGATCAGCAGCTTTTATCACATCTAAATTATGCTCAATTAAAACTACTGTATTGCCATTATCAACTAATCTATTAATTACTTCAACTAATAATTTAACATCAGCAAAATGTAACCCTGTAGTTGGTTCATCTAATATATATAGAGTTTTACCTGTATTTGTTTTTGATAATTCAAGAGATAATTTAACTCTTTGTGCTTCCCCTCCACTAAGAGTAAGAGCACTTTGCCCTAATTTTAAATAACCAAGACCAACACTATCAAGTGTATCTAATTTTCTTCTTATTTTATTAAAAGGCTTAAAGAATTCTTTAGCTTCTTCAACACTCATCTCTAAAACTTCATAAATGTTTTTTCCCTTATAACGGATAGATAATGTTTCTTTATTATATCTTTTACCATGACAAACATCACATTCAACATATACATCAGGTAAAAAATGCATTTCAATTTTTATATTACCATCACCATTACAATTTTCACATCTACCACCATTTACATTAAATGAAAATCTTCCACTTTTATACCCTCTAGCTTTTGACTCGGGAAGAGATGCATATAATTCTCTAATAGGAGTAAATGCGCCAACGTATGTAGCAGGATTAGATCTTGGTGTTCTACCAATAGGACTTTGATCGATATTAATTAATTTATCAATATTCTCAAAACCAGATATTTTAGTATAACCATCATAATTAAAAGTCTTGTTATTTAACTTTCTCTTCAAAGCTGGTGCAACTATCTCATTTAAAAGCGTTGATTTTCCACTTCCTGAAACACCAGTAATAACAACAAGCTTAGAAAGAGGGATATCAACATCAATATTTAATAAATTGTTTTTAAAAGCACCTTCAATTTTAATTGAATTATTAGAGCCTTCTCTTCTAGCCTTTGGAACATTAATTATTAATCTTTTTGATAAAAAAAGACCTGTAATAGAATTTGCATTATTCTCAATTTCATAAGGGGTGCCCTCAGCAATTATTTCACCACCATGAATACCTGCACCAGGACCTAAATCTACAACATAATCAGCTTCCCTAATTGTGGCCTCATCATGCTCAACAACAATTAAAGTATTACCAATATCCCTTAATTTTTTTAAAG
>Ga0102926_1000957_pt1 | contig 17122 bp, 13 predicted proteins | sample SalPonR1_A_D2_MG_FD_78173 | JGI IMG/M metagenome (GOLD analysis project Ga0102926, IMG submission 78173) | Salt pond soil microbial communities from South San Francisco under conditions of wetland restoration - Salt Pond MetaG R1_A_D2_MG | ecosystem: Environmental > Aquatic > Marine > Intertidal...
GTGTAATTGATTCAAAAATTAATTATAACTTAGATGGTGAGGGTGCAATTGGAAGTATAATAAATAAAGCCCCTACAAAAGCAAAATATAAACTAAAAGTTATAGGTAAATCCTCCCATGCTGCTCTTTCTCCTGAAGAAGGAAATAATGCTATTGTGGCATTATCAAAAATTATAACAAAACTTCCTCAAGGGATAATAGATGAAGGAGTAACAACTAATATTGGTATAATTTCTGGGGGAAATCAAACAAATGTTGTTGCTCAAGATGCATTCATTGTTGCAGAATTAAGAAGTTTAAATTTTGAAAAATATTTAAAATGGAAAGAAAAAATATCAAATATAATTAATTTTCAAGCAAATCTTCTTGGTGTAAAATATGAACTACAATTTGATATTATTTATAAAGGTTATCATATAGATGAAAAATCTGATCTTATAATTAATTTTAAAAAAGGTTGTGAAAAAAATAATCTAGTTTTCTCTTTATTAACATCTCAAGGCGGTGGAGATTCAAATAATATAAATGATAATAATATAGAGAGTGTTGTTTTTGGTCTCTCTATGCATAATATTCATACCATAGATGAGTATTTTGATATTAGAGATTATGAAAAAGCCTATAAATTATTAGATTCAATCTTATTTATTTAACCATTAGCAATTTTATTTCCAAAACTAAAAAGAAGTATTGTAATTATAGCTGTAAATATGGAAAGTATATGATAAATATTAATATTTTCTCTAAAAATTACTATTCCAACAATAATTGAAGTTGTAATAATGCTTAATACAGCATAGTAAATATATGAACTAGCACCAAAATTACTATATAAAAGATTAAAACCTATATATGTTAAACTTAAGCCAACACCACTTATGATTATCATTGGCCAATTATCTTTTATTAAAGGTATAACTTTAATGTTTTTTTCAAGGATTGGCATAATAGAAAAAGTAATAATGGTACAGACTATAGCACTTAGTCCAATAAAAAGTAGTGAATTGCTAATTGTTGCTTTTTTTTGGCCATAAGCAAAAAAAGCATTCCCAATTGCTGCAATTAGTGCATATATTAGTAATAAATAGTTTTTCATAAAGACCTCATAGAATTTTATACGATTTTATCATTTTTATTAAATCTAATATATAATTTTTTATTAATTATTATACTTTTTTTTGATGTTTTTATTTATAAAATAGATTATATAGTTTATCATAAATATTGATATTGAAATTAAATAAAATTGTGGTATACTATATGCGTTATCGAGCACGCAAAGGAAATAAAATGACAACTGAAATTATAATTAATGAAATTAAAAATGGGAAGGCTTCATTAGGAATCGAACTTGGATCAACAAGGATAAAAGCAATTCTTATAGATAGTGAAAATAATCCAATTGCATCAGGTGGATATGATTGGGAAAATAAATTAGTTGATGGAATATGGACTTATGATTTAGATCAAGTGTGGCAAGGTGTTAGTTCTTGTTATTCTTCTCTAAAAAAAGATGTATTAGATAAATATGATATAGTTATTACTGATTTGAAAGGTATCGGAATTAGTGCAATGATGCATGGCTATTTAGCTTTTGATAAAGATGATAATTTATTAACTCCTTTTAGAACTTGGAGAAATAATATTACAAAAGAAGCAAGTGAAAAATTAACAACTCTTTTTAATTATTCAATTCCACAGAGATGGAGTATTGCTCATTTATATCAAGCTATATTAAATGATGAAGATCATGTTTCTAATATTTCAAAAATCAATACGCTTGCAGGTTATGTCCATTATTGTTTAACAAGTTCTTTTTCTTTAGGTATAGGCGATGCTTCAGGTATGTTTCCAATTGACTGTGAAGAAAAGAATTATAATAAAGCTATGATAACTCAATTTGATGAATTAACTAAAGAATATTCTTGGAATATTCTGGATATTTTACCAAAGCCAATGGTTGCTGGAGATATTGGTGGTAAATTGAGTAAGAATGGATCTGCTTTATTAGATAAAGATGGTGATTTAAAATGTCATATTCCCGTTTGTCCTGCTGAAGGAGATGCTGGAACTGGAATGGTTGCAACAAATGCTGTAAGAGCAAGAACTGGTAATGTAAGTGCAGGTACAAGCGTTTTTGCAATGATTGTTTTAGAAAAAGAGTTATCAAAATTGTATGAAAAATTAGATTTAGTAACAACACCTTCAGGCTTACCTGTTGCAATGGCTCATTCAAATAACTGCAGTGGAGAAATAGATAAATGGATGAAATTATTTATGCAAGTTATGGATTTAACAGGTGGAAATTTGAGTAAACCTCAATTATATGATGTAATTTTATTTGAAGCTTTAAAAGCTCATCCTTCTTGTGATGATATTCTCTCATATGGATATTTAAGTGGAGAACATGTTACAGGTTTTAGTGAAGGACGACCATTAATGCTTAGAAATCCAAATAGTGAATTAAATGTAGGTAATTTGATAAGATCTCAGTTATTTACCTCTTTATGTGCTCTTAGAACTGGGCTTAATATATTATTTGATGATGAAAATGTAAAAATTGATGAAATAAATGGCCACGGAGGATTTTTTAAAACTGCTGAAGTTGGACAAAATATTATGTCGGCTGCAACTAATACTCCTTGTTCTGTATTATCAAGTGCAGGAGAAGGTGGTGCGTGGGGAATAGCTATTCTTGCATCATTTATAAATAAAAATAAAACACTTGAAGATTATTTAGATGAAAAAGTTTTTAAAAATTCAGAAAAAGTTACTATTATGGCAGATCAGAAAGATGTTAAGGGCTTTAATACTTTCTTTGAAAAATATCATAGAGGATTAGATATTGAGAGAAAAGCTGTAGAGCTTGTATAGTAAATATAAAAGCTGTTGTTTTTTTGCAACAGCTTATTTATAAGTTTTCTTTTATGATAATATTGATTGGAATATTGTTTTTTTTAGAAAGCTCTGTTTGCTTTAAAAATATAATCTTATATAAATCCATAATAGTATTATATCCTTGAATTTCAGGTGATTGTGATATCAAAGCACTAATATTTCCCTTTTTAAGCTCCTCTTTATTGTTTTCTACTAAATCAAATCCAATTATTGGGAATAAATTATTTTTATATTTTTTTCTAAAATATTTAGAAAAAAGGCCAGTTGCATCATTTGTAATAAAAACACCGTCAATATTTTTATTTTCTAAAATGATTTTATCAATAAAATTATTTATATAATTTTTATTCCATATGTAATTTTTTATTGTTAATTCTTTATCTGAAAAATAATCCATAAATCCTTTTGCTCTTTGAATTTGATTATAAGCATTGTTGTGCATTTGAATGCAAATAAAGTTTTTTCCATTTTTATTAAAAAGTTCAATTAATCTTGCAGCACACCAACCTGCTTTATATGCATTTTGTACATTTTCAGATATTGGATTTGAATTAAAAAGAGAAGAATCAAAAAATGCGTATGGTATTGAATTAAGTTCTTTTATAAGTTTGTTTGATTCGTTATGTATTACTGGAGCTAACGCAATTGCATCAACTTTTTTTTCTAATAGAACTTTGCCGGAATTTAAAAAATCATCATTTTTTTCTCTGTCAAACTCTAATATTTCTATAGAAATATTAAAAGATTCTATTTCTTTAGAAGCTTTTATTATTCCTCTATGAATTTTGTTCCAATAGCCGTTCTCAGAATTTAATTTTGGGATTAATACTCCAAATTTTAATTTTGAGCCCATTTTTAGATTTCTTGCCATTGCGTTTGGTACATATCCATTTTCTTTAATTATTTTTTCAATTTTTGTTTTTGTTTCAATAGAAACCCTTCCTCTATTATGAAGTACTCTATCTACTGTTCCAACTGAAACTCCAGCAGCTTTAGCTATTTCTGCTATTTTCATTATTAAATCCTAATATTTTGTATATTTTAATTAAGTATAAAGTAAATTTTTTAAATTTGAAAGCAATTATTTTTGTCCATAATATGCATTTTTCCCATGCTTCCTATCATAATGTTTTTTTATTATATGTGAAGGTAATTGAGAGAAATTTGGATTAATATTATTAACCCACATTGCCATTTTAGCTACTTCTTCTAAAACTCTCGCATTATATACACTTGAAATGGCATCTTTTCCCCATGCAAAAGGACCATGGCCTCCAACTAATACCATTGGATTTTCAATTGGATCAATTTTATCTTGATTAAACTTGCCAACATTTAATATTTCTTGAGCTGTTTTTGGATTTTCAAAAGTTTTATAAATTAATAACCCAGTATTTTTTTCATATTCAGTTTCAACTTCGTCGTTATTCAATGCTTTTGTGCAAATAATTGGATTAGCTAAATGATCCGCATGAGTAGTTCCTAAAAGAGATATAGATTTCATTGCTTGGGCCCATGCTGTTGCATAAGGGGAATGCGTATGAGTAATACCATAAATTCCATCAAAATGTTTATATAATTCAAGATGAGTTGGTGTGTCAGAGGAAGGATTTAATTTTCCCTCAACTTTATTTCCTTCTAAATCAATTATAACCATATCTTCTATTTTTAATTTATCATATGAAACACCTGACGGTTTAATAGCAAAAACTCCTAGGTTTTTATTAAAAGCAGACACATTTCCCCAAGTATATATTGCTAATCCTTGTTTTGGAATTTCTAAGTTTGCTAAATACGTTTCTTCTTTAAGTTCTTTGTATTTATCCATAATATGCTCTATTCCATTTATCTTGATTTCTAAAGGAAGAAATTGTTGTCTCCTCATTTATTTTTAATAATTCTAAATTAACAATTTCTGAATAAAACTCTAGGGTTTCTTCATCAATTTGAGTTGTGAAAGTATTATGATGGCCTCCTCCAGATAAAATCCAACATTCACTTGATGTAATGAAATTTGGTTTAGGATCTAATAAAATTCTTGCAACAGGAAGTTTTTCAAAAGTTTTATCACATTCTAATAAAGAGGCTTTGTTTGAAACAATCCTTAATCTTGTTCCTAAATCGATAATAGAAACAGTAATTCCTTCTGCTTTTCTTGCATCAAAAACTAATCTTGCAGGATCTTCTTTGTCTCCAATACCTAAAGGATGAACTTCAATATTAGCTTTTCCTTTCGCAAGAGATGGGCAAATTTCAAGCATATGAGAACTTAAATTAAACATATTTTCTTCTTCAAGATTATATGTATAATCCTCTAGAAAAGTGCAACCACCATCAAGACCTTCTCCCATCAGTTTAAGAGTTCTGACCATTGCTGCAGTTTTCCAATCGCCCTCACCTGCAAAACCGTATCCTTTTTTCATTAAATGTTGACATGCTAGTCCTGGAAGTTGTTTCATTCCATGTAAATCTTGAAAATTTGTTGTAAAAGCTTCTCCATCATTTTCATTTAAAAATTCTTCTATAGCAATTTCAATTTTTGCTTGTTCTCTTATATGAGAAATATTATATTCATCATTATTTTTAATAATAAAATCTCTTTTATATTCTTCCATTAATAAATCAATTTGAGTCTCTTTTACTTTGTTTATTTTTTCAACTAAATCGCCAATTCCATAATATGGTATATTCCAACCTAGTTTTATATATGCTTCAATCTTATCTCCACAAGTTACTGCAACATCTCGCATATTATCTCCAAATCTAACAACATTTAAGGTTTTTGTTGCACTTGTTGCAGCAGCAGCTCGCATCCATTTTGATACTCTTTTTTGGAATCTTTTCGATTTCCAGTATCCAACTATTACATTCCTATTAAGATTCATTCTTGATGTAATATATCCAAATTCTCTATCTCCATGAGCACTTTGATTTAAATTCATGAAATCCATATCAATTGAATCATAAGGAATTGTTTTATTAAATTGTGTATTTATTTGTAATAGAGGCTTATTTAAAGCATTTAATCCGTTAATCCACATTTTCGCTGGAGAAAAGGTGTGCATCCAACATATAATTCCAGCACATTTATCATCTAAATTTGCTTCTTTAATTGTTTTTTCAATGTTTCTTGCATTAATTAATATATCTTTTTGAATAATATTACATACGATGTTTTTTGAATAATTCAACTCTCTAACCATTTCTTTAGTATGATCTTCAACTTTACTTAAAGTTTCATCTCCATATAAATCTTGTGAACCTGTTAAAAACCAAAAACTATAATCTTTTAAATGTTTCATAATTCAATCTCCTATTTGCTTGCGTTAAGGAACACATTATATGCTATTTGAGCGTTTTCTGCAACATAAAAAAATATGAAAAGATAAATTGAAATATAAAAATTTTAATAATCAAGATATAAGGATTATAAATAATAATGATATCATAAAAGAAAAGAAGTTAATAAAACTTGAAATATGGGAAAATGCTCCTTCATTATTTGCTGAAAATAATTATGTTGATGTTATTTCTTTATCGGCCTCTTTTTTCTTTTTATATACTCACATAAATTAAAACAAATTATATTGTTCATTTTTAGATTCCTTATATTCTAGATAAAAGGAAAGTATGGAAGAAAGTAAAAAAGATAAATTATAAAAATTAACTAGGGATAAGTAAAATGAAATCATAGTTGATTATTATGATGTTGATGCAAGTAGCAAATCTTATGTAATAAATCCTCCATCAAATAAAATCACACAGAGTTTGGGAGTGAGCCATTTTTCTGATATAATTAGTGTTATTTATGCTAATATTTTTAGTTTTATTTAAATTAAATATCAAGTTCATTTAGCATATTTATTATTTGATTTAGAGTTTTTATGTTTACCATTTCTAATATTTTTGGTGCTTTAATATTATAAGTTTTTAAACTATCAAATAGAGCTTTATAATTCATTACTCCTGTAGATATAGGTAAATCTCCAATTTTATTACCATGATTATCAATTTTAAAATCTTTAATATGTAAAGCAATAATAGAATCTCCTATTTCATTTAAAATTGTATTATGAAATTTTTTTTGAGCTTGATAAGATGGTATTTTTTTTATAATACCATCTTTTTCTTTTATTCCTTTTATATCCATCATATTAACACTATCATAAATTATTTTTAAATTATCACATTTAAATTTATCTATCATGTTAATTGTTCTCTCTAGTGATGCAATTGTATGCTTGTTCGAAACTGGTTCAATAGATATAATTGCATCATTTTTTATTGCTAAAGCAAGCATTTTATCTAAAAAATTATAAAAAATGTTTAAATTTTTGTCATTAAATGTTTCAATATCGTATTCATCATTTAAATTTGTTATTCCTGTTTCTGTTCCAATATAAGGACAATTTAAATATTTAGCTTTTTTTATTGCACTTTCGAAAGATTTCCATTCAAGCTCTCTTATTTCTTTAATTGGATGAATTGGATTAATATATGATCCTATAATAGCTATATCAATATTATTTTTATTTAATTCAGAAGAAATAGATATTGCTTTTTCATCTGATAAATCTTCATAAGATGCATATTGGGTAAAAACTTTATTTAATGCTAATTGAATGCATGTTGGATTATGTATCTTATTTAATTCTTGAATAAGCTTAGAAGTTTCTTCAAATTTCCCAAAATCATGAGCTCTAAAACCTAACATAAAATTTCCTTTTCAATTGATAAAGAATATCCATAATCGAAAGTTGTTACTTTTTCATCAATATAAGCTTTTTTTTCAATTATTTGTAAACTTGGTGAATCCCAACTTTTGAAAAAGATTGAGCTGCTTTTTTCATCATAATTAATTTGGGACTTTTTGAATTTTGCGATAAAAGTTTTGAAATCTTCATATTCTGATTTTGAACCACATTTTAATACAATTCCTTGATTTAATCCTTTTGCAATAAGTTCTTTATTTGTATTTGCGCCTTCAGTGGTAAATACATAATCATTGGAAAACCACAATGCAAGATAAGAATTTTTTTTTCTTAGAAATAAATATTTATTGTTTTCAATTATTTGATCATAATTTTCTTTTAGTAAATAAGCATGAATTGCATGGACTAACTCATTTTTATCAATTTTAAATAACATTAACATATTATTTTTTTCTTGAATTACAAAAGGATTAGTACCATTACCCGCCCAATAACTTGGACGATTTTCTCCACTAAAAGCTCTTTCTCCTGGATTGTTAATATAAAATTGTTCACACTCTTTATCAAGTGTTATATTCATAATGTGTTGTTGATGTCCATGTTTATATGGGTTAAAAGCTTGAACACAAGAAATAAAATAATCAGGTGTTTTATAGGAATAAATATTTACTTTATCTTTGCCTTGGGATTGTTTGAAAGTGATTCTTTCATTTTCTCTTGGATTATAATTATTAATATCAATAGTTGGTGTGTATTCTGAAATACAATAAAGTGGGACAGCTTGAGTTCGTCGTCCAATATATCCTTGCATAAAAGCAATCCATGAGATAAAAGAAGTCTCAACTTGTTCTCTACTTTTTAAAGTTTTTTCATAACAACGTCCATAGGATGTAGATAGAATACCATTATAAGAAGAATAAGCAATTAATTCAAAAACAGAATCTAGTGCTTTTTTTGCATAATTCTTAATTTCATTATCTTTTGCTAATTCAAAAAGAGTGAAAAAACCTATTAAATCTATCGGTATATATGTAGCACTATTCCATTCAGCAAAACCATAATTAAAAAATTCCTCAAACCATTTTATTAATCTTTTTTTTCCAATTTCTTTTTGATTTTTACCTAATCTATTGCTTAGTGTAAAAATTTCATCTGGATATAATTGCCCTGCTAAATATTGTGCAGTGTGGAAAAGTAAAGCATGATTTTCACTAAAATACCACATTACATCATTTCCAGGTTCATCAATCCAAAATCTAAAATTAATTATTTCTTTATGTATTTTATCATATAATTGGTTTGATAAATTGGATTTGTATTTGTAGATTAAGATTAGCATTGGTGAATAGACAAAATCTGCACAATCTTCTTTTTTGTTAATTTTCTCAAGACTATTTAATATATATTTTTCACATTCTTTAGAAACATGTTTCTCTTTTTCAATCATTAATAGAGCTTTAGTAATAGTGTCTTCCCCATTTTCAATTATATAATTAGAAGCTTGTTTTTTTCTTTTAATTTCAGTAATTGATGGATTGTTTTCAATTGCTAGTGGAGGTCTAATTGCAACTAATAATGTTCTATAGATTGTGTGATTAGATATTTTTGCACCAACTTGTATCTTATATACCCCTGTTTTTATATCTTTAACATTAACAATTGTTAATGTTGTATCTTTTTTATTTATATTGAAATTAGTATTATCTTTATTAAATATATTATGAGATTCTATATCTTCAATCTTTAGAAACAACTCTAAATTGTGTTTAAAAGGAATTGAAGAAAATTCTAATTTAACATCTCCTTCTTTATAAACATCTTTTCTAAAGAAACAGCTCTTTAACCAAGTTTCTAAGTTATTTAATTTTTTTGCATCTCCTTCAAAAGGAAGATTTCCTATTATTGTCTCTTTATTTATATTTCGTATTTCAAAATAGAAAAAAACATCTCTTTCTGCTAGTTCTTTAGCATAAACCTCTATTTCATGGATTCCCTTCTTTAAAAAAATATCTAATCTCTTTTTACTTGCAATATTTCTTGTAAATGGTGAAAATTCCATAACAACTTTTTTATCTATCCATATTTTTATAGCACCACAAGTATAAATATCAAAGCTATAATGTTTTGAGTCCTCAATTTCAATATTGGTTTTTGCATTAACTCTCATTATATGAGGTGTATGAATAAAAGTTGAAAAGTCTACTCTATTATTTTCAAAAGGGAAGTAGATATTATCATATTTATTATTATATCTTTGAACTTTTTTTAAATCATGTTGTTTTAAAAAAGCTTTCCTAACTGGATAAATTATTTGCACATAACCTTCTCCTGAATTAATATTCGCTTTAAAGGTTTCTTTTGGTGAATTGTAAGGTTCACTTGTTACATTAGTTGTTAACCATCTGCTAATACTTTCATTAGTATGAATTAAATATTTAATTTTTGACATTTTATCCTTCTTTACTTTATTAATTATATAATATATCCAATTATGACAAAATCTACTCATTTTTTGTTTTAGTATCAAAAAAAGATTGTGTTTTTTTAGTTTTAATTTAATAATAGTGTTATGCAGAATTATGTTGAATTAAAATATATAGAACAATATAAAATAAAGATTAATGATGAAAAAGATGATTTATTTTATTTTTTTGATTACGATGTTAGAACGTATGCTGTTAATATGGAATTCCAACATTTTCATAATTTTTATGAAATAATGATACCATTAGATGAAAAAATTTCTCATATAATTGAAGGTAGATATTATGATTTAAAAAGGTATGATATTGTATTATTAAAGCCTTCAAGATTGCATAAATCAAAGTATCATCAAGGGCAAGCAAGAAAACGTTTAATAATTAATTTTAATATACCTTTTAATATGTTTGGATTATCAAATGATTTAAAAAAAATACTTTCTCTATTTGATAAAGAAGTACCAATTTTTAGATTTAATTTGGAAGATAGACAAATGCTTTTTAATTTATTAAATGAAATTTTTTCAATACATCATCAAAAAATGACAGCTAATTATTTATTTGTTCATTCTAAATTCTTAGAATTTTTGTATTATTTTTATTTAAAACAAAATAATAATCAATTTGAAGTTGAGTTTGTGGGTAATTCAATTACTCAAAAAATTTATGATATTTCTAGTTATATTCATTTAAATTTAGAGAAAGAATTAAATTTAGAAGATATCGCTAATAATTTCTCAATTAGTCCTTGCTATTTATCGCATCAATTTAAAATAATAACAGGATTTAATTTAGTAAATTATATTCAAATGACAAGAGTTAGAGAAGTTCAAAGATTATTAATAAATTCAAGAAAGCAAATAAAAGAAATTGGCGAAGAATGTGGTTTTAGTTCTTTTAGTCAATTTAACCGAGTTTTTAAAAAATATGTTAATAAATCTCCATCGGAATTTAGAAAAAATGGTAATAAAGAACTACGAAATATGCTTAGATTTAATGTTTTAGATTAAAATAGCAAATAATGCAAACAATTAATATAAAATAGAAAAGCAATAGGTTGTTTATAAGTTATTTCATATATTATTTTTTAATAAAAATATTAGGAGAAAAAATGAAATACTACCCAGAAAATGCTATTGGTGATGGGAAAAGTGATGATACAATTGCTATACAAAGAGCTATAGATAATAATGATATTGTTGTTTTTGAAAGTGGAAAAATATATAAAACAGGTTCTTTAATATTACATGAAAATTCTAATCTTCATTTTGAAAAAAATTCAAAACTATTAGCAAGTGATGATATAAATACATATATAAGCCCTGGTGAAATTGATAATGATACTACAAGAAGAGTTGGAACTCCTGTTACTAGAAAACCTGCTTTTGCATATATTTATGCAAAAGATTGTAGCAATATAACAATTGATGGATTTGGAATTATTGATGGTAATTGTGATTGTTTTATTCATAAGACAAGTGAATATCATAAAAATGGAGATTTCTATCCTCGACAAACAATGCTATACATTGAAAATTGTCATGGTTTAAATATTAAAGATACTAAATTTATTAATGCACCTTTTTGGACAATTCATTTTGCTGGGTGTGAAGATGTATTAATAGATTCTATTGTAATTGATAATCCATTAGATGTTGCAAATAGCGATGGTATTGATCCAGATCATAGTCAAAATGTTATCATCAGAGGATGTAGAATATCTTGTGCAGATGATTGTATTTGTTTAAAAAATTGTAATGGAAATAGTGAATATACTCCAACAAAAAATGTTGTTATAAGTGATTGTATTTTAACAAGTACAAGTGCAGCCATAAAAATAGGGACAGAAGGAGTCGATTCTTTTGAAAATATTATAGTCTCAAATTGTCAAATTATTGATAGCAATAGAGGAATTTCTATTCAAATTAGAGATAAAGGAAATGTTAATAATGTTCAATTTAATAATATTCAAATTCAAACAAGATGTTTTAGCTATGAATGGTGGGGCTCTGGTGAACCTATAGCTATTACAAGTTTTAATCGAGATGAATCAACTACAAGTGGAAAAATTAATAATATTTCATTTAACAATATTTCAATAGTTAGTGAAAGTGGAATATTATTAGCAAGTGATTCTTTATCAAAAATAAATAATATAAATTTAAATTTTTTAAATATTGAATTAAGAAAAATAAGTAAATGGGAAGTAAATAAATTTGATTTAAGACCTAAGTATAAAGAGCCACAATTTATTTATAAGAAAAACGGGATATTCAATTTATTTAATTCTGTTAAACCACAAATAAACTTTTTAAAAACATCTTGTGATGAATACTTTTTGGATGAAAAATTTATCCAAATAAAATAAAAAATTTCATTATAAATAAGTTTTATATGAAATATAAAGCAAAAAATGCAATATTATTTTTAATAATAGGATAAAATTGCGTATTTATATATATATTTATTATCAATAATATTAATATAAAATAATGATTCGGGAGGATATAAATTGAACATTAGTGTAAGAAAAAAGAATAATTTAGATACTAAACAAAAATGGGCATTGTTTTTTTGTGCACCAAATATATTATTTTTTCTAATATTTTTTGTTATTCCTGCAACTTTGGGAATTAGTTATTCTTTTACTAATTATAATGGTTTATCACGGATGGATTTTGTTGGATTAGTTAATTATGTAAAATTATTTAAAGATTTAGAATTTTATAAAGTATTATTTAATACAATAAAATTTACTTTAGTCAGTGTTCCCCTTGGTTATTTTACTGCATTATTTTTAGCTCTATTGTTAAACAATGAAAAAATTAAAGGTAATTCATTAATGCGAATATTAATTTATTGGCCAACTCTTTTATCAACAATTATGGTAGGGCTTACTTGGAGATGGATTTTTGGAGAGAATTTTGGAATTTTGAATTATATTTTACAATCTTTTGACCTTGAAAAAATTAAATGGGCTACTGATTCAAATGCAGCATTTATTACAACTATAATTGCTTTTGTTTGGGCTAATTGTGGAACTAATATGTTAATCTTTATTGGTGGTTTGAAACAAATTCCACAATCACTTCACGAAGCTGCAAAAATTGATGGAGCTACTGCTCTACAAGATTTTATTCATGTAACTCTTCCGGGTTTATCTGCGGTATCATTTATGATTGTTATTTTGTCTATTATAACAGCATTTAAATCATTTGCTATGGTATTAACTCTTACAGGAGGTGGCCCCGGCTCTGCAACAACATACATGATTCAATACATTTATCAAACTGGATTTGATAAAATGCAAGTTGGATATTCATCTGCTGCATCTATGGTAATGTTTGCTATTCTGTTAATTGTTTCTGTAATACAAACATGACATAATTCAAAGACAGGAAGGAGTTAGTATATGAAATCAAATAATAAATTAAATGGTTTTCTTGGTATTTTATTTTCTCTTTTATGGGTATTTCCTGTTTTTTGGTTAGTAGTTAGTTCTTTTAAAAATGGAACAGAATTATTTTCTTATCCAATGACATTGTTTCCAAATAATCCTAGCTTTGATAATTATGTGGTTGCATTATTTAGATTTGATTTTATTCGATATACAGCAAATACAGCTTTTATCACAATTATAGCAACTGTAATAACTTTAATAATGAGTTCAATGTGTGGATTTGCATTAGCAAAATATAAATATATATGGTTAAAGGTATTATTTATTTGTTTATTAGCTACAACTATGTTGCCAACTGAAGTAATAATGAGACCGAGTTTTACAGTAATTTATAAATTAGGTCTATATAATTCATTGTGGGCTTGTATTATACCAACTGTAGGAACTATGACTGGTGTATTTTTAATGAGACAATTTTTTACATCAATTCCAAATGAATTATTAGAGGCGGCAAGAATTGATGGAGCCAATGAAGGAAGAATTTTTGTTTCCTTAATGCTCCCATTATGTAAAAGTCAATTAGCAATTTTAGGAATATTTTCATTTAGATGGAGATGGAATGATTTTATATGGCCTCTAATTTCATTAAGATCTCCTGATAAATATACTCTTCAAATTGCACTTAGAACTTTATCTGGAGCAGAAGCTGTTGATTGGACAACTTTATTAGCAGCTTCAGTATTAACTATGATTCCAGTATTGATTGTATTTATTTTATTTAATCGACAAATTATGAGCACCAATGTATCAAGTGGTGTTAAAGGATAAAACTTTTTTAATATATAAAATATAAGGAGCGTAAAAATGAAAAAGGTATTAGCATTATTACTTTGTTTAATGGTAAGTTTTAGCGTATTCGCTAATGGGGCAAGTGAAAGTTCAAAAAAGGAAGTTAAAACATTAGAAATTTTATTATCTGATGATACTTTAGAAGGTGGAGCAATGGCTGCAATTGTTGATAAATGGAATTCAACAAATGATAATTTTAAAGTAGAAATTAATGAAATTGCTTATGGTGATATGAAAACTCAAATTATGAATAGAGCTTCTGTAAATGAATTACCTGCTTTGGTAAAAACTACAGAAATGGATGCATATGCAGATTTTTTATTACCTTTAGATGATAAATCATTAAAACAATCAGATTTTTTAAGAGATGTAACAAGAGATGGGAAATTATTAGCAACTCCAATTAATTCAACAGCTGTTGGTATGCTTGTTAATAAGAGTGCTTTTGATCAAGCTGGTGTTTCTTATCCAACAACAGAAGAGGAAAGATGGACTTGGGATGAATTTATAGAAGCTGTAAATACAGTTGTTGAAAAAACTGATTGTGAATATGGTATAGTTATTGACCATAGTGCTCAACGTATTTCAACTTTATTATATCAATTTGGCATGCAAATATTTGATCCAAATGATGCAAGTAAAATAGCTTTTGATTCGCCTCAAACAAAAGAAGGTTTAGAATTTTTATTAGATATTTATAAAAAGGATATTTCTCCTGCTTCAGTTGGTTTAGGTGCAGAAAATGCACAATCAACATATAAAACTGGTAAAGTTGCAGTTCATATGTCAGGTAACTGGGTATTAAATGATTATTCAAATAATATTACAAATTTCGAATGGGACCCAGCATTGATGCCATATAAAACAGATAAAGCTACTTGTTTAGGTGGTAACTATTTATATGCATTCGATGGAACAGGTTGTGAAGAAGAAGCAAAAGAATTTATTGAATGGTTCTATAAAGATGAAAATTATTCTTTATATTGTTCAAATGGTAACTACCTACCTTCAAAAATAGGAGTTGATGCAACATATACTGTTAAGGGTATGGATATTTTCAACATGGAATTAAATGCGACAAGTGCTCAACCATCTTTTGATGATTCTGTTAAGAACTCACACCCTGGTGAGTCTTATGGAAATGCATTAAGAGATGCTGTTGATAAAGCAATTGCAGGTGAATTAGATGCAGATGGTGTTATTGATTATTTCACAAATTCAATTTTAGAAAATTATACTAATGTATCTTTAAAATAAATTTAAATGTTTTAGTTGAAAAATAGGGGAAGTGACCCCTATTTTTCAAATTATGTTTGATATTGAAGGAACTATGAAAGAACTTATACTAGAAAAATTAGACTTATTAATAGATAGTTTTCAATCTATATTGTATGAAGAAGATGAGCATTTTATCAAAAATATGAAAGAAAAAAATATAGTTGGTGATGATGTTGCACGATATATGTATTGGGAGTGGACTCAAGGGATTGGTCTATATGGATTATGGAAACTTTTTGAAAAAACCCAAGAAAACAAATATATAAAAATGATTGAAAAATATTTTAATATTTGCTTTGAACTGGGATTGCCAGCAAAAAATATTAACACTGTTGCTCCAATGCTTACTCTAGCAAAATATGCAATTTATACAAATAATGAAAATTATAAAGTTGTTTGTGAAAAATGGGCTAGTTATATTTTTAAAGACATGAAAAAAACTAGATTTGGTGGATTGCAGCATTTAACAAGTGATTCAATAAATGATGAAGAATTGTGGGATGATAGTTTATTTATGAGTGTATTATTTCTTGCTTATTGGGGGAAAAGTACAAAAAATAATGATTATATAGAAGAGGCTAATTATCAATTTCTTTTACATTCTTATTATTTAAGTAATCATAAAAATGGGCTTTGGTATCATGGTTGGACTTTTAAAGAAAATAATAATTTTGTAGATGCTTTTTGGGGGAGAGGTAATTGTTGGATTACATCAGCTATTCCAGAGTTTTTAGAATTAAATATTTCATCAAAAAGTGAAAAGAGATTTTTAGAAATGATATTAGTTAGACAAATTGAATCATTGATAAAATATCAAAATAGTAATGGTATGTGGCATACTTTGATAGATGATAAAACATCTTATTTAGAAGCAAGTGCAACTTGCGGATTTGCATATGGAATGCTAAAAGCAAGAAATATCAATTTAATCAGTCGTGAGTATGCTAATTGTATTGAAAAAGCATTAAATTCTGTTCTATTAAATATTGATGATAATGGTATTTTACAAAATGTTTCGTATGGAACTCCAATGGGTAGAAACTCAAAAGACTTCTATAAAGAAATTCCAATAAAACCAATGCCGTATGGTCAAGCTTTAGCTATTTTATTGTTGGTTGAAAAATTAGGCAGTTAATAATTGTATTTTGAAATATCTTATTAAATTAATTGTGAAAAATTAGTAATTGATAGAGAATCGAGAGAAGCAACATTTTATATATCAAATTAGGAGTGTTGTTTTATTATGTAATATGAATTGTAAAGTTTTATAAAAAAACAAAAAAAGTATTATAAATCAATGTATAATAATTAAGTATTTTAGTTGATAAATTTGAAGTTGGAGTAAATGAAATTTTTGTTTTACCTTGTTTTTAATAATTAAGACCTGAATCCGTATAGATTTTAAAATAAATATAATATATTAACAAATGTTAAGTTAATTATAGAATAAAAAAGCCTCTTATGTTACAATTAAATTACCAAATAAAACGTAACAGGAGAGGCCA
>Ga0102926_1000961_pt1 | contig 17103 bp, 30 predicted proteins | sample SalPonR1_A_D2_MG_FD_78173 | JGI IMG/M metagenome (GOLD analysis project Ga0102926, IMG submission 78173) | Salt pond soil microbial communities from South San Francisco under conditions of wetland restoration - Salt Pond MetaG R1_A_D2_MG | ecosystem: Environmental > Aquatic > Marine > Intertidal...
CTTGTTGCTGCATTTGTCTAAAGGCTTGTTTTTTTTGCTCTTTCCTATCTTTTATGTTTTGAATAACATCTTTAAATCCCATGTTCTATATAAGGTCTTTTTATTTAAATACTTGACCTATGCAATAAACCTTGCAAATCCTTTATGAACCAAGAATCCTATAATTACAATTATAAAAAAGTAATATGCTATCCCCAAGTAAAGAGTAAATAATAGAGATGCTATTATTAATACAAATCCAAAATTTTTATTTGTTAGTTGGAAGTATGCACTAGCGTATGATACTAATATTAATAATGCGAACACTAATAACTCTGGGCTTCCTAAGAAATAATCTAGGTATATCTTTTTCAAATCTAGTGGATTAATATATTCTCCCATTATCCATCACTCCCTTGCCAGTATGATAAAGCTGAGATGTATAGTGCAGATAGTAGACCTACTATTATTAAGGTCAATAAATACTTCATCCAATCTTCAAACCCACTTACAAACCCTAATAAAGAAATCACATCTGATGTTAAGTATCCAACTATTAACCATACAAATCCTGCTGTAATATATCTAATATCTGGGGCTCTACCAAATGCTCCTAAAACTAAACCTGCTCCTGCAAAAATTGTAAATATGTATTTTAATCCTGGTATTCCTTGACTATTACCTGAATACAAGTCTGAGTCTTTAAAATTTTCTGGAGTTACTTGGTTTTCTGCATCTATTAATCCTGTTACGCTTAATATTCCTCCCGATACTGGAGTGTTGAATCCTGCAAAGTTTAATAAAACTAGAACTCCTGTAATCATTATTACTAAGTTAAAAAATTTCATCTTGATTCCTCCTTGAATATCGAAATTACTAACCAAGTAGCAGATATAAATATTATGGTTGTTCCCAAGTCTACTTGTATTGGAAAACTTTCTGGTAAAGTGGGGAAGAAATTTATTGTATTTAAGAATAAAATCATCCCAAATAAAATTCCACTTACAGCTTGTTCACTTGCTAATCCATATCTTGAACTTATTAATCCTGCTCCTACTATTAATATTAATAAACTTAAAAGTGATTTTGCAAATACTCCATTGTCATCTCCAGTTATTCCAAATAAATTGTTGTCTATTTTTGATACTAAATTATCTAAAAAATGTTTTATGCTGAAATCATTTGGTTGATAAGTGTTCCATGATGCAATGTAACTTCTAGTTGTTCCATTTATTACATAGTAATATTCCATTGTTATTCTCTTTGCAGTTGAAATATTGTAAGCATAATTTAATTCTTCTCCTGATGGATTTGTTCCTATTTGGGTTTCTATTATTGATGAATCTGCTTTTAATGTGAATCCGTATGATTCTAAGTTTGAATTTTGTGCTTCTATGTTGTATAGAAAATTGTAAACTTCATTCTTTTTTAGGAATTCTCCAGCTGGGTTTACATTTATTGAAATTCCTGTAAGGTAATCTTCCTTTTCTTCTTGTTCTCCTCCTAAGGTTACTGTGTAAGTTGCTTGTGTTGGAGTTATGTCGATTATGTAATCTTCATATCCTTCTTTTGTAAATTTGAAATTGTGAATGAAGTCTGGGTTTAGCCAGAAAGTTACTCCTCCTCCTGCTCCAGTTTCTCCGTCTGCTACTATTACTGTTTCTCCTTCAATAGTTCTTGTTCCTACTACACTTACTCCATCTATACCTTGCTCTGCTGAATTGATTACTTGGAATGTTACATAAATACCATCTAATGAATTTAATAGGTAAAGTATTTTTTCTGTTGCTGTTGAATTGTATTCTGTGACATCTGCATCCCATATTCTTTGTGGGTATTCTGTTCCTTGCTTGTATTGAACATATGGATTTATATTTAAAGTTCTATTTGGGTATGCACAAAAATTATATTCTGGATTTAGAGATGTGTTTGTGTAAGTGTAAGTTTTATATTGAGAGCCACTACCTAAATAGTATTTGAATGTAGAAGTTGGGATTGTTGCATTAATAAAACTAAGACTTGCTTCATCTTTAAATTTTAAAGTTAAGTATGTATTGTTGTATGTTGTATTACATTTTGTGAAAATTGTTTCTTCTACTGTTTGATATGATTCGTCTGAATAAATAGTATCTTCGCCATAAGTGAATTTCCATTTAATTGAATTGTTTCCTGTTTCTCCTACTGGGATTTCTATTGACTTTCTCCAAATATCTCCTGACTTTGTTGTATCATATTCTGTTCCATTATAATTCAAGTGAACTGCTGCTAATGAACTGTTCGCTGTAATATTAATTCCCAATATTTCTTCTGCTGTTTCGTATGTTAAATTATTTTTTATTAAATTATTAAAAAATATTTTTGCACTTAAAGTGTTGTTATTTTCTGCAAATGAACAATTTCCAAAATTATCACATGCCTTAAAATTCCATATTATAGGCATTTTTCTTATATACTTTGAAAATATTTCTGTCTGTGTTTTTGATGAATATATTTTATTTGCTTTATATCCTATGAAATCTCCAATATGTCTCCCAGAAATTAAATATGTATCTTCTCCTATTGTGAAAACTGTGGGAGCTGACCTAATTCCTACATCTCCCAACCCTGTGACTATTGTAGAATTTGAAGTCCAGCTAGAACCAGTCCAAACATAACCATAAAAAACACCATCATCCTCTCCAGAAATTAAATATGTATCTTCTCCTATTGTGAAAACTGTGGGAGTTGACCTAATTCCTACATCTCCCAACCCTGTGACTATTGTAGAATTTGAAGTCCAGCTAGAACCAGTCCAAACATAACCATTAAAAACACCAGCATCCTCTCCAGAAATTAAATATGTATCTTCTCCTATTGTGAAAACTGTGGGAGTTGAATAGGCTCCTACATCTCCCAACCCTGTGACTATTGTAGAATTTGAAGTCCAGCTAGAACCAGTCCAAACATAACCATAAAAAACACCTTCAGTCTCTCCAGAAATTAAATATGTATATTCTCCTATTGTGAAAACTGTGGGAGTTGAAAAAAGTCCTAAATCTGGTAATCCTGTGACTCTTGTAGAATTTGAAGTCCAATTTAAAAAACTTTGTTCTGCTATTCGCGTTTCTACACACTCAAATATTTCGTTGAAGTTCCCACACAAACTTAAATTTTTTAAAAATCCTTCTCCTTCTATGTTTGCAGTTGCGTTAAATGTTATTTCGGATTGTTTAAAATAATCTATTATTTCTTCGCTTGGGCTATTTAAGGTTACATTTATTCCTGCACTAGCAAAGCTAAATAAAAATATACTTATTATGAATGTTAATAATATTTTTTTGTTCATTTTAATTTTCTCTCTGCCCATTCTGCAAATCTTTTTGTTGGTTTATTTTTATCAAATCCATATCCCCACCCCATCCAAGCAACTGCTCCCCTGTCTTGACAAATATCTCCTTTGTATTTTGCATTTTTATAATGTCTCCTGAACGAAGATATATCTTTTAAATCTTTTCTGCTTAAAGATTCTCCTTTCGCTAATTGTTTTGCTCTTTTTCTACCTACGCTTGTCATTGCTTTGCTTCCTTTGTTTAAGCATTCTAATGCTTTCTTTGCATTTCTTTGTGCATACTTTGGTGGTATCATGAGTTCCTCCCAATAATATATCCTACTGCTAAACTTGTAAAGAACCAAATAAGGTATGGTATTAAAATATCTGTTTGTAAACACATTAATTTAGTTCCATCTGATATTGTTGAATTTCCACAATCTAATAAACTTCTTGTTGTTGTTATGTCGTCTGTTAAGAATGGAATTACGAATACTCCTGTTGCGAATAAAAATAATCCTACAAATACTCCAAAGAAAACATTACCTCTCTTATTCATTGTGCCATACCCCCTAAAAGCATCCCAGCTAATCCAAATACTATTCCTATAAAAAATGGAGGAATTAAATCTGTCTGTGTGCAATATACTTCATATTGATAATCTAATGATTCATTAGCACAATCATATCCGTCTACTCCTCTTACATTATCATCTTGAATTACATCATTTAATGCTGGAGCTAATGCCAACCCTAACGCAAAAAAAACTATTGCCATCATTAAAGAAAAAAATCCAAGTTGTGCTTTTTTTTTCATTATACACCCCATGCTGTTTTCTTTTTATTTCCTTTTTTTTGTTTTCTAAAGAATTGTATTTCTTTTGCTTCCGATGATTGTCTACTTGTCTTAATTCTTCTTGTCTTCTTTTCTACTACTCTGAACCTATCTGCTCTACTTCTTCTGAAACCTTCTCCCAAATCTAAAAATGTTTTCTTTCCTCCAACTTTTGCAAAACCACTGGCTCTTAATGTTCCTTTTAATTTGCCTTTTAATAATTCTGCTGCTTTTTCTTTTGTTTTTGTTTTACCTATGCTTATGTCTACCCCCCCTTTTCTGGCAAACACTTCAATGTCTCCAATCCCTTTTTCTTTTGACATTTTTTTAATCATTTTCTTGAAAGGTGTTTGTCTCTTTGGGGTTGGCTTAGGAGTTTCTGGAGTTGTTTTCTGAGCTTGTTCAAATATGTTCTTAGATTGTTGCCCTTGAGCCATTCTTTGAGATTGTATGAAATCGCTTACCTGCTTTGCCTTAAATCTTTGCTTTGGTTTAGTTCCTTGAAATGATTTAAGGTCGCTTCCTTGAAATTGCTTTGGTTGTTGTTTGGTTATAGAATCTATTGAAAATTTTGGAGATAGGCTTGATTCTTTCTTTGTTGATAATGTTGTCCCTAAGTCGTAGTTAATTTTTATCTCTTTTCCTGTTGCCGTTTGTGGAGATGTAATTAATCCTAGCTGTGTTCCTTCTCCTAATTGCGAAGGTTTTGCCAAAGCTGATTCTGTTCTTTCGTATTGTCCTTTTCCTGCCCAAGCACTTGTATAAACTGCTGGAGAAACTTTTGTTTCTGTTGGAGCGATTACTTTTGCAGTTTGACTTTTTGGTGGGGCTGTAGGAATTACATCTTGTCTTGGTTTTACTTCTTGAACTTGAAACATCTTGCTTAATGGTGTCTTTTTTTGTGAATATATTTTTGAGCCTTTATCTCCAGATTTAAAGACTTCTATCTTTCCTCCTTTTAATAAATCTATTATTACACTTTTTTCTTGCTTTGTTTTTGTTACTCCCAATTCACTTTTACCAACAGTTAATGTTGTATCTTTGTTTAGTTTAAGTATATCTCTAACTGCTAATGATTTTTCTGTTTCTCCTCCTATTATTATATTTTTTTCTGCTTGTGCTCTTATTTGCCTTGCTGCTTTAGATTTTTTTATTCCAGTTCCTATTGCATACCTTGTTGAAAATATTGGAGTTGTTTTTCCTAGAGTTATTGATTTTGAGATTTCTATTCCATCCACTATTCCTCTTCTCTTTGCTATCCCTTTTGCTCCAGTTGTGAATACTCCTTCTTCTGCAAATCCAAAAGTTTTTAGTCCTTTTTTTGTCATGAATGGGACTGCTCCAGTTGTCTCGTATTGCCCTACTCCACTTATAAGAAATCTTCCTGATTCTGTTGGAGATGGTTTTGCCTCCATTCTTATTACTTTTGTTAACCCCCCAGCTTTTTGTTTTCCAATTAATTGAACCATCCCACTTGGCTTTGATTCCTCTGCTCTCCATATAATATCTGCATCATCTACCTTCCTTGCACTCTTTCCAGCTTGTTCTAAAAAATTATAATATTTTTCTTTGTTTAGTCCAGCATATCTTGCTCTTGGTATTTTTTTTGCTGCATATCTTCCTCCTTTAAATACTCCTGCTGTAAATAATGCTAATCCTCCAGATATTATTGCCTCCTGCTTTAATTCTGTTGAAACTTTTCCTTTGCTTATCTTTTCCCCTAAAATGTTTGCTCCTAATTCTCCGAAGTAAGCTCCACCTAAAGCAACTCCTCCTCCAACCCAAGAAGCAGTTTCTGCTCCTACCTTTGCGATTTCTCCGTAAGTTTTAGCTTTTTTTTGTGGGGAGATGTTTAACAAGTTTAACTCTGGATAATTAACTTTATCTTTTAGAGCTTTTCCTCCCGATACATATCTTGATGATACTTCTCCTGCTCCTGCTCCTATCAATGAAACTGTTGATGCTACTGGTCTTCTTGTTTCAAAATCTGAAATTCCTCTTCCCCAGAATCCTAAATCTTCTTGTATTGTTTTTTGTCTTTCTTGCGTTTCTGTGTATTTATTATATTTTCTTTCTCTTTCACTTATTAATTTATTATATCTATTTAGATTTTTTTCGCTTCCAGTCCACTCATTATTTAAGTTAATATTGCTCTCTAAATTTTCTATTTGTTTATCTATTTTGTTTATTTCAGTTGGTATTCTTTCAAGTTGTGCTTCGTATTGTTTTGTTCTTTCTAATTTTATTGCTGGAATTCCAAATGTTTTTACTTGCCTTTCTACTCTTTGACCTGTCTTTGGACTTTCAAAGGCGTATGTTGCAACATTACCTCCACCCAATCCTAACTCTGCTGATGATTGAGCTGCAACATCTGCCGAGAATTCTCTTGCTGATGCTAATGCTAAAGCTGGAGTTGAAATTAATTTTTGAGTGAATGATTTATCTGGTTTAGAATAACTTTTTACTTCTCTTGTTGGGTCGTATGCTGAGACGACATTTCCGTTGATTCTTGCTCTACCTTTGTCTTTCTTTTCTTTAAAATCTTCTTTGCCACCAATAATATTACTAATGCTATCGCTAACTCTAGACCATACACTGCTAGAACCCCCTCTATCAATCCCACTAGATACCCCAGTATCCCCATTAATGTCATAACCCTGTGAAACATTTGAACTTATTAAACTTTTCGCTGATACACTTGGAATTACAGATAAAGACCTTCCAAACCTTTCTAAAAATGTTGGTTCTATTCTTGCTTGTTTTCTATCTACTTTTAACTGATTACTTTTTATATCTTTCACTTCTAAATTGTAATCTTTTGTTGGGTCTGCCCTTCCTTGTCCCCTTCCACCAATTGAAGGAATATCTAATGTGATTCCTCCTGACTTTTTACCTTGTGAAATTAAATCAAATTGTTTTACTACTGCTCTCGATTCGTCTCCTGTTAGTGCTGAGCCCTTTTGTTTTGATAGCTCTTCAAATGTGCTTATAATTCCTGCTTTTCTTTTTTTCTTGTAATCTTCTAAAATATTTCTAACTTTTATTGCTTCTTTTTTTCTTTCTCCACTATAATCTTTTGGGTCTATGAAAGCCATGTATGTTCCGACCATTCCTTTTTCTATTAGACTTTCTGCTCTCTCGTATGCTCTCTTTTCTAATTGTGCAGACTTAATTTTCTTTTCTGCTGGGATTAGCTTTTCTTTTTCATATTTAGTTAGCTCTTGCTCGTAGCCAGTTAATCCTTCAACAAACTTTTTTACTTTACCTTTTTGACTAGAAATCTTTTCTTCTGTTTTTTTTACTTCCCTTCTCTTAGTTCTTCCTTGAATCCCCCCCATAGTTTGACGAAGTGCTCTTTGAGATGTTCTGCTTGGAAGTTTTTTTCTTGCTTTTTCCAGAATGTCTCTTTGCTTTTGGGCTTTAGATTTTTTCTCTTTTATTTCTTTTCTTTGCTTTGCTAGTTTACTTCTTGCTTGTGAAACTTGCTTTTGTGATTCTTCTAAACTTGCCATTATTTAAACTCCATGTCAGATAAACTAAATTTAATTGATTTTAAAGTTGGGAGTTTTTTTGACATACCTTTTGGAAGTTCTCTCTTTTTTAAAGAGAAATTAATTTGGTTATTCTTTTTATTTAGAATTGCTTTCAATAATACTTTTTTCTTTGGGTCTTTATACATGTAGTTTAGAAGTTGTTTTTATTTATATATTTGACCTAAGTTATAAGTATTTTATCTTAAATTAAAGACTTTTTAGATTCTTTTGTTGTGGATAAGTTTATTCCGTATGTTTTATTCAATATATTTGAAATTCTTTTACTGGTTTTTTTATCTGATGAAATCCATCTAAAAAAATCTAATGTTGAATTGTCCTCATCTAAGACTTTCAATTCTACCTTCATTCCTTTTCTGTTATTGTTTATCCAATTATGTTTTTTGTATGCCATTATATTCCCCCTGTTATTAAGCTGTATCCGATATATGCTGCTATTGCTATACCGATAATCCATGCTATTCCCCCGAAATTTCCTTTATTTTTTTGTTTGATGGCATCTTTCATCATTTTTGCCATTACATACTTTTGTCCGTATGTTTCATTCTTTCCATCTTCTTCTTCCTTGAAACTTATTGGATTTAATTTCCAAGTTGGTTGGAATACTATTGGATATTTTCCGTTCCAGAAAAGTATTTCATTCCCATTTGTTGAATGATATGTTCCATCGCTTGTTACAAAACAATGGTCTCTTAGCAACTGCTTCTCAAATGAAATATTTCTATTGTTTTGAATCTTTGCTATTCCTATATATCCCTTTTTAATCTTTGACTTATTTACCTTTCCTTTTCTTGGTAATTTTAAGTCTTTTCTTTTTATTAGACCTTTTTTTATTTTGTCTGCGATTTCGTAGGAAGTATCTACTTTCTCTTTCAAACTTTTTTGTTCTTTTTGTTCTGTCATCTTTCCTCCTTATTGCTTCTTTTTAAACCACCCTTTATTTTCTTTTTTTACTTTGGGTGTAACATCTGCGACTTCACTTCTCTTTGTTCCTACTGATTTAATTAATATTCCATCCTTTGATAGTGATGTTGATGTTGTTATTTCTCCTAATTTTTTAAAATATTTTCCCCACTCGGTTTCACTCCATACATCATTACAAAATAATTCTAATTCTTTTGAACTTCTTAATGGTAAACTAACTTCTCCTAATTCTTCTTCTGATAAGTATCCTGTTTTTGTTGTATCGTCTGCTACTATTATATCTGAAAAAAATCCCTGAACACTTTCTTGCTTCTTGGCATAATCTCTTAACATTGCTTCTGCTTGTTCTTCTGTTAGTTCTTCACTCATTTTTTATTCTCCTCTAATCTATTTAGGTCATTTGAATTATATATATGTAATGCAAATAATTGGATTATCATTCCAAATAAAAACATATTTGAATCTATTGCTTTACCTTTTTCTGCAAATCCAATTATTGTTATTATAACTCCAACGATACTTGTAATTATTTGTAATATTCTTGTTCCTTTTTTATTTTTATTCATATATATCTACTCCTAAATTTTCTTGCACTTCTTCACTATTGTCTGATAGCCTGTCTTTTATTTCCCCTAGTAATTGAGGTATAGTTTGTTTGCTTACCTTTGCCCAAATTGATAAAGCAAATGTTACTAATATTATTATTGTTATTATCCAATCCCACATTATTCTTTCTCCTCAAACTTTTTTGTTCTGAATCCTTGTTTTGCATAAAACAATGGCTCGTATCCAAACTTTTTTAATTCATTTTTTACATATATAATTTTTTCCATTTCTGTTTTTATTTTTTTAACATGTTCTTTTAATCTTTCTGTTGCTATTTTTTTCCAACCAATATTTCCTTTTAAGTCTGGATGTTCTCTTAAAACTCCTGCCTTACTCATCCTTAATCCTTCTAGTGTTGAAACTTGTCCTGTCCCTACATCGAAAAAGAATAAATTATTTTTTTCTACTTTTACAGAGATTGTGTCTCCTCCTATTTTGAATGTTGCTGTAATCATTTTAAGTTAAATCTTTTATTTAATTTCTTTATTTGAATTATCCTTATTGTTGGATTTAGTATAATTACTGCTAATGAATCTACTGAGATTGTTATAACCAACATCTTTGCTATGTCGATTGCTAACGGAGCTAATGCACTTAAAAATTCATTAAATATGTTATGTGATATTGATACTAATGCAAGAATTCCTAAAAATAAAGTTAAAGCGACTAATAAAAATTTGGTATACATCAGAACTGGGAAAGTGCTTCTTTCTATTCCCCTTCTGCACGAATCATAATGTAATCTTTCCATTGGTGGAAGATTCCAATATTTATCTAATCTCTCTTTTGCTTTTTTGAATAATTTCATTTTATTTTTTTTAGTATTTTTTCCAAGTTCATGTCTTGTAAATTTATTTTCATTACTAATACATCGTCTCCATAGTCAAAGTTTTTTACTTTGTCTTTTGGAACATTGATTACTTTTCTTGAACCTTCTTTTGTTATTTTTTTAATGAATATTAATTCCATACCATTATTAATAATGTTTTATTTATATATTTGACCCTAAAAAAATTAAAAATAAATAATAAATTGTTAATTGTTACCTTATTCTTTCTTTGGCAACTTTAACTCGAACCCAGTTTGCTCTTTCAAATGATTAATTACTTGTGCTAGTGCATCCAAGACATTTACATTTTCTCCGTTGTAAGCCATTACAATATCAGTTGCTGTTACGACTTCTTGTAGGTAAGCTCCCTTTGGTTTTTCTTGTTCTTTTTTATCTTCTGTCATTTTATACCTCCTTTCACTTAGAAATTTTCCTGTATTTCTTCTATTGCTGCCCATAGTGCAGAACCTGCTCCCCAAAATAATGTTATGTATGATAAAGCAAGAGTTAAATTGTCTCTAAATATAATTACTCCATTTTGTATCATAAACAATCCTACGAATATTAAAATTATTCCTCCAAGAATTGTTATGTAAGTATTTCTATTGAAAAATCCTAATAGATTAAGTCCGTAACCTAAGAATATTATTATTAAATAAAAAACTATATTGTTTGTTGATGAATCTCCATTGGGAGTTACTTGAAATATTCCAGAAATAACATCGCCCTTTCCGTCTTGACATGATACCCCATAATTATAAAATCCTGTTTCTGGAAATGTCTCTAAAACCTGAGATTGATTTAATTCAACTCCCCATAACATATATGTATCATTGTAGGTTACTTCATGAACTTTAGTATTAAATCCCTGTGAATTAGAAATTACTATACGACAAAAATTAATATCTGAATCATTTACTCTTTTACCATCAGTCGTATTTGTAAGAAAAAATCCATACCTTAATGGCTTTGAATATTCAAATATGTGATGTTGTTGTTCTCTTATTGTATATCCTTCTGGATAATAACTAACTTCTGTTACAGGTGAAGCCGCAGAAACGAAGGTAAGACTGAATATAAATACTGTAACAAATATTAAACCTAATTTATTTTTCATACAAAATCATTAAGAGGGTTTTATTTAAATACTTGACCCTTAAATTCTTCTAAGGTCATGTTTTTTATTTCGTGCTCCCAAATACGGATAACTCGGTAGCCTTGACCTCTTAATTCATGTGTTCTTTTGTTGTCTTTGTGTCTTTGCTTGTTTTGTTTATTGTTTATTTCTTTCATACATTTTTGACATCCATGCCAATAACATCCATCTAATTCAAGTATTGTTGTCTTGGTTATTCCTTTTTGTATTGGGATAAAAAAATCACATTGGTATGTGTGTCTTATTTCTATCATATTTTTATGTTGTTTATAATCTACTCCTAATGTATCTAAAAAATTTCTTGCTTTGATTTCTATTGATGAATCCTTTAATGGAAAAACTTGATTGGCTCTATTATTTTTTAATCTTTGATATACCTCTCTTGCTTTTTCTTTTCCATATTGTTCTTCTAATGTTTTATCCTTATTCCATGCTTTGCCTATATATGGTTTGATTGGTTTTATTTTTCTTTCTTTTAATGTTCTGCTTATTTTTTTCTTTAATTTTTCTGGATGCTCTGTGTTTTTCCTTATTTTGAATCCGTTTTCTTTTAGTCTTAATCTTATTAGCTTATCGCTAACTTTTAGGTCTTTAGAAATATCTAAAATTGATTCTTGGTATTCCCAATGTCTTTTATTAATTTGGTTTAAATCTAACTTGATTCTTTTTCCTTTGTTTGCTGGTATTCTTCCTTTTACAAATTGTCCTTTTTTGTTTCTTTCCATATAAGGACTAAGGAATACTGGTTTATAAATATATGTTTTACTATAAAGTAATAAAAATAAAAAAAGGGAAGACATTTATCCGAGAAATTAACGCCCTTTCGGACAACGCCTATCTCACATGTCTTCCCAAATAACAGTTGCGTTCAATTAAGTTGTTACTCTTAACCTATTTACATCAAACCTGAATTTCTCACAATTATTGTTAATCTCCGATTTCATTTTATAGTCGAAGGTCGGACTGTATATTCTACCTTCATTTTCTAAAGAAAATGTGAGGCAGGGCTTGTCAGTCTCTACAACGCTGTTCCTATGATTAGCGTCTCGGTCTTGTCCTCGTGAGGAGTTTAACCGATATTCACCTGTTTCAATATGAATTTCTTCATAAAGGGGCTGAGAAGTTAACCCTTGAGCTGCGATACCGATTGCAGTTGATGCAATACTCAAGTTGTAAAATAGTGTTGTCAATCCTAAGATTGTTGAACTTGCTCCTGTAATGTTTGCGTTGTCCTGAGCTCCTGCTACTTCATTTGCAACAGTTGGAGCTAGAGTTACACCAACTAAGATTACAATAAATCCACCTATAATATTTCCTAACATTCTAAAACACCTCCTGACACATAGTAAGTATACATACAAGTGTTAATGAAACCTTATTTATATATTTGACCCCAAGAAAACTACATGTAAGTGGTGACAAAGTTAGCAATCTTTTACTTTTTATTGTTTTCATTTAACTTTAAAACATATCCATCTTCCATAAATGGGCTTTTGTCATTAATGCAATGAGCTGCTCTATGCCCATCCCCCTCTCCATGCAAATGATATCTTTTGCAAAAAACACAATAAAATTTTAATCCGAAATCTATATCCTCTCTTTTTGAACATTCTATTATTGGGAATAATTTATTTTCATATTTTTCATATCCGATTATTTTTGTTTTTTTGCTTTCCTTTAAACTGTAAGACCAACTTGATATTTTGTTTTCCCCGTTTTTCATTTTTTATTCTCCATTTCTAAATTTTTATTTTGATAGATTCGCATCTTGATAATTGCAGAAACAGGAACGCCTGTTTCTTTTGATTCTGCTCTCAAATTTTCCAAAGTTTCTTTTGGCATTTGAAAATTAAATGGAACTTGTTTTTGTCTCATGTTATTTATTAATACTGCTACTATTTAAATATTAGTATTCATTTCCTAGTTGTAACTCTTCCTCATTTTCTTTATCTTCTTCTTTAATCATTCTCTCTATATTCTCTATTGATTGTTCCATGCCATTATCTAAAACCTTGTCTCTTAATTCTCCTTCTTTTAGTTCTTCTGCTTCTCTTTTTATCTTTAATTTTTCTTTTTTTTCTTCTAGTTTTTGATTATCTCCAAATTTTATACAAATATTTCTTATTTGAACATAAGATAAATCTAAATCTATATCTAATAATATTTCTTCGATTTCTTGATAGGATTTTTTTGTGTGTTTTCTGAAAAGATATAATATTTTATCTCTTTGTTCTTTATATTTAAACTGACCTGCACTTATTGGGTTTTTTTGTGTCTCTTCTAATGCTTTTTCCTTTTTTGCTCTATACTTTTTTTCCATAGTTGCATCCCCCAATGCAAATACTCCATAAAATCTTCCCTTAAATCTAGTGATAACATATTTATTCTTTCCAGTTTTTGCTCCATAAGAATAATCTTTTTTCCCATATAAATATAAATATTTTTTCTTTTTTTTATCATATACCCTGAAATATCCTCTTACTCCTTTGTTTTGATAAACATGTATTAATGCTCTTGTTCTAAATAATGCTGCATATTTGTCTAACATGAAGAAAGTTGGTAATACTAATATCACAAATAAGTTTTTTTGTCTCATTTGCATCATTAAAGAAACTAAAGCTGTGTTGATACTTGAAAGTGATGACCTTGAACTTAATCCTGTAAATGCTTCATCAAAAATTACGCATTGACCTGGTTTTGCTTTGTATATTGCTTGTCTAAAAGTTTCTCCATCAAAAACTATTCTACTTAAATTTAATGTTGGGTCTACATATTTTCCTATTTGTATTGCTAATGTGGATTTTCCAGAACCCTCTGCTCCATCCATTGCTAATATATAATCTTTATCTGCTTTTTCCAGGTTCGGTATTATTTTTTCATCTAAATTTTTTTTTAGCCTGTCATCCATGTAATAACTTGTTTTTTCTCCACTTATCTTTACCTTAGCCATTCTAATCTAAGTCCTCATCCTCTTCTTCGTCATAAGTTGTCCCTTTACCTAGCTTATTTTCTAACCTTGCTAAAAATAATTGCTTGTTCATAAGTATTTTGTAGAATTTGTTTCTTTTGTTTATGTCTTCACTTGTTATTTTTTTGAATCCTGCCTTTTTTGTATCTGATATTTCGCCTAAATTTGAAATTTGTTCGTCGAAACTATCAAACTTTGCCTCAATTTGTTTGAACTCTTTGTCTTTTTCTTCATCATAATCTCTTGTTAGTTCTAACCATACTCTATCTAGGTCTAAATTCCATAATTTGTATAGCCCAGCTCTTGAATGTTCGTGTGTATCCTTCCATAAGTCGTCTAAACGCATGATTATGTTTAATCCACCTGAAAATTTGCTTGTTTTTTGCTCAAAATCTTCCATATCTTAATGATAATTCATTTATTTATATATTTGACCCCCTTTTCTGCTTGATTTCTTCTATTTGGTTAGGTTTTTTCTTAATTTTTTTGGATTTTGTCGGTTTTTTTTAAAATTTGAAGGCATTTGACTGGATTTTGTCGGTTTTTTAGGGTTTTTTTAAATTTTAAATTTTAAATATATAATATATAATATAGTTTATATAATAAAGTGGTCGGCGCTCTATATAGAAGGTTGTTTTTTTACTTTTCAAGGCATTATTGCTCTTATGGTCTGTTAATAAAGGCATTAGGAACAATCAAGGCATTGAATCCAGGCATAACTCAAAAAAACGCCCTTTAAAGATAACACTTTAGGGGGTATTTGTGGATTTTCTAGGCATCATTTTTTTACTACTTTTTAGTAATAACAGATTAAAATGTTTTATTTACAATCACCCTCCACGCATATTTATACATCATCCAAACAAATAACCACAGCAAAAAGATAAATAAAGCAATAATAAATAAACAAATATCTCATAACAACCCGTTAATCTTTATAATAAAAGATTAATAAACGGCTATTTATCTATATAGTAATTGGGGTTATATTATATAGTGGTTAATCTTTAACATGAACCCCCTTGTTTCCTTTGGAGTTTCCAAAACAAAACATTTATAAAGAATGAATTATTAATTATATTACAATGAACAAAACACAAACAAATAAACAGGCGAACGGAATGATACAAGAAACAATAAAAACATATTCCGTTTATTATTATGACGGGATAAGTTGGGACATTGTGGATAATAAACAATATACTACAAGACAAAGAGCAGAAAACCACTTAAAGAAACTTCCAAAATCATTAAATTATAAATATATGGTTAGGTTAAATTGAAAATGGAACAGATAGAAATATCTTTTAATCATATTAAAGAGAACTGCCAAACAGTAGGCGACTTAATTAAATTAAGCGAACAGGTTGCAAAATGAAATATAACCCAAAAGAAGAAATAGGACAAGAAGCAATAAAAAATTTAATTGACTTTACAAAGGATAAACCGACATATAAAGAAATTCAAGAAGAAATTTTAAAAGAGGTTTTTAGAGAATGAAAGAAATAGATTTTATAAAAAATGTAGAATATAATTTAAAAAAATTAGACTTAGGGAATATAAGCAGTTTTGATTTTATTAAACTTATAAAAAATGAGATTAAACAAAAGAATAAAAGGGGTAATAAATAAAAATGTGTTTATATTGCGAGAATAAAAAAGATAATAAGCATTTTTCTTGCTTGAATTGTGGTTTTGGCATGTGCGAAGATTGCTATTTGTCCGATGTGGAACACACGGGACATTTATTTGATTATCACGAAGCCATAGAAGATGAAGAGTTTTATAAATTTATTAAAAGTGTGGTTATAATTCCATATGGATATTTATGCTATAATTGCTTAAACAACTTATGGGAAGGATTCAAAAACTTTAAGAAAGAAGATATTAAACAAAAGAACAAAGGGGGAATAAATAAAAAATGATAGTAGAACAATACGACGAAAGCTTATTCATAAGTAGATTTGAAGATTATAAAAGAGTTGAAACTCCAAATAATCCAAACGGAAACTTTACTTATAAAGGATTAAGGGCTTTATTTGAATATCTAGATGAAGCTGGAGACGAAGAAAACCCGCTTTATTTAGACGTTATCGCCCTATGTTGTGAGTATGCAGAATATAAGAGCATTACAGAACTATACAATGATGACGCTGCATTATTTGAAGACTTAAACGAGTTACTCCCTGAATATGACGAAGACAACGAAGAAGAACTTAATTTCATCGAATGGGCTTATAAAGAATATCCAGACGACGTAAGGGAGTGCATCACAAACAATACCCCTTTAATCGAATTAGGAGAAGATTTAAACGACGGGTTTATAATCGGAGAATATTAAAGCCTAAACAAACAAAATTTAAACATTAACTCACAATTTGATTTTTTGAGTGAGTAAGAAAAGTAAAAAGGAGAAAATAAAAACAAAATGACAAAACAAAAAAAAATGTATTACAAAACTTTAAAAGGTTTAATCAAAAAAACACATTTTAAACAATTTAGTTTAAACGATTTTTTTTCTAAACATATATATCACACGGAAAAAGGGCATATAAATATAAGTTTATCTGATGATTTAGAGAAAGAAATAAAAAACTTATTTTTAGATTTTTTAGGTTTACCTTATTTTAATTGTTATAAAAGTTGTGGAATTTTTGACCGACTTATAATCAATAAAAGATTAAGAGTTGAATATATTGCAGGGCAAAATTATCCAAGTGAAGTAAGATATATAAAAAAATTACTTAAATAAAATTTTATTAAACCCCACTTAATTTTTAAGGGGTTTTCATACTCAAAAAGTCAGAGAACACGCAGACTTTAAAACAGTGTGTTGAGGAAAAGGAGAAAAGAAACAAAATGAAAACATACGAACAAAAAGAAATAAAAGAACTCTTAGAAGACAAAGCAGAGTTTGGCTATAAAATGAAGATAACTTCAGACAATAAAG
>Ga0102926_1000963_pt1 | contig 17100 bp, 18 predicted proteins | sample SalPonR1_A_D2_MG_FD_78173 | JGI IMG/M metagenome (GOLD analysis project Ga0102926, IMG submission 78173) | Salt pond soil microbial communities from South San Francisco under conditions of wetland restoration - Salt Pond MetaG R1_A_D2_MG | ecosystem: Environmental > Aquatic > Marine > Intertidal...
ACATCGGGGATTAAAGTGCGGTCTCAATGGCGATCCAGTTTCATGAATGGCGACATCATGGGTATGGATTTAATGGGAAACCGCTGATTCGGCGACGATTCAGCATCCAAACGGGAAATCCTACTGGACCTAAGCCGTAAAGTTTACTCGATGTGTTGCCACAATTATTTTATTAAAAGGAAACCTTAAAAATGAAAATAATCACAAAACGCATAAGATATAAATGGATAATCCATGTTTCGGTCATAACCTTCATTTTTTCTTTTTTGCTTAATTCAGTTTCAGAATCACTTCTGGGCAGCATTGGGCTGGCATTAGGATTCTTGTTGCTTTTTATTATAGTCTTGACAGGCATCATATTCGACATAATCGGCATAGCAGTCGCATCGGCCAGCAGAAAACCCTTCAATTCAATGGCTTCAAGGAAAATCAAGGGAGCCAGTGAGGCCTTGGAACTGATAAACCACGCCGGACCCGTATCGAATTTCTGCAATGACGTTGTCGGAGACATAGCAGGCATAATAAGCGGATCAACAATAGCTGTTTTGATTTTAAAGATCGGCTCGGTCAATACCCTGTTCAATACATCAATTTTAAGCGTTGTGCTAATTTCTTCGACAGCCTCTTTGACGGTTGGAGGCAAGGCTTTCGGCAAGGAGATAGCAATCTACCAGTCAAAAGAAATTGTGTTGAAAGTGGGACGAATAATATACTTTTTCAAAGAAAAATTAACATTCAAAAGAAAGTGACCAAAATGAAAATATTTGATAATATAAACAACCCAAAAGATATAAAAAAACTAAATAATGAACAGTTGACGCAATTGGCTTTCGAGATACGAAAGTTCCTTCTTGAATCAATTTCCAAAACGGGAGGCCATTTGGCTTCGAACCTTGGAATTGTAGAACTTACGTTGGCTATTCACTATGTGTTCGAAAGTCCCAAGGATAAAATAATATGGGATGTGGGACACCAATCCTATGTTCACAAGATAATAACCGGAAGAAAAGAAAAATTTGAAAATCTAAGGCAATTCGGTGGAATGAGTGGATTTCCCAAAAGACACGAAAGTATTCACGATCCATTCGATACCGGGCACAGTAGCACATCTCTTTCTGCGGCAATGGGTTTAGCCTCGGCGCGGGATATGAACAACGAAGACTACCAAGTAGTTTCAATCATTGGTGATGGATCGCTTACAGCCGGTATGGCCTATGAAGCGCTGAACCATATCGGACACGAACAAAAGAAGATGCTCGTAATTCTAAATGACAACAACATGGCTATTTCAAAAAATACCGGAGCATTGTCCAAGCATTTGAACAAGATCAGAACCGCCCAGAGGTATACCAAAACCAAGGCCGGTATAAAGAACACAACCAGCAAGATGCCATTAATAGGCAAATGCCTTACTCAAAAGCTCGACAAGGCAAAGGATACTGTCAAATACATGCTTGTACCAGGCACTATTTTCGAAGAAATGGGACTTAAATACATCGGACCTGTCGATGGACATAATCTTGAAGAACTCATTGATGTTCTCAACAGGGTTAAAGATTTCGAAAAACCAGTCTTATTGCATGTTGTGACAAAAAAAGGGAAGGGCTACACATTCTCTGAAAACCATCCCGAAAAATTTCACGGAATCGGACCTTTCGACATAAACACCGGTAAAACAAAATCATCATCCAAAGGATTGTCATATTCAAAAGTATTTTCCTCAAGTATTGCAGAATTGGCGGATAAAAACGAATCAATCGTTGCAATAACAGCGGCAATGCCCGACGGTACCGGCCTCTCCCTTTTCGGCTTGGCCCATCCCGACCGTTATTTTGATGTAGGCATAGCTGAACAACACGCAGTCACTTTTGCCGCAGGATTGGCTTCAAGCGGAAAAAGACCTTTTGTGGCTATGTATTCTTCGTTTCTTCAAAGAGCCTACGACCAGTTGATACACGATGTTTGCCTTCAAAATCTTCCGGTTGCATTTTGCATAGACCGTGCGGGATTGGTAGGGGCTGACGGCGAAACTCATCACGGAGCTTTCGATTTGTCATTTTTACTGCCCATTCCCAATTTGACAATATGGTCTCCAAAGGACGGATATGAACTCAAGAGAATGCTTTCCCATACTCTTGACTTGGATGGACCGGTTGCAATACGTTACCCTCGTGGCACCTGCAATGAAATCAACTTTGACGATACAGCAATAGAAATGCCCGAAATTATTAAAAAAGGCAAAGACTGTCTCATATTATCTGAAGGTACCGCCACAATTTCGGCGATTGAATGCGCAAAAATACTTGATAAAAGAAATATTGACTGCGGCATTTTAAGTTTGAGACAAATAAAACCCATAAACGAAAATGCCATATTGTCCGCCATCGGTCCTTATAAAGCAATCGTCACATTGGAAAATGGCTCAGTCAATTCCGGAATGGGCACGCAAATTAATTCAATAATGAAGAATTCTGATTCAATCAAGATACTCAACAAGGGATATCCGGATGTTTTTATAACTCACGGCGAAACCAGCGACCTTCTTAAAAGCATTTCATTGGACCCGGAGTCTTTGGCGAATGAAATCGAACAATTTTTGAAAGAGTGAAGATATGAAAAAACGAATGGATATTCTTTTGGTAGAGGAAGGCTTTTTTGATTCCAGGGAAAAAGCAAAACGCGCCATTATGGCTGGAATCGTATATGTCAACGGTCAAAAGGCCTATAAAGCCGGAACAAAAGTCGATTTGGACAACTCCAAATTCGAGGTAAGAGGCAAGAGGCTCAAATATGTCGGCAGAGGTGGTCTCAAACTTGAAAAAGCAATGAATCATTTCGATTTGGATTTTCAAGGAACGACAGCAATGGACATAGGATCTTCAACAGGCGGGTTCACAGACTGCATGCTTCAAAACGGGGCCTCAAAAGTATATGCTGTAGATGTTGGGTATGGACAACTTGATTACAAGCTAAGGCAGGATTCCCGTGTAATTGTTATGGAACGGACCAACATAAGATATTTGAAACCCGAAACAATCGAATCCGCAATGGATTTTATTTCAATAGATGTTTCTTTCATATCGCTAAAGCTTGTGCTTCCTGTTGCATACAAATTACTCGGAGAGACCGGTAAAATAGTGTTTCTTCTCAAGCCCCAGTTCGAGGCCGGCCGAGAAAAAGTCGGTAAGAACGGTGTTGTTCGAGACGCCGCCGTACACAGGGAAGTCATTGTTTCCATGCTTGAACATTTGGAATCATATCCATTGTTTTTGCAAGGAATAACATACTCTCCAATAAAGGGAGCCAAGGGAAATATCGAATTTCTTGTCTATTGTACAAAGTCTAAGTCTGTCGAACCGCCGTATTTGGATTATGCGGAAATGACCGACAAATTGCTCAAAAACATCAATTTTAAGGAGGCCGATGAATGAAATACTCAAGACATATAAAAATTCTCGAAATAATCAAAGAACACGAAGTCGAAACACAAGAGGAACTCGCCGACTTGCTTAAGAAAAGCGGTTTCAAGGTCACGCAGGCAACCGTTTCGAGAGATATAAAAGAATTGAGGCTCATAAAAGTCCTCACTCGAAACAAGCGATATAAGTATGCTTCCATGCAACAGCAGGAACATATGCTTTCCGACCGATTGATAAACCTTTTCAAGGAATCGGTGGTTTCAATCGATCATTCTGGAAACATGATTGTGCTTAAAACCCTTACAGGAGCGGCAAATGCCGCAGCTTCGGCGATTGATGCGATCAACTCAACGGATATTGTCGGTTCGATTGCAGGAGACGATACGATTTTTCTTCTTGTAAGAGAAAATTCCGATTTGTCTGAGGTAATAGAATCCTTCAGAAAAATGATGTCTTAAAATAGTGGGTGATTCCATGCTTATTGAACTGCATATAAAAGATTTTGTGCTGATAGACGACTTGCGCATAGATTTCAAAGAAGGGCTGAATGTTCTTACTGGTGAAACGGGAGCCGGAAAATCAATACTTGTCAAAGCTGTCGACATAGCTTTGGGAGGCAAAGCCGGAAAGGATTTGTTGCGTCCTAAATCCCATAAATCAGAAATCGAACTGGCTTTTCATATAAGCGATCCGCATGAAATAGAAAAATTCGAAAGTATCTACGGTTTAAATTTAAAAGAAGAGCCCATAGTCGTTTTTAAACGCGAAATTCATGAAAGCGGAAGAACACTGAGCCGGCTTAATGGCAACATTACAAGTGTCGATACAATTAAAGAAATATCCAATGGATTGATAGACATCCATGGTCAACACGAACACCAATCACTGCTTAAAAAGGAAAATTATCTGGGATTGCTGGATCGTTACATTTCAACCGCTCACTATGAAAAAACGCGCCTTCTTTCATCAATTTGCACCGAAATACATTCATGTGAAGTCTCCATGCAAAAAATTCTGGAAACTTCGCGAAAAAACGAAAGGGAATTGGATTTTTGCCGATATCAATTAAAAGAAATTGAAGATGCCGACTTGTCCATAGGAGAAGATGACGCTCTTGCTCGTGAATACGATTATATAAAAAATGGAGAGGCGATCAATAGAAATTGCATTGAAGCCTTGAGTCTCGTTTCTTCTAATTTTGAAGATGAATTCAATGCAATGGATTCAATTGACAAAGCCATTTCTACTGTTTCGCAGATAAAGTCATTTTCCGATGATTTAAGCGAGATTCATTCAAAATTGACAGAAATTCATTACCTTATGGAAGATGCATCAGCAAATCTAAGACGTTTTTCCGACAATTTCAGCTATGACCGAAACAGGCTTGAGTATGTCGAATCCAGACTGGACCTCATAAATGGGATAAAAATGAAATATGGAAATTCTATCGAGGAAATTTTGCTTTATCGTGACAATCTGATCAATAAACTCGAAGAACATTTGCATTCGGATGAACAGCTTGAAAACATTAAAAAAACCCATGAACTCAAGTTGGATGAATACAGCCGCCTTGCTTGCGAAATAAGCGAAAAAAGGCACAATGCATCCATATCTCTTGGCAAAAGCATTTTAACGGAGCTTAAAGGATTGAATCTGGAAAACGCAACCTTTGAAATTTCCCTCAATACTGACAATACGCGAATTTCCAAGTCCGGATTTGAAGATGTTGACTTTCTGATTTCCATGAATCCCGGGCAAGAACCAAAGAGCCTTTCAAAAATTGCTTCCGGTGGTGAAATTTCACGAATCATGCTGGCCATAAAAGTCATAATGTCTAAAATTGATACTATCGACACTATAATATTCGATGAAATTGACACAGGGGTAAGCGGAATAACTGCAAAAAGAGTTGCCGAAAAATTATTTAAAACGTCTAAAGATACGCAGGTAATATGCATAACCCACCTTCCGCAAATTGCTGTAATGGGCGACCACCATATTCTTATAGAAAAATCTACGACAAACAACATTACAACGACACGAGTCAAATCCTTGGAGATGCCTGAAAAAATCCTTGAGATTTCACGTCTTCTGGACGGAAACATGAATTCGGGAATTTCTGAAGACCACGCCAAAAATTTGATTGCATCCATAAGCAAGGCAAAAATCGCCTCATATAATGGGGATTAAGAGGAGGACGGCATATGAAAAAAATGAAGGTTCTTTTAGCCGATGATAATGAGGACTTCACCGAAATCCTTTCTGAGTACATAAACAGCCAGGAAGATTTCAAGGTTGTCAAGGTTGTATGCGATGGACTTGAAGCACTTCGATATTTGAAAAGACACGTCGTTGATATCGTAATACTCGACATCATCATGCCCAAATTGGACGGTATCGAAGTATTGGAAAATGCAAAAAGCTTCAAGAGGGGAGACTCTCCCAAAATAATTGTGCTTTCGGCATTGGGCCAAGACAACATAACCCAACAAGCGATGGAAATGGGCGCCGATTATTATTTTGTGAAACCCTTCGATTATGAAGTTCTCATCAATCGAATCCGTCAAATAATGCAGAATCCTCCAGATCGGTCTTTTGTTTCAGGCAATCCGGCCATAGACATAGACAGCAAGGTCAGCGACGTATTGAGGGATTTTGGATTCCCTTTACATGTAAATGGATATGATTATGTTAGAAAAGCAATTATAATGTCTTTCCACGATTCTACATATTTGAAGGGATTGACAAAAAGATTGTATCCCGACGTTGCAAGTTGCTTTGATGAAGCGACCCCGAGCCGCGTCGAGAGATCAATAAGAAATGCCATAAATATGGCTTGGACAGACAATCCCGTTTCAAAAAAAACATTCAAACATACACTGAGAAATTACAACCTTGAATCAAAACGACCTACAAACGGCAAGTTTATTGCTTCAGTTACTGAACGATTGAAATTGATATATTCGAAATGAGGCGAAAAAATGAATGTAGAGAAAACAATCAAGTCCGACAAGCTTTATCGCGGTAAAATCATAAATTTGAGAATAGACACAGTGGAATTGCCAAATCAAAAGTATTCCAAGCGTGAAATCATCGAACATGGAGGCGGTGTGGCAATCATCGCAATGATAGATGAAAAAATCGTATTGGTAAGGCAATACAGAAAAGCTGTGGAAAAATCCATATATGAACTTCCTGCCGGAAAACTTGAATCCGTGGAATCCCCCAAAGAATGTGCCGAGAGAGAGTTCACTGAAGAAACCGGTTATGCATCCGGCAACATGAAATTTCTTTTCAGTTTTTACAGCTCCCCGGGTTTTTCAAATGAACTGATTCATCTTTTCATTGCTGAAGATATTTCTTTTGTCGGGGCAAACCCAGATGAGGATGAATATATCGAAACCGTCGAAATACCATTCAAGGATGTTTTGCACATGATTAAAACCGGCGAGATAATAGACGCAAAAACAATCATCGGCTTGCTCTATGTTTTAAACAATAAAATCAAGGATTGATTGTCTTTTAAGCTTTCAAAAGATTCCAATAATCCTTTCTTCTGTAGAAAGGATTATATTTTTGAAGGACTTTCAATAAAGTTGTTGAATAAGTAACTAATCGCCATGCAGCAAAAATCAATCTATACGAGGGAAAAAAATGGAAAAGGTCATCAACAATTTCGAAAACTATTTAAATACAAAAAAACTATCTGAGAACTCAATTCGTTCATACATTTCTGACGTTTTTAAATTTCTCTCATTTTGTAAATCTGATATTGATAAAAATTTCATTGATGTGACAAGAAAAGATGTTGTAAGTTATGTTGAAAATTTGAATGCCAGCAATAAATCGGCATCAACCGTTTCAAGATATCTTTCATCGTTAAAATCCTTCTATGCATTTCTTATGTACGAAGGACTTCTTGCAAACAATCCCGTTTACAAGGTGAACATACCAAAAACAGACAGAAACATACCTTCAATTTTGACTATTGAAGAAATAGATAAATTGCTGGAACAGCCTTCGTTGAATAAAAGTCGAATGTCCGTCCGAGACAAGGCAATGCTTGAATTGCTCTATGCAACAGGTATGAGAGTGTCGGAAATCATAGCCCTCGACATAAGCAATGTCAATCTCAATCTAGGATACATACACTGCAGCGGTAAAAATGCAAGAAAAAGCAGAATTATCCCAATTGGCACATTGGCAAAAATCTCTTTACTCAATTACATATACGAACTTAGGAATCCAATGATTTCAAAAGAGAAAGACGCACTTTTCATAAACTACACGGGGAACAGACTTACAAGGCAAGGATTTTGGAAGATAGTCAAGAAATACAAGAAATTGGCGAATATTGAAAAAGACATTACTCCTCAGACCTTAAGGCACTCGTTTGCGGCCCATCTTCTTAAAAACGGTGCTGATTTGAGGTCTGTACAAAAGATGTTGGGTCATTCGGACATATCCACAACACAAATCTATCTTCAACTCAAAGACGACAAAATCAAGGATGTTTATGATAAAACTCATCCAAGAGCTTGAAAGGAGAAGGAGGAGTTTATATGAATTTCCAAAATATCATAATGAAAAAAAGAAACGGACTTGAACTCGACGATAATGAAATCCGTTTTTTTATCAAGGGATACACAAATGGTGAAATACCGGATTATCAAGTTTCCGCTTTATTGATGGCCGTTTATTTTAACGGACTAAATGAAAGGGAAACTCTTTCTTTGACCAAAGAAATGCTTTTTTCCGGTGAAACGGTCGATTTATCTGCAATAAAAGGCATAAAAGTTGACAAACACAGCACAGGCGGAGTAGGCGATACAACTTCGATGATAGTTGCCCCGCTTGTTGCATCTTGCGGAGTGCCTGTTGCCAAAATGTCAGGAAGAGGTCTTGGACACACAGGGGGAACAATAGACAAACTGGAATCCATACCGGGATTCATGGTCGAGCTTTCAATTGATGATTTCATCGAACAAGTCAAGCAACATAAACTGGCTCTTATAGGTCAAACTGGAAATCTGGCGCCTGCCGATAAAAAATTATATGCACTCAGAGATGTTACAGCTACTGTTGAAAATATTTCTCTGATAGCAAGCAGCATAATGAGCAAAAAATTGGCTGCCGGAAGCGACGCAATAGTACTGGACGTTAAGATTGGTCACGGCGCATTCATGCAAACCTTGGAAGATGCTGTCGAATTGGCGAAAACGATGGTAGCAATCGGCAATGGAATGGACCGCAAGGTAGTCGCTCTTGTAACCAATATGGATCAGCCGCTGGGATTTGCAATAGGCAACTCACTTGAAGTAAAAGAAGCCCTGCAAGTGCTAAGAGGAGAAGGCCCTTGCGACTTGAAGGAACTCTGTTTGAGACTCGCTGCTGAAATGATATCATTTGGTCTGAAAATCGATTCCCTTTCAGCAAGAAAAAAAGCGGAAAATAGTCTTGTTTCAGGAAAAGCATTGTCAAAATTTCTTGATTTCATCGAGGCGCAGGGTGGAGATATCAATTATTTGAATAACCCTTCAAGATTGCCGTCAACATCAAAGACAATCGATGTTGTTTCGCCTGCTACAGGTTATATAAAAGAAATCAACGCTCTCGAATTGGGTCTTTGTGCGATGAGTCTGGGAGCAGGACGTGAAACTAAGGAAAGCAAACTCGATTATGGTGCCGGAATTCTGCTAAATGCCAAAAACGGAGATTTTATCGTCAAAGGTCAAATAATCGCTACGATGTATCTCTCCGATTCATTGAAATACGATCCGGAAATTGAATCAAGAGTTGTTGCTTCTTTTACAATCGACCCGGATGAGCCTGCTTCATCAACAAAACTGGTGCTGGCAAGAGTCTGTGAATCTTCAATCGACTATTATTGAAGGCGGTACTGAATGAATCTGTCCTATGCTTTGAAAAACCGGAGAAATCTATTGCATCTCCTCAAAAATATTTCGGATTGCCATGTGATTTCAAACGGTAGAATTTATCTTGTCGGCGGGGCAGTCCGCGATTTGATTATGGAAAAAGATAGAATATACGATCTTGACCTTTTGATTACTTCCGGACATCCATTCGAATATGCCAAATGCCTTAAAAAAACAATTTCAGTCGATAGAATAATTGAAGAACGGAAGTACAACACTGTAAAACTTATTGCAGAATTCAACGGCGAGATATTTTCAATAGATATAAACCATACAAGAATCGAAAATTATGCCAATCCCGGAAGTCTTCCTGAAATCGAATGGGTCGATTCCCTTTTTTATGATATAAAGAGACGCGATTTTTCCATAAATACAATTGCAATGTCAATGAATAACGACAGTTTCGGAGAGATTCTAAATTATTCAAACGGAATCGATGATTTGATTGGCATGACAATCCGTTCACTTCATGAAAAGAGTTTTCTTGAAGACCCCACAAGATTGATAAGATTGGTAAGATACAAAGAGAGACTTGGTCTCAACATTGAAAAACGAACAAAATCTCTTTTCTATAAAGCTGTTTCAGAAAATTATTTGAAGTATGTAAGCAAAGACCGAATTTTCAATGAATTGTTAAAATGTCTTTCCGAGGATTATTCGCATCGCTATTTCGAATCTTTCAATTGCCTAGGTCTTTTCAACGAATATAAATTCGATACTGCAGATCTCGAACGCTATGAAAAATGCCCGGATAAAAAAGCTATTGAAGTTAGCAATTCATCGGATAAAATCTTGTTGAAAATATTATTGCTTAAAAGCCCTTTGTTTTTGATGTTTAATATGCCCGCGAACTATAAAAACCGCCTTGAAAAACATATAGAAAATTCAAGTTGTTGGAAAGAAGCCATTCTATCATCAAAATCCGACAGCGAGCTTTACAAAATTTCATCTTCGATACCTGATGAATCCTTAGCGGCAATTGCTTTTTCAAGCTATACAGAGAATGATTTATGGATTTCTATAAACCACTATTTGAGTACTCTAAAAGAATCGAAAACACATTTGACAGGAAAAGACTTGATTGCAATGGGAATCAAGCCTGGAAAGCGCATTCGCATGCTGCTTGATGAATTATTAAGATGCAGAATGGACGGAGTAATATCAGACAACCGCGAAGAGGAAATAAAATACATAGAAACCAAACTTGGAAGGAATGTGTAAGCAATGGATTATTTAATAGAAGTCGAGCAATTTTCTGGTCCTTTCGATTTGCTTTTTCATTTAATCGAAAAAAACGAAATCGACCTGCATGATTTGCCGATATCTAAAATAACATCTCAATACATCGAGCATTTGAACCTGATGAAAATCATCGATTTGGACAACCTAAGCGAATTCATGCTGCTTGCCGCAACTCTGCTTGAAATAAAATCCAAGATGCTTCTTCCTGAAAAATTTGATAAAGATTCGGATTTGTCAGAAGATCCAAGGGATGAATTGGTACAAAAGCTTATTGAATACAGTAAATTCAAGAATTTGTCGTTGGTTTTGGATAAACGGGAGCAGGACTATTCAAAGGTTATTTACAGGAACAATATGCCAAATGATGTTTTAAACATCACTACAAAACTGCATCAGGACATTGATTTCGATTTTTCTGAAAACGCTCTTATAAACGCATTGGCTGAATTATTGTCCAAATTGGATTCGATAGACCACAGCCGAAAGAAATATTTCAATCAGATAAAACCGGATGTGTGGACAGTTGAAGACAAGATACGCCATATCCGAAATCTTTTTGTCAATCACAGGTCAATGGCATTCGAAAAGCTGTTCCATCCGGATTCTGCCCGTGGAGAAATCATCACAACTTTCCTGGCTTTACTCGAATTAATAAGAACAGGTGAAATAAAGGTACTTCAGAAACACATTTTTGACAGCATTCAAATAATAAAAGCAGAGGTAGGTGAAATTTCAATATGAACAACCAGGAAGTCAAATCCATCTTGGAATCCGTGCTTTTCATTTCAACCGAACCGGTTACAGTAAACCAGTTCAGCCGTCTGCTTGAAGTAGGAAAAGATCAGATTTACAATTGCCTTGAAGAAATCAAAAGTTCATACACGGAGCAAAGAGGAATAAAACTTGTTTCCATAAACGACGGTTATCAATTCTCTACAAATAGCTGCAATTATTATTATGTGGAGCGTTTCTGCAAAAACATAAACCTCAAAAAATTATCGCAGCAGGCTCTCGAAGTGTTATCGATAGTAGCATACAAACAACCCATAACAAAAGGCGGAATAGAAATTATAAGAGGAGTGCAATCTTCTGGAGTGGTCAATACCCTTCTTGAAAAGGGATTCATAAAAATAACCGGCCAATTGGATAAAATTGGGCGGCCTCTGCTCTATGGAACTACGGACAACTTTTTGAAAGCCTTCGGATTTGCATCCCTTGAGGATTTGCCTGATATCAATTCGTTCCAAAACGCCGATTTGTTCATGAACCTTGAGGATTAGCCATGCGACTTCAAAAGTATATTTCAAGAGCGGGATACACATCCCGAAGAAAAGCCGAATCATTGATACGAGAAGGAAATGTCAAAGTAAACGGTTTGACTGTTAGAGAAATGGGCATAACAGTCGATCCTGAAAAAGACACTGTATCCGTTAAAGGAACTATGCTCCATATAAAGAAACAAATGGTGTATATACTGCTCAACAAACCGGAAGGTGTGGTCACAACCTTGTCCGACAATTTCAATCGTGAAATCGTAACCGATTTCATAGATGCTGATGTACGCATATACCCGGTAGGAAGGTTGGATTACAACTCCAAGGGTCTTGTCCTCATGACAAATGACGGTGAATTGACCAATAAGCTTACTCATCCCAAACATCACATTCCAAAAAAATATCTGGTTTGCATAAACAAGGCTCTGTCATCCAAAGAGATTGTCCTTTTTAAAAACGGAATTGATATCGGAGGTTATGTAACGGCAAAATGCAAAATCATTCAAAAGAGCCCGCTTTGCTATGAAATAACCCTTTATGAAGGTAAAAACAGGCAAATCAGAAGGATGTTCGCTTCTTTTGGCCGTGATGTCGTTTCCCTTCAGAGAATTGCAATCGGCAAAATAGAAATAGGCTCACTCAAGGAAGGTAAATGGCGTTATTTAAAGAAAGATGAAATCGAATATCTAAAAAATATCAATTGAAGGAATGGTGCATTTAAATTGAATGAAGACCTCAACAACGCTGTAAAAATCAAAAATCTTTTTATAGTAAGAATGCTTCAACCGGGCGGATTTGCTGTGGATGCTACAGCCGGGAATGGACATGATTCACTTTTTCTTTCCGATATGGTTGGAAAAAATGGAAAGGTTTTGGGTTTTGACATACAGGAATCTGCAATCGGCAATTCCCGTTCATTGTTGGAATCCAATGCAAAATACAATAATTATAGATTCGTTTGTGATTGCCATACCAGATTGAGTGAATATATAGACGAACCTGTAGACATTTTTGTCTACAATCTTGGATATCTTCCGGGAGGCGACAAATCCAAGACAACCAACGCTGAAAATACGATTCTTTCAGTCAAAACAGCAATGTCGCTGCTTAAAACAAAAGGCAGCCTTTTGATTGTGTGTTATCCCGGACACGAAAGCGGATACCGTGAAGAAGAAGCAATACGCGTATTTTCTGAAGAATTGGACCAAAGGAAATGGTCTGTACTGAGATCCGAATTCATAAATCAAGTAAAGAATCCTCCTGTATTATATTTTATTCAAAAGAGGTGAAGCAATGAAATTGCTGATTACAAACGACGATGGTATCAATTCAAAGGCAATGATGAGATTGGCTGACTTCATGGCTGAATCCGGTCATGAGGTAACTGTTGTAGCTCCCGAAGTCGAAATGAGCGCTGTAAGCCACGCCATTACAATGCACGACCCGATCAGAGTCAAAAAATTGCCTTCAAAAAGTTCATGTAATTGCTATTCAACAAACGGAACTCCTGCCGATTGCGTTAAAATAGCATTGGAAGTCATAATGGAAAGAAAGCCCGATTGGATAATTTCAGGAATCAACAAGGGTCTTAATCTCGGTTCCGACATATTCTATTCCGGCACTCTTTCGGCAGCAATGGAAGGATGGTTTCATGGCATTCCGTCTTTTGCTCTTTCATCTCCTGTAAATTCACATGCGAATACCTGTTTTATAAATGAATTTTTCAACAACTCAATTTTCAACCCTTTGATAGAAGCCCAATATAAAGGACTTTTCAACATCAACTTTCCCAATTCAACGGATTTCAATGAAATCAGGATCACCGAACTCGGTACGCTCAAATATGTCAATATATACAATGAACGGATAGATCCGAGGGGAAACACTTACTACTGGCTATCGGGTGAAATTTCGGATCAAGTAAAAAATAATGTTTCAACAGACATCCATGCTGTACAAAACGGTTTTGTTTCCTTGACTCCTATAAACACCGACATGACTGACTATAAAAGGATTTCAGAGCTTAAGCGTTACTTTGGTTGAATGATTTGGATAACTGCTTACATGTATACTTGTAATTCGTTATCCAATATTATTTGCATACGATTGCAAGATTTTATTCATAATTAGTAGTATAATCGCATTTATGAAATATTTATTGCATATCGCATTTATGTTTGTTATATTTGATATATAGATGATTCGAAAGGAGCTAAGCGACTTGAAAAAAGATAAAACGAAATTAAAACTCAAAATCAAGAAAGAATGGTGCAAAGGTTGTGGAATTTGTGCGGCATTTTGTCCCAAAGATGTGCTCGAAGTCCAAAATGGCAAAATAACGATTGTCAACGATGAATGTATAAAATGTGGACTTTGCGAACAGAGATGTCCGGATTTTGCCATATACTTGGAAGGAGAAGATACTGATGAACAATAATTTCAAGCTGATGCAAGGAAATGAAGCGTGCATTGAAGGCGCCCTTTATGCCGGTATGCGTTTTTATTCAGGTTATCCCATAACTCCTTCAACGGAACTAATGGAAAAATCCGCTGTCAGACTTCCATTGAAGGGCGGTAAATTCATTCAGATGGAAGACGAGATAGGCGGAATAGCAGCGGCTATAGGAGCTTCTCTAACAGGCCTCAAGTCTATGACTGGAACAAGCGGACCAGGTTTTTCATTGAAACAGGAAAATATAGGATATGCGGCAATTACGGAAGTTCCGCTTGTCGTTGTAAACATACAAAGGGGTGGACCAAGCACAGGGCTTCCGACATCACCGGCTCAAGGAGACGTAATGCAGGCAATGTGGGGAACCCACGGCGACCATCCTGTGATTGCCCTCAGCCCGTCTTCGGTCAGGGAGATGTTCGAACTTACCGTCAGAGCTTTCAATTTGGCCGAAAAATACAGAACTCCCGTCATATTGCTGGCAGACGAAATAGTCGGACACATGAGAGAGAAAATTGTTATGCCTAAAGCCGGCGAGCTTGAAGTGATTGACCGCAAAGAACCGGCTCCAAACCAGGAAAATTATTTGCCATACGCAGTTGAAGAAGGGTCTCATGTTCCTGAAATAGCTTCATTCGGAAAAGGTTACAGATTCCATGTGACAGGATTGATGCATGACGAAACAGGTTTCCCAAGCAACAGCACTGAAAATGCCGAAAAATTGCTCGACCGCCTTATGGCTAAAATCAGCGAAAACAAAGAGGACATTATCGATTTCGATGAATATATGACTGAGGATGCAGATATCATAATACTAGGTTACGGCGGTACTGCCAGATCTGTAAAAAGCTCTGTGAAAGAGCTTCGTAAACAAGGAATAAAAGCCGGAATGTTCAGGCCTAAAACGATTTGGCCTTTTCCGGAAAAAAGAGTCAAAGAATTGAGCCTTCAAGCAAAAGCCATACTCGTAGCAGAATTGAATTTGGGCCAATATGTACTTGAAGTGGAAAGAGTGATCAAGAATAATTGCAAACTTGGATTTGTTGGAAAAGCCAACGGAGAAGTCCTTATGCCCGATGAAATAACAGCAAAAGCAAAGGAGGTCCTCTAATCATGGCAAGTGCATTGATCGAAAAATATATGCGTTCGGATAAATTTCCACATATGTGGTGTCCCGGATGCGGACATGGAATTATTATGAGATCCATAATTGAAGCAATCGACCGATTGGGACTCGAAAAAGACAAGGTATGTGTAGTTTCGGGAATCGGATGTTCTTCGAGAGCTCCCGGATACATGGATTTCAATACCTTGCATACAACCCACGGACGTGCATTGCCTTTTGCAACAGGAATCAAACTCGCCAACCCCGACCTTCACGTAATTGTAGTTTCCGGTGATGGAGACTCGTCGGCAATTGGTGGAAATCATCTTATTCATGCTGCAAGAAGAAACATTGATATTACAACTATTGTATTCAACAACAATATTTACGGCATGACTGGCGGTCAATATTCCCCAACAACACCTACAAATTACTTTGGAACAACTGCGCCGTACGGAAATATAGACAGAAGCTTTGACATAGCCCAGCTTGCTGGAGCTGCAGGCGCAACATATACTGCGAGATCAACTGTCTTCCACGTTCCTCAACTTACAAATTACATCGAGAAAGCCTTGAATAAAAAAGGTTTCTCACTGGTTGAAGCCATTTCAACATGTCCTACGAGTTTTGGTCGAAGAAACAAGAAGGGCGATGCCGTTGATATGATTAAATGGCTTAGAGATTCTGCAGTAACAGTAACGAAAGCCTCAAAAATGTCTGCGGAAGAATTGGATGGGAAATTTACTATCGGCGAATTCAAAGACACCGAAGCACCTGAGTACGTTGAACAATATGAGAAGTTGATTGAAAGACTCAAAGGAGAGGATGACGAATGATGGCGCAAAATGAAATAAGATTGACCGGGTCGGGTGGACAAGGACTCATATTAGCTGGTATAATATTGGCAGAAGCGGCTTTGCTTCAGGGAAATAATGCTGTTCAGTCACAATCTTACGGTCCGGAAGCAAGAGGCGGCGCCAGCAAGTCTGAAGTCATAATAAGTAAAGAGGATATTGATTTTCCTAAAGTCAACAAGGCCGATATTTTGCTTTCACTAACACAGATTGCCTATGACAAATACAAACAATCAACAAAAGAATCAGCAACTGTAATTGTGGACTCTACAATAAATATAGATGAAACATTGAAAGTTGAAAGAATAATTAAAATACCTATAATTGAAACAGCCTCAAATAAAATAGGCAAATCAATTGTTTCAAACATAGTAGCTTTGGGAGCCATTCAGGAGGCAACAGGTATTGTGGATCGTGATTTTCTTGAAAAGGCTGTACTGAACAGGGTTCCCGCAAAATTCAAAGACTTGAATCGCAAAGCATTATCGGAAGGATTCAATCTTATAAAAGAGTGATGTAATGAACGAAGAAAAACGAGACATATTTAAAATCATCAATAGAAGATATGAACATTTCAGCAAAAGCCAGAAATTGATTGCGGACTACATAATTGAAAATTATGACAAAGCCGCTTTCATGACCGCTTCAAAACTTGGAGAGCACGTTGGAATAAGCGAATCAACAATCGTAAGATTTGCCGACGCCCTGGACTTCAAGGGATATCCGGAATTGCAGAGGGCTTTGCAGGAGCTAATAAAAACAAAACTTACAACAGTGCAGCGTTTTGAACTTACAAATAAATACAGCAATGAAATGGA
>Ga0102926_1000965_pt1 | contig 17087 bp, 13 predicted proteins | sample SalPonR1_A_D2_MG_FD_78173 | JGI IMG/M metagenome (GOLD analysis project Ga0102926, IMG submission 78173) | Salt pond soil microbial communities from South San Francisco under conditions of wetland restoration - Salt Pond MetaG R1_A_D2_MG | ecosystem: Environmental > Aquatic > Marine > Intertidal...
AGACGCGGGGCGCGGGAATACGCGCAGCGGAGGGTGGAGGACCGGCCGCAAAGTTCTTTCAGGCCCACTGGACGAAGGCCAGGTCCATTCGGGCCTCTATCGAGTACTGCAAAAAAGACGGCGACTTCACGGAACTTGGCGGATACACCCGCACTCCCAATTCCTCCAACGGAGCAACCGGAAGTACGGGCAGACGCCAAGGAACGCGAAGCGACCTAGACGACTTCAAGCAGGCATGCAAGGAAATGGCAGGCGGCATGACGGCGAAAATTGCCCGAGAGATGTTCTCGGACATTTACGCCAAGTTCCCGCGCTTCTGCGACGGGTACATGGCCGACTGCCGACCCTGTCCGGAAATTCGTCCGCACGATAGGCTATATCCTTGGCAGGAGGCCCTGAAGGACCACCTACTCAATGATGAGCCGGACGACAGAGAGATCGTCTTTATCGTGGACGAGAGAGGTAATTCCGGAAAGTCGTGGTTCAGTAAGTTGCTCGAAAAGGAACGAGAAGACGTGCAGCTCATGACGCCGGGTAGACTCGCCGACATGTGCTACGCGCTTCTCGAGACCACGCAAATCTTACTGGTCGACTGCCCGCGCAGCCGATACGAGCTCTTTCAATACGACTTCATCGAACACGTGAAAAACGGTCACGTGTTTTCGACGAAGTACGAATCGAGGATCAAGAGGCTCGGGAAGTGTCACGTGGTCGTCTTCATGAATCAGACCCCCGATGACACCAAGTTGTCGGCTGACAGGTACTGCATCGTCAACATTGACGACGCGCTACGTGATGCAGAAAGCGAAAGCGCGCCAAGAACGTGGCAAGAGCTGGTGCAGTACCAAGACGACAGAAACGATCGGACACGCCGACGAGGACACGCGCCGGGGTTTTTTTTGGGTCCTAACAACTAAAAGAAAATCCCAAGCTTGGGCGAGGCGGCGCGAGCGACAACTACTCCCGCAATTCATTAAAAAAAATACAAAAATCGACAAATTAAAAAAACCGGAATTGCGGTCACACACTGTTTGGTTTTAGTAGAAAAGTAAACAGGTAAAGGCAAAATACAAGGAATATTGGGGGGTAACAACCGAAGGTTGTTGCCAACAACACCCTTCTATTATTACCCCCCAATATTCCTTGGATTTTGCGGCTTTCCCTCACCTGCCGGCTCCACTGCATTCCACCGGCAGTTTTTTACCCTCGGGAAAGCCAAAATCCAAACAGGGAATTGAATCCAACTGACACATAGAAAAAAGCGCCAAAAAAGGAGGATTCAATTCACATATGTTAGTGCATTCGCACAACATATAAAACAGCAACCTTGTCACCTCGTGGGAACCAACATTCCACTCGGGACAGGTTGCAGAAAAAGTGGGGTAATAATAAGGTGGTTACCCCACTTTTTCAACATGTCCCTTTTGACGCACAAATAGAGACTCAATTACATATGTTTTTTTATATATATATTGTCAAAAGGACATATTTTTTCCCGGTGCGCGATATGCGCGCAGATCGCACATATAGACTCTCTTCTTCCTTCGTCAGCGCTAGTCTTCTTTTATCTCTTCCCTCTTCCTTTCTCCCTTCTCTTCTTCTCTGTTCCTCCGGGTTCTGATCCCCGCTCCCGTTTGTCTCTCTCCCCGTTCGGAGTCTTTTCTTTGCAAAAGAAAAGGTGCTTTCCACTAGACAGCGATGATGGTCCGGCCCTCATACGGAGCACCCGCCAGCCAAGCTCTATCCCATTGGCTGCTCCTTTTTAATCACCACTGACCCGTGTTCAGCCCAATTTCTGTTGCTTCGCCAATCCCCCTTCGGGGGGTCGACACGACAACGGAGAAAGACCGCGCGGAGGAAGGGGTTGCGTTGCAACCCGGGTGCGGAGCCGGGAAAAATAGATAGTACTGTTTCAGGATGCTCATAAAATTGGGTTTACGTGTTTTATTGTTCATCCGTAAACACCAATGCCTGAGAACAGATACTACGGTCGCCAACGCCGCTCCTACACGCTGCCGGCGCCGGGGTACGACCCCGACGAATACCATGTCGGCAGCAACAAGCGGCGACGTGTGGCATTCGCCATATGGGCGGGCGTGGCACCGCCCATCGAAACTCCGCCTCCCGAGGTTCTAGTCACCGTGACGCCCGTCACGACGGGAGGCAACTTCGCCCAACAGGTCAACATCCAGTACAACTCTGGCACTTTCATGGACGACTACTTTGATCCAATGTACCTCGAAAGGATCGAATATGAGATCATCCAAATATCGTCTGCCACAGGCTCGGGAACTCCCAGTAACCAGAACATGCAGCAGACGATTACGGACGATCTTATGACGACCTTTCGACAGGTTTCGATCGACGAAACCAATCTAGCGAACGCGGGGACTTGGAAAGTCACCGCATTCGTGGAGCAAAGAGACGGCCAGGTTGACGAGGTCGAAGTTACTTTCGAAATCCCGCTGCGACCGCCCCCGCCTACTATACTACTAACGGCCGTCGTCTCTCAGCAGAAGGACTCGGCCATTCCGCAAAACGCCATCGTCGACGTCAACACCGCCGACCTCGTTTTGCCGACGGGGGTCCAACCAACACAATTTAAATTTTACGCCTACGATCCCAACGGGGACGTAGTCACGAAACCGCCCCTAATTATCGAGTGGACAATACCAGACAATGATCCCGATTTCTTGCCAATACGCAACAACACTTGGGGCGGGTTCACCGTGGAAGACCTAGAGATCAACGGAGACTACGTGTTTTGGGTGGAAATGACGTACGAAGATGGGTTCGGACCCAAAACCATACAGGCTTCCGCCACCGCTACCGTTGACGATATCACGCCTCCGGTCTTCAAAGTCCTATGGACAGACGCAACAGGTGCACCAGTTACCTCAGCAGGCACATGGGACGACACCAACGACTGCCTGCGCTGCTACTACAAGATATTCTCCGGCGTCGACCAGGAACCCGTCCAAGCCTGGAGCGGGGCCTGGTACCAAGAATCCAACCGGATCCTCAGTGCCGCCGGATACTATCTCGATCCCATGGTACATTTACGGCTGGCACAGCACTCCAACATACACGGCCACCCAGTGTCGCCACTGGCCGCCCAACACTACGGACATAAATCCGCCATCTGGGCTCTCACCGACCAGGGCATAGCACTGGACCAGGTGCACGAAATATGCATTCCTAGAATCATTTTCGATAAACCCAGATGGTACTCTCCACCGCAATCCTTGGCTTCCGGCGTCTGGATGCCGCCGAACCAGGACATGAAGCCACAGGATCCCGCCATAGCCTCCTACAACGCAACTGACGTCACAGACATCAACACAGAGGCAAACGGCAACGCGCTATTCTTTTACAAGGGCGTCAAGGGCCGCGAGCCGACCCACAGCGTCGTTGCCGACAACTGGATCCTTCACGGGGAAGGAGACCAGCTCATCCCGCCGCAGGAGGACCAGGTCATCGACCACCCGGCGGGACTCGAAATACGCGTGACTGAACAAGGCGGAAACACAGTCACGCACATGCTACCATTCACTGTACCCTACACACAGACGCTACTCCCGCCAACCGCGGGATTCACTTACGTCATCAACTCCAACGGGTTCGTCGACGTCACCGACGACCACACACCCGGGACCGGGACAGTCAACCTATACGAGTACATCATCACGGACCCAGACGGAAACGTGACGACGGTACCTTCGTTCACAACGCACGGGGCTCCCGAGCAAAACCTCGGAAGCGTCAACTTCAGACTCACCCCGGGCGACTGGACAATCCAGCAGACGGTCACAGACACCAACGGATTGTCCGACACGACCACGCAGACCGTCACGGTCGCGTCCACGTTCCCCACGGCTCAAGCGAACTCCAAGTTAGAGTACGCATGCGGAAGCGAATACGCACTCTACCTGGATTCGAGCGCGAGCATGGCGAACGGGGTGCCGATCGTGTCGAGGACGTGGGCGTGGACCTCGGCGGCGCCCATCGACAACGTGGGCGCTCCAACCTCGTGGGGCACGTTCGCCACCGACGACGGGACTGGCCCATTCGAGATTGGACCGAGATCCACACTCAACCCAGACACCTATACCTGGGAAATGACCGTGACCAACGAGCAAGGAAACTCCGACACAGCCACGGGAACGGTCACGGTACCAAACGAGTTCCCCACAGACGGACAAACGTACGTACCGGAACTCGACATCGCAGCCGACCTCACGCAGGTCGCCCGCACCAAACTACCAGGCGCGGCTCTCGGACTCCGCATTCCGAGATTCCGGCCAATAGAACAAACCGCGGGGTCGCATTTCTTCAACACCATGACGCCCGAAGAAAACTACGACCTCCGCATCGACCCCCGAGAGTTCTGGGTCAAGTCGTTCAGCCAACAGCCAACGGGCATCAACGACTTCGAGCTCTCGGATTCAGGAAACGATTCACACGATTTCTTGGAGGACCTACCGATAGAAGTGCCCTTCTACTACGACCCGTGCATGCCCGACGCGCACATGGTCGTGTCCTTCGAAATCACGCTCGTCGAAGACTCGGACAAGACACTGCGCGGCTGGAACCCGAATTCCGGGTCCGCCGAAAACTACACCCGGCCGCGTTGCACGGCCGGAGAATTCGTTCCAGCTCCGGTTCCAGGAGGCCCTCACCCCAACATCAAGTGGCAAGTGGGGCTCGGAGACACCGTCACGACGCTGGGAACGAACAACCCGTCCACGGACAACTCCAACGGAAACAAGTTTTTGCCCCTAAACGCCTCCGGAAAGCAGACGCTGCACGTCAGCTTCCGCGAGGACCGGGGCAGTTTCGTTGCAGGTTGGAACCGATGCAACATCGCGTTCGTGGACTTCTACCCCCCCGAAGCCGCCGGTTCCCTCTTGTTGCACTCGGTCACGGTGCCCTGGTATCCGGACAAGGGATGGCTGGCCGCCATGAGGCCGGTCGCGTTCCGCAGAACGGGACCGAACCAAAACCCAGGCGTCCTCATCCCGTTCCAGGGAAGCGCGACCGATTACGATTACCAGGGAACCACCGGCGCGGAGACCATCGGGGGGCGAGTCATCATTGGAAGGGACAGATCCATCAACAATGGACTCGGAAACATCAAAGCACTGGCTTTCAACAGAGGAGAATTTGTCGAGTACTCCGCCAAGGCGGCGCCGCCGCTCGTCACCTCCTTCCGCGGAGACGCGACCCTGTCCTGGAAGTGCGGAGACACGGCAGACCCTAACACCTTCCAGTCCTCATTCTCCAACCAGGAACCTTACGGAGTAATACTCAAACAAGTTTCCCTCACGACGGGAAACAACGCGGGATCGCCCGTCTACGTGGAACTGGACAACTTCATTTCCACGTCACCCCAGAGCGGGCTCATCCCGCACCTGGACATACAGTACGCGTTCCTGCGCAACGGAGACGGAAGCGCAGGGAACCCTACCAAGGCCGACATACTGGCCAGGTACAACAGCCTGGATTCGACATCCATCATACCAGGCGAGACCAACCTGCTGCAGCTCGGAGGCGCAAACCCCGACCACACGCAGGGACTCGACATGGTATTCGAACCAGCCGTTCCCTAGACACTAAAGGGCGGTTAGCTAACCGCCCATTTAAGTACGACATAGTTTTTAAAGTAAACTACGTTACGCTACACGACGATCACGCCTGCCGCGTACCCGCCCTCCTCCTTCGGCTCCGTCGACTCCACCTTGATCAACGGACGACGGACAGGAACGCGAGGACGAGGCGGGGACTGGCGAGGAAGCAGGCGAAACGGGACACCGAAATCGTCGCACGTAAAGTGGCGCTTCACGCCACCGCGAAAAACCACCAGCTCCGCCGAAGGCACGTGGAAGGCCACGGCAGACGACAGACAGGAAAACAACGTGGCCGTAGACTTCTTAGGAACCGCCACGGGCGGAGGAATTCCAACGCCACCACGGAACGGAAGACAAACGCGACCAGGCTCGCGGCGGTCGTAAAACTCGACCACGCCGACGTGCCACTGGCGCGGGCTGCTCCAGGCGCACTGCATGTGCACCATGAACAGCAGCTTCACCGTGGGGTCGCGGCTGAGCTTGTCCAGCTCGCTCTCGCCGCAACCACCAAGGCACAACGTGCCGGCGAAGACCCAGCGCTTCGCCACCTTCGAGTGAAACAACCAGCCGTCACGACCAGACGGCCACTCGAAATCGTCCCCGGCACCGGCCGCAAGTCCACGCAAGTGAGACTCCCAAAGGTCGCCGGCCGAAGACGGAGGGACGCACATACGCCAGACCGCATCCGGGTCCACCACAGGACCCATGTCCTTCGAACACTCAGACTCGGCAAGGTGGAACCCGGAAATAGGACGGTACTGGCTCATGGCGAGGTCACGGGCAGAACGGCTGCCCACAAACACTCGCTCCAAAATGGCGCCATACTTGGACTTCACATCATCGGGTACAACATACTGGGGCGCCATGGTGGAGTATGCAAACACAAAAATCGACTTTCGGTTTTATGGCAAACTCCACGCGAAAACATCCGTACGGATCTTTTCAAATGCTTCGCATTCGGGTTCACGCCACGATCCAAAACGTGAACCCGGGCATATATAATTAATCACGGACGTGAACCTCCGTTAAATAAATTGATCACGTGCGTGAATAAAACGTGAACTCCGTTCGTTAAGTATTTAATCACGCACACGATCGAATTTCTCCGTTCGTGAACAAAACGTGAACCCCGTTCGTTAAGTATTTGATCACGCACACGATCGAATTTCTCCGTGCGGGAACAAAACGTGAACTCCGTTCGTTAAGTATTTGATCACGCACACGATCGAATTTCTCCGTGCGGGAACAAATCGAGAACTCACGTTAAATATTTTATCACGGACGTTAAATATTTATTCACGGTCACGAACCAACTAAAAACAAAACAAAACAGGCGCACATATCGTGTGCTCATTTCATTTCATTAATTTAGTTCATCAACATGAACCCAGATCCACACGATTATGACATGCACGACATCCAAGACGAGGAAAGCCTCGGCTTTGGATTCGCTGCTGTCAAACATATCGTCATGCAACTGCTAGAAACACGCATCAACACGCTACAGATATACAGACCAGCATACGAAGACCAATTCCAAGACTTCTTGCATGCTAGACGGGAATTGATCGCAGCCACAGACTGGCAACAACTCCAAGACGTTTACCGAAACAGGGCGTTCCAGCAAAACGGAAACTTCATGTACGAGGCTCTCGTCGAAGCCGACGTCATCAACGATGCCAGAGCCGAACAACACACAGAAGATTTGTCGAGGTTGTTTTGCAAAATACGCCACTCCGATTTTGCAGACTTAAACAACATTCGACGACCCAACAACATAAATTAAAAAAACATGTATTGGATATACGTCGTACAACTTGCTGACGAGGCATGGGATGAAAAAGACCTCAAAGAGGCAAATCCACAGCTCGACAATGACGACGTACCCATCTCCTGCGTATACGTAGGCGCTTCGAGCCAACCCGCCAAGCGGGTGGCCGAACACCTGGCAGGAGAACGCTCCAACAGATTGGTGCAACAATACTTCCAGAGAGCTGACTACAGAGTCAGGAAAGCATTCACGTGGGAAAAGGCAAAGGAGATCGAAGAGGAAATCGCCAGAGAACTCCGCGAAAAAGGACACGCGGTCTACAGCAAGACCTAGGCGGAAACCGGACAAACGGTCGCCGGGCTACCGCCCTAATGCTCCCTCTCGTTCATAGACTGTCTTTCTTATCCTCATTAAGTGTTAGTAGTTCAACCCTATCTTGGTCTTATTCGCAAGCTTTTGGTTCTTTCACTTGCGCACAAAATCTGCACCGAACCGAGTGCAGAGATTTTGCCGAAGTGAACAAGCTCATAAAACAGACAATACACCATGGTTGACATAGACACCGCACCGGATTTCGTTCTAGCGACCATACTGGTGCCGGTGCTGTTGGTAACCGTCAAATCGCTCCTCGGAAGCGAGCTCAATTACTGGATCACGTTCCTCCAGTGCTACTTTCATCGACCGTATGACGTCGATAACAACCCGGCTACCCATGACTGGGCAATGATCTACAACGCCGGAAACGGAGAGTGGGAATGCTGCTCTCTCACATTCCACTTTGGCTGGAGAAAAGGAGGCAATGGAGTCTTCGTGCACCACTACGACGACCATTGGAACCTCCTTTTCGTCCAGCGCGTTCCATTCGGTCAATGGAAAAATACGGGAAAGGCCAGACTGGCGCCAAACAATCTTCCACAAGGACTCCAAAACAAAATCAATGCGCTACGTCTGGCCCAGAAGTAAATCAACTAATTCAGATATCCGAATTCTTAGTTTCTTATCATCTTAATCCTTCACTTGAAGACAATCTCTGCACGGTTCACCTCCGCGCAGATTTCTCACCAAGTGAACATACACATACATGCATATATATGTAAACTCAAACACCGAACACAAACGGCGAACGGGGTTTGTGGTGCAAGCAATCGGCACGGAAAGGATCTTCCGGGTGATTGCGACAATACCAAACGCGGTCGTAACACGTGGCAACCGTCTGGTCCAAAAAGAGTCGACCGTCGTCTCCGTGCGGACAAAACATGGACATCGCACTGAGATCGGCGTCGATGTGGACCGAACGGGTGCTGCCGTAACCCGCGTTGGAAACAAACGCACACGCCGCACCGTCGCTTATCCCGTCAACGGGAATCGACAACAGGTACGGCGGAAAAATGGGAAACCCGCTTTGCGGGACTCGGTCGCATGCCGCGCGAAGCGCGTCACGAATCTGACGAAGGTCAGAACGACGGGCTTCGTCGTTCAGGCGCAAGTCTTCTCCGAAACACTTGCTCACGTTCAGATACGTCAGCGCGACCTCAGAATCCTCCATCATACTCACGGATTTCAAAAACGAAGCGAGGTTGGGCCACATCGTGTAGCCGCTCAGGCCACACGGGTCCAACCCGTCTCGCTGCGTCGAACCGACAAAGCCGCGCAGCGCAAGGTACGGGGGCGGCGCGCTGTTGACGGAAGGACGCAGCTTCTCGTACTTCATCACGTAAAGGTAAACACCATCATCAACAACGTTATCAGGAATACCAGACGCACGGGACGGACACGGTCGGGCGTCTTCCAACATCCCTGCTCCCAAATCATCAAAATCCGACACGCCGAGGCGAGGACCGAAGTCGAGGCGAACTCCAATAGGGTCTTCTCGTCCTCCCACGCTCATACGGAATGATGGCCCGTCATACAGGAGGCTCGGACCAACGAGCTGGGCTGCGACAGCCTCTTCGCCTCCTCCTGACGGGCCAGTCGGACCCAAACCGCCGTCCGGTACAGGTTCAGCAGGAACATCCGGTCCGGCGGACTTAGGCTTCTTGGACTTCTTATTGTTGAACCTTGAGTAAGGGATGAAATGCTTTTTAGCATTTTTCGCCTTATCGGAACCGGATCCGGAAGCAGAACCCTGCTTCTTCTTCTCCTCTTTCTTCGAAGAGGAGGCAGGGCCTCCGACGCCGACTCCTCCGTTTCCTCCTCCATCGGAGGAAGAGGACGGCTTATCAACCTTAAAATCAGTGCTAGCACAAGGCGCGAACATATCGTGCACAACAATAACAACAGCAAGCCCAATAACGACTCCCAGGAGATAAACCAAGAGCCCATAAATTGTGGTTGACTGTCTTTGCAAGACGTCAACTGCACGTTCGGATTTCACGGGGCCGCAAATGCAACTCCAACTACAACTTGAATTGAAATCCATCACCAAGAAAATTCCGCATTGGCACTGCCAATTTCAAATTTATTATGAGCAAACGAAAAGCCGATTCAAAAAAGGCGTCCGCGCCATACAAAAGATTTAGGCCCTTCGAAAATTTTTTTGAAACACTACAACTATCGTTCGCTCCTGATCCCAACTACAGGCCAGATCCTGGCCTGGACATGGCGCTCGTGCTCAGCGGAATTGACACTCCGGCTGACCACGGAATACTCATGCGGGCAGGCGAGGAACCAGAACCCGACCAGCCCGCCGTATCGTCCGTAGCGCATGCCTATCCGCGCACACCGCGCTCCACCACGTACGACTACCAGACGCCAACGCCATCTCGAAGGCGCCGTGCAACCAGGCGGGCGAGGGCTAGACCAGGCGAACAGCGCTGGTATAGAAACTCGCCTTACGTGGTGACCGACGACATACCCAAGGAGAAAAAATCCGACGACGAGGGGCCAGTCCGTAAGCCCCCTCCGGTGATCAGAAAATCACCTCCAATGCCGTCGTCGGCAGACATACCTTCGTCATCACCTTCAGAATCGCTCTACAATCCCTACAAAACCGAACAAAATCAGTCTCTGTCAGACTACGCGAGGGACGTGGTGTCGTCTGGACTCTCTTGGCTCGGCGCCGACAGCAAACCGCCGGCGATCAAGCGCCCGGCGGAGCTACAGGCGGCACAGAGACCGTCGCAGCGACAACTCACCTACGCGCCCGAAAGCGCGCCACCGGCAAGCATGGTGGAAGAAGCGCCGGTGCTTGAGCGAGAAACTCCAGCGGCAGCCCCGGCACCCGCGCCTACACCACCCGATCCCGGCAGGCCAGCGCAGGCAACAACTTCGCCGGCGCCTGGAGTAATTAGGCCCAGGCGACGACGCAGGCCTCGCCCCCGCAGCCGGGCGGTGGACGTGCAACGCAATCCGATGTACATCGACCACAACATGAGATATTTCGAAGATGACGAAGACCAATTGTAAAGTTAAATTTAAGTAGTAGGAATTGTGCTGGGATCTGCCGGAAGCACAATCTCAAACGTCAACATCTGCTCTAACCCGTAGGAGTCTCTCACGTAGACGTAGCCACTCACTCGCGGGACTTCCCCAGGCGGGAGGAGCGCGTACGTGAACCCAATCTGAGCCAGCCTGCTGTCCGTACTGGCATCCTCGATCGTCTCCGACGGAGTCGGAGGCGGGTTCTCGACCCAGTAGGCCTGCCAATCCGTCAATACGAGCGCGTCGCCGGTAAAGATCAATTCCGGCGCACTCAGCGGGTCCGTATATAGCTCAGGGTTAAACGCGTAACTCGAGATGTAACTCGACGCCGCTATGGCCAAGACGTTTCCGATCTTGCGGGACGTAGGATCGGGGTACTCGACCTCTTGGACCGTGAAAGTTTCAAGCATGTTGACGCCGTTATAAAGAACCCAATACTCTTCTGCGATCGTGGCTCCCGAATAGAGCGTCACATCTAACTCCGGAAGCGCCGTCACGTTGTCCGGCTGGAGCGTCGAACGCAAGAGAGTATACGAAAACGCGAGTTCAGGCGGTCGCCCAACCAAGACTGTCTTGGTTCTGAACCGCGTTTGTTGACTGTTCACACGGATGGCCGACGTGGTCACTTGATGGGGACCCGGCGTGGAGAAGGTTACCGGACCAACGCCGGCGGGTCCACCAGACAAGATGGTGGAACCACCGACCATCCCCGTGGACTCGACCGTGAACGTGTCTCCAGGATACACGTCGTCCAGAAACGTGAACTCCGTCGACACTTCCGGATCGACCAGGTCCACGGGAGAGGCAAGCTGCGCCGAAAAGTCAATCTGACCTGCGGCGAGCGTACCACCGTCCGGAATGTTCTTGGTTACAGACGAAGTGAGACCATTCGCGTCGGTGACAGTCAAAGTCAAAGGCCAGCTGCGACCGTCGACGGTAGGCGGACGCAGCACCTCGTAAGAGATCGAATCGGCCGGACCTGAACCCAGAATCGGGTCAAGGTATTGCCGGATTTCGGTGGTGAAAGGATCCGTCTGATTCGGGGACGTGGTACCCAACGTCCATTCCCAATTCACGATTTCCGCGTCACCGGCAGTTGACGCCGAAAACACGTTGATACGCTGCGGCAGTTCGCCTTCGTCTACCGAATGCGTAAAATCTGCCGTCGGACCTACAGGATCCGGTTCTGGATCTGGATCGGGATCGGGATCCGGATCGGGATCAGGATCGGGATCAGGATCCGGACCAGGGCCTGGACCATTCACAAGAGGTATTCTGCGCCTGGCAAGCCTCGGCCGATCGTAGTCGTCCTCTTCGTGTGCCCACGATAGAGTCGACTTACGCTTGCGGACGGGGTTGGCTTGTCCATAATACCTTCCAGAACGCATGTTGATACAATTTATGACATAAATTTAAGCGAACGCGATATACGACGTACGTTTTACGTAGGTATGGAGTATCAACCAGATCCAACCGTGCGAGTAACAAAGGCAGACGACAAGCACCTGCCACACAACTTCAAGGCTAAAATCCCTTATATGAGGGCTGTTCGTCGACGATTTGCACAGCACCTCAAGTTCCTCATGTACGAGTACCGCGACTTTATTAACGACCAATCGTACGATTTTGATAAACCAACGCGGCTACGATTCATGAACGAACACACTCGCTTACGCACCAACGTGCGAAAGGCCGCCACGGCCCGCACGCTGTGGGACTTGCTGAAGCTCGACCTCACCGAAGACGAGGAAAAGGTACTCGAGCGCATCATCAAGGAAGAGAACAAAAAACTCATGAACAAACTCAATAAACTTAACATAGGAATTAAGCAATTCGATTTCGCTAATCCTCCCGGAACCTGAATTGCTAATTAGCTCATAATTTTTCGAGAGCATTTTTTTTACGGGTGTTACGCGCTACAAAAAATATGCCGTGGAATAAAAAACGGAACAACACTTCATCCGGAGGAGGGCGCGGAAAGAAGAAACACGCGCCCTCCAAGTACTTGGAAAACGAAGGCGCGTGGGGTAAACCATGGAGCAACAGCGTTGGCACAAGGTACACGCCACGCTTTTGGGTCAACCCAACGGTTGGCCAGACCTCGTTCATGCGCGGGCGGAACACATGGACGACAGAAGAAGCCCAAGCATGCCTCGAGGTCGTGAAAAACGCCTTCTCGGACGCTACCAATCAACCGCGTTTTCCCGACGGGAAAGCTTCCGAATCCATCGGCTACCGCGGACAAATGATTACCGAGATCACTCAGAGAGGATCGGAAACCATGGACATCCTATTCTATTGCGGAGTAAACACGCCTCTCACCATCACTGGAGGAAACCTGACGAGCGTGAGTGACTTGCAAAACACGCGAGTCGCCGACAAGGGCGGCTTTTCGCTCATGACGCTGCAAAATCACGTGCGCGGGATTTTCACACGCGCAAACGACCACGGAGATAACATTGCAGGCGTACAATCATGGAACATCGAGCAGCCCAATAGCGTTGCGATCGCCAAATGGCGACCGGTTAGCTACGGGCTCATGCTCTCACTTGTAAACAACGCCGAAGAAAACGACGGATGGTGGGAAGCATGCCGCGTCACCGTGGCACAGGATAAAAGCATGTACGGCATGAGCATTTATGAAGCATTTGCACAGGACACTGCCGATCCGCCGGCTCCCGCGCCGAATCAAAACGCTTCTCCCAATCCGGCAGCTGCAGTGCCTCGCGACGACCCAACTCGGCCGCTAGAGTTCGTACACAAGCACCCTACCATGAGCAGCAGTATGATGCTCCAAAACCAGTCCTATTCGACTGGGAAACTCCGCAACATTCACCACGTCGTGTTTCAATTGAATCCCGAGTTACGCACTCACGAATTCAACGACCTTCCCAAGCGCACTAACGTGAAGGGGGCAAAGGTCGGCTATGACACTTTCAGACAGAATCCTAATAACAATCCCGCGTGGACAGAAGGACAACGCGTCGATTCAGATTACACGGCCACGGCCGATATGGGCGACGACGCGCGAAACGGGTTCGTCGACCTCGGAACGGAACCCAACGGCAAGGACCGTATCGAAGACGAGGGTTACGGGTCGTTCCTCGACACATCATTTGATGCCATCTACATCCGCATCCACGGTAATCCAGGTTCAGAGATCAACGGCGCCGCTGTACGCGGACCTTCGCGCCTTACGGCGCACGTGGTCATGAACCAGGAGCTCGTCTACGACGAAACATCAGAAAACGCCAAGTTTCACCAGGCCGGATCCCCTAATCACCCAGGCATCTCGCGCCTGGTACACAACAGCAAAACAGACAACGCGGCATCGGTTGTCAAATAATAGACATAGCTGTCTCATAAATTCCATCTATAGGAAAACCGTAGGGCAAACTCGCGTCTACCCTTTCGTAATTAGGCTGGAAGACGTATAGTCAGGTTAGACCATGGGGAAATACATGCGCCGATTGGGCCGCGGAATGCGGCAAACGTACCGTACCACGAAACGGATTGCCAAGCCCGTCTACCGAAAGGCGGTCAGACCGACGGCCCGCGCAACGTTCAGGCACGTGGTCAAACCCACGGCCAGGGCCTCGTTTAGACAGGCCCGCCGAACGGCCAAAAAGGCCGCACCGTACGTCAAAAAGTACGGAAAAAAGTACTCCAAGGCTCTGGCCGACAAGGCCAAGAGCAGAGGAAAGGACCTCATCCAACACCACATCTCTCAGGGCTCTTTCAAAGCGAAAGAAGCTGGTAAACACTTCGGTCGCTTCATCAACGACCTCACGAGAGACATGGCCGTCATGGCCGCCGCCGATGCGGCCGGGACGAGCCTGGCTAGCGCCTTGCCCATGCTCATATAGGCGCAAACACGCGCACACGCATATCGTATTCGTATTTACTTATTTAGGTTTAGAACGCATTCATCCATCCATCCATCCATCCAAAATACTGAACAACCTTCACGACGCAATCTCTTCGGTTTCCTTCTCGTCATTGTCGTCGTTGCATGACATGGACGAAAACGTCGACATGAACGACGCCGCGTCAACCGAACGCTCGACCGCGGGAGGAGAGCGCAAGAGATCGTCGTCTCTAAAAGCCTCGCCGTCCAATCGGGCACGCAACGAGCGAGGCTCCAACATGTGAAAAAAGCTGTCGTCGGACATCGTCGCCGCCGGCAAAGACAACGGACTAATCTCAGGACGGCGATCGTGGCGGACGCGTGGAGTCACCGGGGGGCGAACCGAACGACGGACGGGGGTCGTAGGAGACTCGTTCTCCTTGTCCGAGGACCCGTCACTGTCGTCGTCGCCGTCATAGTCGTCGTCGTCGTCTTCGGCCTCGTCGCCCGTGACCTCCTCGTGAACACCAACGACAGCAAAGTCCATGCGCTCGCCCCAGCCCCTCAGACGGGCGAAGCGATGGATCTCCGACAAAAGGTCGCCCGTCATGTCAACCGTGAACTGACGGATCGACTCCAATCCCATGTCCGCGCTGGACTCGACAATCCTGTCGCAGCACTCCACCAGCGTATCCTTGAGCGCGGCCGCACTGGGAAGGCCAGTGCTCGACAAGCTGCAATGCATGGTACGGGGGCCGAACCACATGATCGACGACATGTTGCCGTCCCAGACGTCTTGGTAAAAGGCCCCGTACACGCGCAGCGCACAGACATAGTCAGACATGGCGTGACACTGAGACTCAAAAATGTAGTCCAACGTGTCCACAGAGGCTTCTTGGCACGAGTCACGGGGCGACAGCGCCGTATAGGGACTCGGGAAGAAGCCGGCAGCCGTATTGTCGGTCATCTCACGGATGGCGTGGAGCTGACGCTGCTTCACGCGGACGTAAAGGGTACGAACAATACGCAAAACAAACACACCCACACAAGGCACGGGGGGCACGACGACCGTCGATTCGTCGTCTTCGTCGTCGTCGTCGTCTCCTCCGTTGACCACCGTGCTGGAAACTTCCACTCCTGCTTCTCCGGTACCGTTGTTGACGACCACAGTCGCGGCCTCGTTGAGAAGCGACAATCCTGCCAGATTGGCGTCCTCGACGGGGGCGACTTCGGTCGTTCCGGAAGCAGTTATGTCTTCTCCTAGCTCCTCGTTACCCAGACTGTACTCGACAGTCTCGGTCAACGACGTACCTCTGGTAGTTCGGAGAGGAGAAAAAAATTCAGGACGTGGAGCTGTCATGGTCGCAAAAAAGGATGCAAGCGACCAGGACGACGACATGTACGTTGAAAAGGGTGTGGAGTTCGATCGGGTGGTCGATTTTATGGAACCCCGTCGAACGAAACCAATCGTAAAGCGGGTCGGAGTAGACCCGGCAAATTGGTCTCGCGCGAAACAATGACGCGCGCGCCATTCACGAATTCCAATGATATATAACAATGACAACGGTCGTGAATGCGCATACCGGGCCAATGACAATGACAAAACGCGAACGATATGGGCCCGGGTGCCACTTGCGTTCCCATTTTTGGGGCGCGCCAAAAATAAAACTCGGATAACGCAAAGCTGGCATGTCCGATCTACATGACACCCCCGTACGCAGAGGCACGCGAAGAAACGACGACAGCGATGGCAGCAGCAAGCGCCAGCGCTTGCTGCCACCATCGGTCTTCGATTCCTCGCAAGACTCTTCGTCCTCCGAGGAGGGTGGTACGCTCTCCCAGGTACTGCGATACTCCAACAGAGACAGAGACAAAGAAGAAGATGCCGAAGAAGAAGGATCTGTCGACGTATCGGAGTTCCTTAGACGAGAGGGTACCGGTGACGGCGAAGAAGGCCGGTCGTCCATCTCTCTGACTTTGCCTTTTGCTGACGAAGAAGAAGAGAAGGGAGAAGAAGATGAAAGAAACAGAGAGTCGCAGGCAAGCCAAGAGACGGCCGGGCGCCCAAATTCAAATAACAGCGCGCCGACACCCGCCACAGTAGTCGTGGCGAATCGGACCGTAAACCCGGCGGACAGACCAGCCAGATGCTGGTGTTTCACGTGGAACAACCCGCCGGAGAGTTACGAGCAGATACTCCAAGAACTTTTCGAAGACGAGGGAAAAGGTATAGGGTACCTCGTCTACGGAAGAGAATACGGCGGCCAGAACGAGACCTTCCACCTGCAAGGATTCCTGCAGACGCGGGGCGCGGGAATACGCGCAGCGGAGGGTGGAGGACCGGCCGCAAAGTTCTTTCAGGCCCACTGGACGAAGGCCAGGTCCATTCGGGCCTCTATCGAGTACTGCAAAAAAGACGGCG